>FWPU01001882.1_pt1 | contig 60744 bp, 53 predicted proteins | sample 2228361 | NCBI WGS metagenome assembly FWPU01 (sample SAMEA103939777, study PRJEB20133) | metagenome
AAGTTCATCCTATTTCGGCGGCAGACGCTAGATCTATTGCTAAATCAACTCTGCTATGCCGCTTGAATGGACAAACTGGAGTATAAATATCCTAGGATAATCGAATTCGTCGAGGAACTGCCGAAGACGATAAGCGGCAAGATAAGGAGAGTTGAGCTCAGACAGCAAGAGGCCCGGAGAAGGAAATAAGGTGCGCGTTTAGCGTCTATTCTATCCGTTAAGCTGTCCGATCACCAGCGCCCTGGGATCGACGCGCCACAGTCGGGACAGGCGCCGTTTTGCAGCCGGTTCTTCAGCACGGCGAAGCCATAGCGGGCGATCAGAAGAGCATGACAATTGTGGCAATAAGTGTTCTCGTAGGGCCCGACCTGGCCCGGAAGATTTCCGGCGTAAACGTAGCGCAGCCCGGCGCTGCGCCCGATCTCGGCGGCGCGCATCAGCGTACTGACCGGCGTGTTGTCCGGGTCGGTCATCTTGTAGTCTTTGTGGAAGGCTGTGACATGCCAGGGGATGTCGGGCGAGATCGAGGCCAGAAAACCGGCCATGTCTTTTAATTCTTCGTTGGAATCGTTGAAGCCGGGCACGATCAGGGTCACGATCTCGAGCCAGAAGCCGCGCTCCCAAACCATCCTGATCGTTTCCAGCACGCGGTCCAGCACGCCGCCGAGCGCGCGATAGTTCTTATCGCGGAATGACTTCAAATCGATTTTATATAGATCGGTCCAGGGCCTCAGATAATCGAGCACCTCGGGCGTGCCGTTGCCGTTGGAAATGTAGCCTGTGATGAAGCCGCTCTGCTTTGCCTCTTTGAACACGGCCACCGCCCACTCGCTTGTGATCAGCGGCTCGTTGTAGCTCGAGGCGATAACCTTCGCCTTGTGCCTGCGGCCGAGGCGCACGAAATCCTGCGGGCTGACCTCCATGGGAGGCGCGCCGGCTACCGGGTCGCGCAGCGCCTGCGAGGTGACCCAGTTCTGGCAATAAGCGCAGTGCAGGTCGCAGCCGAGCATGCCGAAGGTTAAAGCGAGCGAGCTGGGATAAGCGTGAAAGAACGGCTTCTTTTCTATGGGGTCGCACTGCAGTGCCCCGACGTAGCCGAAGGGAACATAAAGCCTTCCTCCCCGGTTGAAACGAACGCGACAGATCCCGTCCCTTCCCTCCGGAACGAGACAGCGATGGCCGCAGGCATAGCAGCGGATCTTGTTATCGGCAAGCTTTTCGTAAAGCTCCCCCTCGACGGTGCGCTGCTCCAGCAGCTCCTTTAAACTCGTAACCTTCGCTGTGGCCATAAATTCCAGAACTTTGTTTAGCTAATTTTAGCAAATCTTGCGCGCAGACGCAAAAAAAGGAGCCAGGAGCCAATAGAATAATCTCGATAAAGCTGCAGAGGTGGTGGTGTGGCAATGGGTGAAATGAGAGAAGCATAGAGTTTCTCTTTCCCCTCACGCCTCCCGGCTTTTCGCCTCACGGCCTTTATTCTGACTCCTGGCTTCTGGCTCCTGTTTTTGGCTCCTGACTTCTGGCTCCTTCCATTGTGGTAAAATAAGGCGGTCGGAGGGATAAGATGATCGGGATGAAAATACCAATATTTACGGCTATTTCGGTCTTACTTCTCGCGGCTTCCCCCGCTTACCAGCAGGCGGACCAGGCCGACCTGGTGCTGCGCGGGGGGAAGATCATCACGGTCGATGCTAAAAACAGCCGTGCCGAGGCGGTCGCGGTCAAGGGAGATAAGATCATATATGTGGGCGCGGAGCGCGGCGCGGCTGCGTTCGTGGGGGAAAAGACGAAAGTCTACGATCTGAAGGGGGCGACGGTCGTGCCGGGGCTCATCGACTCGCACGGTCACCTGCTCGGCCTGGGGCAGAGCCTGCGCCAGCTTAACTTGGTCGGGACGATAAGCTACGAGCAGATCGTAGAGATGGTGGCCAAACGCGCCCGGGAGACGCCGCGCGGCCAGTGGATACTCGGGCGCGGCTGGGACCAGAACGACTGGCCTGAAAAGTCCTTTCCGACTCATCACAAACTGAGCGAGGTGTCTCCCGACCACCCGGTCTTGCTCGAGCGCATCGACGGCCATGCCTCTCTCGCCAACAAGAAGGCACTCGAGATCGCCGGAGTCAATCGCAATACCCCTGACCCGCCCGGCGGCAAAATCCATCGCGATAAAACGGGCGAACCGACCGGAGTCCTTATCGATACGGCGCAGAACCTGGTCGAACGCCATGTCCCGGAGCCGCCGCCGGCCGAGGTGAAAGAGATGCTGCTCGAAGCGCAGCGCGAGTGTCTGAGGCATGGGTTGACCGGCGTGCACGATGCGGGGGCGGGTCGGCGCACGCTCGAAGCCTTCAAAGAGCTGGCGCGCGAAGGCAAGCTCAAGCTGCGCGTCTACGCCATGCTGGCCGGCCGCGATGGAAAACTGCTCGAGGAATATTTCAGCCGCGGCCCGGAAATCGGCATCGGCGGGAATCGCCTGACCATAAGGAGCATCAAACTGGTGGCCGACGGGGCGCTCGGCTCGCGCGGCGCGGCGCTGTTCAGCGATTACAGCGACGATCCGGGAAATAAAGGGCTGCTGATAATGTCCGAGGAAGAGATTTATAGCATCACCAAGCGGGCCCTGGAGACGGGCTTTCAAGTATGCACGCATGCCATAGGAGACCGCGCCAATCACATCGTGCTCAACGCCTATGAGCGGGCGCTCGAAGCTGTGCCCGCGGCGCGCGACCCCCGGCTGCGCATAGAGCATGCCCAGGTTATCTCGTTAAAGGACATCGGGCGTTTTGCCCGGTTAAACGTCATCGCCTCGATGCAGCAGACCCATGCTACGTCAGATATGTACTGGGCCGAGGCGCGCGTCGGCCCGGAGCGGGCGAAGGGGGCCTATGCCTGGCGCAGGCTGCTCGAATCGGGAGCGCGCATCGCAGGCGGCTCGGATTTTCCAGTCGAAGGCGTCAGCCCGCTCTGGGGGCTTTATGCCGCCATCACCCGGCAGGACCATAAAGCCTGGCCGAAAGAGGGATGGTACCTCGACCAGCGGATGACGCGCGAAGAGGCGCTGCGCAGCTTCACCATAGAGGCGGCATACGCGGCATTCGAGGAGAAGACCAAAGGCTCAATCGAAGTCGGCAAGCTCGCCGATATGGTGATCCTCTCGAAGGATATTATGACCGTCCCTCCGGCCGAGCTGCTGAAGACCGAGGTGGTCGCCACTATAGTCGGCGGGGCTGTCGTGGAGGGGCAGTTGAGAGATTAAGCCGGGCAGCACGGTCCGGATAACCGCAACGCCGGCTGCGCTTTTTGACAGCAAAGGGTTTGCTATTCTATGATGGTATGAGAATTTAGCCCCGCGCCGTTCCCTGTTGTTTTAAGATCACTCCAACCACTCGATGGGAGGTAACTCCAATGGACAAGGCGGTTTTGCTTCGCAAGATGATGGCTGGAGAGCAAGCGCTGGTTTTGGCTGGGGCGCACGACGGTTTGAGCGCAAAGCTGGTCGAGGAGTCTGGATTCGATGCGGTCTGGGCCTCGAGCTTCACCATCTCGGCAGCCCACGGCCTGCCCGACGCCGATATCCTGACCATGGCCGAGCAACTGGCTGTGGCTAAGTTTATCAACGACAGCGTATCCATACCGGTTATCGCCGATTGCAACAACGGCTACGGCAATGCCATTAACGTAATGCGCATGGTCGAGGAGTACGAAAAGGCGGGCGTTGCCGGGGTGTGCATCGAGGACAACATGTTCCCCAAGCGCTGCAGCTTCTACAGCGGTGTGCGGCGCGAGCTGGAATCGATCGAGGAGTTCAGCGGCAAGATCCGCGCGGCTAAAAAGGCCCAGCGCGCCAGGGAATTCCTGGTCATAGCCCGCACCGAGGCCCTGATAGCGGGCTGGGGGCTGGAGGAAGCCCTGCGGCGCGCTGAAAGCTACGCCGAGGCGGGAGCCGATTGTATCCTCATACATTCGAAATCTGAATCGGATGAGGAGGTCGTCGCTTTCGCCCGCAAATGGCAGAGACCGACGCCGCTGGTCGTCGTCCCAACTACCTTTAAATACGCCTCGGTTAAAAGGCTCGAGCAGGCGGGATTTAAAATGGTGATCTTTGCAAATCAGGCGCTGCGCGCTGCGATTCGCGCCATGCGCGAAACTCTCGCCCGGCTGCGCCGCGAGGGGAGAGCAGCCGCCGTCGATGATTCGATCGTCCCGCTTGAAGATGTCTACCGGCTGATCGGCGTGCAGGAATTGAAGGAAAACGAAAAGCAGTTCCTGCCGGCCGGCGAACAGGCGAAGGCGATCATCGTCGCGGCGGGCTCCGACTTCGAGCGGGAGCTGATGCCCCTGATTAAAGATCGACCTAAAGCCATGCTCGACGTTAAAGGGAAGACGATACTAGAGCGCCAGATCAAAACGCTCCTGGACTGCGGCATACACGATATAGTCGTCGTGCGCGGCCATAAGAAGGAGCAGATAAATCTGCCCGGCATACGCTGCTACGACAACGACAGCTACCGCGAGACCAATGTCCTGGCCTCGCTCTTCTGCGCCGAGGGCGAGATGGATGGCGGCTTCCTGATGCTTTACGGCGATATAATCTTCGAGCGCAGCATCCTGGAGCGCCTGCTCAAGAGCCGCGCCGATATCACGCTGGTTGTCGATCACGCCTGGTACGACGACCGGCGCAACGGCTCGACCTCGCCCAGCCGCCCGGAACTGGTTAAAACGCTCAATCCTCCGCGCCTCGGCCAGCGCTTCGTCCCTTCGGAAAATGGGAACCTGGTGCTCAAGATGGGACGAAAGATCGAAGATGAGGCGCACGCCGAGTTCATAGGTATGGCCCTCTTTTCAGCGCGTGGAGCCGAAGCCCTCCGCCGCGTCTATCGGCAGGCTAGGGAGCGCTCTAACGGCGGCGCTTTCCATGAGGCCGAAAGCTTCGAGCGCGCCTCCTTTGCCGATATCATCCAGGAATTAATAGACGGCGGCCATAAGGTCGCCTGCATCGATATCTACAAGGGATGGATGGAAGTCGATACCTTCGAGGACTACCGGAGGATGTGGGCGGAAATCGAAAAGTGATTTTTCGCCACAGGACGCGAGGAATGTTCCCGCGCGCCCTGCGGCGAAAATAGGAATTAACATGAACAGGAGCCTTTACCGGCGGTTCAAGGAGCAGGGGTACGATTTCTTCGTCGGGGTCCCCTGTTCGGGCATCGCTGGCTTCATAGAAGAATTAATGGCCGATCCGGAGGCGCGCTACGTTCCGGCAGTACGCGAAGACGTCGCGCTGGCCATCGCCGTTGGCGCCTACATGGCGGGGCGCAAGCCTCTGGTCTATCTTCAATCGTCGGGCCTCGGCCACCTGGTCAACCCCATCGCCTCGCTGCTCAAACCTTACGGCATCTCGATTCACCTGCTGGTCAGCCTGCGCTCGCAGCCCTTCGAGCACGAGTTCATGTACAAGATAACGCGCCGGCTGCTCGACCTGCTCGAGTATCCTGACTACACCATCGTGGAGGAGAAGCGATGCGACGTATAGATGCTATAAGGATGATCATGGATGAGGTTACAGACGAGCTGGTGGTGGCGACGACCGGCATGATCAGCCGCGAACTCTATATGGTCAAAGACCGCCCCGAAAATTTTTATATGTGCGGGAGCATGGGCTGCGCCCTCCCCATAGGCATCGGCCTGGCCCTCTCGAGCGGGCGCCGCGTCATCGTGCTCGACGGCGACGGCGCGGCGCTGATGAGCCTGGGAAGCCTGGCCGTGGCCCGCTATCTTCAGCTCGATAACCTGGCACACTATATCCTCGATAACGGAAGCTATGCTTCGACCGGCGGACAGCCGACCTGCTCGGAGGCTGTCGATTTTACCGCTATCGGATATAATGTAAGGGTGATTAGAGTCGAGCCCGGCAACCTCCCCGATATCCCACGCGTCCCCCTCGACCCGGTGGAGATGAAAGAACGCTTCATGCGGGCGGCCCAAGCAATTACCGTGAAAAGGAAGTAGAATATAATTAATGGCGTCTATTGTAACCAGGCTACTGGCTCCGGCGCTGGGCCTGTACCTTTTAGCATCAACTGGCGATAAGCTCATTGTGGCCGGCAATTTCGCCAATCCCTCCCGGCAAATAAAAACCGAACGGGTGAAGGTGGTGTCGTACAACGTCCATCACCCGCGGGGCAAAAAGCTGGCCGCGATCATAGAGCATTTCCGGAACGCCCCCAACCTCAAGGACGCCCAGATCATAGCGCTTCAGGAGATCGACCGCGGGCGTAAAAAGGTCGATTACAAAGACCTGCCTGTGGAGCTGGCGCGTGCCTGGGGCATGAACTATTACTACGCCATCGAACGCTTCATACCGGAGAAGGAGGGCGGCGGCGATACCGGAGTGGCCATTATGAGCAGGTTCAAGCTCTCAGAGCCCGAGCACATAGCGCTGCCGCACGGCGAGCCGGATAACCTGCCGCGTGCGGCGCTGGGGCTGACGGTCGACCTCGGCCACGACCGGCTGCGGGTCTACACGCTGCATATCGAGAGCAAGATATCTAAAGAAGAGCGGCGGGATCAGCTGCTCGCCCTTCTGGAGCGAATCGACAGGCGCCCGCAGGACGAAAAGACTATAGTGCTCGGAGATTTCAATACCATAGGCGAGAAGTCACAGCGAATCATCTTCGAGGAGATGTCCAGGTTCGGCTTCAGCACTCCCCTGAGCGACGATGTCCCGACCTTCGTCAAAGCTTTGATCATCAGGCTCAGGACCGACTGGATCTTCCTGCGCAACCTGCGCAGCGCGAATTCGGGCGTGGAGACTGAACTGGAAGCGTCGGACCATCGTCCAATATGGGTAGAGGTGGAGCTTGGCGGCGCAGAGTTGAGTCGTAATTGAGTGGCTTTTCCCAGTGGCTTTAAAGATTTATGTGCCGTTTGAGGTTGCTCCTTCTGTTCTGGCTGTTCCTCTCAGCGAGCCTCGGGCACGCGGGCGACCGTACCCTTCGCGCCGAGGTCAGGCCCCTCGATTACGGGGCCGAACTGATCACGATCTTCGCTGATGTCCCAGGACCATCCGGCGACCCGCGCTCTATCCCTCTAGTATCTCTGCTGCGCGATACCCTGGGCGACAGCGATCCGGAGAATGATCTGCTGCGCTACTTCTGGTTGATGACCTATACCGAGCCCGCGCCTGTGCAGCGGTTCTTCAGCTTCATACCTTTCTTCTACCATGGGGCAAAAAGCAAGGACAAGGCCGATGGTCCGCCCCCTCCGCTCCTCGACCTGGCCAACCCCAAGGAAGAGGCCTGGCAGAAGATCTTGCTTTTAGCCCTGCAGAACCTGCTGCTGGATCCTCAGGGCCTGGCGCTGCGCGCCATACCGCGGGCCGGCATGGACAATCACTATAACTACAAGGCCTCGCAAATCGCCCTGGCGCTTTCGGTCCTGGCGCTCTATCGCCTGGCGGCCGAGCAGCGGGGCGAGAAGGTGGTAACCGAGGCCGAGTGGCGCCAGATTCAGACCCACCTGCTCAACCAACACCTGCTAGGTTTCTTGCTCGATACCAGGCAGCTCAACAGCCTTTATCAGAAGGAGCAACACAGGAGGCGCCGCGATATAGCCCGTAACTGGGAGCTGCTCAGGCAGCGCGCCGAAGAGGAGCACCTTTATTTAGAACCGCTTCTGGGAGAAGGCTCGGCGCACATCGTGCTCTGGGCGGCCAGGGAAGACATACGGCGCTTTTACGGCTGGAAGCGCTTTAACTCTCGCTTCCTGAACATAAAAAGCCCCTGGCGCGACCGCGACCTGCTGGAATGGCAGGGTTACTCGAAAACCATTTATCTGGATGGCGAAAACCGCCGGGTCGCGGCAGACCACCCGCAGGCCCAAAGCCGCGAGCTGATACCCCTGGCCGTTTATGGGCTCGATTCGCCTCACCTCCCGCTGCTGCTTGTCGATTTCCGCAGTTCCATCAAGCCCAAGAAACAGGAGGTCTCAAAGCGGGCGAGCAAGGACCTGTTTAAATACATGGTCGATGTCTTTACCCTGGCCGACCTGCATTATTTTTTAGCCGGGAAGCTTTTCGGCTTCTTGGCGGAAAGGAAGGGCCTCTCGCTGACGCTACCTTCGGCTTTCAGATCATACGCCCAGCTCAAGCTGGCCCTTCTTCTTGAGGATAAACTCGACGCCGGCTTGAAGCAATTCATGCTCCAGGCGCTTGACCATGCCCAGGTGAACCCTTTGAGCAATGAGGTAGAAGCTGAGATCAAGCTGGCACTTGACCAGTATCGTTTCCTGCTCGAGTATGCGAAGCATCCGGATGGCCTGAAGAAGAAATTGCAAAGGGACCGCGAATGGGAGATGACCAAGCTCGAGCATGGCCGAATGAGCCTGCTCTTCAAGCTCGGGCGCTACTGCTCGTTTGGCCTCTACAGGCACAGCGAGGGGGATGACGCGGCACTGCAGCGCCGCTACAGCCTGGCGCGCAAGCTCAAGTACCACAACCGGCTGCTGAGAGAGGCGGCCGAAAGCGCCGAGCCGCTGGGAGTCTCCTGGGACCTGGAAAAAATAAAGCGATCGCTCGAGATAGTCAGTCAGCATAGCGAGCTGGCCGACTCGGAACTCGCTGCTGCCGTAGCTAAGATCCATCGCAGCAGCAACGACCCCGAAGTTCGGCGGATGAGCGGCAACTGCCTGCTCGCTATTACCGGCCGCGTCAAAGAGAGACCCAGGCATGCTTCCCCAGCGCCCTCATCGACCGGAGAGTGAGACATGAGGCCCAGGGCCGGGATAGGGAAGACGAATGGCGAGAGACGAAAAAACTTTCTTAATCTCTCTCCTGTTTTCCGCCTCAAGATTATTCTGGCCATTTTCTGGCTGCTTCTCCTCGCCGCCTCGATTCGTGCCGCCGAGATACGGCTCGTCATCCTCAAAATCGACGGCCTGCCGCAGGCCCTGGTGGATGAATATGTGAGCAAAATAGACCCGCAGACCGGACGAAGTTATCTTCCCTGGATACAGCACCTTTTTTACGAAGAGGGAATAAGATTAACCCATTTCTACACGCGCGGGCTTACCCTCTCGGCCCCGGCATGGGTGGTCCTGGATACCGGTCATCTTCCCGTGATCAGGGGAAACGTCGAGTTCGACCGGATAAGCGGAAGGGTCGAGGACTATCTCAACTATAACCTGTACTATTGGGAACGGCTGCGCCGCGGCCGATTGGAACCACGCCTGATGGAGATCCTGAACGAGGCGGGGATCAGCCTCTTCTCGGATATCTTCCCGCCCGACAAAAAGTATCTCTCGCCGCAGCTAGTCCAGCGCGTCGGCCGTTGGATGGACTTGGCCCGACCGCTGGTCAAAATGGTCGAGCCGAACCTGAAAAAGAGAGTCGAGGACCTGGTGCTGGGCGTAGATGCTAAGGAGCTTTTCCTGGAGAGCAATCTGGCGGAGTTGCTGGCCAATCTGGCCGACGAGCGGAGAGATTACCTGGACTTTTACAGCCCGGTCCTGGATAAAAGGCTGCACAACGATAACAGCGAAGAGGTCGTGCTGGAAACGCTGCGCGAAATCGACAGGATCATAGGAAAAGTTCACCAGGCGATACAAAACAGCCCGCGCTATCGCGAAACGGTGCTGGTCCTGGTCTCGGACCACGGCTTCAACACCAACCCGCGCCTCTACAGCCAGGGGTTTAACATCGGCAACTACCTGCGCCGCGCCGAACTGGGCGGACATCACCTGCTGACCAAGCGCGAAATCCTCAGCGCCTATTCGCTGCGCAGCCTGAACCCGGTGCTTTATTCTGTGATCAACGAAAGCGATCAATCCCTTTATTTGCGCGGCAAGAAGGATTATTACACGGCGATCCTGGACTTCGATGGCAACGAGCGCGCCTCGCTGCACCTGCGCAATTCCGACCTGAACCTGCTCCACATGGTGCTCCTGGAGTTGAAAAAGAAGCTCGCGCCCGCCGAGCGCGAGGAGAAGGTAAAGGCGGCGCGCGCTGTGATAGAGCGCTGGCGGACGGTCTGGGAGAGAGAGGCAGCCGAGCTGGGGGAAGAGCTGGCAGCCGTCGGGCGCGAGATCAAACGCTGCCGCGACGATGTGAAAAAAAAGAAGCTCAGCCCGGAACTGAAGGCTGAGCTGAAGATGCGGGCCGAATGGCTGGAGCGGGAGGAGAAAAAATATTCGAGGTATCGCAAGATGCTGGAGCTACTCCTGGCGATAGGCGAAAGCGACCCGGGCCGGATCAAGCCCGAAGAGCTGGTTTTGCCGGGAGTGCTCGGGCCGCGCAATAACATCTACCGGCTGCAAAATTATATCGTCGGGCGCGCGATCGACGGCAAGCTGATCAACGTAGATTATTTCGCAGCCCTGAAGGGCAGGAAAGCGCTCAATAATATCCAGCCCGGGGTCTCGCCCTATCCGGTCGATTTCATCGCAGCCCGCATCCCTTACGAGGAGGTCGCTCGTACCGTGGCAGGCAGCGACCTGGATACCGGCCAGGACCTGATCTGGCTTTACGGCGGCGCGGAAAGCCAGGCATTGATCGTTCCGCGCCTCGACTACGGCAAGCTTGAGCTTAAATATGTGCCGGTGGCCGGACTCCACCAGCACCCGGATGGCACGATTGCTTTTCAGCGCATCCCTTTCAAGCCGGGCCTTCCGCTGCGCATATGGGAGGATGAAAAGCTCAAGGTCCAGGAAGACCGCGAGGAGTGGCTCGATCGGTTCCACGACGAGGAAGAATGGCGCGCGGCCATGCACGAGACCAAATACTGCCTGGCGGTAATCGGCCTCTACGACCTGTTCGCTTCATATTATCAGGAGCGATTAAAAGCGACCCCGGGACCTGACGGCGCCCTGCTCGACCGGTTCTGGCGGCGATTGCGCCGCAATACCGAGCCCGACCTGCATATTTTTGCCAGCGACGGCTGGAACTTCGATGTCAAGGACTTCAACCCGGGCGGCAATCACGGTGCCTTCTTCCGCGCCTCGGCCCACTCTGTTTTCATGCTCTGGGGGGGAGCAGAAACCGGGCTCAAGCGGGGGGTGAAAATAGAGGCGCCCTATGATAGCCTGAGCTTTGTGCCGACGCTCCGGGCACTGCTCGAAAGCTCGGACTCCAGCTTGCAAGAGGCGGCGGAGTCAGGGTTCGGCGGAAACGGCGCAGGCAACGGCCACGTTTACTCCACGCTGCCGGGGCTGCCTGTCAGGGAGATTTTTTCCCAGCGCTAGCTATCCCGCGCTCCGAGGGCCTAAAGGCTATCGACCGGCAACCGAAAGACTAATGACTATGGAGCTATGAAAGCGGCTGTCCTTGCGGCAGGAAGCGCGACCAGGCTAAGGCCGTTGACGGAAAATAGGCCCAAGTGCCTGCTCGAGGTCGGCGGCAGGAGTTTGCTAGAGCACCAGCTCGACCTGCTCTCCCGTTGCCGGGTCGAAGAGACGGTGGTGGTGGTGGGTTACCAGGCGCCGCTCGTGCGCGCTCTGACCGGAAAAATCGGCCCGAAATATAATTTTAGTTTGAAGCTGGTCTATAATCACGACTACGCGCGGACGAACAATCTGCATTCGCTCTGGGCGGCGCGCGAACTGCTGCGAGGTTCGCCATTTATCTGCCTGCACGGGGACCTGCTCATGGACGGGCGCATTGCTGAAAAATGCCTCGGCTCCCCGGATGAGATATGCCTGGCCATAGACCGGCAGCTCGCTGAAGAGACCATGAAGGTGCGCATCGCGGGCCGGTACATCGTAGCAGTGGGCAAGCATATAACAGCAGCCGAGGCCTCGGGCACTTTTATCGGCCTGGCTAAATTCTCGGCGGCTGCCGGGGAGCACCTTTGGCAGGCCGCAGAACAACTGGTGGCCGGCCCTGAAAAAAATCTTTATTTCACGGCAGCGATCGAGCATCTAATAGCTCGTGGGGAGCGGGTCGGGTTTGTTACCACGGACGGCCTCCCCTGGATCGAGATAGATTTCCCGGAAGAGCTGGTCCGCGCGCGCCAGCTCTTCGGGGGGCCCTTTATCCTGAATCGCGAGCGGTAAATTGCGAATCGAAATATCCTCGATTCGCCGTTAGCTATTTGTAGCCTTATGTGGCGCAGGCTTGAACTCATATCGCTTTTTGTCGGCCTGGTGCTTTTCGCAGCGCTGTTCGTAAAGCTCGGTCCGGGCCGCATCCTCGACGACATCGCTCTGGTCGGCTGGGGCTTTCTCTATCTGCTGGCGCTCTCTGCCGTCAGGCACGGCTTAAGGACCAGCGCCTGGATAATGGCCCTGGAGCGAGAGGAGAGGGGGAAGTTTGGCTGGGCCGAAGCCTTCAGAGTGCGATTGGCCGGCGACGCTCTGAATTATCTGACCTCGGGCCCGATTATAGGGGAGCCGATCAAGGCCGGGCTGCTCCGCCCCAAGGTCTCCGCCCTTCATGGTTTTTCCTCGTTGATCGTCGAGAGCGTAAGCTATCATCTGCTTGCAGTGTTGCTGGTGTTAGGCGGGATGGCGCTGCTCATCCTGCGGCTGTCGGACAGCCGGCTGACAGCGGCAGCAGCAGTTACTGCTGTTCTGGGCGCTGCCGGTCTGTTTCTGGCCTGGTTTGCCCTCAAATATCGTTGGCCGCTGCTTTCAGTGCCGCTCGGCTTCCTTGCCGCCCGTTTCAATCGGCTTGTACCTGCCGGGTTGCAAGATAAGGGGCGGCGGCTGGAAGAGAAGGTCTATAGTTTTTACAGCCGGCGCTCTGCGGCTTTGGCCCTCATCTTGATGCTCGACCTGCTAGCCCACGCGGCTGGCCTGGCCGAGGTCTATTTGATACTTCTGATGCTGGGGACAGGGGGCAGCCTGCTGCTCACCGCCTATATCGTGGAGTCGGCGACAAAGACGATCAATCTTGTTTTTTGCTTCGTCCCGGCGCAAATCGGCTTCTATGAGGGGGGCAATGCGCTGCTCATGAATTCGCTCGGGGCGGGCGCGGCCATGGGAGTCGCTCTGGCGATTGTGCGCAAGCTGCGCGCCCTATTTTGGGTCGGGCTGGGATTGCTCTTTTTGTCTCACCACTTGTTGTCAAACCGAGCTGTTGCTCAGATTTATTTATCGACGGGAGCACAGAGATCCCAGGGGGAGTGATTGTTCTCCGCGACCTGCGGGGAAAAACGAACAGTTATGATAGATAAAGCTGTAATCCTTGCCACGGGGAAAAAGATCGACGGCAAGCCTGTAGCTCTGGTTAAAGTAGGCGGCTCGCCGCTGGTCAGGCGGACGGCGATCGCCGCCAGGCGCGCCGGCGCGCGGGAAGTAATTGTAGTAGCGGATGATTACGCGGAGGAGATTGCCCGTCATCTGGAATTCGACAGCGTGCCTTTGCGCCTGGCATCGCAGCAGGAGCTGCGCAGCCAGGGCCTGGGGAGCGGGGAGCGCATCCTGGTGCTGCTCGACAACCGGCTCTACGATTATCGTCTATTGCAGGCTCTGGCCGAGGTCGAGCCCGGAAATGCTCGGGCCGTAGTAGCCTGCGATTCGCGCGCTCAGGACCAGGACGTCGGAGCGGGCATTTACGAGCGCGAGCTGGTGGAAGAATTATCAGCAGCCGGGGAGAGCGAAGCGGCGCTTGCCGGCCTGAATCGGAGGCTCGCGGCCGCGGGCCAGGCCCTGGCCGTCGAGGCCGGCAGTGCCTTCTGGCAGGTGATTGCGCGGCGCGAGGACATCGCGGCGGGCGAGGAGAAGCTGCTGAGCTATATCTGGAAGCCGACCGATGGCATCCATGCCCGTTTCAACAAAAGACTGGCGATGCCGTTGATCAAGCTGCTGCTGCGCACCCCCGCCACGCCCAACATGGTCTCGGTCTTCTCCATCTTCATCAGCCTCTCGGCCGGGCTCTGCTTTGCAGCCGGCAGCTATCTCTACGTCCTCTGCGGAGCGGCGCTCTCGTACCTTTCGGCCATCCTGGACCATATCGACGGCAGCCTGGCGCGCGTCAAGCTGAAGGAGAGCGCATTCGGCTGCTGGCTCGATACCATCTGCGATCATATCTATTATCTGGCCATCGGCGCCGGCATCGCAGCCGGCCTGTTCAGGGAGAGCCGCAACGAAATCTATCTGATAATGGGCGGGCTCATGCTCGCCGGCACGGTCTTGAGCTTCATCGTCCTGGGCTACCAGCGCAAGAAGTTCAGCGGGGCCAACCCGAGCGAATATGTGCTCAAGATACACAGCAAGCTGGAACAGGGGCGGGAGAACCCTGTTTTCCGCTTCGCCCGCAGTTGCTATTTCCTGGCGCGCCGGCCGGTCCTGCCTTACTATATCTTCATCTTCTCCGTCTTCAAGATGCTGCCGTTCGTGCTCTTCATGGTGACGCTTGGCGCCCATCTGGTCTGGAGCATCACGCTCGCATCCAATTCCCTCTTCCGCGCTACCAAAGGCTAGAAAGCCGGGAGGCTATCTTATTTGGTAAGGCGCTATTAGTCGGTCGCGGGTGTTTGTTAGCCCGGCGGCCAGCGCATCGGGCGGCCGCCGATCAAATGAAGGTGAAGATGATATACGCTCTGGCCGGCCTGGTAATTGGTATTGATCACCGTGCGATAGCCGGTCTTATCGATCCCGTTTTGCGCCGCTATCTCTTTGGCCAGGTAAAAGAGATGGCCGATGGTCTCGCGATCCTCCAGCGTGAGCTCGTTAAGCGAGGGTATATGCTTCCTGGGAATGATTAGAATATGGACCGGCGCCTGGGGGTTGATGTCGTGAAATGCGAAGGCGATGTCGTCCTGATAGACCTGGCGCGACGGGCGCTGTCCCTGAATGATTTCGCAGAAGGTGCACTTCATTTGATCCTCTCTATTTTAGCGCCGACGGCGCGCAGCTTTTCCTCGAGCGCCTCGTAGCCGCGGTCGAGATGGTAGACGCGATCGATTATAGTGTAACCTTCGGCCACGAGCCCGGCCAGCACGAGCGAAGCGCTGGCTCTCAGGTCCGAGGCGATGAGGTCCGCTCCGGTCAGCGGTCGGCCACCGCGAACGATGGCCCTTCTCCCCTCCACTTTAATATCGGCGCCCATGCGCATCAATTCCAGGGCGTGAATGAAGCGGTTCTCGAAGATGGTCTCTGTGATCACCGAGACGCCGTCGCCCTGGGTCATGAGCGCCATGTACTGCGCCTGCATGTCGGTGGGGAAGGCCGGATAGGGATTGGTGGTGACATCGACCGAGCGTATCACTTCGCCGCCGCGCACCTCGAGGGCATTTCCGTCGATCTGGTTGATCTCAGCGCCGGTCTCGCGCAGCTTTTCTATAACTGCACCCAGATGGTCAGGGCAGCACTTGTCCAGCAGCAGATGGCCGCGCGTTATCGCCGCCGCGACCATAAATGTGCCGGCCTCTATTCTATCGGGTATGATACGATGGCGCGCGCCGTGCAGCTCCTCGACTCCTTTAATCCTTATCGTCTTGGTGCCGGCCCCCTCGATCTTCGCCCCCATTTTAATTAACAGTTCGGCCAGATCGACCACTTCCGGCTCGCAGGCAGCGTTGAGCAGAATGGTCTCGCCTCGGGCCAGGGCTGCGGCCATCATCAAGTTCTCTGTGCCGGTGACGGTTGAGATATCGAACTGGATTTCCGCGCCGCGCAGCCTGCCGCCCGAGGCGGCGCGCGCCTCGACGTAGCCGTGTACCACCTCGATTTCGGCGCCCATCTTCTCCAGCCCGGCCAGGTGCAGGTTGATCGGCCGCGCTCCGATAGCGCAGCCGCCGGGGAGCGAGACGCGGGCCCGGCCGAAGCGGGCAACGAGCGGGCCGAGCACCAGCACCGAGGCGCGCATGGTCTTGACCAGGTCGTATGGGGCTTCGAGAGAAGATAGCTTTCGCGCCGAGACCCGGCACGCCGGCCTGTTCTGGAAGACCTCGGCCCCGAGCGAGGAGAGGAGACGGTTGAACGTTGCCACGTCGCGCACCCGCGGGACGTTCTCTATGACCAGCTCCTCGGCGGTAAGCAGCGAGGCGGCCAGGGCCGGCAGGGCTGCGTTCTTGGCGCCGCTGATCTCGACCCGCCCATGTAACCTCGACCCGCCGGTTATCCTTAATTTATCCATAAAGAACCCCGAACCAGGATCACAATCCAGAATATCCTAGAATGGGGTCCGAATCCAATACAGGAGCCAGGAGCAAGAGGGGGAGCGAGAGCAAGAGGAACCCTCTCGCTCTTGCTCATTGCTCTCGCTCAATATCCTGGCTCCTTTTTTGCCACAAGGCAGCGGTCGATTCCCTGCAAATCTTTTTCAATTAGCTCAACGCCGAGCCCCACAGCTTCGATCAAAGCGCGCGCCGCCTCGCTCCGCCCGAAAGCCAGCTCCAGGACGAGGTGTCCTCCGCGGCGGAGGAATTCGCGCGCCGCCTGGGCCAGGCGCCGATAGAAGTTTAAACCGTCCGCCTCGTCGGTTACCGCAATGCGCGGCTCCCAGTCGCGTATCTCGCGCTGGAGCAGGTCGAACTCCTGGCGCGAGATATAAGGCGGGTTCGAGGCCAGCAGGTCGAGTCGGCCCGCGAGCGGCGCGACCGGCGCGAGCAGGTCACCTGTTAAAAAAAACACTCTATCGGCCACGCCGTTCAGCCGCGCGTTCTCGCGCGCCAGGCGCAGCGCGCGCTCTGAGACATCGGTAGCTATGACCTTCAACCCGGGAAGCTCGTGGGCCAGGGCTATGGCGATGCATCCCGAGCCGGTCCCGACGTCGGCGGCCCTGATTTCTGCGGCGCTCTTTCCCCCGGCGATAAACTCGCGGATTACCTTCAAGCTCTGTTCCACCACAAGCTCGGTTTCCGGACGTGGAATCAAGACGTCGGGGGTGACGCGGAACTCGAGTCCCCAGAATTCCTGCCGCCCCGCGATGTACTGTAAGGGTTTGCCCAATGCTCTTTCCTGCAGAAGGCCGTTGTAATCGTCGAGCCTCTTTCGGTCAAGGTGTTCCGGAAGGGAAGCGAGCAGGCGGGTGCGGTCTACTCCGAGCGCGAAGGCGAGGAGCAGTTCGGCATTGAGGCGCGGGGCATCGATGCCGTGTGTCGCCAGCAGGTCGGCTCCTTGCTTTAAGGCTTCAACTACCGTCATGTTCCGGGAGCGGGCTACCGTGCCCCGATAAAGTGCAGGAAAAACTATCAGGTAACCGTCACCTCTTTGAGCTTTTCGGTCTGGTAGTGGGCGATGATCGCCTCGATGATCTCGTTGAGCTGGCCGTCGAGTATATCGTTAAGGCGATAAAGGGTCAAGCCGATACGGTGATCGGTGATGCGGTTCTGGGGGAAGTTATAGGTGCGGATCTTCTCGCTGCGGTCGCCGGTGCCGATTTGGGCGCGGCGCGTCTCTGTGATTTCCTGGCGCTGCTTCTGCATTTCCAGGTCGTAGAGGCGCGAGCGGAGGATGCGCATGGCGCGCGCGCGGTTTTTGATTTGCGAGCGTTCGTCCTGGCAGCTCACCACCATGCCGGTAGGGATATGGGTGATGCGCACCGCCGAGTAGGTGGTATTGACTCCCTGGCCGCCCGGTCCAGAGGAGCAGAAAGTGTCGACGCGCAGCTCCTTCGGATCGACTTCAACTTCCACTTCGTCCGGTTCGGGCAGGACGGCAACCGTTACCGCCGAGGTATGGATGCGGCCCGAGGCTTCGGTCTCGGGCACGCGCTGCACGCGGTGCACTCCGCTCTCGTATTTGAGTTTAGAATAGACGTTTTCGCCCTCGACTGTAGCTATGATCTCTTTGTAGCCGCCGATTCCGGTCGGATGCGAGGATATCACCTCGATGCGCCAGCCCTGGCGCTCGGCGTAGCGGGCGTACATGCGGAAGATGTCGGCGGCAAAGAGCGTCGCCTCGTCGCCGCCCGTGCCGGCGCGGATTTCGAGCAGGACGTTCTTGGCGTCGTTCGGGTCTTTGGGCATGAGCAGCAGCTTCAGCTTCTGTTCGGATTCGGCAAGCTCGCGCTCCAGCTTCTCCAGCTCCTCTTCGGCCAGGCGCCGCATCTCGGGCTCATCGCGCGCCTCTTCGAGCAGCTTCCTGGTATCGACGATCGAGTTCTGCAGTTGGCGGTAGCGGTTGAACTCCTCTACTATCTCCTCCAGTTCCCGATGGGCCCGGGCATATTTCTGATAGCGCTGGGGATCGGAAATGACGGCCGGGTCGCTCAGCTGCTCGGTCAGCTCCCGATACTTCTCTTCGATGGCAACGAGTTTATCGAATAGCATATAGAATTAATTACAATGAAAACCGACAGAATGCAATGAAAATTAAAGATGGCGAAGGAGGGCGCCTCGACCGGTACGGTCCCTTTAGGCGCCCTGCTTGGACTTGCGGTACTTGCGACGGAACCTCTCGACCCGTCCGGCGGTATCGACCAGCTTCTGCTTGCCGGTGAAGAAGGGGTGGCAATTGGAGCATATTTCGAGCTTGATCTCGGGTTTGGTCGAGCGCGTCTCCCAGGTGTTGCCGCAAGCGCAAACTACTGTCGCCTTGACGTATTTAGGATGAATGCCAGCTTTCATTACCTTCTCCTTTCTATAGAATTACAGCGTGAAGTATACCGAAATCGAGGCTTATTTACAACCGCCGGCGGCGCAGCGACGCGCAGGATTTCCTCGCGCTTGCTCTTCAAAAGCTCGTCAATGCCCATGGTCGGGCTGCTCCAAATCTGCGCGGATGTTTACCGACTTCATTATAACGCTAAGGGCTCCGGGAAATTAGCCTTATTTGCCGCGGTGCGCCAACTGGAAGTCGGTGGAAAAGAGCCTGCCAGTCTCCGGCAATGTAGCGGCGGCCTCGAGGCCGCGACTGGACTTTGGCGTTTAGAGGGACCGTGAGGTCTCTCTGCTACCCGATTAGGATAGCGCCAGCCATGAAGCGCCTTGCCTTGGCCTCCTCATATTACGCTTGCTCTAATATCATCGCGCCCGGTCTTTTACTCTTCTCCTTCCGTTTTCCAGACCCCCAGAGGGTTCTCGACCCGACCTATCTCTCGAAACGTGGCATCGCGCATGTGTGGGTCCATAGTATAAATGACTTCGACTTCCCCATCAAAGGGTAAAACCACAAGGTAGTCCCATATGTGTATTCCCGATTTGCTGCTTGTTTCCACGGCTCTCTCAAAGACCCGTTGGGTGATGTGCTTATATGTTACGAGCCTTTTTGCTAGGAGATCATTTAAGAGTGCGGCTGCCTGCTCCGGGGCAAGGCGGCGCCCACGCTTGGTTAAGACGTGATAGATCTCGGCGGCAAGTTGAGAGGAAATTAAAATCCGGTTCTGGCCGCTCGTCTTGTCGCGTAAGAATTCATGTGCCCGTCCTGCAAGCCGAAACGCCGGATCGGAATTCGGCATGAAAGGATATTTCCAGGCTAAGGCCCAGAGCCTGGTGTCAACCAACATCGCGGTCATCGAAATCTCCGGCGCCGGTCCCGCCCGTCGCACGATCGGCAAAGGCTCCGCCGCGGGCAGCCATAACCTGGTCGAGAGTCAGGAGCCGCCGGCTGGAATTCTCCTCTCGAGCCAGATGTTCTTCCAAAGCCTCCTCGATGAGCTGGCCGAGCGACTTTCCCTGGCGCGCAGCGAACGCTTTGGCTTGTCTTAGAATTTTCTCATCTAAAATGGTTCCTACCTTTACCCGCATTTACTTCTCCTCCCGTCGTTATTATAGAATGGTTGTTAAAAATGATCAAGAATTCTCGAAGAAAAGTCTTAAGACTCTTTACCAGTACTTTGGCTCGCGGAAAAATTCAACCGTATAAAGCGTTTGAAGTGTGCGGGCGAAGGGGCGCCCGCGCCTCCCGCGGCAGCTCTCGTTCTTCGGGTTTAAGGGCTCTGCTTGTCGTTTGTACTTTTCTTTTTAGCCGCAGTGTGTCTACCCTGGGGTTTGGCCCTTGCGGCAGACGGCAAAAATATGACCTGGGGTAAATTCTGAAGATCCGCATCGCTCGTGACGACCTTTGCCTTGTACTCAAGGCCGGTGGTGTAGACGATCGAATCGGCCATTGCCAGCCCGTGCGTCAGGCTCGTGTCTGCTGCTTTGGCCGCCAATCCATCGTCCAGAGGGATAATCCTTGTTTTCTTTATTTGATCTAATGCTATCAAGGCATCGCGCTGGCCCCTCTCTCGCCTGATCTTCTTGTAGACTTCATAGACCACGATGGAGGGGGTGATGATCTCTTCGGGCTTGTTCAGGTACTTCTCGTAATCATCGGCAAGCGGTCCATCGGTAAAATACTCGATCCATCCGAACGAATCCACGACGATCATATTCGATCCTGATGTTCCCTTAGATCGGAAGTGTCCATTCCTTTCAAGTAGCCGCGGAGTTCTTTTATACTGCGGCTGGGAATCACGTAGATGAGCCCATCCTTCTCCAGGATGGATACTTGTTGTCTGGGTTTAAGCTTCAACCTTTCCCGGATAGGCTTTGGGATGACGATTTGAAACTTAGGTGAGATGGTCACTTTTGGCATCGTTCAATTCTCCGTATTACAGAAATTCATCGATTTATATATTATCATACCGATTGCTGGTTGTCCCGTCAAGCTTTCATGTGGCGCTGGGCGCACGTCTTTATTGCAGGTTGCCAGCATAGTCTAATGTAGCGGCGGCCTCGAGGCCGCCAGGTGTACGACGCCACTGACCTGTTCCACCCTGACTTAAATTTACCTACAATTGTGATATGCGCCCGCAGGCGACGGGTGCACATCTTTATTGTAGGTTGCCAGCCGCTTCCACCCCTCCCCACCTTGTGGAGGGGGATTGGGGGAGAGGTCGGGCGGTTGGCGGCTTAAATTTACCTACGATTGTGATGTGCACCCGCAGGCGAGCAGGCGACTTCGGTGTAGTGACCGGCGCTGCTTTATGCTAAAATAGGGCGATATCTCTCGACCCCCCTCCCGCCGGGAGATGCTCTGTCTGCCGCAGGCAGAAAAATTTTTTCGACTTTTTTGCGGCAGCCTGAATCGTATGTCGATGGAAGGCGACGAGAAGCTTCGGGCCGATGCGAACTCAGACGAGGAGCTCGTCGGCCGCTACCTGAAGGGAGAGGTCGAAGCCTTCAACCTTCTGGTAAAGCGATGGCAGAAGCTGATTTACAGCTTCGCCTGTCGGCTGACCGGCGACCGCGAGGAGGCGCGCGACGTCTGCCAGGAGGTCTTCATCCTCGCCTTCAGGCAGCTCAGCCAGTTGCGCGAGAGGAACAAGTTCTCCTCCTGGCTTTATAAAATCGCGCTCAACCAGTGCCGGCTGCGCCGCCGCTCCGAAAAACAGGAGCTGCTCTCCCTGGAAGAGGCCGATGCGCTCTGGGAGGAAAGGGTCGCCGACCCGGAACAATCGCTCAGGCGCAAGGAAATGAGCGAGCTGCTGCGCAAAGCCTTCAGTTTGATACCTGAGGAACAGCGCGCCGTGATCATCATGAAGGAATACCAGGGGCTGAAATTTCAGGAGATCGCTGAGATCATGAACTGCCCGGAAAGCACGGTGAAATCGCGCATGTACTTCGGTTTGAAGGCTCTGCGCCGCGAGCTGAGACGACTCTCCATAAGACGCGAGCTTTAATTCGCAACAAAGCAAAGGTATGAATTGCGACGAGCTTAAAGAGCAATTGGTCGATTTGCTTTACCACGAGCTGCCGCCCGAGCAGCGGAAATCGCTCGAGGAGCACATGGGCGAATGCTCCAGTTGCCGGATGGAGCTTCTGGAACTGGAAGAAACGCGCCACCTGCTCGCGCCCTGGGAGGTGGAGCCGCTTGGGGAAAAGCTGGTATTCGTCGAGCGACCGGCGCGCCGCTTCCGGACGCTGCCTTCATATATCAGGCCGGCGCGCATCGCCTATGCCCTGGCCGCCTCGCTCGTCCTGGCCCTGGCTTTCCTGGCGCTGGCCAATGCCGAGTTCACCTGGGAAGAGGGGCGCTTCAGCTTCCGCACCTCGGCCTTCGGCTCGCTGCCGTCGCGCCCGGCTGAAAGCTCAAACTTGATGGCCCAGAGGGCTGCGGCCGAAGAGCTAGTCCGTATTGTCGATAGAATGATCGCCGACAGCGAGTTCCGTCAGTACCAGCTCTTCACCTCGCTGCTCGAGGAGGCGATGCGCCAGGTCGAGCTGCGCCGGCGCGATGACCTGCAGCGGATTTCCGAAGGGCTTGACCTCTCGCATCGCAGCCTGCTCGGCATGCTGGAGCAAAACAACCGCCTGCTCGCAGGCCACATGAAAACATCCGAGAGATAAAATTATGAAAATTGCCTCCGCCTGCTTTGCCCTTATCCTGTCCGGTCTCGGCGTCCTCATGGCCCAGCCCGGACCGGATAACAATCGCACCGCTATCGAGCGGCTGACTGCTTTGAAAAAAGAGATACAGGTCTTCGAGACCATAGTCGATAAGAAGCTGGCGCAGACCTTCTCGAACCCTTACGCTTTGGCCGGGCGCCCGAAAGGCTTCTACCTTGACGGCTACGGCGTCGCCCTGACCTTCAGCGTCAACATCAGCCGCGCGGTCATCAACACGCCTTTCGGCATTATCCCGAACAAAGAAGAGAGCCCGCAGGAGAAGCAGAAGCGCATAGATCAGGTCAAAGAGATGTTGATAAAAGCCCTGCTCGACTACGGCGCGGCAATAGAACAGTTGTCTCCCGAAGAATCCATCGCGGTGATAGCTCACTTCGAGGACAGCAATATCCTCGATGAGGTGAGGCGAAACAAGATCATCATAGTTCGCGTCGGCAAGCGGGACCTCCTGGAACATGCCGCGCGACGCGATTTTCAGGCTTTTAGAAAGAGGGTGGAGATAGTTGAGTATTAAGCCGGCTGAGCTTAAAAAAAGATTGCTTTTCGGGCAGAGGCTGCTTGGCCGCGGCCTGGTCGACGAGGAGGAACTCAAGACCGCGCTGCAGCTTCAAAAGGAGACCCGGCAGAAGCTGGGGCGCATCCTGGTCGATCTCGGCTATCTTTCCGAACGCGACCTGCTGGTCTCCCTCTCCGAGCACCTCGGCATCCCTTACATATCGGGAGCCGACTACCCGAAGGTCCCGATCATCGAAAACACCTTCTCCCTGCGCTTCATGAAGCAGTGCAAGTTCATCCCGATCAACCTCGAAGACAATCTGCTCTCGATAGCCATCGCCGACCCGCTCGACCATGCTACCATCGAGGCGATTGAACTCTTCACCGGGCTGCGCGTCAAGGTCTATCTCGGCTCGGAAAGCGAGATCATCGATCTCATCGAGAAATTTTACGGCAGCGCCAGCACAACGCTCGGACGGATCATCGAGGGGATGGAAGGGGGAGGACTGGAGGGGCTGCCCGATGAGATCGAAGACATCGAGCACCTCAAGGACCTGGCCTCGGAGGCTCCGGTAATCAGGCTGGTCAACCTCATCATCTCCAAGGCGATTGAGGCGCGCGCCAGCGATATTCACATCGAGCCTTTCGAGAAGGATCTCAAGATCCGCTACCGGATCGACGGCATCCTGCACGATGTCGAGTCGCCGCCGAAGAAGTTGAAAGCGGCGATCATCTCGCGCATCAAGATCATGGCCAAGCTGAACATCGCCGAGCGGCGCGTGCCGCAGGACGGGCGCATCCCGCTTAAGGTCCTGGGGCGCGATATCGACCTGCGCGTCTCGACCCTGCCCACCATGTACGGCGAGAGCGTGGTCATGCGCATCCTGGACAAAAGCAACACCGACCTTTACGACCTGACTCGTCTCGGGCTGGCTGCCGATGCCCTGCGCCAGATCGAAGGCCTGATCACCAGGCCGCACGGCATCCTGCTGGTCACCGGGCCGACCGGCAGCGGCAAGACCACCACGCTCTACAGCGCGCTCAGCCGGATCAATCTCCCCGATAAGAAGATCATCACGATCGAGGACCCGGTCGAATACCAGATCGAAGGGGTCAACCAGATCCACGTCAACCCGCAAATCGGCCTGACCTTTGCCGTGGGGCTGCGCCACATCGTGCGCCAGGACCCGGATGTGATCATGGTCGGCGAGATACGCGACCTCGAGACGGCCGAAATCGCGATACGCGCCGCGCTCACCGGCCACCTGGTCTTCTCGACCCTGCACACGAACGATGCGCCCGGCGCCATCACCCGCTTGATCGATATGGGCGCGGAGGATTATCTGATCGCCTCGTCGCTCCTGGGCGTCCTGGCCCAGCGCCTGGTGCGCGTCATCTGCCCGCACTGCCGCCTCGAAGCGCACCCGGTGCCCGAATTCCTGAAGGAGATAGGCTTTCCGCTGAGCGATGACGATAAATTTTTCGAGGGGCGCGGCTGCGAAAAATGCACCAACACCGGCTTCATCGGGCGAATCGGCATATTCGAGCTGATGGTGATGAACGACGAGCTGCGCCGGCTCACCCTGGCTAAAGCCGATACCAATACCCTGAAGCGTGCGGCCACGAGCGCCGGCATGCGCACGTTGCGCGAGGACGGCTGGCTGAAGGTCAAAGGGGGGATAACCACGATAGCTGAAGTGCTGCGTGTAACGCAGGATACATAATTATGGCGGCTTATAGCTACAAGGCCGCTGCGGCCGACGGCAAATTGATCGAAGGGGTCATCGAGGCGCCCGACGATCGCACCGTAGCCCTGCGCCTCCAGGATATGGGCTACATCCCGATTAAAATCGGGGCCCAGGCGAAACGCTCCCGCCTCTCGTTCGACCTCTCCCGAAACCAGCTCCCCTGGAGCAAGAAGCGGATACGCGGCCGCGATATCCTGGTCTTTACCCAAGAGCTTTACACCCTGACGCGCTCGGGGCTGCCGCTCGACCGCAGCCTGTCGATACTCGCTGGCCTGACCGAACGGCCGGCCATGCGCGAGGTGATCGAGCAGATACTGAAAGATATCAAAGGAGGGAGGTCGCTCTCGGAGGCCCTCTCGGCCCATCCGGCAGTCTTTTCCAAGATCTATGTGAACATGGTGCGTGCCGGCGAAGCGGGAGGCTTTCTCGACCAATCGCTGGAAAGATTGATCACGTTTCAAGAGAGCGCCGAGGAGCTGCGAAGCTACCTCACCAGCGCCCTGATTTACCCGACGCTTTTGACCGCCGTGGGCGGCGGCTCGATCCTGATATTGATACTTTTCGTCGTTCCGAAATTCGCCGCTGTATTCGAGGACGCCGGCATCCCGCTCCCCCTGCCCATGCAGATATTGACAGGTATAGGAACGCTCCTGTCCTACTACTGGTGGCTCGGCCTCGGCCTGCTGCTCGTTGCCGGCTTCGCCATACAGAATTACCTCAGCACGGAGCCGGGAAGGTTGCGCTGGGACCGGCGCAAGCTGCGCCTGCCGCTCATCGGCAGCGTCCTGCGCAAGATCGAGGTGGCGCGCTTTGCCCGCACCCTCGGCACCCTGCTCAAAAGCGCCGTGCCTCTGCTTGAGGCCATGAACATAGTTAAAGATGTAGTCGATAACCGCGCCATAGCCACAACCATGGACTCGATCAAGGCCGGGATCAAGAAGGGAGAAGGGCTGGCGCTTCCCATAAGGGAGAGCGGGGTCTTTCCCCCCTTCGCGCTGCACCTGCTCGAGGTGGGCGAGGAATCGGGGAAGCTCGATTCGATGCTCCTGCAAATCGCCGAGGCCTACGAACAGGACGTGCGCAATTCCGTGAAGCGGTTGATCGCCTTCTTCGAGCCGGCTATGGTCCTGGCCATGGGAATAATCATCGGAACGGTGGTGGTCTCGATGCTGGCCGCCATCTTCAGCATCTACGATGTGCCGCTGTGATTCGTTCTTGGATAAAAGCAAGCTTTCAGCCGTCAGCCATCAGCGTTCAGTTTTTGCTGGAGGCTGATAGCTGAATGCTTACAGGGCAAATATGGGCCAACGAGATTATACGTTTTTAAGTATAGGCAGGCTCAGGGCAAGGGTCTTAAGCTCGCAGGCGGGAATTACCCTGATCGAGCTGATCGTGGTGCTGGTGATCCTGGGGTTGCTCGCTACCGTCGTCGGCCCCCGCGTCATGGAGAGGCTGCGCGGCAGCAAGCGCGAAATCGCTAAGATGCAGATCCGCGAGCTGGAGGGGGCGCTCGACCTCTTCGCCCTCGATTTAGGCCGGCTCCCCACGACGGATGAGGGGCTGGAAGCTCTGATCCAGAACCCGGGCCTTGAGGGCTGGAATGGGCCTTACCTGAAGAGCTCGAAGGTCCCGCTCGACCCCTGGGGCAAGCCCTATCAGTACCGGTCGCCCGGACAGCATGGCGATTATGACCTTTTCTCCTTCGGTCCGGATGGACAGGAGGGAGGCGAGGGGGAAAATGCCGATATCGTCAACTGGCAGTAATCGCGGCCCGGCGGCCGGCGATCAGGGCTTTACCCTGATCGAGATGGTCGTAGCCCTGGTCATAGCCGGAATGGTCGCCGCTCTGGTCCTTCCAGGTATAAACCGCGGCCTGGACGGACTGCGGCTGAAAAGTTCCGCCGCCCGATTGGCCTCGGCGCTGCGCTATGCCCGCGAGCGGGCCATTTCAGAGCAGCGCTTCTACCGGGTAGTGATCGAGCCCTCCAAGAACTGTCTTTATATCATCGCCGAGTTCGGACAACCGGTGCGGCAGATAGAGCTGGACAGCCGGGTCCGCATCAGCTCGCTTGTAATCGACGGCGCGCTCCTGGACCAGCCGGGACAGCTGGAGAAGGCCCCGGAGGTCTTCTTTCTGCCCAACGGCAGCGCAAGCCAGCTGGAAATTATCCTGGAGAACTCTAGGGGGAACCGGGCGAGAGTAGTCAACGGCTATCTGGCCGGCTCATTCAAGGTGATTGCGGGAGCGCATGGCCATGTGCTCCTGCCCGGGACGATATGAGCAAGCGCGGGTTCACATTGATCGAAGTGGTGGTGGCGCTGGCCATACTCGGCATTTCGCTCGGCCTGGCCATGCGCTTGATATCGGCTTCGCTCCAGAAGGTCCGCTTGATCGCAGAACATAGCAGCGCCGTCGCGCTGGCCGACAGCAAGATGAGCGAACTGCTGCTGGACGATGAAGCGGCTCAGCCTGGAGAGCTGGTCGGAGCCTTCGATGAGAATTATCGCTGGCGCGCTCTGATCGAAGAGCTGCCGCTCGAGGAGGTAGAGTCGCCTCAGGTGTTGACCAAGCTGCTGCGCATCAGGCTCGACATCTACTGGCTGGACAGAGGTCGCGAGCAGGTCTACAGCCTGGAAACCTTGAAGATCGTGCCCAACCCGCAGTTCGCCGGGCCGCTCCCCATGCCGGGCGGAGGATTTCGCTGATGTCAAGGGCGAGGCAGAAAGGATTTACTTTGGTTGAAGTGCTGGTGGCTCTGACCATTGCCAGCATGATGTCTCTGGCCATCTTCTCGGCACTGCGCCTGTCGCTTTCGGCCTGGCGCCGCGCCTCCCAGAGGATCGAGGTTACGGAGAATTTCCGCCTGGCCGCCGAAGCCATGAGGCGGCAGATAGCCTGCGCCTATCCGGTGAGGGTGTCGGGCCCGGCGGGAGCACAGGTCGTGCCAGCTTCTATCCTGACCGGAGCGACCCAGGCCTCTCCGCCATTTTTTATCGGGACCTCCAACAGCATGAGCTTCGTCACCATCTCGGCGCTCCGCTTCAGAGAGCATCCCGGGCTGACCATCGTCAACTACAAGCTGCACGAGGAGATGGGCAAGACAAGCCTGGTCGAGACCGAGCGGATATATCTGGGGCCGGACTCCTTGAAGGAGGGGACGTTGCTGCAGCCTGAAGAAAGTGCTCCGACTCCTCTCTTCGATGGAGTGGAGCTTGTCGAGTTCAGCTATCTCGATAAGCCTCTCGACGCTTCGCCCTTGTGGGTCGATAGTTGGGACGCCTCGCAGGAAGGAGAACTTCCGGCGGCAGTCCAGGTTAAGCTGGTGCTGCGCGCCAGCCCGCGCGCGCCGGCGCGCAGCTACAATTTCACTGTGTCGATACAGTCCAGGCCCTGGGGCCCGAGCACCCGCCTCTTCAGGCGCGGCGCTGTGCGGTCCGCCCTGGAAATCGTAAGGCAGAGATAACCGGAGAAGGCTTGATCAAGGCATTGACCATAGAGAAATATCGGAGCGCACGGCCGTGCGCCCCTGCCTCTGCGGCAAATCGGAATAATAAAGGCGCAGCGCTTATCGCCCTGCTCTGGGCGCTTGTGGCGGTCTCTCTCATCGGCCTGACGGTAGCCGATGAAATCCGCGTCGAGACCTATGCGACAAGAAACGAAAAGGTCATGCTCCAGGGCTATTATCTGGCGCGCGGCGCAATAGCGGCAGCCGCCCATAAATTGCTTCTGCTGCAACTTCGCCCCGGCGGTCCGCTCAACCCCGACCAGGTCTACCAGCCGAGGGACGTCGAGCTGGGACGATTCTATCTGGATTTCGCCGACGGCCGCGCGCTCTGCGAGCTGGAGGATGAAAGCGGCAAGCTCAACGTCAACTTCATAAACCCTAATACCGAGGTGCTGCTGCGCAACTTGATGATCGAAATCGGGCTGGACAAGAGAGAGGGAGACATCATAGTGGACTCGATTCTGGACTGGGTGGATCCCGACAACCTGCACAGAGTGAACGGCGCCGAGGAGGAATACTATCGCACCCTGCCCAGTCCCTACCGGCCGCGCAACGGCCCGATCGAAGCTCTGGAGGAACTCCTCCTGGTGCGGGGGATTACACCTGATATCTTTTACGGCAAGAAAGTGCTGGGCGCTGACGGCCAGGTGAGGGAGCTTTACGGCCTCTCCAGGCACCTGACCGTTTACAGCGTCTTTCCACAAATCAACGTCAACTCGGCGCCGCTCGCCCTGCTCCGCGCTATACCGGGCATAGACGAAAACACGGCGCTGAGCATCTACGAGCAGCGCAAGGTTCGCCCCTTCCGCCAGCAGCAGGATATACCGGCGCTGCCCGAGGTGGTCTCCAAATACCTGAATGTAAATCGCTCGAACATCTATTCGATCAAGGCGACGGGCGAGCCGGCGGGTTCGCCGGTCAGGCGGGTGATACGCGCTGTGATCGCCATCGATTTGAATGAGAAAAACAGGCACAAGATTTTACACTGGAATGAGAACAGCGTTTTTTGAGAAGGGGATAGATGATACAGCTTAGCCTTAAGGCGGGCCTGGGCATTGAGGTCAGAGGGAACGACCTTGTTATGGTATGCCTGAAGCGTGGACTCAGGCGCCTGTTCCTGGCCGGCTCCAAGATCATAGCCGACTATCGCCAGCTCAACCCTTACGATCTAAGGAACGAGGTTCAGGTTTTTGTCAAGGCGCACGGCATCAGCAGCGAAGGGGCTGTGCTCGGGGTGCCGCGCAGCCAGATCGTGGTTCGCTTCCTCGAGCTGCCGGCCGAGGCTGCCGAGGATCTGGCCCAGGTGGTGCGTTATCAGGTCGAGAGCTTCACCCCGGCGGAAGAAGAACCGATGTGTTACGACTTCGCGCTGCTGGGGCGCGATGAGCGCGGCAAGCTGGTTGTGCTCGTCGCCATGATGAAGCGCGCCGACCTGGAGCGCTATCTCCAGCTCCTTTCCAGCATCAGTTTAAAACCCGCTGCCATACAGCCGGCGACAACGGCCCTCTCGAACCTGCTGCTCGAAGGTTACGCCGGTTTGAGCCCGAGCACCTACCTGCTCTACCACCTGGATGGCGGGCACGCCGAGCTGCTCGCCTTCAGAAACAAACAGCTGGTTTATTCCAGGCAGTTTCACTCCAACGGCGTCGATGGGATGTTGAGCGAGGGGGAGTTAGCGCTTTCGGCGCTGCGCATTGAAGAGGAGCCGGTAGAGAAGATCCTCCTGACCGGCTCGGGGGCGGCCGTCGTCGAGGCGGCGCTGCGCGAGCGAATCGGCGAATGCGAGAGGCTGGGCGCCTCGCTCTCGGCCGGGGAATTCGACGGCCTGCGCGCGGCGATGTCGGACGATTTGGCCGTTGCAGCCGGGCTGGCGCTGGCCGGCTTGGGCCGCAAGCTGCCGCTGCCCATCAATTTGCTCCCGCAAGAGATGCGGGTCCATCACAGCGTCCTCGGATATATTCCGACCATACTGCTCTCGGCGGCGATCCTGCTGCTCGGCGCCGGGCTTGGCCTGCGCGAATTCGTACAGGAGAGGGCGCTGCTCGGAAAGCTCGATCTCGAGATCGCCGCGCTCAAGCCGCAGTTGGAAGAGGTAAACCGGCTGGCGGAGCAGGGACGCGCCCTGGAGTCGCAAATTGCCCTGCTCGAAGGGGCCATCGCGCAGCGCGATCCAGCGCTCGAGATATTGAAGGAGCTGACGGCGGCCCTGCCCGATCACTCTTTCCTTCAGACCGTGACCTTCAAAGGAGATGAGGTGAATATGATCGGGCTCTCGGCTTCGGCGACTCAGCTCCTGCCGCTGCTCGAGAAATCTCCACATCTGCGCGACGTCGAGTTCACGCAGCGAATCATTCGCGATCCCCAGTCCGGCAAGGAGAGATTTTACATCAGGGCCAAGGTGGAGAAGGGACAATGAAATTATCGCAGCGCGATAGGCGCGCGCTCTGGATAGGCGGTCTGGCGGGAGGAGCGATCCTGCTTGTCTTTTTCGTCATACTCCCGTTCGTCGAGGGCCAGCGGCGGATGAAGGACGATCTCACCAACCGTCGCGCTCGCCTGGAGCGCGCCCTGATCAACATCAGCGAGAAAGAGGAGCGCATGGCCAGGCTCGAGTTGCTCAAGCAGAGGCTGGCGCAGCTGGAAAATCGGCTTTTCGACGGCAGCAATCCCGCGGCGCTCGCCGCCGAGCTTCAGGAACTGATCGCGGGCATGGCTGCGCAAAACGGCGTCGAAATTGTAAGCAAGGAGCCGATGCGCGAGCAGAAACGGCTGGGCGAGACCAGGTACCAGAAGGTCTCGCTGCGCGTCGAGACGAGCGCTACGCCGGAACAACTGGTCAGGCTGCTCGTCGCTCTGCGCAACCACCCGCGCTATCTGGCGGTCGAGGAGATGCAGATCTACATATACGGAGGCTTCCGGCAGCAGCAGCCCGAAGCTAAGCTCAGGCCGAACCTGGTTATCTCGACCTACGTGAAGGCGCCGCCGGAGAAAAAAGAGGGGGCTAAAACTGCCCAGAAACGGAGGCTGATATGGCGAGAAGGTTAATCTTCTTGAACGTTTTACTGCTGGCTGCGACCACCTTCCTAACCTACGAGCTTTACTCGAGCGTCGGGCGCTTCAACGAGGAGAACGACGTAGCCAAACTGAAGGCCGAGGCGTTGAAGAGGGCCGTAGCTAAGAAATCGGCGCCGTACGCTCCGGCGCAGCCGCCCGAACAGAAAATGGTCGATATGGACGAGTTCCAGCTCGTGGTGGACAAGAACCTGTTTTCGGAGGACAGGACCTCGCCGAAGGAGAAGGCGCAGGTGGTCGTTCCCGAACTCAACCCGCTCCCCCTTGTGCTCGGCGTGATGATCTCGGGGGAGCCGCAGGCGCTCATCCAGAGCCCGGTTAGAACGGCGCAGGGTCGGACTCAGAGCGAGGTCGTGAAGCTCGGAGACCTGTATCAAGGATATCGCATCACGCGGATTACTCCCGAGGAGGTGGTGTTGACCTACGGAGAAGGGCTGCGAAGCTACAACCTCAAGCTCTTCGATCCGAATCGACCGCGGCCCCAGGCCCAGCCCCCGAGGGCTTTTCTCCCATCGCCCCCGATGCCGGTGCATACCGTCTCGGGCCAGCAGCCGACTCCCCAGCAGGTGGTGGCGCAGCCGCAGCCTCAAGCGCAGCAACCGATATCGCCACCTCAGGCCGAATCGGCCAAGGGGCAGCCGAGCATTCCCGATAGTCGCATTATCATCAAGGATGGGAAAAAGTACATACGCACCCCATTCGGAGATGTGCCGCAGGACAATTAATGTCTGTCCCGAGCAGGAAGATTTTATGAAGGAGCTAAGATGAACCGCAGAACATATATTTCTCGCCTTTTGGCGCTCTCCCTCTGCCTGGCCCTCTCTTTCCAGCCCCTGCTGCCGGCGCAGGCGGCCGACGGGCAGGAGAAGACGGAACGAAAGGACAAGCCCGCGCCGGCCGCTCCGGCCTCGCCCGAGCAGACTGCGGGAGTTGGGGCACAGGACCGGCAAGAGCCGGAGAGCACGCCGGCCGTTCAGACCGGGCCGGAGATCCTGCTGCCGATCCAGCCGCGCGACGACGCCCCGGTGACCTTGAGCTTCAACGGCGTGCCGCTTTACGACTTCATCAACGCGGTGGCAAGCCAGCTCGGCCTTAACTATGTGGTCGATCCCAGCCTCAGCGGCACTGTGACTATTAAAACAGATAAGCCGATAAAGAAGAAGGACCTGCTCGAGGTATTCCAGCAGATATTGAAGATGAACAACGCTACGATCGTGCGCGGGACGAGCGGCCTCTATCATATAGTGCCGCTCGGGCAGGCCGCTAAAATTCCCATACCCGTTTACAAAGATTACGGCCTGGAAGAGAGGAAGGAAAAAGGAGGGAGGGAGCAGAATGAGAACAAGAAAAAGGACGAGTTGAAGAGCCAGCCCGACGGCGCCGCCGTGCTCGCGCCGGTAGTCCTGCCGACGGGCGCGCCGGCCCAGGCGCCGCTCCAGGCCGCGCCCGCCAGCGCGCCCGAGCAACCGAACGAGTTTGCTACTTATATCATACCGATAGAGTTCTTGACCTCGACCGAGATGGCCAATCTGATCAAACCTTTCATGTCCGACCAGACTACGGTGATAGACTACCCCAAGGCCAACCTGCTGATCATCAGCGATTTTAAGTCCAGCATAGACAGGCTGGTCCAGATCATCCGGGCCCTGGATGGCCGCTCTTTCGAGGAAGAGAACTTCGATCTGATCAAGATCAAGTACTACTCTGTGACGGAGATACTCGACGTTCTGAAAAAGGTTTTCGGCGGCGGCAAGGACCAGGCCACCGGGATCAATTTCATTCCGATCGAGCATTTGAATTCGATTCTGGTTGTGGCCAATTCCGCGCGCGCCATTGAGGAGGTGCGCAGGTGGGTGGAGCGGCTGGACACGCCGCAGGGCCGCAGCGTCAAGATTTTCATTTATCATGTCCAGAACTCGCTGGCTGCGAACATCGCCGCAACCCTCTCGCAGCTCTTTTCCGAGGCGCCCGGCATCGGCGCACCTGCCGCGCAGCCGGCGACTCCTTTCGGCCAGCCGCAGCAACAGCAGCCCGGAGCACTGGCCCAGCCGCAGGCCGGTCTGAGGGGGGGCGCCGGCGGGCAGCGGGCCGGATTCGGGACTCTGCCGCAAGGGGGCACGCAGATGCGCGGGCAGCAGTTGGGACCCCGGCTGCAGGGGCAGTTGGGAGGAGTGCAGCAGGCCGAGCTTACCAGCTTCGAGAGCCGGGTGAAGCTGGTGGTCGATGAGCTGAATAACGCCCTGATCATCCAGGCCTCGGAGGCCGATTACGAGTTCCTGCTCGAGACAATTAAACAGCTCGATGTCCTTCCAAGACAGGTGTTGATAGATGCAAAGATTTTCGAGGTCAACCTCACGGATAATATTTCGCTCGGCGTGCTGAACGAGCTGACCAAGCGTAACGACAGCGACAATCTGACCACGGCTATCAGCGGAGTCAAATCGCAGGGGGGCAGCCCGCTCGGCTTCAGCACCTTTCAGATAATAGGAGACGCGCGCGAGCTGGTCACGGCGCTAACCGCCGGTCGCTTTAAATCGCGCGCCAAAGTGCTGCAGGCCCCGAGCATCCTGGCGCTCGATGGACACGAAGCGCGCATCACGGTCGGCGCCGAGATTCCGGTAACGACGGGCACCTTCTCCGACCCGCTTCAGGGAGGTGATATCACGCGCGCTCCCACCCTTAACACCATTCAGTTTCGCGACACCGGCACAACGCTCATCATCAACCCGCGCATCAACGCCTCGGGCATGGTGACCATGGAGATAGCGCAGGAGGTCTCCAGCCCCTCGGGCGGCGGCCTGACCCCGACGATCAATAAGACCGCGGTCAATACCGTGCTCACCGTTAAAGACGGAGAAACGGTGGTCATAGGCGGCATTCTCTCGGAAAGCCGGATCAACGCGCGCAACCGCGTGCCGGTGCTCGGCGATATCCCGGTAATCGGCGCGCTGTTCGGCACCACCAACCGCGACCTGACGCGGCGCGAGATCATCATCATGCTCACGCCCCGCGTCATCCGCAGGCCGGAGGAGCACCTGGAGGTCAGCTCTGATTTCCGCGCCACCCATCGCGACGCTAACCGCATGAGCCTGGATTTCGAGCGCGATTTTAAACGGTTGATACGCGAAGCTCAGGAGAAGCGCCGCGCTCTGGAGACCCAGAAGCAGGAGAAGCAGTGATTCGCCAGGGGCCAGAGTGAAATAATTTGCGTAAATCCACTGAATTAGCTGTGCCCGCGTTCTGCTTGTTTCGCGGACAAGAAGAAAGAGCCGCGACTTTCACGAATTAACGCGAATTTAACTGCGTGACGTTCGTGCCTCTGCGGTTGGGTGGGCCGGCGATCAGCCATTTGGTTTAGCCTGGCCGTACCTCGACCTGGCCTCGCGGATGATCTGCCAGGCCCGCTCCACATCCTCCCAATCTCCGACCTTGGTCTTCTTTTTCTCAAGCTCCTTGTAGACCTGGAAGAAGTGCCTTATCTCCTCGAGCAGATGGCGCGGGACGTCGGCGAGGCGGTCGATCCAGTTCCACTGCGGGTCTCCGACCGGCACGCATAGTATCTTCTGGTCCGGGCCCTTCTCGTCCCACATGTTAAAGAGGCCGACCGGCTTGCATCTGATCATGCAGCCCGGGAAGGTTGCCTCGCCAAGGAGCACCAGCGCGTCGAGCGGGTCGCCGTCTTCGGCTAAAGTATCCGCGATGAAGCCGTAGTCGCCGGGGTAGTGGACCGAAGAGAAGAGCATGCGATCCAGAAAAAACCGCCCGCTCTGCTTATCGTATTCGTATTTATTTCGGCTCCCCTTCGGTATCTCGACGATTACAACGACCTGTTCTTCCATCCTTATGTTAATGATAGCTGATCTTACGGCTTTCCGCCTTTAGGCCCGGGCGGGCCGGGCTGCGATACCGTGGCGGTCATCTCGACCAGGCGGGTGCCTCCCGCCTGGACCTCGGTGGCGGTGCTGGATAGCACCTGATTGTTGCGCATAACCTGTATGGCGTGCAGGCCTTGATGTATATCCTCGAAGACGAAAGGCGGGGCCGAGTCGCTCACGCTCTGTTCCGCCCCGTCGGACGAATAAAACAGCTTCACAGTATAACCTGGAGGATCTATTAAGGTCTGATTTCCTGTATAAACCCGCAGCGTCACGATCACGCGTCCGTAGGGCGAAAACGGCTGCGGGGGATAGACCAGATCATCTGGCGTGCCGAAAGTACCATCAGCTCCCGCGCTTCTTATCTGGCCCTCGCCGGCCACGCCGTAATCGTAGCTGTTGCCGAAGGCATCGGTAAGCGCGTCCTGGGCTGAGCTGCCGATATTGAGATAGGGGCCGTTCCAGCCCATGCCGACCCCGTTGGTGTTTGCGGTGCTATATGGGCGCTGGTTGCCGATGCGCACCAGCTCGTCGAGGCTGCGCGGCAGCCGGCCCATATCGCCGGCGTAGCCGTAGTTGCCGGCGCGCACATCGCCCGCCACGGCGCGCTGTATCTGCTTGAGTTCCTCGATGGTCGATTCGACTCTCGTCCTGATAGTATTTTGAAGGAGAGCCGAGACCACGACGCCGGCTAAAATCGTGAGCACGATCAGCATCACGATGATCTCGAGGAGCGCCAGCCCTTTTTCCGACCTGCTCATTGCTATTGCCCTCCCGGCGCCTGCTGCACTGCCTGGAGCATCTCGAAGAGCGGCAGGTAGAAGGCCAGGGCCATGATCAGAAAGAGGCCGGCAAGCATGAACACTAAGATCGGACCGAGATAGGTGAAGAGCATCCTGACGCCGGCCCGGACCTCGCGGTCATAGAACTTAGCGACGTCTCTAAGGGACTTGGACATGGTCCCGGCGGTCTCGCCTATTGCGATCATCTGGACCACGAGCGGCGGCAAGATAGCGTAGCCGCGAAACGCGCCGGAAAGAGAACTGCCCGACATTATCTGGCCGCGAACGTTCCTGACCACCGCCGCCAGGTACGAATTGGACAGCACCCTCTCGACTATCTCGAGCGACTGGACCATGCCTATGCCGGCATCGTAAAGCGTGGCCAGATAGGTGGCAAAGCGCGCCAGCTCGACCTTCTTGATCACCTCGCCTATGACCGGAATGCGCAGCTTGAGCATGTCGGCGCGAAGCCGACCCCGCTCGGTCCGCACATAACCCCGATAGCCGAGCCAGGTGCCCAGTAAGAGTGCGAAGATGAAAGGCCAGTTGGCGCGCGTGAGATCGCTGAAGCCGATGAGCATGCGCGTCGGCAGGGGCATCTGGAACTGGTCGCTGAGCTGTTTGTAGACCTGGGCGAAGCGGGGCACCGTGAAGGTGACCAGAATGGTCGCCAGCACCCCGAGCAGCACAAGCACGATCATGGGATAGGTCAGCGCCCCTTTGAGTTGATTGGCGATCTCCTCCTGCCATTCCAGGAAGGCGACGATATCCTCCAGCGCCTTGTCCACGCGCCCGGTCGCTTCACCGGCACGCACCATCTGGACATAAATCTCGGGAAAAACACCGGGGTAGCGGGCCAGAGAATCGGACATGCTCGAGCCGGCCTGCACGTCGCGGCGCAGCTCGGCTATCACCCGCTTGAACTTTACCTTTTTGATCTGTTCTTCGAGGCTCTCGAGCCCCTGCGCCAGAGGGACGCCGTTGGCGAAAACAGCAGTAAGCTGGGAGGTGAAGACGATCAGGTCCCTGCGGCTGATCCGCTCGAAGCGGATCTCGGAGATGCGCGTGTGGTTGGGAGAGGCCTGGATCAGATAATAGCCGCGAGCGCGCAGCGCATAGGCGAGCTGATCCTCGCTTTCGGCGCTCATCAGCCCCTTAACCATCCTGCCGTAATCGTCGCGTGCCCGATAGTAGTATTCCATAATATCGAGCGAGAGCAATGAGCAAGAGCGAGAGAATCCCTCTTGCTCTCGCTCTCCCTCTTGCTTCCGGCTCCTCTTTTCATTGGTACGTAACGCGCAGCACGTCCTCCAGCGAGGCAATTCCGGCCAGGGCTTTGGCCAGGCCGTCCTCGAGCAGGGTGCGCATGGCGCTTGCCCGCGCCACCTCGCGCAGCCGCTTCGAGTCGGCGCGCTCTCGAATCAACTGATGGATATCGGCGTTGGGCACGAAGATCTCGTGTATCGCGGTACGACCTCTGAAGCCCGTGAAATCGCAGCGCGGGCAGCCGCGCCCGCGATACAACTTTATGCTCTGCTCGCCATCTTCAATGCCGACTTTGCGCGCAAGCTCGGGGTCGGGCGCCACCGGCTCCTTGCAATGCGCACAGATCACCCGAACCAGGCGCTGGGCCACGACTCCGATTAAAGTCGAGGCCAGGAGGAACGGCTCTACGCCTACATCCATAAGCCTCGGTATCGCCCCGACCGAATCTTGCGTGTGCAGGGTTGAAAAGACCAGGACCCCGGTGAGGGCAGCGCGCACGGCGAGTTTGGCCGTTTCGGGATCGCGAATCTCGCCGATGAGCAGCACGTCGGGGTCCTGGCGCAAGATGGAGCGGATGCCGCGGGCGAAGGTCAGGCCGGCCTTGACGTTGACCTGTGTCTGACGGATATGTTGAATCTCGTACTCAACCGGGTCCTCTATGGTCATGATGTTACGCTCGAGCGAATTGAGATAAGCGAGGGTGGAGTAGAGAGTTGTGGTTTTTCCTGCACCGGTCGGCCCGGTGATCAGGATTATCCCGTTGGATTTGCGCAGCAGGTCTTTGTAAAGCTCCAGGTTCCTCCTGGAAAAGCCCAGCTCTTCCAGGCTGCGTATTAGTCTCTCTTTTTCGAGCAAGCGTATCGCCACCTTCTCGCCCAGCACCGTGGGAAAGGTCGAGACGCGCAGGTCGATGCGTTTATTTCCCAGGGTGTAGGTCGCGCGCCCCTCCTGCGGCAGCCTCTGCTCCGAGATGTCGAGGTTAGCCATGACCTTGAGGCGGCTGACCACGGCCAGCAGGAGGCCGCGCGGCAGCGAAGCTGCCGGTATCAGAACGCCATCCACGCGGTAGCGCAGCGTGACCACCTTCTCTTCGGGCTCGATGTGAATATCGGTCGCGCCTTTTTTAACCGCCTCGAGCATCAGCCGGTCGATGAGTTTGACTATAGGGGGGACGCGGGCCAGGTGCAGTTCGTGGTCCCCTTCGCGGCTTGGCATTACGATCTGCTCGCGCACCTTTTCAGCCTCTATATAGCGCATGCTGTCTTCGACGTAGCTTTCCAGGTTTCCGCTTCCGCCGTAGCACTGGTCGAGCGTCGCCAGGATGCTCGATTCGGTGGCGCAGACCGCCTCGACGCGGCGGCGCGTCAGATGGCGAATGCGGTCTATGGCCAGGACATCGAAGGGATTCGGCTGTGCAACTACAAGTACATCACCGCGCAGCTCGAGCGGGACCAGCTTGTGCCGCCGCGCCACCTGCTCCGGGACCAGCTTCAGGGCTTCCGTATCTATGGAAGAATCTTCCAGGTTGACGAACGGCACCCCCGCCTGGGCAGCCAGAGCGCGGCAGATGGCCGCTTCGGTTACAAAGCCCAGGTCCTGGAGGACTTTCCCCAGATGTTGATTGCTGCGCTTCTGCTGGTTGAGAGCGACTTCGAGCTGCTCGGTCGTGATCTCGCCGGCAGCGACGAGTAGCTCGCCCAGCGCTTTCCTGGCAGGCTGCGCCATATTCCGACCTGAGGCTATAAGGCGTGAAGCAGGAGGCGTCAGGGAACCGTAAAATCCCCTCCCGCCTCACGAGAAATGCCTCACTAAAAGAAAGCACCCTGGCGTTCTAATACGGACTGGAGACCAGGAACATGATATCGTCGCCTCCCGGCCTGATGAGCAGGTTTTCGTAAGCGGTATCGACCAGCTCGTCACGGCCGGCCGAGACAACGACCACGCTGCCGCGGGCCGAACGCAACAGGAACCGGACATTTACCGCGTAGCGGTTCCCCCAGGGGTCGGGGTTGATCGGCGGCTGGATATACGGGCCGCGCCAGGCGAATTCTCGCCTTGTCCCCGCTCCCTCTCCCTCTAACTCCGTCTTATAGCCCACGGTATTATACACCAGATAATCTTCAAGCGGTGCCACCTTCGTCCCGTCAGGGGTGGCCAGCCACCTCGGGTCTCCATTGGGACCGAGGCCCGGCGCCTCCCCGTCGCTGACCAACAGTTCAACCAGGCCCTCCGGAGAGCGCTTGCTCGGGTCGCGGTATATGGCGTTTTCTCCGATGTCCGAGAGCATGCGCACCAACCCGGTCCCGATCACACGGACCTCGATGGTTGCACGGGTGCGGCGCGCCTGCTCTAGATAGTCCATGGCCACGGGCGAGGCGGTTGCGGCCAGTATCGAGAGGGCGCTCAGGATGGTAGCGGTCTCGGTGGTAGAGAAGCCGCATGCACATGCCAGTTTTTTCCAGATCATATTGCCCCTTTCGCCTCCAGCCGGAGTTTGCGACCGGTCAGCTCTATGAACACATCCTCGAGCGAATAGTTGAACACTCTCAGGTCCTCGAAGGTCAGCTCCGCCCCCTCGAATCGCTTCATCAGCTCTTCGACCGTGCGGGTCGAGTCCTCGGAGAAGAGAATATAGCTATCGCCGTATCTTTCCACGCGGCGCACGCCGGCGATCGACTCAAGCAGCGCAGGCTCGAGCGGTATGAGCGAACGGAGTTCCACTCGTTTGATGCGCTGGCCGCGTGCGATGAGTTCGCGCGTCGTTCCGAGCGCGGCCATTCGCCCGCTGTCCAGGATGGCGACCCGATCGCAAAGCCACTGCGCCTCGCCTATATACTGGGTCGTAAAGACGATGGTTTTCCCCTCGAGCCGCTTCTGCTTGATCAATCGCCAGAAGGCGTGGCGGGAGTGCGGGTCGAGCCCGGTGGTCGGCTCGTCCAGGAATATGATTTCCGGATCGTAGATCAGGGCCAGGGCGGCGAGCAGGACCTGGCGCTGGCCGCGCGAAAGGTTATCGATGAAGCGCTCGCGCGCCTCGAGCAGATTGAACTCCTGCATCAGCTTTTCGATATCGAGCGAATTCTTGTAGTAGGATGCGGCCTGGCGGAGCGCCTCGCCCACCTTCATTCGCCGATAAAATGAGGCGCGTTCGGGCATCAGGCCGACGCGCGCGCGCATGCTGCGTTCCATGCTGTATGGCAGCTCGCCCCAGAGCCTGACCTCGCCCGAATCGGGCTGGCGCACTCCGGCAAATATCTCGATGGCCGTGGTCTTGCCGGCCCCATTCGTTCCCAGGATGCCGAAGATCTCACCCTTTCCAACTTCGAGGCTCAGCCGTTCCAGGGCCAGCACCTGGCCGTAGCGCTTGGTCAGCTCTCTAACCGTCAGCACTGGTTCTTTCATAAAAAAAGGCGCCCAGGTAAGGACAGAGTCAGTCCTGTCCCTACTCGTATCTGAAGAGCCTGCCCGCGGCGTAGAGCGAGGCCAGCCCCACGAGAGAGAGAACGGTTATCTCAGGCAGATTTGCCGCGGCGAGCGCTCCTGCTCCGTTTACCGCCACCTCCTGCATAGCCTCGAGCAGGTAGCTCGCGGGAACAAGCTGCGAGACCATTTGAAGCTCGGCCGGCATGTATTTCACGGGCAGAGCGATGCCTCCGAGCAGCACCATCAACAGCAGCAGGGTGTTGGCAACGGCGTTGGCCACGTGGCCGGCCCGGAAGGCGCTTCCCACCAGCAGCCCCAGCGCCGCGAAGCTGAGCGTTCCCAGGGCAAACAGGGAGAGCATCGCCGTCAGGCTGCCGGCGATGCGCACCTTGTAGAAAAACATGGCGATGGCCAGCTCGAGCACGACGGCTAGAAATATGACCAGAGAGCGGGTCAAGAAAGGAGCCCCCAGGATGACCCAGAGCGGCACGGGCAGGGTCTTGTAGCGCTTAAAGATGCCGCTGCCGCGCTGCGAGGCGGTTACCACTCCCAGCCCGTAGAGCGCGCCGCCGATAATGGTGATGCAGATTATGCTCAGGGTGATCAACAACACCACCCCCGGCTCCCCCTGGCCGAAAGCGGTGCAAAAGATAACCTGGAGTATTATAAAGAAACCATAATTCCAGAAGATATACTGCTTGTCCCGGAAGAATAGCTTTAAGGTAAGCCAGGTCTCGCTGAACAGAGCCGACACAGTCTCCCCAGGACCCTGCAAGCCATAAGATAATAGCCCAGCAGCGGCTAAAATGCAAGCTTCCGTCGCGCGGCCGGTGCGGCAACCGGAACCGGTTAAGAATCAGGCAGCCGATTTCAGTTCGATAAAAATGTGAGCCCATGCACATCGCATTTGTTCAACATCCCTGGCCTCCATGCCCCTGTAGTGGAGCCGGCAATGGAGGGAAAATTGTTGTTGACCGGCTCGACGCTGCGGATGAAAATAGATTTACGTTCAGCGCTATAGATGATTACGGCGAAGCTGTTCGGGTAAGCTTATGGACAACCTGCTGGCGGCGCGCGCGCAGATGGGGATATCGCTGGCCTTCCATATTATTTTCGCCGTGGTAGGGATTGCCCTGCCATTGATGATGGTCATTGCCGAGTGGCGCTGGCTGCGCACGCGCGACGAAGTTTATCTCATGCTCGCCAAGCAGTGGGCGAAGGGAGCGGCGATCCTGTTCGCGGTGGGCGCGGTCTCGGGCACTATACTGGAGTTTGAGCTGGGCCTGCTCTGGCCCTCTTTCATGTCGTGGTCCGGCTCGATCATCGGATTGCCCTTTGCCCTCGAAGGCTTTGCCTTTTTCGCCGAGGCGATTTTCCTGGGGATTTATCTTTACGGCTGGGAGCGGGTCTCGCCGCGGGCGCACGTAGCTGCCGGCGTGGTGGTCGCGCTCGGCGGCGCCGCTTCGGCGGTTTTCGTGGTGACCGCTAACGCCTGGATGAACGCGCCAGTAGGGTTCCGGCTCGTGGACGGGCGGCCCGCTGAAATCGATCCGATTGCCGCTATGCTCAACCCCTTTGCTTTCTCACAGACGCTGCACATGCTGCTCGCGGCATACGCGGCCACGGGATTCGCCGTGGCCGGTATCCATGCCTTTCTCCTGCTGCGCGACCGGCGTAACCTGTTTCACCGGCACGCGCTCTCGATTGCCCTGGTGGTCGGCGGGGTGGCGGCGATAGCTCAACCCTTCAGCGGCGACATCGCGGCGCGCGACGTCGCACGCCTTCAGCCGGCAAAGCTGGCCGCGATGGAGGGGCAGTTCAGGATCGAGCGGGGAGCGCCGCTGCGCATCGGCGGCATACCGGACGTCGAGGCGGGCGAAACGCGCTATGCCATCGAGATACCGTACGGATTGAGCCTGCTGGCCTTCCACGACCCCCAGGCCATTGTGCAGGGGTTGGAGGCGTTCCCGCGCGAGGAGTGGCCGAACGTGCTGGCCGTACACGTAGCTTTTCAGGTAATGGTGGCCGCCGGGCTCATCATGATGGCCGTGGCCATCTGGGGACTCTGGTTGATGTCGCGGGGAAGGGAGCCGGCCGACTCGCCGCGCTTCCTGCGCGCGGCCGTTGCCGCCGCGCCGCTCGGCCTCATCGCGATAGAGGCTGGCTGGACGGTGACGGAACTGGGGCGGCAACCCTGGATAATATACGGCGTTATGAAAACCTCCGAGGCGGTGACCCCCATGCCGGGGCTCGCGGTCCCTCTGGCCACCTTCACATTGATCTACATCTTCCTGGCTGCCGTAGTGGTCTGGCTGCTCTTTCGCCAGATAAGGGAGAGCCCGCGCGTCACGGCCCCGCGCGACGGAGGTGAATAAATATGATCTCCCTCGACCTAATTGCCGCTCTCTCGATAGCAGCTTCGCTGACCTTTTATGCGCTGCTCGGCGGGGCCGATTACGGCGGAGGCGTATGGGACCTGCTGGCGAGCGGGCCGCGGGCCCGAGAGCAGCGCAGGCTGATCACAGATGCCATAGGGCCGATATGGGAGGCCAACCACGTCTGGCTGATTTTCGTCATCGTGATATTATTTACCGCCTTCCCGCCGGCCTTCGCGGCCATCGCTATAGCCCTGCACATCCCGCTCACGCTGATGCTCATCGGCATCGTCATGCGCGGCTCGGCCTTCACTTTTCGCCATTACGACGTCCAGGAAGACGAGGTGCAGCGCCGCTGGGGAATGATTTTCGCCGTGGCCAGCCTGATCACTCCCGTTCTGCTCGGTATTGTAATAGGGGCGATCGCGTCCGGCAGGATTCGCGTCGAGGACGGCGCTGTCGTTACCGATTTCATCACCCCGTGGCTCGCTCCGTTTCCCATTTCGGTAGGCTTGTTTGCGCTCGCCCTCTTCGCCTATCTTGCTGCCGTTTATCTTACTCTCGAAGCCGAAGACCCCGAGCTGCGCGAAGACTTTCGCCGCCGCGCGCTTATTTCAGCCGCGGCCGCCGGCGCGATGGCGCTCGTCGTCTTTTTGCTTTCGGAAACGGGCGCGCCGCTGATCCGGCGCGGCTTCGGCGCCGGCCGCTGGTGGCCGCCTGTTCTCATTGCAGCCGGAGCGCTGGCCGCCGGAGCGATTTTCGCCCTGCTCGCGCGCCGCTTTCGCATCGCCAGAGCTTGCGCGGCGGGCCAGACAGCGCTGATCCTCTGGGGCTGGGCGCTCGCCCAGTATCCTTATCTGGTAGTGCCCGATATTACAATCTCTCAAGCCGCCGCGCCGCCCGAGACCTTGCGGCTGCTCGTCGGCGGGATAGCGATCGGCTCCCTGATGCTCTTCCCATCGTTCTATTATCTGTTTCGAATCTTCAAGGGAGGGAGCGCGTTTGCTCCGCTGCGCCGCGCCCGCCGTCCTTAGGGGCGGGTTCACAAGTCGCTGATAATCTCACACGGTACACACGCTCCCAAATAAAATCGTAAACTTGCTCGCTCATGCGCTCCTTGAGGTCGAAGGTGTAGGTCTCGGTATAGGTCGATATTCTTATATTAAAGGGATTGCCGGACCCGAACGACTCGATATCCCGGTAAAGCCAGACCCTTCGGTCACGGGCATTTTCCGTATCGTAGACGATCCGGTCTTCGGCGATCTTGAGCGTGCCATGGCAGCCGCCGAAACGATGCCGGTGCTTAACCTTCAGTTCGTAAACGTAAGCCTGGGAGGAGAAGGGAATACGTATCGTCAGCGCTCTCTCGATCTTGCCCAGCAGGAAATCGTAAAGTTCGCGGCCGATTTCGCCGCCGCTGATTTCGAACGAGTACTCGCGGTCGGCGCCGAGTTTCCACCCGCTGTCCTCGTAGGTTTTGACCACCAGCTTGCGGGGAGAGGCGAGGTCGATGGACTTGATATCGGTGTACGGCCAGCGGCGCGACTCTTTCGGATTTTGCGCCCGAAACTCGATGCCATCCTCGGCAACGATCAGCTTTCCCTTCTCGCTGCCGATCAGCTCGTCTTTTTTAACATCGAAGACGAATTCTCCGGCATACGCCGGATGTAAAAATATAAAAGCGAATGCAATAGCGAGGGCCGGCATTTCTATCCTCCTTTCAACCGCAGCAAGAGCGCATGGCCGTGCGCCCCTGCTAAAAATTGTCTCTCAAGGCCCGCGCGGCGGCGATTGCCGCCAGCACCGCCGGCACATATTCGGCGGTCTCCTTCGGCAGCAATTGCTGCTTTAATTATAGCCTCTTCGCCATCGAATTTTCTCACTGAGCGTTCACACTAAAGGTGACTTGCTGCGGCCCGGCAGGGCCGTCGAACCTGACTGTGACCCGCCATTCCCCGGACATCGGCACATCGACAACAGCGCGGAACCTTCCTGGTTTTGTGGTAGGGCTTATATCGGCTCCGCTCTGCATCGGCGGCATCGTTCCCATAGCCGGCATGAAGAATTCAACGCTGACGTTCTGAGCTTGTAACGGCTCACTCGTGGCGGCGTCGAGGAAAGCGAGCTGGAACTCGTTCTTTCCGGCTGTGATCCTGCCCTCAGCGTTCGAAAGCCTGACAACCACGTTGCCGCTCCGTGCAGTTGCGATCTCACGCTGCGGGCCCGCCTCTTCTTTAAGTCCTCTTGTTAGCACGGCCACGCTGAGCGCGACTACAAACGCGAGGATGACCGCACCGATAGCAAGCAGCAGCATCATCAATGTGCGGTTCCTCTTGCCAGCTTCGGCTTCAGGAGCACCGCCCTCTAATTCTGGTTTCGCTGCCTTCTCGCGTCGGCGCTTGAAGAAGTTATAGAGCGGGATCATATCCATGAGCACCGGCTTTATGCCCTCTAACTCTATTCGCCTCCAGACCGCATAGATCGCCGGATAAATCGTAAGCTCCAGAATGAACGAGGTGATCAATCCGCCGACCATCGGCGCAGCCATGCGCTTTGCTACATCTGCCCCGGTCTCCCATGGATCAGCCCACATGATAGGAAGCAGACCAACGATCGTCGTCATGACAGTCATCATCTTAGGACGGACGCGCTTGACCGCTCCGTAATGAATAGCTTCCTTCAGATCCTCAAAGCTGCGCAGTCGACCTTCCTTTTTCCATTTTTGATAAGCCAGCTCCAGGTATAAAAGCATCACCGCGCCCGTCTCCGCATCCAGACCTGCCAGAGCGATGATTCCCACCCACACGGCGATGCTCAAGTTATAGTCGAGCAAGTACAGCAGCCATATAGCGCCCACCAGCGAGAACGGCACGGCAAGGAAGATTACCAAGACATGCTTCCAAGACTTGAAGTTCATGTAGAGCAAAACGAAAATTATGAAGATCGTCAGAGGAATCATTAACTTCAAGCGCTCTTTCATCCTCAACAAGTATTGGTACTGTCCAGCCCACTCCAGGCGATAGCCGGGCGGCAGCTTCACCTTCTCGCTTACCGTCTTCTGCGCCTGCTCGACATACCCTTCGTAGTCCTTATGCGCCACATCCACGAACACGTAGCCCACGAGCTGTCCGTCCTCGTCGCGGATCATCGGTGGACCGGTTAGGAATCGCATGTCTGCTAAAAGCGAGATGGGAACCTGAGCTCCGGTGGGCGCAGGCACCAGGACTCGGCCTAAAGCCTCGAGATCATCCCTGAATTGCCGGAAATATCTGACGTTGATCGGATAGCGCTCGCGCCCCTCGATCGTTTGCGAGATGTTTTTACCGCCTATGGCGGATTCTATAATGTCCTCGACGTCGCCCGCCGTCAACCCGTAACGGGCGGCCTCTTCTCGATTAACCTTAAAATCCAGGTAGTATCCTCCCGTGATCCTTTCAGCGAAGGCGCTGCGGGTCCCCGGGACCTCTTGCAATACACGCTCGATTTCGATAGCAATCTTTTCGATAGTTTCCAGCTTAGGTCCGAAGACTTTGATCCCCAGATTGCTGCGTATCCCGGTGGTCAACATCTCGGTGCGCGTTTGCACCGGCATCCACCAGACAGGCGACATGCCGGGCGTCCTGGTCTTCTCGTTCATCTCTTTTACCAGCTCGTCCCAGGTCATCGGACGTTCCTCTGGCCAGTAACGATGCAAAATCTTCTTCAGCCGTTCCGGTGCCCAGCTCGAATGCCAGCGCTCCTCTGGCACTTTGCGCCACTCTTCTTGGGGTTTCAAAACGATGGTCGTCTCCACCATGCTCAGGGGCGCCGGATCAGTAGAGGTGCGCGCACGACCTATCTTGCCGAATACGCTCACCACCTCGGGAACCTGTCTCAGGATCTTGTCCTGGACCTGAAGGACCCTCGCCGCCTCTGTGATCGACATTCCTGGAACCGCCGTGGGCATAAACAACAGCGAGCCCTCGTTTAGCGGAGGCATGAACTCGGATCCGAGCTTCAAAAAGACCGGGACCGTTGAAAGCACTGCGATTATGGCCAATAGGATCACGGTCTTTCTGAATCTCAAGACGAAGTTGAGAACTGGGGTATACAGCATAAAGAGAACGCGGCTGATGGGATGTTTTTCTTCCGCCCAGATCTTGCCTCGGATAAAAAGCAAGCCGAGCGGAGGAACTAGGGTTACAGCCAGGATCGCGGCGAAAAACATGGAGAAGGTCTTGGTATAGGCCAGGGGCTTGAACAGCCGACCCTCCTGCGCTTGCAGCGCGAAGACAGGCAAGAACGAAATTGTAATCACCAGCAGGGCAAAGAAGATCGTTTTACCCACTTCCTGGAAGGAGCTTATCAGCACCTCGGATCGGCTGCCCGGGCGTCCCTTCTCCTCCCACTCCTCCAACTTCTTGTGCGCGTTTTCCGTCATCACAATCGAGGCATCGACCATTGCTCCGATAGCGATGGCTATTCCGCCGAGCGACATGATGTTAGCCGTCAGCTTCATGTAATACATGGGGATGAAGGAAATTATCACCGCAATAGGCAGGGCGATGATCGGAATCAGAGCCGTGCGCACGTGCAGCAGGAAAAGGATGATGACCAAAGCAACGACGACCATCTCTTCTGTGAGCTTACCCTTAAGCGTTTCGATAGCTCTCAGGATCAGATCCGAACGGTCATAGGTGGTGACGACCTTCACGCCCGGCGGGAGCGAGCCTTCTATCTCCTTCAACTTCCGTTTGACGCCGTTGATGACGTCCAGGGCATTCTGACCATAGCGCATGACGACGATGCCGCCGACCACTTCCCCTTTGCCGTCAAGCTCCGCCAGCCCGCGCCGCATATCAGGCCCGAGGTGTACGTAACCTATATCGCGAATGTATATTGGTGTTCCTTTGCCGTCGGTGCCCACGGGGATCATCTCGATATCTTTCACCGACTGGATGTAGCCTCGACCTCGCACCATGTACTCGGTGGTAGCGAACTCGACAACTCGACCGCCAACATCGTTGTTGCTCCGCCGTATCGAATCTATGACCCGACTCAACGGGATGCGATAAGCCAAGAGCTTGTTAGGATCCAGCTCGACCTGATACTGCTTTACGAAGCCGCCGACCGAAGCGACCTCAGCCACTCCCGGCACGGACTCCAACCAGTAGCGCAGATGCCAGTCCTGGAAAGATCGCAGCTCTTGCAGATTGTGTTGTCCCGTTTCATCCACCAGAGCATATTCGAAGACCCATCCCACGGCAGTGGCATCGGGGCCGAGAACCGGGGTGACCCCTTCGGGCAGATTGCCGATGATCTTCTGCAAATATTCCAATACGCGACTGCGCGCCCAGTAAATATCTGTGCCCTCCTCAAAGATTATGTAGACGTATGAGAACCCGAAGTCCGATATTCCCCTCACAAGCTGCACTCGGGGAGCAGCGATCATCGAGGTTATGATCGGATAGGTGATTTGATCCTCCACCAGGTCAGGGCTGCGGCCCGGCCATTCGGTGAAGACGATTACCTGCACATCCGATAAGTCGGGTATGGCGTCCAAGCTGATGTTGTATATGGCCCAGATGCCCCACGCTGTGAAGAATAGGACGCCAAGGAAAACGAAGAACTTGTTTCTCGCGCAATAAGCGATAAGTTTTTCGATCATACTCAGTTTTACCTAGTTATCTCTTTTCCCTTTGCGGCTCGGGCGTCTCCCAGGTAGCCTCGGCCCCTTGCACCTTGCTCTCGGCATCGATCAGGAAGTTGGCGGCGCTGACGATCTTCTCGCCCGGCTTAAGTCCGCGCAACACCTCATAGTAGTCGCCCGCCTTCGCGCCTAACTTAACCTGCCTCATCTCCATCCTCCCCTCGCCACGATCGACGAACACGATGTCCTGTGTTCCCGTCCTCAACACAGCGCTGGTAGGGATCGCCAGCCGCCTGCCTAACGGGATCTTAAGCTCGACATCGGCGTACATCTCCGGCTTGAGTTTAAGATTAGGATTAGGGAACTCCAGCCTCACCTTCAGCGTGCGCGTCTCATGCTCGAGATGCGGCCAGATGTAGCTGACCTTGCCTTTAAAAACCTCGCCCGGATAGGCCGGAACGGTCATCGTCGCCACCTGTCCCAGCCTGACGAACGGCATCTCGTTTTCGTAAACATCGACGTGCACCCACACTCGGCTGTGGTCCGCGATGGTATAGATCCTGGTGCCGGGTTCAACGCGCATGTTTTCGAATGCGTTTTTCTCGGTGATGTGCCCTGAGATGGGCGAGTAGAAAGTAAGCGTCCGTTTGACCCGTCGCGTTCTCTCCAGCTCCGCGATCTGCTCCTCGGTGATGTCCCAGAGGAGCAAGCGCTTTCTGGCGGCCTCGAGCAACGAATTGGCACCTCTGGAGATATGCGGGAAGGGGCTATCGCTCAGAGCCTCTTTCGACTTGAGCGCCAGCAGGTATTCCTCTTGAGTGGAGACCAGATCGGGGCTGTAGATCGAGAAAAGAGGGTCCCCCTTATGGACATGCTGCCAGGTAAAGTTGGCGTAGACCTTGTCGATCCAACCGCTGAATTTCGTATGCACGTGGGCGATCCTGGTCTCATCGAGCTCCACACGCCCCACGGTGCGAATGACCTGTTCCAGAGCATGCAAAGATACAGGCTCGGTTTGCACTCCGATCATCTGCTGGCGCTCGGGGCTGACGGTGAAAGTTGATCTGGCGATTTCTTCAACTTCAGCTTGAGCCGGCTCTTCCCGCACCGGGACCAGGTCCATAGCGCATATAGGGCACTTGCCGGGTCCCGGCATTCTGACCGACGGATGCATGGTGCATGTCCAGTATTTGATCTTCCCGCCCTCGTCTTTAACCGGAACCAACTCGTGTTCGTGAGCCGGCTTGCCCTTAGCTTTCCCTACTATTAGAGACACCGGCTTCATACCGAGCAATTTGTCGCCGTAAAACAGGCCGGCGGCAGCGGCGGCTGCGATAAGGAGCAGCAAGGGCAAAACGACCTTCGCCCATTTCGGGGTTATCCCCGCCCGGCGGTTTTCCATGGCAAAATCCTCCTTGCGCTTAAATTTTTTCCACCAAAAACGCTCTATCCAGATATGCCCAGGCGAAGAGCGAGACAGTCGCTGCAACCATCGCTCCTTTCTTTATCACGCTTGTGGTTCTCACCATATACTTCGTTTAAGCCCCAGTGTGAATGGGGCAAAAGGCCTCAATCTTAATGTCGATGCACGGGAGCTTTTTGCGGCTGTTCCTTCCAGCCCTCTTTGATCAGTGCCGTCACCTTGTCGTACATCTCTGGTTCGAGCACTCGGACCAACGTCATCATGCCCATCATCGCGCCCGTCCAGCCTGGGGCCAGCCCGTAGGTCTCAGGTTTGGCCACCGCCTCATCCATGGTCATCCACATGTCCTGCGGGAAGCCGGGAACTTTTTTCTTATCCGCGGCGTGCGGACCATCGTGCTCGTGCTGTCCGGCTTTCTGCGCGCCGATGAGATGCGAGGTCCGCTTCTCCCACGTGCTGATCCCGGTGGCACGCCCCAGGCTCGGCCCCAGCTCTTCGGACAGAGCATGGTCCTGCCGCACTATGCCCATACCCTCTTCCATCCCCATGCCGGTATGCATGCCGGAACCGACATGGGCCATCGGGCCCACCATCGAGACCATCTGGTTCATCATGTGGTGGGGGAGGTGGCAGTGGAGCATCCAATCGCCCGGGTATATGGCATCGAATTCGATATCGCGGGCCTGGGCCACGCCGACCAGCACGGTGTTTTGCGGATACCAGGCGGATTCGGGCACGCGACCTCCTTCCGTTCCCGTAACATAGAACTGTTGTCCGTGCAGGTGTATCGGGTGGTGGTCCATGCCGAGGTTCACCAGGCGAATGCGCACCCGGTCGCCCAGCCTGACGATCAGAGGGGTGGTCGCCGGCCCGGCCTTGCCGTTCATGGTGAGCCAGTTGAACTCCATCGAGAGGGTGTTCGGGACGGTGTTGTTGGGCAGGATCGCCCACTCCTGCAGGATGATCCCGAAGTCCTTGTCTACCTTAGGTTTGTAGGCCTGCTTCGGATGGATGATGAAAAAGCCTATCATCCCCATCATCTCCTGCATGGGCATATGGGAGTGGTAGAAGAAGGTGCCGTGCTGGTGCAGGGTGAACTCGTAGGTGAACATTCCGCCGGGCTCGACCAGGGGCTGGCTGATTGCCGGCACACCGTCCATTGCGATGGGGACCTCGAGGCCGTGCCAGTGCACCGTGGTCGGCTCGGGCAAGTTGTTGTGAAACACGATGCGCACGCGGTCCCCCTGCATCACTTCGATCGTCGGTCCGGGCATGCTGCCGTTATATCCCCATACGTCGAAAACTTTGCCGGGAAGGAACTCCCGTTTGACCGGCTCGGCAACCAGGTGGAAGACCTTGGCTCCGTTCTCGATTTGATAGGGGAGTTTGGGAAGGTCCGGCGTCACGACCGGCAAGAACCCACCTTCGGAGCCAGGCTTGTCGCCGGTTTGTCCGACCGCCTTCCCCCTGTTGCCTTCCTGCGTGCCGTGCTGGGCTGCGACCTTTCGCCCGGCCACCAGACCGGCGCCGAGAGAGGCCGTGCCATGCAAAAAATTACGCCTGCTCAGGTTCATATCTCAGCTCCTTTCGTTTTTCACTATCGACCATGGGCCTCGTTTCCAGCGCCCTGCCCTGCGGGCATGGCGCCATGCTCAACCTCGATCCCGGCCGACAGCGCATCCAGGCCCCCGGCGAGCAGAAAGCCTCGAATCAAAGTCGCTCTCTGCCAGAGATCGACCAGTGCACTTATATATTCGGCCCGCGCCTGGAAGAGCGTGCGCTGTGCGATGAGCACCTGCGGGTAGGCCGCGGCCATCTGTCGAAAGCTTGTTAAGTACAGGTCGTAGGCCTTTTGCGCTCGCGGCAGAATCTGTTTTCGATAGCGCTCCACCATTGCGAGAGAGTTCAAGTAGCTCCTGAAGGCCGAGGCGAAGCGGGCGCGAAGCGACAGCTCCAGGCGCCGGACCTCCCGCTCGGCGCGTTCGACCTCGGCCTGCGCCGATCGAATGTTACCCTGGTTGCGGTTGAAAATCGGCAGCGGGACTCCAACCTCGATAAACGCCTCCAGTCCCACCGGCCTGGCCAGGTTCTCAAACTGTGCGAAGTTGTAGCCAAGCCCGCCGCGCAACCGGATGTCAGGAACCGGCTCGGCCCTTGCCCGCTCCAGGGCCGCCCGCGCCCGTTCGACCTCAGCCTGCGCGCTTTTAATCTCGGGGCTATCGCGCAGGAGCGCGGCCAGCACCGTCTCCTGATCAAAAGTGGGGATTTCCCCCTCCAGGCTTCCGGCCAGACGGGTTGGCTTCAGGGATGGATCTCCCACGACTGCCGCCAGGATCTGCCAGACTCTCTCCCGGTCGTTAACAGCGCTGGCCAGGTCGAGTTCGGCGCGCTCGGCTTCGATCTCGACCTCAAGAAGGTCGGGCCGATCCGCCTGGCCGACATTGAAGAGTTCCTCTGAGATACTTACCGCCTCGCGGGCGATCCTGGCCAGTTCGCCGCGCAGTTCGACCAACTGCTGCGCGCCCAGGGCCTCATAGTAGAGGAGGCGTACCATGTTCAGCACGCGCTGTTTCTGGGCCTCTGCCAGCGCCTCGGCCTGCGCCTGCTCCTGCTGAAAGATCCGGCGGCTCTTTTTGAGCTTTCCGGCAGTGACGATGGCCTGCTCTATAAAGAGCAGGTGCTCGCTTGTCCTCGAAGGAGAGCGCAAGCCAAGCTCTTCGCCCAGGTAGCCGAGTATCGGATTAGGATAGAGGCCCGCCTGAAGCTTTCGCCCTTCGGCAGCGCGCACCGCAGCCGAGGCCTGAGCTAAAGTCGGGTTGTTTAGCAGAGCCATGCGCTCAAGCTCCTCAAGCCGCAAGGGGGGCTCGGACGCCGGCGCCTGCGTCTTTCCCTCCCCGCGAACCGCTGCCGGGAAAGAATTCAGCAACAGCGCGACAATGGCTGCAAAGAGAGATATCCTCGAATGTAGTCCCATGCTTAACTCTCTCCTTTAATTCGCGACATCGATCGACCAATGCCTTATTTAATGAGCCTGGTCGCTGTAAGCTCCTCCAGTTTCGCCAGGGCTTTTTCGCGCTCGGCGAGCTGTCGATAAAATTCCAGCTCATAATTGAGCATGAAGACGAAACTATCTATCAGAGCCGGGAAATCGACTGTTCCCACCTCATAGCCTGAGAGCGCGGACTCGACCGAAGCGGAGGCCTGTGGGATGATCCCCTTCTGGTATAGGTCCATGAGCCGCTCGGCGGTCTTGACCATCAGATACAGGTCCTTGATCCTGAAGAACAGCTCCTGGGCGGTGGCGCGGTACTCCTGTTTAGCTCCGGCCAGCGAGGCGGCGGCCTCCTCGACGCCGAGCCGCTGCTTGCGCCAAAAATAGAGCGGAATTTTCACTCCGATTCTGACGTCGTACATGTCCTCGAACCGTCCCATGAACATGTGGCCGATGCTGAAAGAGAAATCAGGGAGATACTCCTTTTTCGCAAGCCTGAGAGCCAGGGCGCTGCTGTCTATCGACAGCTCGCGGGATTTAAGCGCCGGGTTAGCCTCTTCGACCAGTGCCAGGAGCTGTTCCAGGGTCTGGTCGAAGGGCGACTTCTCGAGCTGTGCGGGCCTGCCGAGCCGGGCGTTTGGCGACCGATTGAGCAGGCTGTTGATGCGCGCTTCCAGGCTGCCGCGCCTCTGCTCGAGCGTGGTCAGGCGGTCCACGAGCAGGGAGAGTTCGACCTGAGAGCGCAGCACATCGGCCTGCGTCCCTTTCCCCACGGCATATCTGGCCTCGGCTATCTTAGATAGCTGCTCGAGCAGCCTTCGATTCTTTTCTATGATCTCGAGCGCCTTTATCGTGAAGAACAGATCGAAGTATGCCTCTTTCAGTTCGCTGACCACGCGCAACTCGGTCGCGCGTAGCTCCTCGGCGGCGCGGGCCGCCTCCTTTCCCGCAATCTCGCCGCGCAGCCGCAGCTTGGCGGGAAAGGGGATCTCTTGCGTGAAGTTCGGCTCGACGAAAGAGGTCATGTTTTCGCCGACTGCGGTGCCAGGCACCGGGCTCCCCGCGTTCCAGTACATCAGGCCGACGACCGGGTCGGGCAGAGCGCTGAGCTGAGAGGGCCGCTTGGTCGCCGCCTCCCAGCGACGCTGCGCCGCCCGAATATCCGGATTTCTCCTCAGCGCCTCCTCCACCAGACCTTCCAGTTTTAAGACTGCCCCTTGCTTTTCCTCCTCGGTTCGGCCTGCCGCCGGCCGCTGCGCGATGACTCCCGCCCTCAATTTGGCCATGCTGAGCAGGGCCTTCTTAGCAGCATCTTCGATCCGCTCCGCATCGGCCCCGTAAAGCGGGAGGGCGAGCGCGGCTAACATGAGAAGGGAAATCGAGGTTATTCCGTCTCTTTTCATGTGCAATCTCCTGCTCTTTTGAATTCGGTGTCTGGCTTTGCCGGTTGGAATACCGGGCGAGCCTGACCGCGGCCCTAAAGCGCTCGAAGGAACTGGCGGGCTCAGGGCGCTGCAAGTTAAGCGATGAGCGAAAATCGGATCAGATCAGGTAGGCGCAGGTGAATTTGTAGGTTTCGTCGAGAGGGATGTAGGGCTCCTCGGGCCGAGGCGACGAGCGCTCCAATAAAGATAGGCCTGTTGCTTTATGCTCAGGCGCCGCGCTCAACTCCAGAGGCTTTACCGTGCTGCCAGAATAGTAGAAGAGCTGCGCGTCCTGATTTCCCTTCTGAACGCAGCAATTCTTGCTCTCTTCGCCTTTCGGCCTCTCTTCGCACGTGCTTTCGCTCGGACAGCAGTGTTTTGGGCTGGCATTATTCGCGCTGAAGCAAGGAAGGGGGACGATCGAGGTCAAAAAAACCATCAACGCGAAGAGTGTAAATATGGTATGAAACCCCGATCTGATCATGATCGCCTTCAAAACTATAGGGATTCTAGCAAAGCCTGGCCGGCGTTTCAATAGCAAAGCAGCGAGGAGCCGAAGAGAGGAGCTAGAAGCTAGGAGAGCGATCTCGATGAGGCTACAGAGGTGGTGGTGTGGCAATGGGTGCGGAAGCATAGAGCTTCTATCCCCCCTCCCGCCTCACGGCCTTTATTCTAGCTTCTAACTTCTAGCTCCTAGCTCCTCTTCTAGCCCTTTACCGTAAGGGGGAGTTGTATTATTATTTGCAGCGACAGAGGCAAGAATTGGCTAGAAAGGTGCAAAAAGGCGAGCTTCAGCTTGCCCTGATCAACCAGGTCGGAAGAAAGGCCACCTTCAGCCTGGAACTGGAAGAGCTTTCCCGCCTTGTGGTTGAGGAGATCCAGAGCAGTTTCGGCTACGAGGAGGTAGTCATACTTTTGCTTGACGAGCAAAAGGAGGAGCTATTCTGCGTTGCCGCTGCTGGAAAGGAGTTGGCCCTCCTGCTGACCGGTTACAGGCAGAGCATACATAAGGGAGTTATTGGCCAGGTTGCCAGAACTGGCCAGAGCTACCTGGTACGCGACGTCGCTAAAGACCCCTACTATATACCGGGGCCGGGGATTATAGGGGGCATGACCCGGTCGGAGCTGTGCGTTCCTCTGAAGATAGAGCAGAGGGTGCTGGGGGTAATAAATCTGGAGAGCTACCACAAGGACGCCTTCGATGAAAGCGATATAAAGGTGATGGAAGCCATAGCCAGCCAGATTGCCCACTCCGTGGAGAACGCCAGGCTCTACCGCGAGTCCAGGAAGCGGACCGAACAGATTGCGATAACGGCGGAGATCGCTCGCCTGATAAGCTCGAGCCTGAAGATCGAAGATATATATGAAAGGCTGAGCGACCTGGTGAGCAAGCTGCTCGAGTGCAACCGCTTGAGCATCGCCCTGCTCGATGAGACCGGGACGGCGTTCGACCGCGTTCTTGTGCGGAGCGACGCGCCCACCACCTGGTATACCGGGACCAAACAAACCTACAGCTCGGACAAGACCAGCCCCCTGGCCTGGGCGCTGGAGAACGACCGTGTCTATATTTGCCGGGATACCTTGCTGCCGCACGAGTTCGAGGAATCCGCTACCTTCATAGCAGAGGGGATACGGTCTTATATCATCGTTCCTATTATCTCGGAGGGAAAAAAGCTGGGGACCCTCAACCTCGGCAGCCGGCAGCCGGCGAGCTACAACGAGCGCGACGCCGGAATCCTGCGCCCGATAGCCGATCAACTGGGAGTAGCTATTTTAAAGAGCCGCCTGGTAGAAGAACTGCGCCGCTCCGAGCAGCGCTATATCGATCTTTACGAAAATGCTCCCGTGATCTATTACAGCGCCGACCCGCGCGGGGTGATCCTGAACTTCAATCGGACCGGCGCCGACATGCTCGGCTACAGCAAGGGGGAGATAATAGGCCGGCGCGTCGATGAGTTCATCCCACAGGACCAGCTCCCCATATTGCAACGGGCCAGGGAGCAGTTCTACGCGACAGGTAAGATCGAGAGCGTAGAGATCCAGCTCATGGATCGAGCTGGCAACCGGGTGGATGTCATGGCCAGCTCCACCCTGATCTGCGACCCCGAAGGCAAGCCGCTCTACAGCAGGACCGTGTTGCGCGACATTACCGAAAAGAAGAAATTCGAGCGCGAGGTCATCGCCACGCATAACCTGCTGGCGGCCGTGCTCGAGGCCGTCGGCAGCGGGGTCATAATGGTGGATAAAAGCCTGACCGTCAGGCTCGCCAATAAGAAGCTCGGCGAGCTGCTCGATCTCAACGTCAGTGAGATAATAGGCAAGTCTGTGGAGGAGCTTGTTGCCGGCGCGATCAAACGCCGGTTCAGAGATCCGGAACAGTTCGAGCGACGCCTGCACTATTTGTACCGGAATATGGAAGAAGTTGTCACGGAAGAGCTGGAGATGGTCAGGCCGGTTCACCGCTACCTCCAACGCTACAGCGCGCCGGTCTACGACGAGAGCGGCCAGGTCGCCGGCAGAATAGAGGTCTATACCGATAGAACAGAGCAGAAGCACCTCGAACAGCAGCTCATTCAGTCCGAGAAGATGGCAGCCCTCGGGCAACTGATCTCGGGAGTGGCCCACGAATTGAACAACCCCTTGACCGGAGTGATCGGCTTCGCCGAGCTGCTCAACGCCCAGTGCTCTGATCCGATTCAGCGCCAGTACCTGAGCCGCGTGCTCGTCGATGCCGAGCGGGCCGCCAAGATCGTGCGCAACCTGCTCTCCTTCGCCCGCCAGCGCCGGCCCGAGAAAAGCTATGTCGATGTCAACCAGGTATTGGAACGCGTGCTCGAGTTCAGAGCATACGAGCTGAAGGTAAACAACATCACCCTGATCAGAGAGCTGCAGCCGGAGCTTCCTCCGGTCTTCGCCGACCCGCACCAGCTCGAGCAAGTATTCTTGAATATTATAATAAACGCGGAACAGGCGCTCGAGGAGATCGATGCGCAGCGCATCATCGTTTCGAGGACAAGCTGCGATAGAGATCGAGGGAAAGTCGTCATTCAATTCGAGGACTCCGGTCCGGGAATCCCGCCCGAGATCTTGCCTAAAATCTTCGATCCGTTCTTCACCACCAAGCCCGTGGGCCGGGGCACCGGGCTCGGCCTATCGCTGGTATACAGCATAATTCATGAGCACGGCGGGACCATTCGAGCCGGCGCGGCTCGCGGCGGCGGCGCTCTCTTTACCATAGAGCTGCCCGCGGCTGCAGTCGAAGACCAGAGCAGGCTGCTCGAGCCTCTGCCGGTAGAAACCATGGCCGCCGGCCTCAATGTCCTGGTGGTCGACGACGAGGAGTCGGTGCTCGCCCTGCTCAAGCGCTTTCTCGAGGTCGAGGGCTTGCAGGTCACCACGGCCAACAGCGGACGGGAGGCGGTCGCCCTGATCAAAGCGCACGATTTCGACCTGGTGATGTGCGACCTCAAAATGCCCGGGCTGGGCGGCAAAGAATTGTATGCCCTGATCGAGAAGTTGCGCCCGCAACTGGTCGGGCGAATCATCTTCGTAACCGGCGATGCCATCGACCCGGAACTGAGCAGGCTGCTCCAGGAGGCAAAGGCGGCCCTGCTGCCCAAGCCCTTCAGCCTGGAGTCGGTGCGCAAGCTGGTCAGGCAGTTCGGCAGATAAAAGTAGAAGCCAGGAGCTAGAAGTTAGGAGCTAGAATAAAGGCCGTGAGGCGGGGGGGGAATAGGACCTCTATGCTTCTATTGCCACACCACCAGGCCTGTAGCTTCATCGACTCCTAGCTCCTAACTTCTAGCTCCTAGCTCCTCTTTTTGGCTTCTTTTTACTTGACACCTCCGATTTTTCCCGTAGAATAGATTTGTATTTTGTCTTATCGAGAGTGGCGGAGGGACTGGCCCGAAGAAGCCACGGCAACCGGTTCGCCTCCCACCCATGATTTACAGGGCGGACGTCCGGTGCCAATTCCAGCGGGATTTCCGGAAGCGGGGTAACGCGGCGACTGGAAATTCCGGGAGATAAGATGGAGACCTTCTTCATCGGAAGAAGCGAATCTCTTTCTTAAAAGTCCTTGCCGATCCCCTCCAGAAGACAAAAATTGCCATGGAGGGCATATATGTCTTATTTTGTCGGTTTGCGCTGTCGCGAATGCGGCCGCCGCACGGGCGCGCAGCCGCTTTACATCTGCGACGAATGCTTCGGCCCGCTCGAGGCCGATTACGACTACCAGGCGCTCGAGCCTGTTATGTCGCGCGCGCTCTTCGCCGCGCGCCCGGCCTCGATTTGGCGCTACAAGGAATTGCTCCCCTTCGAGCAAGAGCCATGGTTCAGCCGCTTCGGCTGCCCGGTCGGTTTCACTCCGCTGGTGCGCGCGCGCAACCTGGAGCGAGAGTGGAAAGTCAGGGCGCTCTATATTAAAAACGACAGCGTCTGCTTTCCCACGCTTTCTTTCAAGGACCGCGTGGTAGCCGTGGCGCTGTCCAAGGCAATCGAGTTCGGCTTCAGCACTGTCGGTTGCTCCTCGACGGGCAATCTGGCCAATGCGGTAGCCGCGCAGGCGGCGATGGCCGGCCTGGATAGCTATATCTTCATCCCCGCCGACCTGGAGCAGGGGAAGGTGCTGGGCACCCTGGTCTATGGCGCCAACCTGGTGCGCATCGACGGCAACTACGACGACGTCAACCGGCTCTCGAGCCAGGTCGCGGACAAACTCGGTTGGGGCTTCGTCAACATTAACCTGAGGCCCTACTACTCGGAAGGCTCGAAGACCTTCGGCTACGAGATATGCGAACAGCTCGGCTGGCGCGCGCCGGACAATATCGTCGTGCCCATGGCCGGCGGCTCTCTCATCACCAAGATAGGAAAGGCCTTCGCCGAGTTCGAGCGGTTGGGGCTGATAAGCGGAGCCCGCTGCCGCATCTTCGGCGCGCAGGCGGCCGGCTGCGCGCCCATCGTCAACGCGGTCAAAGAAAAAAGCGACCGCATCCGTCCGGTTAAACCTCAGACCATCGCTAAGTCGATCGCCATCGGCAATCCCGCCGATGGCTACTATGCCGCGCGCGCCATCCGCGAATCGGGCGGATGGGCTGCGGACGTCTCCGACGAGGAGATCATCGAAGGGATGGGCCTGCTGGCGCGCGCCGAGGGGATCTTCACCGAGACGGCGGGCGGCGCGACCGTAGCCGCGACCAGGCGGCTGATAGATCAGGGGTGGATCGATCGGGACTCCGTAACCGTTATTGCTATTACCGGCAATGGCTTGAAGACCCAGGAGGCGTTGCTCGGAGCAGAGTCTTCGTATTGCTCCTCGCTGCCCGAGCCGATCGGAGCGGCCTTCTCGGAATTCGAGGCCTACCTGGAACGGATCGCGCGTCCAGGCGAGCCTGCCGCTACCGGAAGGTAACGCGCGGGCGCGATACCACGGTCGCTCCGCGATTGTCGGGCTCGAGGATAAATACGCGGCAGCCGGCGTTGTGTCGGGCGAAGGCGCGGCGCAGTGCTTCGCCTATTGCTTTGAAGTTGCCGTCGGCGAGGGCGATTACGCTCGAGCCGGCGCCGCTTATTGCCGTTCCGAGCAATCCCGGTATCGGCCCTATCTCTAGGGCTTCGGCCAGGCCCGCGACCAGCGGCGCCCGGTAGCGCTGGTGCAGCCGATCGCGCATCGCCTCGGGCAGGACCAGGGGCAGGGATAGCCTGCTCCTCTTCCGGCTGTTCGATAGGGCGGCGACGAGCAGGGCCGCCCGCTGTAAATTGAAGACCGCGTCCTCTCGACTGTAAACGTCCGGCAGCGCGCGGCGCGCCTCTTCCGTCGATAGCTTCTGTCCGGGCACTGCCACCACGGCTTTGATCCCGGGAGCAATCCGGCTCTTAGCATAAAGCACGCGCCTCTGCTCATTCAGGCAAGATACTGTCAGGCCGCCGGCCAGCGCCGCCGCCAGGTTATCGGGATGGCCCTCCAGCTCGACCGCCAGGGATAAGATCTCTTCCTCATCGAGCCCGGCACTTAAAACGGAATTTGCCAGCAGCACTCCGGCCAATATGGCGGCGGCGCTCGACCCCAGTCCCCGCTCGAGCGGCACTTGGTTTTCAACCAGGGCGTGCAGGGGCGGCAGGCTCGAGCCGCAGCAGCCGGCCGCATGCTGCGCCGCACGCAACAGCAGGTTGCTTTCGTCGCGCGGCAGCTCGCGCGCCCCTTCGCCGCGAATCGTCAGGCTCGTCTTTCGAGACGGCCGCGCTTTTACCCGCAGATAGAGTTGCAGCGCCAGCCCGAGCGCGTCGAAGCCGGGACCCAGATTGGCTGAGGTGGCCGGGACCTGAATCTCGATCATAGCAGTCCGATGCGCCAACCAGAAGTCGGTGGATCTTCCGTGGTAGCGGCTAGGGCGCAGTGTGCTGCGCCCCATATGTATCAAGTTAAGCCTCCTGGGCAGACTTGGAGCAAGAGTTGGTACGTATGAGG
>FWPU01001884.1_pt1 | contig 60710 bp, 55 predicted proteins | sample 2228361 | NCBI WGS metagenome assembly FWPU01 (sample SAMEA103939777, study PRJEB20133) | metagenome
AATCCCTGTATGTCCTGATACTCTCCACCCTTTCCTCTCCATGCATGATACGTACCCGCTATCTTTTTAATCTCCTCGTCTGTCAATTCTCTGTGCCTTCTGTCAACCATTACTCCCATTTTGCGGGCATCTATGAAAAGCACCTGCCCGCGCCTATCTCTGAATCGGCTTGCCTGCGCTGTATCAGCAGGCAGGTTATTCTTTTTATTTCTGGCAATAAACCACAGGCAGGCAGGTATCATGGTGTTATAAAAGAGTTGCGATGGCAGGGCCACTATGCAATCCACCAGGTCGGCTTCTACAATGTTTTTTCGTATGTCTCCTTCACCTGAGGTCATAGAGCTTAACGAACCATTGGCAAGTACAAAGCCAGCCATTCCGGTTGGTGCAAGATGATGGATAAAATGCTGTACCCAGGCAAAGTTGGCATTGTTTTTCGGAGGCACACCATACTTCCACCGAACATCATCCTGCAACAGTTCACCGCCCCAGTCGGAGTCATTAAATGGTGGATTGGCAAGGATAAAGTCAGCTTTTAAATCTTTGTGCTTATAATCACGAAAAGTATCGCCCCATTGTATATTTCCGTCTATTCGGCGGATGGCAAGGTTCATTTTACAGAGCCGCCAGGTGGTCTGGTTGCTCTCCTGTCCGTAAATGGAAATATCGCCCAGCTTGCCGCCATGTTCTTCCACAAACTTTTCACTCTGCACAAACATACCACCGGAGCCACAGCATGGGTCGTAAATTCTCCCTTTATAAGGTTCAAGCATCTCCACAAGGAGTTGTACAATTGACTTGGGAGTATAAAACTGTCCGCCTTTTTTGCCTTCCGCATCGGCAAATTGACCGATAAAATACTCATAAACCCTGCCCAGAATATCTTTTGCTTTGTTCTCTTTATCGCCCAGGCCAATGGTGCTGATAAGGTCGATCAGTTCACCCAGGCGCTGTTTGTCAAGTGCTGGCCGGGCATACTGTTTGGGCAGTACGCCTTTGAGTGATGGGTTCTCTGCCTCTATGGCTTCCATAGCCTGGTCGATCAGCTCGCCAATTTTTGGATTCTTTGCATGGTCTTTGAGATAATTCCAGCGGGCATTTTGAGGTACCCAGAAGACCACGCGGGAGATGTATTCATCCTTATCTTCCGGGTCGGAGTACGGGTCTTTTTTTACTTCCTCGTACACCTCTTCAAAAGCATCGGAGATGTATTTTAAAAAAATGAGACCGAGAACGACATGCTTATACTCCGCAGCATCCATATTGCTGCGGAGTTTGTCTGCCGCCTGCCAGAGTTTCTGTTCAAAACCAAGATTAGCGCCGTTGTTACTTTTCATAGGTAACCCCTCTCAATAGTTATTATATCATTATTTTACCATTATTTTCAAGCAAAACATTCGCTTTGCCCTCTGGAGTGTCAAAAAAACGCCAGTCAGCTTCTTCCAGAAGTTTATTGATTTTAATACGTGCTTTTGCTTCTTTTTCTGTCATTTATATCTTTCCTTCTTACAATTTATACAAAATATAGAATAACTTCCTTAATATGTTTCCTGTTCCATATTTAAACTTAATTCACGCTTATTTTCGCCCCCTCCCTTCAGGAATCAATCCGACTTGCCTGCACGTTGTGCGCAAGCAGGCTTGCCTGCGCCAACAAGGCTGGCAGGTTTGAATGTGGTTTTTTGTGGTTTCATACCTTCCATCCAATTTTTTCAAGGTTCTTTTTTATCTCTTCATCCAGCCTTTTACCTTCTTCCATCTGTTTAGCCAGTTCTGCGGTGAGTTGTTTCATCGTTTCTTCAAATGCCTGGTCGTCTTCTTCCACTTCTTCTATACCAACATATCGTCCGGGAGTAAGAATGTGCTGGTGCTTGCGGATTTCCTCAAGTGTTGCACTTTTGCAAAAGTCCCGGATATCCTGATTCTCTCCACCCTCTCCTCTCCATGCATGATACGTACCCGCTATCTTTTTAATCTCCTCGTCTGTCAATTCCCTGTGCCTTCTGTCAACCATGGCGCCCATTTTGCGGGCATCTATAAAAAACACCTGCCCAAACCTTTCTCTGTATCGAACAGCATTTAACCCAGGCATTTTGGTTGATGAACAGGCAATTTATGATGAAGCTTTTCTAAACTCAAAATAAACCTTTTGCGGGTTTCTGAAAGCATTTGTCCCTAACCGGGTTTCAGGGCGTGCCCCCGCCATTTCTGTTTTGTTAATTGCCGCGGGCAGAAAATTGATTAATCTTGGGTACGGAAAACATGAGCAATGAATATCTGGAAAACGCTCTCCTCGCGCACGGTGTACAGCAACCGTTGGATTGAACTAACCGAACACGAAGTAATAAACCCCGCCGGCGGAAAGGGCCTATACGGCAAGGTACATTTTAAAAATAAGGCCATTGGCATTATCGCGCTGGATAACCAGGGCAACACCTGGCTGGTGGGGCAGTTTCGATACACCCTGCAGGCGTGGTCGTGGGAAATACCCGAAGGCGGGGGCCCGCTTGCAGAAGAGCCACTGCAGGCCGCCCAACGCGAATTAAAGGAAGAAACCGGCCTTACTGCCCGGCGCTGGACCGAACTGCTGCGCCTGCACACCTCCAACTCGGTTACCGATGAAGAAGCCATTATTTTTCTGGCCGAAGAACTGGAAGAAGGCCCAAACAACCCCGAAGACACCGAAGCCGACCTGAAGGTGAGAAAACTTCCGCTTAAAGAAGCAATTGATATGGCCATGCGCGGTGAAATAACCGATAGCATGAGCGTTGCCGCCCTGCTTAAACTTGCACGATTAAAAAATCTGTAATCATGCAACTCAGGCAGCATATCTATACCAATTTCGCACTTGCTGGCCCGGTTATGCTGAGCATGCTGGGCCAGGTAATGACCGGCGTGGCCGACAGCGTAATGATAGGCTGGACAGGCGCCACCCCGCTGGCGGCTGCCTCGCTGGCTAACGTGGTGTTTACTCTTTTGCTTACCTTCGGCATTGGCATCACCTATGCCATCACCCCCCTGGTGGCCGAGGCCCATGGAAGGAACAGCCCGGGTGAAGTTACCAGCATCCTCCGGCATGGCCTGCTGATTGGCACGGTAGCAGGCGCTGTGCTGGTGGGCACCGGCTTTTTGTTAACACCGGCTATGCGGTATATTAATCAGCCCGAAGAAGTGGTGGCGCTGGCCATCCCCTACCAGCACATTATACTGGTTTCCATTTTTCCTACCATGATTTTTCAAACCGGCCGCCAGTTTGCAGAAGGTTTGCACCATACGTTCCAGGCCATGGTGGTGGTTATTACCTGTAATCTTATCAACATCGGGCTCAACTATGTGTTCATTTTTGGTAAGATGGGCTTTCCGGAGCTGGGCATTACAGGTGCCGGCTGGGCCACGCTCATCAGCCGCATTCTTATGGGGTTGTGGATGATGGCCTACATTTATTACAGCCGCCCGTTTGTACCATACCGCGCAGGTTTTACCTGGGGCAACTATTCTGGCCGGTATATTTCCAAGCTGCTGCACATAGGTATCCCGGCCGGCATTCAGTTTATTTTTGAAGTAAGCGCCTTCGGATTTTCAGCCATTATGATGGGCTGGCTGGGTACCACCGCCCTGGCCGCTCACCAAATTGCCATTAACCTGGCCACCATAAGTTATATGATGACCTCCGGCCTGGGTGCCGCTGCCACCATACGGGTAGGAAATTACCTGGGTCAGCGCAATTACACGCTGCTTCGCGAATCGGCCTTCACCCTGCTGGGCATGGGTGCAGTTATAATGGTGTTATGGGGTGTTGTTTTTGTAACCGCACGTTACCAGCTGCCTGCATTGTACATCGGCAGCCCGGAGGTAATTCACACCGCAGCATCATTATTGATTATTGCCGGCCTGTTTCAGCTGTGGGATGGCCTGCAGGTAGTTTGTGCCGGCGCCCTGCGCGGACTGCAGGATGTGAAAATACCTTCGGTGCTTATCTTCATAGCCTACTGGATTATAGGCCTGCCATTGGGCTATGTGCTGGCTTTTTATCTGAACTGGGGCCCGGAAGGCATATGGGCCGGATTGCTGATAGGCCTGTTCATTACCGCCACGGCCATGGTGTGGCGATTTAATAAATTGAGTCGCAAACTCATGCACCCACTACCCGGGGCTTTTGTATCTTCCGAAAAAATTTTTCCCTCATGATTGCAGAAGCGTTACCCGTTCGCTATTCGCAGACCACCCTTACCGAACTAATGATACCTGCCTATGCCAACTTTGGCGGCAAGATTCATGGCGGAATTTTGCTGTCATTAATGGATAAAGTAGCCTATGCCTGTGCCAGCAAGCATGCCGGCGCCTATTGCGTTACTGTTTCAGTTAATCGCGTGGAATTTCTGCAGCCGGTTGATGTAGGCGAGCTGGTTTCTATGCACGCTTCGGTAAATTATGTAGGCAACACTTCGATGATTGTGGGCATACGGGTTGAGGCAATGAATGTAAAAACCAAGCAAATCAAGCACACCAATTCATCGTTTTTTACCATGGTGGCCAAAGATGAACACGACCGGCCTGCTACCGTGCCAAAGCTTATTTTAGAAACCGATGAAGATGTGAAAAGATTTATTGAAGGCATGCGCCTGCGAAAAATAATCAGCGATGTACACCGGCAGATGGACGATGCCAAAACCCAAATAGATATAAAGCATGCCCAAAACCTGCTGGCTTCCGAACGGTGTGTACTTAAACATTTATAAATGATAAAATTTAATAGAACAATTTCGTTGGCCGGAAAAAAAAGAGTTGCTTAAGTAGTCCTTCTGTGCATAACTTCTGGCCCAAACAAAAACAACATGAAGGTTTATTTGTATGCCATTCTGCTGCATTGCTGCCTGAACAGCCTGGCGCAATATCCGGCTATCCTTTCACAACGCGAGCAGGCGCGGATTATTGATGAGTTGCTGGAAGACCGCGTACGCAACGTGTTGCCCGAACTGATGCGCCGGGAGGGCTTCGACATGTGGGTACTCATCAGCAGCGAATACAACGAAGACCCGGTTATTAAGACCTTCCTGCCGGCAACCTGGTTTGCTGCCCGCAGAACCACCATGCTGGTGGTTTACGATAAAGGTGCTGGGCAGGAACTGGAATGCCTGGCCGTGTCGCGGTACGATGTAGGGAAAATTTTTAAACGCGCCTGGGACCCCGACACCCAACCCGACCAATGGGCACAACTTGGCCGCCTTATAAGCGAGCGAAACCCCAAAAAAATTGGCGTGAACACATCTTCATATTACGGCCATGCCGATGGCCTAACCTGGTCGCACCACAACAAACTTATGAGCGTGCTGCCCAAAAACCTGCAGCAGCGGGTTACTTCAGCCGAGAAACTGGCTGTGGGCTGGCTGGAAACCCGCACCGATCGCGAAATGATTATCTACCGTCAAATTGTGCGTATCGCCCACGACATCATCCGCGAAGGCTTTTCGGAAAAGGTAATCCATCCCGGCATTACCACTACCGATGACGTGGTTTGGTGGTTCAGCGACAAAATAAAAGAACTAAAGCTCGATACCTGGTTTCAGCCTTCGGTATCCATACAGCGCAACGAGCCGGAGGCCATTATGGCACGCAGACCACAACCTTTAGTAATTATGCCGGGCGATTTGCTGCATGTGGATTTTGGCATTACTTACCTGCGGCTAAACACCGATACCCAGCAACACGCCTATGTGCTCCGTACGGGCGAAACGGATGCCCCCGATTACCTGAAAAAAGCGTTGGCCACCGGCAATGAGTTGCAGGATATTCTGACCGGCAATTTCAAGGTTGGCAAAACCGGCAACCAGATTTTGGCCGAAAGTAGGCAGCAGGCCATCGGGCGGGGCATTGTTCCTTCCATTTACACCCATCCCATCGGGTTTCACGGCCATGCGGCCGGCACCACCATAGGCATGTGGGATATGCAGGGTGGTGTGCCCTATACCGGTGATTACCCCCTGCATTACCGCACAGCTTATTCTATCGAACTGAACTGCACGGTTAACATTCCTGCATGGAAAAAAGACATCCGCATACAACTGGAAGAGGACGGTTACTTTGATGAGCAGGGATTTCGGTATATTGACGGTCGCCAGCGCGAGCTAATACTCATCGGCTCAACAACTGGCATTAACCGCAATTAAACCCATGCTGCTTGCCAGATATCTTTACACCGGTTATGCACTGCTGTGTTTCGGGTTAAGTTTTCCTGTATTTTTTGTGCTGCTGCTCATTCCCATTATCTGGCGCAAACAACATCACCTTGTGGGCATTTTTAACCGGTGGTGGGCCCGGCTTTTATTTTTTTTGTGCGGAATACCCGTAAAGATGGAGTGGCGTTTTATCCGAAATCCGAAACAACAGTACATATTCTGCCCCAATCATTTTTCTTATCTGGATATCCCGGTAATGGGTCTTAATCCGCATAACACCATTTTTGTCGGTAAAAACGACATGGAAAAAATACCCCTTTTCGGGTTTATGTACCGAAGGCTGCACATTACCGTTAACCGCAAACGCCTGAAGAGCAGGTTCGAAACATTTGTAAAATCGTGCCGTGCTGTGGATGAGGGTAAAAGCCTGGTTATCTTTCCGGAAGGGGGAATTATTTCAGAGTACGAACCGGTAATGGCTCCGCTGAAAGACGGTGCCTTTCGGGTAGCTATTGAAAAACAAATTCCGCTGGTACCGGTTACGCTTCCCTTTAACCGGTTAATTTTGCCGGGGCACAGGTTTTTGCTCAGGTGGGGAAAGGTAAAGGTGATTTTTCATGAACCCCTTGTAACCGAAGGACTGACCCTGCACGACCTGGACCGGCTTAAAGAGCAGATGTACAACACTATACAGGGTGAACTGAACCAACATTATGGAGGTATCGCGCGAAAAAATTGAAAAACTGGCTCATCTGGCCCGGCTGGAGCTTTCGGTTGACGAACTGGTTCAACTGGAAGCCGACCTGAACCATATTATTAACTGGGTGCAGAAATTAAACGAGGTAAATACAGAAAATGTGGAACCTCTCTTCTCGCCCTGCACAGAAACAAACGTGCTGCGCGAAGACATACCCGGCAAGCACCTGGCACAGAAAGAGGCCTTGCAACTGGCGCCCCGCCACGACGGGCGGTATATTCTGGTTCCTAAAATAATTTCTTAATATCCCGTTCGCGATACCGCACATTAAAGCGCCCTTCCCTCACCCGTATTACCTGCCGGCATTCATCCGACCAGGCAAGAAATTCAAAAGAGCCCCTTAGCATACCCGTAACGGCATCATGTACATCAATCATCAGAATACCCTGATAGTAATGATCGGTTACAAACCGGCAGGAGTCATCAGGGTATTTTAGTTCGGCATAGGCCGTAAATGAATCGTCCAGCATATACACGCCTTTCTCCGGTATTCCCGAAAAGGTAAAAATAAGCTGTTCAGCTTCCGGATTACTGTATAAAATTATCCGCGTACGTTGGCGAAGGCGTAAAAGCTCTGCACGCACCGAGTCTGCCTTTATTAAGTTATTCTCAAAACGGTATTGAAGGGTATTATCTTCTGTTAAAGGTGCTGGCCGCACCAAAGCTTTTTTTGAATGAGCGGGCATACCCACCCACAGGCGGGCCACAACCAGGCCTATTAACAAAACCACCGGAACCGTAATGCGAATGGGCATTACCAAAATTAATCAATACATCCCGGCAGGCAATACCCCTTAACATCAAACTTTTGTTAAAAATGCGCTGATAACTTAAAATTCAGGCAACACAAGGTACAGCGCATTTTTTTTCAAACTTTACGCCATGAACATCTTTTTCTTTCGCAAATACCTGCCAGCCGGCCATAATCTGTTGCTGGCCGTTTTTTTTGCGGCTGTCGCTGCAGGGTCGGTTTATCTTATTGCTGGTTACCTTAAAGGTCCTTCCTCGGTAATGCACTGGCAGCTTGATTATGCCCAGCACACCACCGAAGCCCGTGTGGCTGCATTCGAAAGCGGAGGTTTTCAGTTTATGGTACCGGCCGAGGTGTATCTTACTTATTCTTTCTTCCGCGGGTCTGATATAACCCCGCCCGTAGCAGCAGCCGGCATTTTTACAACAGGCCTGGTGCTGGGCGTGGTCGTGTTGCTAACCCTTATTACCACCCTGCCACGGTTTTGGTTTTTTGCCGGCATGGCCCTGTTTATTGTTTTTATGGTAAGCCTTCGGCTGGAAGTGTTATACCTCTTCAGTATGTACGGCCGTACAATTCCCGTCATTATTCTGATGGTTTATGTGCTGGCGGCCTTCTACTTTAATGTGCTGAGGCCCCACACTTCTTGGCTTATCCGCTTCGGCACCTTTCTGCTTCTAACAGCCATAACAGCAGGTGTAATAAATCTGTTTTCGGGCGTTCCCTATCCGCTCTTTCATCTTGCAGTTACAGGCTACTGGCCCGCGCTTATTATCACGCTCATTTTTGTGCTTACCGTTGCCCACGAAATACCCGCCCTGTTTGCTTACCTGAGCAGCCGTGCTGCAAGCGGCCGGAAAAATGCACTGCACTTTACCCTGCTGTGGGGTTTGTATATAGCCCTGTTGTTACTGCTGTATTTTGATGAAACCGGCATCTATTCGCTTAACATGCCCCGCTTTCCGGTATATCTGCTGCTTATCATCTCCACCCTGCTGGGGTATTGGGGCTTCAGGCAACGCGGCCATTTGTATGCACACATTTTTTCATTTAGTCCGGCCGGTGCGCTGTTCTATACAGCTCTTGCCTCCATCAGCCTGTTTACTACCGCATTCCTGGTCAACGCATACAATGACGCTGCCCTGAAAGTACTTCGCGAGTGGGTGTTGTTCTGCCACCTGGGTTACGGCATCATATTTTTTACCTATGTGGTATCGAATTTTATGGTAATGATGGCCCAAAACCTTCCGGTTTACAGGGTTTTGTACAAGCCTTCGCGCATGCCTTATTTTACCTTCAGGCTGGCCGGCCTCATTGCCACCCTGGCATTTGTGTTTTACATGAACTGGAAAGAATATGTTTACCATGCCATGGGTGGATACTACAACAACCTGGGCGATTTACACCAGTTGCTGGACAAGCCTGCCTTTGCCGAGGCTTTTTATCAGCAGGTTCGATCGTATGCATTTCAAAATAACCGGGCCAACTACCAGTTAGGTATAACAAAGGCCGAACAACACAACCGCGAAGAAGCGGCCCACCTGTTTGAGCTGGCCAATGCCCGCAGGCCCACACCCTATTCGTACATTAACGCCGGAAATTTGTTTGCCCGTACGGGGTCGTGGTTTGAAGCCATCAGACTATACAGAAAGGGATTTGAAAAATTTCACGATCCCCATCTGGCTCTTAACCTGGGTTATGCCTATGCCCGGGTGCATAAAACCGATTCGGCAATATTTTTTACGGAAGAAGCCCGAAAATACCGAAAGACAAAAGCCCTTGCCGAAAGCAACTTTCTGGCCCTTATCGGCCAGGAATATATTCCTGTTCAGGCCGACTCGGTAGCAGCCACCCTGGAGCCATCGGTGGTTTTACAGGCCAACACCCTGGCACTGGCCACCCAGCGCAGGCAGCAAACCAACCTTAAAGCCCCCGATGTTTTGCCGGGCCATGCTTTGGATGTTCCTGCTGCCACCTTACTGCACAACTACCTTTTGAGCAACCTGGGCCAGCCTGACCCGGCACTCATGGAAAAGGTGCAACAGACCGCAGCCGATACGGTTAATGCCGATTACAGCGAGGCCCTGAAAGCTGCCCTGGCCTATGCCCGGTATTACAGCCTGAATGTAACCGGGGCTTTTAACCTGATGACCGAAATAAGCTTTGCAAGCATTGCACACGAAGGCCGTTACCACTATCTGCTTGGGCTGTGGGCAACTGAACAGGGCGCATACGAACAGGCTATGCACCATTTTGAGCGCGCAGCCGAAGCTGGTTATAAAGATGCCCTGCAATACCTTACCCTTGCTTCGGCCCTGGCGGGTTATAGCGACAGAGCCAAACAAACCGCCTCACAGCTGCTTCTGGCCCCCGACTCGGCCTGGCATACCGTGGGCAACAAAATAATCAATTTGCTCACCACCGAACATGGTAAACTTACCAGCAATGACGACCTTTACCTTTTCTGCATTTACCGCCTGCAGGCTGATGATAACCGGATTTTTGATAACATCTTTAACCGGATTACCGATGACAACTACCGGGCTTTGGCCCTGTTACTGATGAGCAAAAGGCAAATCAGGGTGGGAAATCTTTCTGCTGCCCTTAATTACTCAGGAAAAATAAACACCCTGAATATAACCGATGAAGAGGTAAAACGAAAAGCCGCCCACCATGAGTTGCTTATCCATGCACTCACCAAAGATATACGGGGCCTTAAGGAAAAGCTCAGCCCCAACCTCTCTTTTAAGGGCTTTGAACAACAGTACCTTATGCTTTTCAGCGCCATGCTGGCCGAGGCTGAAGGCAACCTGGCCGAAGCAAGCCGCCTGTTCGACATGCTGGCTGTGCAAAATCCGTTTTTTGAAGAAGGTGTTCTGGAAGCTGCCCGTTTTTATTCCCGGCATCGCCAGGACGACTATGCTGCTTACAACCTGCTGGCCGAGGCCATACAGCGAAACCGTTATTCGTACCGCCTGCTGTTAGCCTATGCCGATGAAGCCGGCAGACTGGGCTTTGACACGTATGCAGAAAGTGCCCGCAGCCGGGCTGAAGAAATACGCAAAAGGCTTTAAATGCCTGCAACAGATTAAACGTAAGTTTACTTTTTGCGTTTGTGCGAATCGGTTCGCTTGGCGGTTCTGCGTTTGCGGGTCTTTGCTTTCTTGCCCTTCTTACCTTTTTTGCTTTTTAGTTTTTTTTCTTTTTGGGCTTCCCGCAGGTTTTCGCGTATTACCTTCCAGTAATCCGGGCCATAGTCAACCAAAATCTCCGAACCTGCCGGAATATCTTTAACCGATTCAATGTAGGCCCGCAACCCTTCGGTAACGTATTCGCAGTTATTGGTAACGCCCTTCACCCGCGATAGCCCCTTGGCATCGTTGGCATAGCGGGCCAGGTGACGGGGCGTTTTCCAGGCATCAATAACGTGGTTGCGCTTAACGTAAAAAATGTAAACGTTTTTTCCGTCTTCATCTTCTACTTCTTTCCAGGTGGTTATTTTACCCTTGTACTCTACTATGCGCGTGCCTTTGGGAATGAATACTTTGGTAAAAAGACCCTTGCCCGCATTGGGCAGGGTTGACTTTTTTACATAGAGGTGTTTTTCGAGTAACGCCATTGTTAAATGGTAAAACGGGCGTGAAGATATAAGAAATGAAGCACGCACAAAATTTCTTCCTGTCTGTATAGCTATGAGAATTAAACCAGGGCATAGAAGAATTGCCGGTAAGTATTACCTTTGCAGTCCCTGGGTAAAACCCATCGGGGTGTAGCACAGCCCGGTTAGTGCGCTACGTTCGGGACGTAGAGGTCGGTGGTTCGAATCCACTCACCCCGACATTTCATTTGCCGGCAAACCTGTTTCGCAGGTCCGTGCCCGGCGTGTCTGCAGGTTTGGGCCATATCTGTAATAAGCCAAAACCGAGCCGGTTAAAACGCATAACCGTTTAGCGTATACCCAATCTTCTTTACTACCTTTGCCCCTTCTAAATCTATGGCAGTAAAACACATTCCCCTGCACGCACTTCATGTAAAGCTGGGCGCCAAGATCATTCCGTTTGCCGGGTTTGAAATGCCGGTGCGATATACGTCTGATATAGAAGAACACCTTACCGTGCGCAATGGCGTGGGCGTGTTCGATGTGTCGCACATGGGCGAGTTTATTGTTCAGGGCAACGGTGCCCTGGATTTGATTCAGTACGTTACCACCAACGATGCCTCGCGCCTCAGCGTAGGTCAGGCCCAGTACTCATGTATGCCCAACGAAACAGGGGGCATTGTAGACGACCTGCTGGTGTACCGGCTGGAAGAAAACAAATACATGCTGGTGGTTAATGCCTCGAACATTGAAAAAGACTGGAACTGGATAAACCGCTTCAATACCTTTGGTGCTCAGCTGGCCAACGTATCAGACGAAACCTGTCTTTTTGCCGTACAGGGGCCTAAGGCTGCCGAGGTGCTGCAAAAAATTACATCGCTGAAACTGAACGAAATACCCTACTACCATTTCAAAACCGGAACGCTTGCCGGAATACCCGATATTATCATTTCTAACACCGGTTATACGGGTGCCGGCGGATTTGAATTATATGTACACCGGAATGAGGCCGAAAAGTTATGGCATGCGGTTTTTGAAGCCGGTGCTGCTTTTGATATTAAACCTATTGGCCTGGGGGCACGCGACACCCTGCGCCTTGAAATGGGCTTCTGCCTGTATGGCAATGATATTGACGACACCACCTCGCCCCTCGAGGCCGGCCTGGGCTGGATTACCCGTTTTACCAAGGATTTTGTAAACAGCCAGGCGCTGAAAAAACAAAAAGAAGAGGGCGTTAAACGAAAGCTTACCGGCTTTATAATGAAGGAACGCGGCATACCGCGGCACAATTACCCCATATTGGATGCCCGGGGAAACCCTGTAGGAATCGTTACCTCCGGAACCCAGTCGCCTGTACTGCAAACCGGCATTGGCATGGGATATGTTCCGGTGGAGCTATCAGCACCAGGAACGGAAATTCTGATTGATATACGCGGCAAGCACGTACCCGCCGTGGTACACAAACCTCCTTTTATCGAAACAAAATAACATGAAGTCGCTTGATGTTTGCCTCAGCCCGGAGCTTCTTCACCTGTTCCCGGTAAAAGATCGATCCGTGGTAATAGCCGATATTCTAAGGGCTACATCGTGCATGGTTACTGCTTTCGCACACGGTGTAAAGGCCATAAAGCCTTATGCCGGCCTGGAGGATTGCCGCAACAGCAAGCAACCGGGAATATTCATAGCCGGCGAACGAAACGGACTAAAAGTAGAAGGATTTGACCTGGGCAATTCACCTTTTGAATACATGGCCCCTGAACTGAACGGTGCGGTAATTCACATGACAACCACCAACGGCACACAGGCCATTGAAAAATCAGCCGAAGGTTCGGATATTTTTATCGGATCGTTTCTGAACCTCAGCGCCCTGGCTGATGTGCTGATAAAGGAAAACCGCGATGTGCTGATAGTTTGCGCGGGCTGGAAGGGCAAGGTTAATCTGGAAGACACCCTGTTTGCGGGGGCGCTGGCCCATTTGCTCCGTTCGCACTATAATTTCGAATGCGATGCTCCGCTTATTGCCGAGGCCGTTTACCTGCAGGCTAAAAACGACCTGGCTGAAGCCGTAAGTCAGGCCTCGCACACCCGCCGCCTGAACCGGCTTAATATTCTTAAAGACATTTCTTTTTGCCTTACCCCCGACCAGTACCCCGTGGTACCCTGCCTGCAAAACGGTTATATCACATTGCCGGACTAATTGTTCTGCGCGGTGCTTACATAAACTGTTTTACCGCCCACAACAGTGCGCAGAACCTTAACTGTTTTTATCTGCTCTGGTGGTATATCAAAGATATTTTGGTCCAGCACCACAAAGTCGGCCAGCTTGCCGGGCTCCAGGCTACCTTTTTTGTTTTCTTCAAATCCGGCATAGGCAGCGTAAAGCGTATAGGCTTTCAGTGCTTCTTCCGTAGTTATCTTTTGTTCGGGTACCCACCCTCCGGGATTTTTACCATCCAGTGTTTGGCGGGTTACAGCCGCATAAATTCCTTCCAGCGGAATGGGTGGTGCCACAAACCAGTCGCTTCCAAATGCCACAACCGCTCCCGCCTGCAGCAGGCTGCGGAAGGCATAGGTAGTGCGGCAGCGGTCATATCCAATAACTTTTTCGGCCCAGCGGCCATCGTCAATGGCATGGTAGGGCTGCATGCTGGCTATTACCTGCAGTTTGGCAAACCGGTGCATATCGTCAGGATGAATATGTTGTGCGTGTTCTATCCGGAACCGCCTGTCGCGCGCAGGATTTGTGCGGGTTACTTTTTCATACACATCAAGCACCATGCGTATGGCCTTATCCCCGATGGCGTGCGTCATTACCTGAAGTCCGGCGCTGTCGGCCGACTTTATTCTGCGGTATAATTCATCTTCAGTAATTACAAAAAATCCTGAATCGTCTGGTTTATCGGTATAGGGTTCAAAAAATGCTGCTGTATGCGAGCCCAGCGATCCGTCGGCAAATTCTTTCAGCGTGCCTATGCGCAGCCAGTCATCGCCACGGCCCTGTTGTTTTATTCTTTCGGCCAGCTTTTTCCATTCGGCCAGCATCATGCCGGCATGTATACGCACTTTGAGCTGCCCGTTTTTATGGGCCCGCTCAAAAACATCGAGGTAACCGCTCATGTTGTGAACCGTTGTTACACCGTGCGCCACCACGTAGTCCATGGCGGCTTTAAGAGCTTCGTCTTCCTGGTGGGGTGTGGGTGGCGGCACGCGAACAAGGCTCATGGCGTTGTCTTTAAAAATTCCGGTAAGGCGGCCACGGCTGTCGCGTACAATGGTACCGCCGGGTATGTCTTTCACGTTTTCTGCTATGCCCATGGCCACCAGGGCGGCCGTATTGGCCAGCGCCATGTGCCCGTCCAGGCGGTTTACCCAAACAGGGTGTTTACTTGTTACCGAATCAATCCACGACCGGTCGGGCAGTTCACCTCCCCAGTTCTGGTGGTCCCAGTCGCCATTAGTAATCCATGTTCCTTCGGGTTGCCGGCGGGCAAAATCGGCAATGCGCTGAATGAATTCACGAGGTGTTTTTGCATAACGAAGTTGTACAGACGAAAGCGCAAATCCGCCATCCACAAAATGCGTGTGGCAGTCTATAAAGCCAGGCACTACCAGAGCCGTGGAGGGCAGCCCGGTAATTTTTGTATTACTACCTGCATACTTCATAACGTCACTCTGCATGCCAACTGCCATAAGGGTATCTCCGGCAAAAGCAAAAGCTTCGGCCCAGGGTTGTTGGCTGTTGCCGGTCCAGATTTTACCAATTACAATTTCATCAGCAGCCGGGTATTTGCTGCAGGCTGTTAACCACAGCGCAGCATAGACAAATGGTATAAATTTCTTCATTTCAGCCTGGGATTATTGAGGTGGCGGCCGGAATCACGGAGCGTTTTTTTCTCAAGATTTTTCCTGAAGGCTTCGGTTAAATTCACACCGGTTTGGTTGGCCAGGCATATCAACACCCACAGCACATCGGCCATTTCATCGCCAAGATCCTTATTCTGGTCGCTTTCCTTTTCCGATTGCTCTCCATACCTGCGGGCTACGATGCGGGCCAGTTCGCCCACTTCTTCGGTAAGCAAAGCCATGTTGGTAAGTTCATTGAAATACCGTACGCCATAGGTTTTAATCCACTGGTCCACCTGTTGCTGGGCTTGTTCCAAAGTCATAGGCCTGAGTTAATAAATAAATTTTATAAAATAGATGGCTTCTAAGTTCAACTAATAAGTGCAACACAAACGATTAAAAGAAAGAGGTATTTCTCCTTCTTTCCATTGACCGGGTTAATTAAACTTGTGTTGCAAACGACAAATTATAAACAACCGGGTCAAGAGCAAAGGTAGGTAATTGACCGATTATTAAAGCAAGGTAAAGCCCAAAAGAAAAAAGTTGCACATATTGGGTGAACATAGTCTTCATTGTGCACTACCAAAAGAACATGTCATTTTTCTTCCAGCTCCTCAAAAGATATATCCAGCACCTCAAAATTATGCCAGCCGGTAAAATCGAAGTGCCACCATTCCGAGGCATTTACCTTAAAACCGTGTTTATGCATAACAGTAATGAGCAAATCGCGATTTCTGCGTGCTTCCTCATTGCGCACGGGTGCAGAGGGCCACGCTTTGCGGGTAAAGGCATCGTAGGCAGTGGGCATTTTCAGTTCTTTTCGGGTTTGCAGGTCAATAAGGGTTAGGTCAACGGCGCAACCCCGGTTATGCCGTGAACCTTTATAGGGCGAGGCAACATAAGTGGTATCGCGGTATATTTCATAGAACTTTACTGTGGCCCGGTACGGCCGGTATGCATCGTAAATTTTAATACCCTTACCGTGGCGGGCAAATTCCTGCTGAGCCCTTTTTAACGCTTCGGCTACAGGCCTTCGGGCATAGGCGCGCGGAAGGTTGTAAATTTTTTCTCCGGTAAAATTATGGGTGGTGGCATATCGGATATCGAGCACAATGCCCGGGATAAATTGCCCCAGGTTAATAAGTTCCTTATCGGGATTTTCTGCTACGTGCCTGAGGTAATCCGAAAAGGTAGCCGGCTTTATTCCATAAGCATATTGGGCCTTTGCTGTAAACGGTAACGATAAAAGCAACACCAGGTATTTCACACTCTGAGCAGTTTACGGTATATGTCCAGGTTTTCTTTATCGAAACAACAAAAAATTACCCTTTCGGGAAACTGGTTTTTTTCCAGAAAATCCATAACCGTGCGGATGGCAACTGTCGCTGCAGCTTCCTTGGGATAGCCGTATATGCCTGTGCTGATGTTGGGAAAGGCTACCGATTGCAGCTGGTAGGCAGCAGCCAGTTTAAGGCTGGTGCGGTAAGCATTTTGCAGCAACTGTTCTTCGCGGAGGGCCCCGCCCTGCCATACCGGTCCAACGGCGTGAATCACATACCTTGCTTTAAGATTGCCGGCCGAGGTAAGCACGGCATGGCCGGTTTCACACCATCCAATCTGGCGGCAGGCTTCTGCCAGGGCAGGTCCGGCCGCCTTGAAAATGGCACCGCATACACCGCCACCGGGTAACAACTCATTGTTAGCAGCATTCACGATGGCATCTACGCCAAGTTGTGTTATATCCGATTGCACCAGTTCAATGCGTGCACTCATACGCGGTTTTTCGTATCGATAATTATGGTCACGGGTCCATCGTTAACCAAGTGTACCTTCATATCGGCACCGAATATACCCGTTTGGACGGGTTTGCCCAGTTCGGCCGAAAGGGCTTTAACAAAACCTTCGTAGCAGGGTATAGCATGTTCGGGTTTTGCTGCTTTAATGTACGAAGGCCGGTTGCCTTTTTTGGTGCTGGCATGCAGGGTAAACTGGCTTACTACAATAATATTGCCCTCTGCGTCTTTTACACTAACGTTCATTATGCCTGCAGCATCGTTAAAAATGCGCAGGTTTACAATTTTTTTTGCAAGCCAATCTATATCTTCAGCTCCATCAGCTTCTTCAATGCCAACCAGCACCAGCAGGCCTTTGTTAATGGAGGCAATAGAAGCGTTGTTAACCTGTACAGATGCAGAAGATACGCGTTGGATAACGGCTATCATGGGGCAAACATCTGCAGTTCCTCTGATTCATGAATAAAAACTCCGGGTTGGGGGTTATGCGCAAAATGTACCATGGCTTTTGCAACCGTTTGGGCATGAATGGCTTTATACCTGAGCGGAATAGCCCAATCAAATATTTTGTAAATCCATTTGGCTGCCTCTTCACCCGCACGGTGTTCGCTGCGCTTGCCAAGCAACAACGAAGGCCTGAAGATATGGCAGGCAGAAAAACCAACCTTGCGAATGGCTTCTTCGGTCTGGCCCTTAACCCGGTTATAAAAAATTTTCGAAGCCGGGTTTGCCCCCAGAGCGGTAACCAGCAGAAAACATCTGGCACCATTTTTACAGGTTATTTGTGCCAACTTAAGCGGGTATTCATAATCCACCTTTTTAAAAGCCTGTTTCGATCCGGCCTTACGAATGGTGGTGCCCAGGCAGCAAAATACATCATCGGCCGTAAGTTGTGCGGCCACTTCATCTATTCGGTCAAAATCGGCAACTATAGTAAGCAGTTTGGCATGATTTATCGGTAAGGGTTTTCGCGAAAACGCCACCACATGGGCATATTGGTTGTCCCGCAGTAACTCTTCCAGCAGAAAAGCGCCCACCAGCCCGGTTGCGCCCGCTATTAATGCAGTTTTCATGTTAAAAGGTTTGTTGTATCTCCTGTTTAAGTTGCTCTATGGCATGCAGAATTACATCGGGCTTACCGAGATGCCGTTCGAAAATTTTACGCGAAAGGTCCAGACTTGTGGCTTGGCCATCCAGCCCGGCAGCGGCTTCGTTTATGGTTACTACCAGGTCTTCTTTTGCATTGCGAATCAATTCCCAGAGTTGCGGACTCATATACACCTGCTGCGACACATTATGATTGTATTCATTTCTTATTTCTGAAAGCAACATGTGCTGAAAATCGCGTGCCGGCACGCTTCCGGGATTAACGCGTATAAGAAGATTCTGCGGATGAATGCGCTCCAGGAAAAGGACCATTCGCTCGTAGGCCTGTAACCTGAGCGGCAAAACCGTTTCAATGCTTTTATGGCGGATTTCCATTCTCTTAAGCTCCAGATCGCGAACAATAAACGTACGCACCAGCAGATAGGCCGCATAAACTACCAGCGCCGCAGGTATAAGTATTTTAAGCAGTTCAATCCAGGGTTCCATGTTAAACTATTCAGTGTGCAAAGGTGTTGAAATTTAGCCTAATTTTGACAGCCATGCTACACAACCCTGGCACAGATTCATTTACACCCGTTACGCTTTCTGAAAAGGCCGTGGCCGAAATAAGGGCCATTGTGAACCGCAAGGCCATTCCCGAAGGATATGGGCTTAGGGTGGGCGTTCGGGGCGGAAGATGTGGCGTTTCTTTCATTCTTAGCTTCGATAAGCCTAAAGAATCTGATCTTACCTATTCCATACAAAATATTACGGTCTGCATCGACAAAAAACACCTCCTGTTTTTGGCCGGAAAGCATGTTGATTTTTACGAGGGCGAAGAAGGACGCGGATTTGTATTCGTGGAACAACCCCGGACAAACATTTAAGCCGACACAAACTGTCAAAACCGGTTGCCACCTTTACAGGGTTAAAACACAATACTTATGCAAACCCTTACATCTTTACGTGCTCCGGTATCGTACAAAAAAAAGGTCGTAAAAAACACAGTGTCAACCCTGTGGTTCACCATCCTTCCACCACCCCACATCTGCAGCGATGTATCGGTAATCCGCGATGACATCCGGTATTTAATCGGGCATGGCTTTGAAGGGCAGCGATCATTACCGGTAATTTCCCTTTTCAGATATAATGGAAATTATGCAACCGATTTAGTGGATATAATTGAACGCCGTGCCCGGCTGGCCAAACCTTTTAATATCTTTTTGAAAGATTTTGGTTATTTACAACAGGACAATAACCATACTATTTATCTGGATGTGGTAAACCGTTTTGCCGTTACCGAGCTTATTCAGCAGCTAACAGGTGAAGCGCCGGAGCTGAACCCATGTATTCCAGTAGCCCATAAATTACCCGAGATTGACTTTATGAAATGCTGGCCTTATTTAAAGTCTTTAAACTACGGCAACCAGCATTTTCCATGTATCGGATTAGTAGTATTTATAAAAGAGAAAGGCCGCTGGGTAAAGGGAAAAACTATTCCATTTTTGCAGCCCTACTAATAATGCCGATTTTCTGACACCTTAACGGTTAGCTTTTTATAGGCCGGCCATATGAAAAACGTATGCTATGCACTCAGTATGCCAGCTTGATCTCTTTTAATTCAATGGCAAAGTTCAGTTTCATAGCGGTAATAAGCCGGTGGTTACCAGGTATGAACCTGACTTCCTTATTACCTTCTCCTTGGGCAGAATTGCTTATCCTTTGTGTGCGCAACTGGATGTTTTTTTGACCCACCAGCACCGGGAAACCCTCGTGTTTAGGATAAGCATAAAAAGTCAACTCCTCTCCATCCATAATCATTACTGTGCGGTATGGAGGACTCAGGATTTGACTGAAATTCTTTGAGCTTATAAAAACCGTTAGAAGTTCGGTGTATTTCAGGTAGGTGTTGTCTTTGAAGTAATTCAAATACATAACCGACTCTTCCAAACATGGAGCGCATAACTCTATGGTGCCGGTACTGTTTAGCGGTTCACCAATATTCCAGCGAAAGGCTATTGGGAATTCAGCGTTGCCGGAGTGGTCGTATTGCAACAGGGTTATAACAAAATCGTACTGACTGCCATCCGGATAGGTTACCACATAACGCAGCTCATCTCCTTGTGACGGGATATAATCGTAAAGTCCATCAGTACCCTGAATAAATCTTTCGGACTCAGGCAACTGCGCCAGCAAGTTTTGCCAAATAAAGAACACTGCGCTCAATACCAGTAATATTGTTGGTAGGAATCGACTTTCGGGCATTCGCATTGCATTTTATGCCAATAAAGTTACTGCAAAGAAACCAGGCAGCCATAATCAAAATTCAGTAAAATTTTACCTGAAACCAGGTACCCACCTGCTTACTGATTTACACATATCTTTGTAAAAAACCATCCGACAAAGCCATTGAAATAGACCCTGAATACGGATACGCTTTCTATAGACGTGGACTGGTAAAAGTGGTGCTCGATGACAAGAAGGGCGGATGTGCAGATTTACAAAAAGCATTTGTCCTGGGAATAACCGGCGCACAGGCAGCCCTGGCGATGTACCGTAAATAATTTATTCGCCGGTAAGCACAAAAGCGCCCCAGTAAAAGGGGTGATGGTACTTTTTACGGATGAGGTTTTTGGCCTCCCTCAGTGCATCGTGTTTGCTCTTTCCTGCACTGAAGGCCTGGTAAAAAGTGATCATGAGTTCCATAGTAGCCTCATCAGCAACCGGCCACAGGCTCATCAACAAGGCACGGGCACCAGCCTGATAAAAACTTCTTTGCAGGCCATACACTCCTTCCCCATTCATTATTTCGCCCAGGCCGGTTTCACAGGCCGAAAGTATTACCAGTGTTGTATTCTCAAGGGATAGGGTAGATACTTCGGCTGCATATAAAATTCCGTCTTCATTGTTGGTGAGCAATCCTTTTAATCCGGCTTCGGCATTGGCCAGCACTAACCCGCTGCGCAGTAACGGATTTTGAATAATTCGCATGTTGCGCAGGTTATCAGTCACTTCGTCCACCGGCCAGAAAAAACCATGGGTGGCTATGTGCAGAACGTCTGCATCGGTAAGTTGTTTTAAGTTTTCTTCACTGGCACTGGCACCCGTATAGACTTTTACCTGTGCCCCGGTGGCTTTTACCAATGCTGCAATTTTATTTACTTCAGTAAGGGTGCCATTCAGCACGGTAATGGTGCCTGTAGTTTCATCCCAGAAACGGGAAACCTTTTTTTCGGCTTCACCAAAGGAATCGCGCGCAGAACCTTTGGCCTCCCGGCCGGAATAATCCGGGTAGCCAAAAAGATGCACATGGTAATTGCGAAATGCTTTTTGAGGGGTTGTTGTTTTACTTCGAAAAGCCATCAGATCGGCCGCATTTCCAAGCAAGCGGATGTCCACTTCATCAATAACAAACTTTTCTGTTTCCGGATTAAAAAGCGTTTCAATATTAATTTGATGGTATAGTCCGTCAGGAACAACATACACCGTTTGGCTACCGGCAACAACCTCGGCCATTGGCTTCCAAAAAGCGGAATATGAACGATAGTCTTTACGCCCGGAGGTTACGGTTTTAACGATGCCATCGCGGTAAAAAGATAGCCCCTGTCGTTCCATTTTTTTGCCCTCTGGCAACACGATAATTTTTGGTTCCTTAAATTCCGGTTTAAGTATAAAGGCCAAATACAATACCGAATCACGAAAGCCATTTAAGGGCTCGTGATAGCGAATGCGAACCAGGTCAACCAGCGCTTCTCCGGGTTTTAGTTTTTCGCTTACAGTTGCTGCCGTAACTGCACTGCTTTCTGTTGCCTCACGAAAGGCACCCGAACGAAGAGCCAACTCCTTTTCTAACCGACTAACCTGTTGTTCCAACTGGTCAATATCCGGTTTCTCTTGCTGCTTTTCTGAAGTTAGCGTTTCGGCATAAGTTAATCTTCTTTTAGCCTGCAGCCAGCTTTTATAAAGTTCTATGAGACTGGTGTCATTCGACTTTGTTATGCGTTTTTCCAGGCTTTGATATGATTTAAGCAGCATACCCTTGGTGGCCATGTTGTTTTGAAAGGCCCATTCCAACAAACCAGGAATACGCTGGTAGTGCCGTAAAACAAACGAATAGAACGATTCGAAATGTAAAGACAGCTGCTGGTAAAAGGTTTCCCGTTGTTTTTCAGAAAGGTAGGCAAAATTGTTGCGCACATGGTACAACAGTGCATCGGCAGCTTCACGCAGAAATGTAAGGGCACGTTCGGGATATCCATGAGCTTCATTCTGGACGGCCATGTTGATGGCAGCCGTTATGTATTGCGGATGTCTGTGCCCAAAGACCTTTTTAAAAATAGTTAGTGCTTCCTGAAGCAATAAATCTGCCTGTTCTTTTCGGCCGGTTTTAAAATAAAAAGCAGCCAGGTTATTACAGGCCAAAGCATAATCGGGATGGTATTTGCCAAATACTTTTTCACGAATGTCTTTTACTTGTATCAAGGCTTCTTCGGCCTTTGGCCACTGCTCCATTACCTGATACAGCAAAGCCATATTGTTAAGCGTAACTGCATAGTCGGGGTGATCTGTTCCAAGCGCATTTTCTCGGTTATTCAGAGCTCTTACCAGCAGGGCAGTAGCCATAATATATTGTCCTTTTCGGTAAAACAATACACCCAGATTGTTGCAGGCCAGTCCGTAACCCGGATGACTCCGCCCGATTGCGGTTTCAAAAACGCGCTTCGCCTCCAGATAATATTTTTCAGCCTGACGATCCTGGCCGTATTCATAATACAGAGTGGCCAGGTTGTTAACCACTAACGCATAAGCCTCATTTTCGGTACCCTCTGCGGCTCCATAAATTTCCCGGGCTTTAAGATACATGGGCTCAGCTTTATAAAAATTACCCTCCAGCTGATACAACCTGCCCATGTTGTTAAGCGCCTGAGCGTATGCTGCGCTTTGTTGTCCGTAAAGCTTAGCTGTAAGGTCAATTACTTCGGCCAGCACAGATTCTGCGCGGGCCGGCTCTTCACTTTGTAAAGTTAAATTTCCCAACAGTGTGAGCAGGCTGAGGTACTGCGCATCGTTTCTGTTATATACTTCAGCATAAGACTGTACCGATTTTTCAAGTAGCTGGATGGCTGGCCACAACTCATTACGCTCAAGTCGCAACATGGCCTCTTCCTGATACGTTTTCCATTCCTGCGCATATACTGCCGCATAAGCCGGTAAGAGCAATATCCACAGCAAACGTTGTATCATATTTTAAAACAGCACTATCCGGCAATTACCGTATGGTGGCATGCTCAATAAGAAACTGATCATACCGTACGCCCGACCGATCGGCAAGGTTTTTGGTATCAATGCAACCTTTTTTATCAATCAGGTAATTGGACTCGGAATAACCTCTGAAGTTTCGCTGCATTTTTAACTCACGGGCCCGCTGAACAAGAGAGCTTTCGGATGCTAAGCCGGTCATATCGTTTATCTCTACAAAGAAGAGAAAGCGCGACATGCGGACTGACCCAAAACTATTTTCAGCTTTATCGAGCACCAGGGTTACACAATACACCTTTGGCGAGTTACCCGATGATGTGGTATAATTACCCCCTGAGGCAGCTCCACCTTTCATAATCCGATTAACTTCATTTCCCTGCTTGTCCACCCGTGCAGTATACTGATTGGTTTCCACATAGGCGTATCCGTTTGAATCGAATAAACCAATATCCTCATACTTTAGCGGAACCACTATGTTACCTTCCTTATTAACAAAGCCCCACTTTCCATTTTTCATCAACGGACCCATCCCGTTGGTGAAATGCCGTGCGCTGTCGTATTCAGTTGGCACAATCAGTTTACCGTATTTATCAAGATAGCCATATTTGCCGTCTTTCTTAACGGCTACCACCCCTTCGCTAAATACATCCATATAATCAAATTCCGGTTCAACAATGAAGACACCCGTCTCATCCACCAGCCCCCATTTGCCATTTTGTGCGCGATATTTTCTGCCCTCCCTTTTCACATACTGAAGGCAGGTATTGTCGGTCATCATCTCACCGTTGTTATTGAATAATGCCAGCTCTGCCGAATTGTATTTTCTTGCAAAGAAGTATTGCTTACTGGTGTTGAAAATAATTTCAGAGTATGGCGTAATTGGAGATATGGGTTCCCATTCGAACTCGGTTAGCTGTTTACCCTCTTTATTGAAGAAGGCCGCCCCGCGGAAATACTCTCTTCTTACCCAGTAGCCACCGGCAAATGGTTCAATGTAGGAGTACTCGGGGGGAAGCAATATTTTTCCGGTAACGGTTAACAGTCCTTCACGGTGGTCTTTAGAAACCGGTTGTTTGATTTTAACGGTGTTGCCATGATATAACACTCCTTCAATCTTATAATCGGCTGTAGGCTTAACGGTAAGCAACCCGTTTTTATTCATTATACCATGCTTCTCAACACCCGATGATGCATCAATAACAAAGAAATAGTCATCGGAAAGATACCTTAACTTATAGGGCGTTTCAAGAATTTTATTTTGCTTTTTATCAGTCACTACAGTCATTCCCATTTTACGCGAAATGTTATAGGTTTTATTTTCCTTAATAGAATAAGGTATGGTCCAGTCGAAATTATTTTGCATGTCATCGGGGAAAAAAGTATTTCCTTTTTTATCGATAAAGCCTCTGACTTTTGATTCGGTAGTTATTTCGGCCAGGCCATTACTAAAAGGTAGCGCTGAAGTAAATTTGGGCTCAATAACCCATTCGCAACGGTTATTTATAAAGCCGTACTTGTTATTGTACGAAACCAGCGCAAGGCCTTCGGTAAATTCGAACACATAACCAAATTCACGTTCACACACCCTGTTGCCCAAAGTATCCATTAAATAATAAATTTTGTCATCCTTCAGAGCAAACACCCCTTCTGAGTAATTAGTAATGTGGCTGTAGCGCTTGTCGGTTATGATTTTTCCTTTTTTGTTGATTATAACATACTGAATAGTGTATTTCCTGGAGGGATCTCCATAACCGGCTATAGCAAAACCATTTTTAAAAAGTTGTGCCAGGTCGAATTCATAAGCGGTTATGGGGTTGCCGGCCGTGTTGATGTAAGCTATTTTATTGTTTTTACGCACTGCGGCAAATCCTTCGCTAAAAAATGAAGCCACTTCAAATTGTGCCTCAATAGCAATTTTACCATTCTGGTCGCGATATCCCCACAGCTTGCCACATCGAAAGGGAATCAATATACTCTGTTGCGCCTGCGCACAGATGAAAGAAACGAACAAAAGGGTCCATACAAAACTGCATTGTTTCATACTGAACTTATTTAAAAATGTATTCCTTACCGGTTGAGTCTATATAAAAGTATTCATCTGCTCTCCGTACCCTTATAAAATTATCAACCCGACTAAAATCATCTATTTCATCGTACGGTTCATTGATAATTAAACCTGTTTCAGTTACCAAATACCATTTTGAATCACTTTCTTTTTTAAAAAAGACCAACTTATCGAAAGTTATGAAGGATTGGAATTCACCAGTAAAAAGCTGCTTGCCATTCTTATCGGCCACCATTAATTTCTTATTTGAATCAAAATAAGAAATCAGTCCATTAGGGTGGATAAACAGGTAATCTGTATTCGGAAAAGAGGTTAGTAACTGCCCCTGCCTATCGTACAAAAAACAACGGTTATTTTTCTTTGCCCATATATAATCATCGTTATAATTGTTTGGATTACCACCTATATCACCATAGCTTATCAAATATTCAAATGGAACAAGGGTTTTTCCATTAAAATCAACCACGCCCCAACCGGTTTCTTTCCGGCATACAAAAGAGCCCTGATAGGGAATTTTCACATCCAGGCACATGGGCGCAACCACCACCTTCAAATCTTTATTCATAAGTCCGTAACTCAGTCCATTGGCTGTTAGCGTAGCAAAAAAGAAATGCCCTGACCCGGCAGGCTGCACATCCAGGTATTCATCTTCCAGTAATACTTCTCCCTGCTCATCTAATACACCCCATTTGTCATCTACTTTTACGCCAAATAAACCGCCACCCAAATAGCGGATTTCCTTAAAACGAACAGGTATAATTTCCATACCGTCCGGGCCAGCCAATCCATAATGCTTTAATTCGTTGTTGGCGTCTCCCATGGAACGGTTTACTACTATAAACTTTCCGGTTTCGGCCGATTGTATGAGCACCTCGTCATACCTGCAGGGCAGGTAAAATTTACCGGTGCTGTCAATAATACCGACCTTTTCTGTTGCGCGGTCGTACACTTTCATGAAACCCCTGAAAGGCTGGCCTTCAAAGAAATGCGTGGCGGGTATGAGTTCCTTTCCTGCTTTATTTACCGCCTGCGGATGGCTGACTTGCTGGAATACACGGGCTACACCCCAATCAAATCCATCCACACTGTAATACTTTACCGGTGTAATAGGCTGACCATTTAACCGTAAAAAGCCTTTGCCGTTTGCCTTTCTTACCGTTAGAACACTATCTTTATCGTTAATCCAAATTCCATCGTAAGCTGGTTTTACAATCCAATTTCCCCTTTCATCAATTACACCATACTTACCGTTTTGCTTCACAACACCCAAACCCGCCACAAAAACATTAGCACTTTCGTAAGCAGGCTGAATTACTATTTTATCCTGCTGATTCAAATACCCGAATTTACCCCCCTTATTAAATGGAATGAGTACCTGCTGCCCCGTTGCGGAAAAGGCACACAAAACCAAAATAATAAAAAAATTATTCATAATTAACCCTTCAAATTTATGAAGGGCCACAACAGGTGCGTTTACCCGAAAACGGGTAAGTAATACCGATTAATGGGTAGTTTGGTTTTTTTTGAGCACCATTTGATAGGCGTGTACGTAGTAACGGATAAGGTTTTGCCAATCGAATAAGGATGAGTTGTTTTCTACCTGGTTGCGCTGCATAATGCGTTCCCGCCTGCTTTGCTGCAAAAACCTGAACATCATGCCGGCCAGCTGATTAGCCGACCATTCAAAAGTACGCTTGCCTCTTTCAATAACAAATATGCCGGCCTTTTCGGGCGAGGGTATGTTTCGCAGCACATAATCGCCAAAACCCGAAAGGTCGCTGGTAACTGCCGGTACACCACTGGCAATACACTCCAACGGAGTATAACCCCAGGGCTCGTAGTAACTGGGAAAAATGCCCAGGTGGCAACCCCGTATAAACTGGTTATAATCCATGCCAAAAAGCGGACTGGTAGCTGTAATAAAATCAGGGTGGTACACCACCTTCACCCGATCGGTTGCATGATTCAACAAATTGCGGTTGTGTAAAAACTGTATAATCTCGTCATGCTCCTCATCTTTGAGTTTATGGGTATATACCAGCGGCAGATTGTTGCTCTTCCACGACTGGATGGTTCTGCGGTAACGCAGCTTCCAGTATTCATCCACAAACTCATTCAAATCAGGAAGGCGATTGTCGGCCCGCGTTGTACCAGCATAAAACAGGCGCCTGCCCACCTGCTTTTCTATAGCCTCGCAGGTTTGGCGTATTTCTTCCATCATGGCCCTGGACTGCAGCACTTCGGGCTTAATGCTGTAATAATCGCGGCGGGTTACAAAAAACATTACCACGGTTATTTCCTGGCCGGCTTCTTTCAGCATTTGATTTAAGATGTACAGAGCCTCAAGCGTGAGGTCAAACCCCTTGTTCTTAAATTCGTACCGCCCGGAGGTAAAAAAATAAATGGTTTTGTCCAGATCGAAGGCATACGACTGGAAAAAATGCCCCATGACAAACTGGTGTATCTCCTCCTTGTAGGCGGCATGAAGATTTTGAAATTCATGCCCGGCCACAAAGCGCTCAATGTTCAGACCATTGGGCAGTACTACATTGGGTTTGCGCTTTAACAGATGTTTGCATTCGCGGGCCGTAACTTCGCTTACAGTGGTAAATACCTGGGCATCGCGGGCGCATGCAAATTCTATACGAGCCTCAGCCTCAATACCAAACCTGCGTGCCTCTTCTTCCCAGTTAAAAAATGGCAGGTGGGCATAAAATTCAGGAGAGTTAATGGCCAGGTGCCTCCCCAGTTGCGTAGCGTGCGTAGTGAATACTGTGGCAACGGCAGAATTATTTTTTTTAAGATAAACAATGGGCAGGCCGCCCATCCACTCATGAAAATGGCCAATTACCGGTAAATTGTCCTGAGCCAAAGAGAGGTATACTTCCAGCAGGCGGGTTACCAGATGGCCGAAAGCCACAACCTGGTTAATTAAACGGTTATCAGTGGGGGTTCCAATTCCATAATCTTTCCACAACAGGTACTTTATAATATTCAGCTGCTCTATTGCCACACTTTCCGGATTAAGCAAAATAACCCGTGGCTTGCCAGTAATCAGCCACTCTGCATAATAAGCTTCTATACCTTCCTGCCGCAGCTGTTGTACGGCCATGCCTGCCGCATCGGTAGCGTCTTCCAGCAAATCAATCTCTGCCAGAATCTGGTTATTTAGGTAAGGTCCCACCATAAAGTAAGGCCCCGTACGAAGTTGCATTACCGCCGGTACCTTGCTCCGCAACACCGTATATATTCCGCCTACTTGATTGCACACCTCCCAGGACACTTCAAACAATACAGCCTTCGGAAATAAATCTCGGGTAGTTTCATGTTGATTTGCCATACTTAAAGTCAAAGTGTCCGGTTTTGGTTATTTAAAACTAATAATTATCTGACAAAAATGCAGGTTTTGCCCGTGGATTATGATTTGATACGGAATTTTGCAGCCACTTAAACTCAGAACTTACAGCATATGAACTTCGATAAATTTACCATTAAATCGCAGGAGGCTTTACAAAAGTCGGCCGAAATTGCCACAGCCAGGCAACAACAGGCCATTGAACCGCCCCACGTTTTAAAAGCCATTTTAGAGACGGACGAGAACGCCTCTGGCTACCTGTTTAAAAAAATAGGCGTTAACACAGCCCTGCTCAACAGCCGGCTGGATGATTTGCTGAACAGTTATCCGCGGGTGTCTGGACAGCAGCCCTATTTATCATCAGCCACCAACATGCTTCTGCAACAGGCCGATAAGGAAGCACGCGAAATGAAGGATGAATTCATTGCCGTGGAGCACCTGTTGCTGGCCCTTACAACCCTGAAAGATAAAACATCGCAGCTGCTTCGCGATGCCGGTGTTGAACGTGCCGCACTTCTTAAAGCCATTCGCGAACTGCGCGGAGGAAATAAAGTTACCGATGCCAACGCAGAAGCCAAGTACAAGTCGCTTGAGCGGTACTCCAAAAATTTAAACGAACTGGCCCGGCAGGGCAAGATAGACCCGGTAATTGGCCGTGATGAAGAAATAAGACGGGTACTGCAAATCCTTTCGCGCCGAACCAAAAACAATCCCATTCTGCTGGGTGAACCCGGCGTAGGCAAGACTGCCATTGTGGAAGGCATGGCCCAGCGCATCGTAAATGGCGATGTGCCCGAAAATCTTAAAGACAAAATTGTGGTAGCGCTCGACATGGGCCTGCTGGTAGCAGGCGCCAAATACAAGGGCGAATTTGAAGAAAGACTCAAAGCGGTAATCAAAGAGGTTACCGACTCGAACGGTCAGATTATTCTGTTTATCGATGAAATACATACCCTGATAGGTGCCGGCGGAGGCGGAGAAGGTGCCATGGATGCTGCCAACCTGCTTAAACCCGCACTGGCCCGTGGCGAACTACATGCCATAGGCGCCACCACACTTAAGGAATATCAAAAATACATTGAAAAAGACAAGGCTCTGGAACGCAGGTTTCAGGCTGTAATGGTCGATGAACCCTCAGTAGAGGACTCTATATCAATTTTACGCGGTATTAAGGAAAAATACGAGCTGCACCATGGTGTGCGCATAAAAGACGATGCCGTAATTGCGGCCGTTGAACTATCGCACCGCTACATCAGCGACCGCTTTTTGCCCGACAAGGCCATTGACCTCATGGATGAGGCTGCAGCCAAACTGCGCCTAGAGATGGACTCCCTGCCCGAAGAACTGGACGAGCTGAACAGAAAAATCATGCAGCTCGAAATTGAACGCGAAGCCATTCGCAGGGAAAAAGATAAAGACAAAGAAACGCAACTAAGCCGCGAAATTGCCGAGCTTTCTGAACAACGCAACATACTCAAAGCCCGCTGGGAAAGCGAAAAGGAAGTAATACATGGCATACAGAAAATAAAAGAAACCATCGACCGACTGAAGTTTGAGGCCGAACAGGCCGAAAAAGCAGGCGACTACGGCAAGGTTGCCGAAATACGCTATGGAAAAATTACCGAGGCCGAGCGCAAGCTCAACGAATTGCAGCAGAAAATGAAGGAGATGCAGGGCGAGAAATCGCTCTTAAAAGAAGAAGTAGACAGCGAAGATATTGCCGAAGTGGTAGCACGATGGACCGGCATACCGGTATCGAAAATGCTGCAAAGCGAGCGCGAAAAACTGCTGCACCTGGAAGCCGAACTAAGCAAACGCGTAGCCGGCCAGGAAGAAGCCATACGTGCATTAAGCGATGCCGTGCGCAGAAGCCGTGCCGGCCTGCAGGATCCCAAACGTCCTATTGGGTCCTTCATCTTCATGGGTACGACAGGTGTTGGAAAAACCGAGCTGTCCAAGGCGCTGGCCGAATACCTGTTTAACGATGAACACGCCATGGTACGCATCGATATGAGCGAATACCAGGAACGCCACAGTGTAAGCCGCCTCATTGGAGCTCCGCCAGGCTATGTTGGTTATGAAGAAGGCGGACAGCTTACGGAAGCCATTCGCAGAAAACCCTACTCTGTAATATTGCTGGATGAGATTGAAAAAGCCCATCCCGATGTATTTAACATACTGCTGCAGGTACTGGATGACGGCCGCCTTACCGATAACAAAGGCAGGGTGGCAAACTTTAAAAACACCATCATTATCATGACCACCAACATCGGGTCGCACATTATACAGGAGCGATTCGAGCATATTACACCGGAAAACTATTTTGAAGTTCTGGAAAATACGCGCGAAGAAGTAATAGCCCTGCTGAAGAAAACCGTGCGCCCGGAATTTATAAACCGCATTGATGAAATCATCATGTTCCGGCCATTGTCGGATAAAGATATCCGCAAGATTGTGGACATTCAGATAGGATTAATAACCGAACGCCTGCAGGATGCCGGCATTACCCTGGAGGTAACCGATGCCGCCCGCAACCGGCTGGCACGGCTGGGTTATGACCCGCAGTTTGGCGCCCGGCCCCTGAAACGCGTGCTGCAGCGCGAAATCCTTAACGAGCTGTCGAAGCAAATTCTGGCCGGAGCGGTGCACAAAGACTCCACTATTGTGGTAGATTTAAAAAATGAGGTGGAGTTTACGTTTGAGAACCTTACCAACGCAGAAGTTGTTAATTAGGCAGGTTTAAGGATTGGTTCTGTCTCCGTAAGCGGCTTGCCCTGCGCCCCCAACGCAGGCAGCCCATACCCCTCGCGGAGAAGGCCTCCGGAGCCCCTCCGGAGTTTGAGGGTTTGGTTTGAGGGGTTTGGCAGAGTGCCCTGCATCCGCCCGGAAGCAGGGCATTCTTATTTTTCATCTGCACCCAAACCAGCACAAAGCAGCCCCTTTTGCACCTCAAAATGTTTGGCAACCAGTAAATTTTAACCGATTTTCAGGCCCCATGGGGGCAAGGACCTGTGTTTTGCTTATTCTTATAATAGGCTGCTGTAAAAGTCTTAAGGCACAGCAAGCCAATAACGCCATTCCGTACTTTACTTATGGGCGGGGACTGGGCATTATTTCGCCCGATAGCTTGTTTCTGCTTAATATTCGTTTCCGTATTCAAAACCGCCTGGGTCTTCAGTCGGTAAGCGAGAACAATCTCGACATTAGCCAGGTAGAAGCGCGCGTTCGCAGGTTACGCCTGCGATTTGACGGTTACGTCTATTCGCCTAAACTTACCTACGTGCTGCAGTTGTCATTCAGCCGGGCGGATATGGATTTTGATGATACCGGCTTTCCGAATATTGTTCGCGATGCCTTTGTGGTTTACAACATAAGCCCGCGTTTTGCAGTGGGGCTTGGACAAACCAAATTGCCGGGAAATCGCCAGCGGGTGATTTCTTCGGGCGACCTGCAGCTGCCCGACCGCTCCATAGTAAATGCCCGGTTTAATATTGACCGCGACTTTGGCCTTCAGCTGTACTACAACAACCATGTTGGAAATTGCTACTTTCTGCTGCGCGGGGCTGTATCATCGGGCGAGGGCCGCAACATAGTTGCCTCCGATCGCGGCCTTGCCTACACCGGACGGTTAGAAGTCTACCCGCTGGGCCAGTTTGCCGCCAATGGTGATTATTTTGAAGGCGACCTGGTTCGTGAACCCAAACCCAGAATTTCTTTTGGCCTATCTTACTCGGCCAATTACAATACCCTGCGTACGGGCGGACAGTTGGGTAAACTGCTGTATTATCCGCGCGATATATTTACTGGTATGTTTGATGTGCTTTTTAAACACAGGGGCTGGGCATTGGCGGTTGAGTACTTGCAGCGAAACTCGGTTAACCCGGTAACATCCGACACCTCTGGCAACGTTCGGTATGTTTATTACGGCTACGGGTACAACATTCAACTAAGCCGACTTTTACCTTCTAATTTTGAAATGGTGGCTCGTTTTTCAAAGGTTATGCCCCACACCGAAATACAGCTTTACGAACCCCGTACACGACAATACACCCTGGGTGGTAGTTATTACCTTCGAGGTCACCGGGTTAAACTGCAAACCGACCTGACTTTTGAAGATAACACCTGGATATTAAATTTTTATCCTAACCGGCAGAACTGGCAGTTGCGCTTTCAGGTTGAAATAGGAATTTAAGCCTTGTTTACCGCAGACTTAGGCCCAGGCCGGGTTTATCGCTGCAGTACATCACACCGTCTTTCAGAATAAAACCTCCGGTAACTACATCATTGGCCAGGTCAAGGCTGCCGTCCAGATCGATATACCGCGTATTGGCACATGCAAATGCCAGATGAAGGGCAGCCGTAATGCTCACTGCACTTTCGTCATTACAACCCCAAAACAGGTCAATGCCTTCGTGCAGGGCTATGTCGGCAATTTTCTGCGCCTGGCTTATGCCTCCACATTTCATTAACTTGATGTTGAAGATGCCGGCAGCACGGGGAGGTTTAATCAGTTCCAGCGCATCGGCCGGGGTAATAAGCGATTCATCCGCAGCCAAAATGTTTTTTACCTCTTCCGGCAGTTGCTTCATTTCGGCAACCGCTTTGGCGGGAAGCGGTTGCTCTATCAATTCAATATTGAGTTGCCGGGTGCGCTCATAGAAGCTTATAGTTTGCGCTGCGGTGTAGCCCTGATTGGCATCAATGCGAATGGTGAAATAATCCCCATATCGCTCTCGTACCTTAATAAGCCGTTCAACATCTTCTTCCAGATCTTTACCCAGTTTTATTTTCAGCACGAAAAAGCCTTTTCCCCGGTATTCTTCGGCTTCGGCCAGTGTTTCTTCTACCCCTTTGATGCCAATGGTGATGGAGGTGGGCAAGGAATCCACCTTCTGTCCTAAATATTTAACCAGCGGAACGCCCAGGTATTTTGCAAAAGCATCGTACAGGGCTATGTCTAAAGCAGCACGGGCAGCCGGGTTTTTCGGAAATTGCTGCCACACCTCCCAGGTTAGCTGGTTCATTTCACGGATGTCGCGGTCCACCAGAAACTCAAGATTCGATTCGTTCAGCGCTTCAATAGTTTGCTGCAGATTTTCTCCAACAACATATTCGCTCGGATTGCCTGCGCCAAGGCCGGTAACTCCGTTTTCCAGTTGAACTTCCACAAAGGCATTGCGCACCTCATTTACAGTTTTAAAGGCAATGGTGTAGGGCCGGGTATTGCCCAGATCGGCATGCCATGTTTTTATTCTTTTAATTTTCATGGAGTGGCTGATTTTTTGTTTTGAATAAGTTTTTCAAAAACCGGAATAAGCCGATGGACCCCTTCTTCCAGCGGCAGCACCACAGGTATTTGTAATTCTTCTTCTTTTTTTCTGGCCCAGGCTTTGGCTTCAGCTTCGGTCATCTTCATTGTGTTAACAGTAATGGCTACGGTAGGCGCTCCGTAAATTTTTATCAGGTTTATTTCATCGTTCACATCGGGAATAAAGGCGGGGTAGTACTCCATGTCTTTGTACCGTAAGCGCGCCGGATTGTGCTGCAATACCACCGCATCGGCATCGGCCGACACAATCCACTCGGCACCGGCCGGACCACTGGGATTGCGCAGTGACGACTGGCCTTCAATAAATATGATATCGGGTTTTTCATTACAAAAACATTCCCACACGGCATGTTCCATCTCGCCCGAAATGAAATCGTTTAGAGTGGAATCGAAAATAAAGCCATACTTTGCTCCCTGCATCCAGCCGGTTTGGCCGGTATAAATCATTTCGGCTTTAAAACCCGCTTTCCGCATGGCTTCTGTAAGAAAGCGGGTAGTGGTGCGCTTGCCTAAGGCACAGTCGGTACCCAGCACAGGTATTTTAACACAGGTTACTTCTTTTATTTTTCCATTCCAGAAGTGCAGGTCTTTAAATTTTTTGGGCTTGCGTACATCAATAATCTCAAGGCCACGCTGGCGGGCCAGCTCGGCAAGTTCTTCGTGGTCAGAAACATAATCGTGCAGCCCGTTTACTAAACTCAAATTGTGCTCCAGTGCTTGCCGCAGCAGAGCACGAAGCGAGTCGGGTATTACACCGCCCTTGGTGGCCACACCAACAATGCAATACCGGGCCTTCTCAGCCGATTGCCGCACAAAGTCGGGTATGGTAGCAAATACAGGTATGTTGCGTTTTTTTCCGTCCAGTACCTCTCCGGCATCCTTACCGGCGTGTTTGGAGTCAATTACCCCCAGAATGCGAAAGCGTTCCGAGCCACGAAGCAATCCGTGCGCAGTTTTGGCGTTAATGGTGTCCAGATATCCTTCTGTAATTATAATTGCGTTGTCCATAACGACTTTGTTAAAGCGCGGAAATTACGTTAAAAGCTTTGGCTTCATCAAACCGTCAGGCCATCAATTTTTTACATTTATCACTCAACCGGTTAATGTCTAAATTTGCCTCATCATCATGGCCATCGTCCCTAATCAAGCTACGCCTAAAGACATCCGCAAGCTAAGCCTTGCCGAGTTGGAGGCTTTTTTCATTTCAGTTAACGAAAAACCCTTCCGGGCCAGGCAGGTGTATGAGTGGCTGTGGAAGAAATCAGCGCAGGATTTCGACCAGATGACCAACCTTTCCAAACACCTGCGCCACCTGTTAAAACAAAACTTTGTTATTAATCCCATTAAGGTCGACCGCCTGCAGCGCAGTGCCGATGGCACCATTAAAAATGCCGTGCGTTTACATGACGGCCTGATTGTAGAGTCGGTACTCATACCCACTCCCAAACGCATTACGGCCTGTGTGTCATCGCAGGTGGGTTGCAGCCTGGACTGCACCTTTTGTGCCACCGCCCGGCTAAAACGCATGCGGAACCTTTCGGCCGATGAGATTTACGACCAGGTAGTGGTGATACGCAATCAGGCTGAAGAATATTTCAGCCGGCCCCTTACCAACATAGTTTTTATGGGTATGGGCGAACCCCTGCTTAACTATAACAACGTGCTGGCTGCAATCGAAAAAATAACCTCACCCAAAGGCCTTAACATGGCTCCTCGCAGAATAACCCTTTCCACAGTGGGCATAGTTAAAATGATTAAGAAACTGGCCGATGATGACGTAAAGTTTAACCTGGCCATATCGCTTCACGATGCCATTAACGAAACCCGATCAAAGCTCATGCCCATTAATGAAACCAACACACTGGATGACCTGGCCGAAGCGCTTAAATACTGGTACCAAAAAACCAAACGCAAAGTAACCTATGAATATGTGGTTTGGGAAGGTATTAACGACAACCCCAAACACGTTGAAGCCCTGGTTAAATTCTGCAAACACATTCCCTGCAAGGTTAATCTTATTGAATATAATCCTATTGACGGGGGCAGCTATCGCCAGGCATCGGCAGCTGCAGTAAAATTGTACCAGGAAACCCTGCAACACCACGGCATTATTGCCCGGATAAGAAGGAGCCGCGGACAGGATATTGATGCAGCCTGCGGGCAACTGGCCAATAAAATATAAACTTGTGCAACCAAAAGCCGGCTTCTTTTTACTGCTGCTTTTTTATATACCGGGCATTGCCCAAAACAAAAACTATACCGGTTATATAGCCGACTCGATTACTTTAGCTCCTTTGGCTGACGTGCACGTAGCTTTAAAAGGCCGCCTGGCGGGAACTGTTTCTTCCGAAAATGGTTTCTTTTCTGTTGCCGCCTTACCAACCGACACGCTGGTATTCAGCCTTACGGGATATGTGCCGTACGAGCTGCCTCTGATTTTTGAAGAAGATATACTGTTTGTGCGCCTAAGAGAAAAAATAACCTACCTCGATGAGATAAAAATAACCGCCAGCCGGCTGCTGGAAACAGCACGGCCTGCACGCTCCCTGCCCAAACCACTGCCCGAAAGTTCGGCCTTTACAAGCCCGTTTGAGTACTTTTCAAGATGGCAACGCGAAAAACGAAAACTGCTGCGCCTGGCCGATGAAAACAACAAAACCTTTTTGTACAACCAGATCGTTAATGACCCATTTATAAGAAAGGACCTGTTGCAGGAATTTAACCTTAGTGAAACGACTTACTACAACCTGCTGGTAAAATTCAACCAGCAAAAGCCGGAAGTTCAGTACTTTACCGATGTCGATAAAATTATCATTGCCCTTCGCAACTTTATTAAACAGCAAACCCAAAAACCATGAACCCTGTTCAAAAAAAGGAAGAGCATTTTCAGTCATCAGAAAAAGTACGCGACTTTGTAATTGGCATGAGCGACGGGCTTACCGTACCCTTTGCACTGGCGGCAGGTTTGAGCGGTGCTGTTGACAGCAACGCCATTGTTATTACCGCCGGCCTGGCCGAAATAGCAGCCGGCTCAATTGCCATGGGTCTGGGAGGCTACCTGGCTGGCCGAACAGAAATTGAACATTACCAGGCAGAAGAAAAGCGCGAGTACGATGAGATAGAAAAGCTTTACGAGGTCGAAATACAGGAAACCAAAGACATTTTTGCCCAATACGGGTTACCCGAGTCCCTGCAGGAACAGGTAGCACAAGCCATTGCGCAGGATAAAAAGAAATGGGTTGACTTTATGATGCGCTTTGAGCTTGGCCTGGACCGCCCCAATCAAAACCGGGCTTTTCAAAGTGCCTTCATTATTGGCATATCCTACATTATCGGCGGGCTAATACCTCTTACAGCATATTTTTTTACCCAAACGCCTGAAAGAGGACTAATGTACTCATCGGTAATTACCCTGTTATGCCTGGTTCTTTTTGGCTTCGTTAAAAGCAAACTTACCGGACAGCCGGTGCTTAAAGGAGCGCTTCGGGTTACACTGGTGGGCGCAGCAGCAGCGACTGCGGCTTTTCTTATTGCACGACTAATAGGTTAAGTAGTTTTAACGTCCGGTAGTATAACTGAGCTTCAGAACTCAAAAAATGCAATGGCTATTTACGACTGGCACGGAACAGTTTTTCTTTTTCTTCGCGGGTAAGGCTGTCGTACCCTCCCGCTGAAATTTTATCCAGAATGGCGTCAATTTCTTCCTGCGGTACTTTATCGGGGGCCTCTGCTGCTGGTCGGGTTTTTTGACTACTGCGGTAAGTTACCTTGACTTTTTGCCGAGGTTTGAATAAACCTTTTATCCAATACAGGGTTTCGGTTATCCATGCGCCCCAGTTAATACCGGCCTGCAGTTGTTTCGTATACACAAAGCCCATCAGTGCTCCGCCCAGATGCGCTATGTTGCCCCCCAGGTTTACGCCATGGCGCACATACAGCACCGATATGATTACATAAAACATGGCGATATACTTAATGCGCACCGGGCCAAAAAACAGCAGATAAAAAGTATAATTGGGAAGGAGCACAGCCGTGGCCACCACCACAGCATAAATAGCTCCCGAAGCACCCACCATTTCGGCACGGCCAAAAAAGCCAGGGTTAAGGTTATACAGCAGCAGATAGGCTATACCCCCTGTTAGTCCGCCTAAAATATACAGGGCTACAAGTTTGTCTCCTCCCAGGTATTCAACAAACAGCCGCCCGAACCAGTACAACACCAGCATATTAAACAGGATATGAAAAATATCGCGCATGCTGTGGGTAAACATATACGTTAAAAGCGTCCAGGGGCGCGACAAAAATTCACCAAAGCCCGAGGGCATGCTGAACTGACGGTACATGGCCTCGAAAAAAGTCCCGGCTCCCAGCATCCACGTCAGAAGATCAACCAAAAGCAAAATCACAAAAACGGCCACGTTAATCCAAATCAACTGCACGTGGGCGTAATTCGGGCGGGCAAAAGCGTTTTTGAACTCTTCAAACATAATTCGCTACCTGAACCGGAAATTTTTACCAATAGGTTCCTTTACTGCGCCAGAATTTAATTAAAATCCAGGCAACTATAATGCCTCCCAGATGGGCAAAATGGGCCACGCTTCCGCTGCGGTCCATTAAAAATGTAATTCCGCCAAGCACAAAAACCAGGTATTTGGCTTTTACCGGTATAGGTGGTATAAGCAGCATTACTTCCAGATTTGGAAACAGCATACCAAACCCCATAAGCACCCCATATATGGCTCCTGATGCTCCCAGCATGGCTCCTGCCCCACCTCCGGTTATCAGGTCAATTATAACACTAAACACGGCTGCGCCTATTCCGGTTATGATGTAGAACAGCAAAAAGCGGTTCGAGCCCCAGAAGGTTTCCAGTATGGGAGCCGTGAAGGCCAGCATGAGCATATTAAAAAAGAGATGCACGAAGCCTCCGTGTGCAAACATGTAGGTAAACAACTGGTACGGCTGGAACAGGGGAGTATTAACGTTGTATAGCGACAGATAAGCGGTTACTTCGGGAACAAACAACTGCAGGATGAAAACTCCTGAATTGATGATTATAAGGTTCTTTACGGTTGGTGTAAGATTAAGCATAAATAGTTAATTGCGGTTAAAATACGAGGCAATACGGGTTTCGTCCAAAACAAACAGAACAAGCTGGCCTGATGGACTGTATTGGGGGTTTTTGCAGTTCATAAGCTGTTGTACCAGGCTTTGCATTTCACCGGGCTGCAGCGGGCTACCGGCTTTAAGGCAGGCGCGCCTCGCCAACGCACGGGCCAGCCGGTCGGCAACTGGCAGCGATAAATCAGAATGGTTTTTAAACTGTTCCAGTGTACCTTCAAGCAATTCCTTTCCGTTTACCTCGCTTATTCCCGCCGGAACTCCGGTAATGAGAAACGTTTGGTTTCCAAACAACTCCAGTCTGAAGCCCATCGCCTCGAGTTCGGGCATCATTTCGGTAAGCAGTGCAAAATCGCCGGCCGGCAAAGTCAAGCTTTGCGGAAACAACACCTGTTGGCTTTCGCCCTTGCGCAACCGCATGGCCTGCTGAAATCTTTCAAACAACACCCGCTCATGCGCCGCCTGCTGGTCAATTATTAACAACCCCTTGCCGGCGGGGTGAATAATATAGCGATTGGCTATCTGAAATACCTCCTCGGCTGTGGGTGTGGTATGTGGCACAACGGTGCCGGGTAGTTCGGGTGTAAACTCTGTATGAAGCTTGCCAGCATCTTGTTTGTCATTTTTCAGTTCATCCGGAAACAGCGTTTTCCAGGTTTGTTTTCCCGAAGTCTGAAAACGCTCTTCTATAAAAATTTCCTGCAGGGGCTTACCTGCTGTCTGCAGCTTGTCAAGCAGGTTAACGTCCGTGTCAAAATCAAGCGAAGGGGCCAGATGGTGCACGCCCAGTGCCTGCCGTACGGCCGCCCGTACGATGTTGTACACGGTGCGCTCATCATCAAACTTAATTTCGGTTTTGGTAGGATGAACGTTTACATCAATATTTCGGGGGTCCAGTTCAAGAAATAAAACATAAAACGGATAGCTCTGCTCAGGCAGCAGGCCTTCGTAGGCATTCATCACCGCATGATGCAGGTAATTGCTGCGAATAAACCGGTGGTTAACAAAGAAGAACTGTTCGCCACGCGTTTTGCGGGCAAAGCCGGGCTTGCCTATATACCCGGTTATGCGCAGATAATCAGTTTCTTCCGAACAGGGTATTAGCTGGTTTTCAAAGCTGCGGCCAAACAAATGAACAATGCGATGACTTAGCTTTTCCGGCTGCAGGCTATGGGTCTTTTCATCACCCTGAAAAAAAGTAAATGCCACCGAAGGAAAGGCAAGCGCCAGCCTGTAAAATTCCTCCAGTATGTGCCTTAGTTCAACGGCATTGGATTTGAGAAAATTTCTTCTGGCCGGAATGTTGTAAAAAAGGTTTTTCACACTAATACTGGTGCCCTTTTCGCAGGCCACAGGCTCCTGCACAATAACCTCCGAGCCCTCAACCACCAGGCGGGTACCCAGTTCGCGGTCGGCCAGCCGCGTTTTCATCTCCATCTGCGCCACTGCTGCAACCGAGGCCAGGGCCTCGCCCCTAAAACCCATGGTTCGCAGCGAAAACAGGTCATCGGCTTTGCGAATTTTTGAAGTGGCATGCCGCTCCAGACTCATGCGCGCATCGGTTTCGCTCATGCCGCACCCGTTATCGATAACCTGAATGAGTGTCTTTCCGCCTTCTTTTACAATCAGGGTTATTTCGGTGGCTCCGGCATCGAGCGAGTTTTCCATAAGTTCTTTTACCACCGAAGCAGGGCGTTGCACCACCTCACCAGCGGCTATCTGGTTGGCAATAGATTCCGGCAACAACTGAATAACATCGGCCATTACCGCCTGCGAAGTTTAAAAAAGAAGTACAGCGGAATAAACAGTAACAGGATGTAAACCGACTGCACCCCGAACTCAATGAATAAAATGAGCCAGAGCACCAAAAACAGAAGAATCACAAACCGCAGCATGCCAGCCGAAAGGTCCACCTGCCGGGGCGCCATTCTTCTTGCTAAACGAAACGAACCCGCAATACGTGTACGATATCCCCCTATGTGTTCATTTTGGGCTGCCTCCCCTTCCAGCATCTCCCGACGCAACCGGGCTTCACGCTCTTTTCTTTCCTCTTCCTGCGGATCATAATAACGTGGCATGAAGTTAAACCGCCTGTGCCGCGGTGTTTTAATGAATAATGATGGAAATTTCATGGAAAGGGTTACGGTTCGATTGTATATTGCCCGACACAAAAATGAATGTATTGCGCCTGAATTACAACCCGGTAAACAACTCCACACCCGTAAAAGTTGGCCTTTCCGGCCTGTTGCTGCTCGTGGTTTTTTCTTACATACAGGCACAGCCCGGTAAAATCCATTGGGTTGACAGTGTTTTTAGCACCCTTACTCTGGACCAGAAAATCGGACAGGTATTCTTTATTTCCGTAAATCCAAACGATGATGAAGATAAAAAGGCGCGCGACCTGGAATGGATTCGAAACTACGGTATTGGTGGTGTAATCGTAAACGGAGGCGGCCCCAACGGCGTGCGCAAATGGCTTAACCACCTGCAGCAAGAGGCCCGCGTGCCGCTGCTTGCCGGCATTAACGCTGAAGAAGGACCAGGCATTACCCTAGACAGCGCCTATGCCTTTCCGCCCATATTATCGCTGGCCGCCATACATCAGGATTCGCTGTTGTTTTTTATGGGCCAGGTCATAGCCCAACAGCTTAAACAGGCAGGCCTGCATTTTAACCTGGCGCCCGCCACCAATCTATCCGGCATTTTCAACACCCCCGATTTGTATTACCACGCATGGGGAAGCAACCCCCGGCGCATTGCCTCCAAAGCAGCCCTGTATGCGGCCGGCCTCCGCCACGGAGGTGTACTGCCGGTAGCCAAGCACTTTCCGTATTATGGATTGCAGGTACAGCAGTATCAGAAAGGAACACCCGTTTTCGTCCCGCAGCGCCTTGATGAAGCAAGTCAGGTTATTTTCAGTTCAATAAATCCATGGTGCAGCGGTGTATTGCTAAGCTATGAACACAACCCTCCGTTCACCAATTATAAAGCCGGTCGTGCAGGACTGAAGACAGTGGCCGAAAACTTTCCTTTGTTGTTTTCTGCTGAGTGGCTCAAAAAAAATACTGCCTTTAACGGCCTGGCCTTTAGCTACCTGCCCGATTTGAAAGGTGTGCTCCGAAAAGAACGCACCGGTGATGCCGAGTGGTACGCTCTTTTGGCAGGCAACAACGTGCTGCTGGAACCGCGTCAAATTCCGCTGGCCGTGCGCAGGCTGCGCAGGCAATTCAAAAAAACACCCAAAGCACTTGCCCTGCTTGACGAAAGTGTAAAAAAAATACTGGGCATGAAATACGATGCCGGCCTTGCGCATCAGGCTACTCCCCAAATACCTCAACCCTTCCGTACTGAAGCCGAAACCAAAATCCTTACCCGAAAGCTCACCGAACAATCGCTGGTGGTGCTCATTAACCGCGACAGCCTGTTACCACTACAACACCTTGACCAGCTAAATATAGCCGTATTACTCATCGGAGCACCCCGCGATACCCCGTTTCTGCAGCGCCTTTCGGCCTACGCCCCACTGCATGCCTACCACCTTCAACTGCCGGGCGATACTACCGGTCTTATCAGCAGTCTCAGAAAACATAACCTTATTATTGCCGGTCTTTATCCGTATGCGGCTCCTGTGTTAGACCTGCTGCCGGAGTTGCTAAACCAACTCAGCCCCGATAACCGGGTTGTGGTATGCAACTTCTCATCGCCCGAAAAACTTCCCCACCCCCAACAGGTAGCTGCCCTGGTGCAGGCATGGACCGACAGCCCGGAGGCTCAGCATGCCGCCGCAGGCGCCCTGTTTGGCAGCTTTTCGTGTAGGGGCACAATGCCGCTCGATGCCGGCAATTATCAACAAGGTACCGGCGTTACCACCCGTAAACTGGACATACTTTATTTTGCCGAACCCGAAGAGGCCGGCATGAAGCGGGAAGTGTTAAACAAAATTGATCGTATTGCCCGCGAAGCCATTGACGAACACGCTGCACCGGGTTGTCAGATTGCCGTAATACGCCACGGTAAGGTAGTTTACCACCGCAGCTTTGGGTGGCTTACCTACAGCAGGCAAACGCCGGTAAATCAAAACACCCTGTACGACCTCGCCTCGGTTACCAAGGTAGCCGCTACTTTACAAGCCATCATGTTCCTGTATGAAAAAGGATTGATAGATATCTACAAAAAAGTTTCGGTGTATTTGCCGGAAATGGAACGCACCAATAAAAAGGATATTACTGTAAAAGATGTACTGACCCATCAGGCCGGCCTGGTGCCGTTTGAGCCGTGGTACCCGCTTACCATGAAAGACACCACCTTGCTGCCCCATTATTACAGCCGGATGCGCTCAGAAAAATACCCGCTGCAGGTCGCTCCACAGCTTTTTGCCGCACCCCACATACGCGATTCCATCTGGCAATGGACCCTCCGGTCGCCCATGTTGCCCAAGCCCCCGCGCACGCCTTATCCTTTCCGGTACAGCGACCTGAGTTTTATTATTTTGCACCGCCTTGCCGAAAAATTATTGAATCAGCCGCTTGAAGATTTCGTCAGGCAAAACCTCTACGACCCATTAGGGGCATCGGCACTCGGATTCAATCCGTTAACCTACGCTGATTCTGCCAACATTGCCCCCACTGAATACGATAAAACTTTCAGAAAACAATGGGTGGTTGGAACCGTGCATGATGAACGCGCCGCCATGCTGGGAGGCGTAGCCGGCCATGCCGGCCTGTTTGGAAACGCCATTAACCTGGCCAAACTGGGACAAATGCTGCTGCAACAGGGACGTTATGCTGGTCTTCAATTTTACAAACCCGAAACCGTGCAATTGTTTACCCGGCGGCAGTTTGAAACCAGCCGCAGGGGGCTGGGCTGGGACAAGCCCCTGTTGGGCGACTTTACGGGGCCTACCTCACTCTATGCCTCGCCCAAAACCTTTGGCCACACCGGCTTTACCGGAACCTGTATCTGGGTTGACCCCGAATTCGACCTGGTGTATGTATTTTTATCGAACCGCGTACATCCTGATCGGAGCAATAAACTAATTCAGCTTAATATCCGTTCTCGCATTCAGGATGTGATTTATCAATCCATATTTGAATACTGCGCAGCACCCAATCCCTTACCATGGAACAGATTAGAATAGGCATTGTTTGTTATCCTACTTTTGGCGGCAGTGGTGTAGTGGCCACCGAACTGGGAAAGGCCCTGGCAAAAGAGGGGCACCAGGTACACTTTATCACCTACTCACAACCCAGCCGCCTGGACTTTCTTAACGAAAATCTTTTTTACCATGAAGTAGATTTTCGTACCTACCCTTTGTTTGAATATCCGCCCTACGAGCTGGCTCTTTCCAGCAAAATGGTAGATGTTGCCCTGAACGAAAAACTCCACCTGCTGCACGTACACTACGCCATTCCCCACGCTTCTGCCGCCTATATGGCGCGTCAAATACTCATTACCAAAGGGCTTTACGTGCCCGTAGTTACAACCCTGCATGGCACCGATATTACCCTGGTGGGGCGCGACCCCTCCTACGAGCCCGTAGTTACCTTCAGCATCAATCAGTCCGATGCTGTTACGGCCGTATCGAACCACCTTAAAGAAGAAACCCTTGCCCATTTTAAAATATCCCGGCCTATTGAAGTAATCCCTAACTTCATTGACCTGGAACGTTTTAAAAAACAAAAGAAAGAACACTTTAAAAAAGCCATTTGCCCGGCCGGTGAGGCCCTGATTGTGCACACCTCCAACTTTCGGAAAGTAAAGCGCATTGAAGATGTAATCCGTATATTTTACAACATACGCCGGCAAATACCCGCTAAGCTGCTGCTTATTGGCGATGGACCGGAGCGCACTACGGCCGAAAACCTTTGCCGCGAACTGGGCATTTGCGAAGATTCGCGCTTTCTGGGTAAACTCGAAGCGGTAGAAGAGGTGCTCTCGGTGGCTGATCTTTTTCTTATGCCCTCAGAAAAAGAAAGCTTTGGGCTGGCTGCCCTCGAAGCCATGGCCTGCGAGGTACCGGTTATCTCTTCCGATGCCGGCGGCCTGCCCGAATTAAATATTCAGGGAGTTACCGGCTTTTTGTGCCCCGTGGGCGATGTGGAAGGCATGAGCCACAAAGCTTTGTTTGTACTGGATAAAAACCACTTGCCACGATTTAAGGAAAACGCTCTGAAACGGGCCCGCGAATTCGATATATCGCGGATATTGCCCCGCTATGACGCGCTGTACCGCAGCGCAATTGCCCATGCAAAAGAACCGGCTTAAACCACTGAAGCATTTTTAAACACCCGTGTTCACTTTCCGCTAACCTGCCGCCTCAACCGGTAATGCAACAAACACTGCGGTTGAATAAGCACCATGGCATTTGTCTGATCAATGTCATTTACCTGATAACGAAACTTTATAAATTTGCACTTCGTTAAGTGAAGGTGTATGGCAGAGATTAAACCCAAAAACAAAGGAACACGTCAGTTATTTCAAAACCCGGTACTTGAGCGGCTTTCACGCACGCATATTGCTGTTCCGCTTATCATATTTTTTGGCTATGCAGCCGGCCTTCTGTATTGGAGTGCAACCCATACAAGCCTTTCGGCCGGAACCACCATTGCTCTGTTTTTTGCCGGATGGCTGGCGTTTACGTGGGTAGAGTACCAGGTACATCGCCACGTGTTCCACATGGCCACCTATACCCGCTGGCGCGAAAAGCTGCAATACACCATGCATGGCGTACACCATGAGTTTCCGAAAGACAAAGACAGGCTGGCCATGCCGCCCCTGTTAAGTGTTACCATCGCCACCGTGCTGTTGTTGCTGCTCAGGCTGGTGCTGGGCGACCTGGTTTTCGCCTTCCTGCCCGGATTTCTGGTGGGCTATGCTGCCTACCTGGGCATACACTATATGGTGCACGCCTATCAACCCCCTAAAAACTTCTTAAAAGCCCTGTGGGTAAACCATGGCATTCACCATTATAAAAATGGTGAAATTGTATTTGGGGTGTCTTCCCCCCTATGGGATTACATTTACGGCACCATGCGCGAAAAGAACAAGCCTGCGTGAAGCACCCTGCCCGCCCTTATTCTGCAAAAAAGATTTAGGTTAACATTCCTGCTGCCGATCGTGAACACCTGTTTTTTATTCAAAACAGACCGGTGGCATTAAAAAACAACTTAATTTTCATGCACGCATTGCTGATATTAACGCATGGATTGCATCATAATAGGCGCAGGCTTTTCCGGACTGGCCGCGGCCAGAATATTGCACAAAGCTGAAAGAAATTTTACAGTACTCGAAGCCCGCAACCGCGTTGGCGGCCGCGTACATACACATCATCTTAACGATAACCGCTTTGTAGAAGCAGGCGGCCAATGGATTGGCCCAGGCCAGGACCGCATGTACCAATTGGCGCATGAATACGGTTGTACCTGGTTTGCCACCTACAACTCGGGAAAAAATATTATAGACCTGAATGGCAAAGTGAGAACTTATTCAGGGCTGATACCCCGAATCGATTTGCCCTCTTTACTGAACATTCAGCTGGTACTGTTAAAGCTGGAGGCAATGGCCAGAAAAATTTCTGTGCATGCACCCTGGCAGGCTTACAAGGCCCGGCGGTTTGACGGCCTTACACTGGACCATTTCCTTTACAAAAACTGTTACACCCGCAACGCTTATCAGGTAATGCGAACCGGCCTGGAAACGGTGTTTGCCTGCAACCCTGCTGAAGTATCACTTCTGCATGTTTTGTTTTACATCAAGTCGGGCAATAGCCTCAACACCCTGCTTAGCATTGACAATGGGGCGCAGCAACACCGCATACACGAAGGCATGCAAAGCCTGGCAGAACGCATGGCCCTGCCCTTTGCCGGACAAATAAAATACAATCACGTGGTTAGAAGTATCGTTCAGCAGCAAAGCGGTGTGCTGGTTAAAGGTGAAGACTTCTCGTTGCGGGCCTCCAAAGTTATTCTGGCCCTGCCGCCGGTATGCATCCGGCAAATTCATTTTGAGCCTCCCCTGCCTTTAATGAAGCAGCAGGTGCTTCAAAAACTGCCCATGGGCATTGCCGGCAAGGTTTTAGCTGTGTATAAAACGCCCTTCTGGCGATCGCAGAACCTGAGCGGACAGGTAGTGGCAGATGATTCCCAGCCCTTTCAGGTTTTTTTTGACTGTTCACCGGCTGACGGAAGCTATGGTGTCTTGCTGGCTTTCTGCATCGCAGACCGCGCGCGGACATTCTTTGCAAACCCTGCTGAAAGCAGGCGTACCTTAGCCCTTCAGGTATTTACTCGTTATTTTGGCACAGCGGCCGGCCATCCGGATGATTATTACGACCACTGCTGGGCCGACGAATTGTGGAGTGGCGGTTGTTATGCAGCCATTTATCCGCCCGGCACCTGGACTACTTTTAAAGATGAGCTGGCCAGGCCCACCGGCAATGTACACTGGGCCGGCACCGAAACATCGGCCGAATGGTATGGCTATATCGAAGGGGCCGTGCGGGCAGGCGAACGCGCGGCCAAAGAAATACTTCAGAATTTATGAAGGCCGGTCACTATCTGTTAATTTTATTCATTTTCCTGGTTACTGTCTGGTTCGTCTGGTCGCATACGGGCCGAAATTATCCCGCACCGGCACCGCCTGCCTTACCGGCTGTTATGCAAACCGTAATGCTCGACTCAGCCTGTACACGCAATGTAGTGGCCATACAACCCTGGATGGAGCCGGCAGATTATTTAAGCGAACAGCACTTTTATGAAAAATTGAAAACCTATTTCACCCGTGCCAGGCAAAAAGGCTACTTTAACCGCCACACTGTTGTGCTACTTCCGGAATATTTGGCAACGTGGCTTGTTATAGCTGGCGAAAAAAAATCCATAGCAGTTAGCCGGACGGTAAATGCAGCCCTAACTACCCTTATCCTGAGTAACTTCCCATCGTTTGTGCGTTACTGGCTGCAGTTCAATCCTGAAAAACAAACAGAAATTGCGCTCTTTAGAATGAAAGCCACGCAAATGGCCCGCATTTATGCGGCTGTATTCCGCAGGCTGGCCTCTGAATTTCAGGTAACTATTGTGGCCGGATCTATTGTACTGCCTGACCCCTCGGTGTTCAAAAATGAAATTACTGTACATCTTACCGGAGAACTATACAACACCTCGTTTGTATTTTATCCTGATGGAAGCATCGATCCAAAGGTTGTCAAAAAAACTTACCTTACCTCTGATGAACAAAGCTTTACAGCATCATGCCCTGTTAAGCAACTGCCGGTATTTCAAACCGGTATTGGCCATGTAGCAGTATTAATTTGTGCCGACTCGTGGTTTCCTGAAGCCTACAAGGAAGCTGCTAAAAAAGATGCCCGCATTATTCTGGTTCCTTCCTATGCTGCAGGCAACGGCAAAATGGCTGAGCCCTGGAGGGGTTATGATGGCCAGCCCGCACCCGCTGATGTAAACCCCAGCGATATTGGCACCCTTACCGAAGCCGAAGCGTGGAAAAAATATACGCTTCCAGGCCGAATGAAGGCACCGGCCGAGTTGGGCGTTAATGTATTTCTGCGCGGCACATTCTGGAATATGGGCAGCGACGGACTTACCCAGATTGTTTACCGTGGCAAGCCGGCAGAAGTAATCCAATCGCAGCAGGACGGCATCTGGAATATTTGCTTTTAACCGGCTGCCCGAACATAACCTGCTTGAATTAGGTTATATTACTGCAGAACATGAAAGGATATCGGTTTCAAAAGTTTGTTCCCCTCCAGGAGTCCGGACAATCAGACTTCAATCGGCTGCTTTCCATTTTTTTAAAATTGTTGCACATTACTGCAGGTAATGCACATGAAGCACTGCAATGGCTTACTGAGGCCGACCGCCAGTATAAACTAACAACAAACAACTATGGTATAGGCGATTTTATTGAACAACTTAAACAAGAGGGATATCTGGATGAAGACCCTGCTTCCGGCACCATTCGTATCACGCACACTACCGAAATTAAACTTCGCCAGTCGGCCCTTGAGGAGATTTTCGGAAAATTGAAAAAATCATCACGGGGTGAGCACAGCACCGTATATCCAGGTGCCGGAGATGAACTCTCTACCGACCGCAGGGGCTATCAGTTTGGCGATAGTCTGGAACAAATTGCCGTTACCGATTCACTAAAAAACGCTCAGATTAACCACGGAACCGATGAATTTAGCATTGCTGAAGAAGACCTTGAAATCATTGAGCATGAGCACAAAACGCAAACTTCCACCGTACTGCTTATAGACATTTCGCATTCCATGATTCTCTACGGAGAAGACCGCATAACCCCGGCCAGAAAGGTGGCTCTGGCGCTGGCAGAGCTTATACGCAGAAAATACCCCAAAGATACACTCGACTTTGTGGCTTTTGGCGATGACGCCCATCCCATTGAACTAAAAGACATTCCCTACCTGCAAGCCGGCCCTTTTCATACCAACACCGTGGCTGCGCTCGAAATGGCTATGGACGTGCTTAAACGAAGGAAAAATCCAAACAAGCAAATCTTTATGATTACCGATGGGAAGCCCACCTGCATTAAACAGGGTCATTCTTACTATAAAAATCCTTTTGGTCTGGATAAAAAAATCATTAACCAAACCCTCACACTTGCTGCCCGGCTGCGTAAACTAAAAATACCCGTTACAACTTTTATGATTACCTCCGATCCCTACCTGAAAGCCTTTGTGCGTGAGTTTACCCGCATTAACAAAGGCAACGCCTATTTCAGCAACATAGAAGGACTTGGCGAGTTGGTTTTTGAAGACTTTAACCGCAACCGCGTAAAACACTTTTAACACATGAACATTAGCCAAATTAAAACCCTGGCACAGCTTCGCAAAACCGGCTACCAAACCAAATCGGTTAAGGACGAACTGCGCGATAACCTGATTCAAAAACTTCAAAGAAGAGAACCGGTATTCGAAGGCGTACATGGCTATGACGATACCGTAATCCCTGATTTGCAGCGTGCCATACTGGCGCGGCACAACATTAACCTGCTGGGCTTGCGCGGTCAGGCCAAAACCCGCCTGGCACGCCTGCTCATTAACCTGTTAGATGAATACATACCCGTAATCGAAGGATCAGAACTGAATGACGACCCCCTGAACCCGATTTCGCGTTATGGAAAAGATAAATTAAACGAAATGGGCCAAAACACCCCCATTGCCTGGCTGCACCGCAGCGAACGCTACACCGAAAAACTGGCCACCCCCGATGTTTCCATAGCCGACTTGCTGGGCGATGTTGACCCTATAAAAGCTGCTGCACTTAAGCTTCCATATGCTGATGAGCGGGTTATTCACTTTGGCCTCATACCACGCGCACACCGCGGCATCTTTGTCATAAACGAACTCCCCGATCTGCAGGCACGCATACAGGTGGCACTGTTCAATATACTGGAAGAAGGCGATATTCAAATACGCGGTTTTAAACTCAGACTGCCCCTGGATATTCAATTTGTATTTACTGCCAACCCGGAAGACTATACAAACCGGGGCAGTATTGTTACCCCGCTTAAAGACCGCATTGGCAGCCAGATTCTTACCCACTACCCCAAAACCATTAACGATTCCAAACGCATTACCCGGCAGGAAGCATTCGTAGCGCCCATGCACCAAACCATTACAGTACCCGAAATTGCCGAAAATATTATAGAAGAAATTGCCTTTCAGGCGCGCATAAGCGATTATGTTGATCAAAAAAGCGGTGTTTCGGCCCGGCTAACCATTTCAGCATACGAAAACCTGGTGGCAACAGCCGAACGCAGACGCCTGCTTAATAATGAAAAACATGCCATGGTTCGGCTAACAGACTTTAACGGAGTAATACCCGCCATAACCGGTAAAGTAGAATTGGTATATGAAGGCGAACAAGAAGGACCTGCCATAGTAGCCCAAAATCTTATTAGCCGGGCTATTCGCATTCAGTTTGCCAAACACTTTCCTGTACAAAAGCAAAAAAATAATGACTCATCACCTTTCCATACAATTGTGCGCTGGTTTAACGACGGCAACACGCTGGACCTGTTAAACGATATGGACCAAAAAACCTACCGAAAAAAACTGCAATCAGTGGCCGGGCTTTCAGAAGCAGTGAAAAAGTTTTATTCAGGAACAGTTGATGACCTGCAGCTCTTTATGATGGAGTTTGTTTTATACGGACTGGCCGAACACAGCCTCATAAGCCGGCAGCCTATTGGCAACGGCACGCAGTTTAAAGACCTGATGAGTACCATGCTCAATTTCGAAAAGGATGACGATATTGAAGAATCGTCTGATGAAGACTCCGCACTTTGAACAAGAGTCATTCTCCGCGCCCCGCGTGCTCCAGCTTCGCTATCAGGTAGCCGAAGGCGAGGGTCAACATCTGGAATTTAAACGCAGGGCATCTGACCCGGAACGAATTGCCCGGGAAATGGTGGCCTTTGCCAACAGCGGCGGAGGAACCCTGCTGGTAGGCGTTGCCGATAACGGCAGCATTCCGGGTTTAAAATATCCCGAAGAAGAATCGTATGTTATACGTCGGGCCATAGAAAAATACATACGTCCAGCTTTACCTTTCAGCGAAGAAGTTATAGCCGTTGCACCTGCGCGCTTTGTACTGGCCTACCATATTAAAGCAGGCAAAAAGTACCTGTATCAGATCAGGCAAGGCCGAAAACTAACCTGCTTTGTGCGCGTACAGGATAAAAGCCTGAAAGCAAGCTATGAAATGAAAACCGTGTTGCGTTATCGGAACAGAAATCGGAATATGCTTATCCGGTATGGCGAACATGAACAGTTGCTCATGAAATATCTTTCTGAATACAATACCATTACCGTTGGCCATTTCGCAAAACTGGCCAACCTGCCCTACCGGCAGGCTTCACAAAAACTGGTTTACCTGGTATTGGCCAATATGTTAAAACTTACCGCAACAGAAGCAGGCGATCTTTATTCACTTGCGTTTCCGGCCGATGAGGGAAGGTAAAGTTATTAAAAAAATATTCCATTTACACACTACCTTTTTCAGAAAGGTTTTCGTTCCTTTCAACCGCTTTTAACTCGCGCTATGGCAAAAACAAAAAAGGAGAAAAAAATTTTTGTACTCGACACCTCCGTTATCATCTACGAACACAACTCCATTCTGAACTTTGACGAGCACGACATCGGCATTCCCATTACCGTATTGGAAGAGCTGGATAATTTTAAAAAAGGCAATGACACTAAAAACTTTGAGGCCCGCGAATTTATCCGCCTTATTGACAAGCTGGCCAAAGACCAGATGCTGCACCAGTGGAATCCGTTGAACGGCAGGGAGAAGGGTAACTTTAAAGTGCTGATGGATACCGGCGGAAACGGGATAACGGATGCCAATAAAATTTTTAACGAAGATAAACCCGACCACCGCATATTAAATGCCGCCCTTCGTCTGCAAAAAGAAGAAAAGAACCGAAAGGTTATACTGGTAACCAAAGACGTAAACCTGCGCCTCAAAGCCAAAGCCCTGGGCCTGCAGGCCGAAGATTACACAACCGGAAAAGTAAAAAACATCTCGTCACTCTACACCGGTTGTACCACGCTGGAAGACGTAGATGCCGATTCTATTAATCTGTTGTACGATAAGGGATATTGTCCGCCCGAGGAACTGCTGGGTAACACCACCCCTCTTAAAAACCATTATTATATCCTGCGAAGCGGTAAGAAGTCCATTTTGGCTTATTTCAATCCCTTTAACGGCATGATTGAACATGTTGAAAAGCGTTCGGTGTATGGTATTAAACCGCGAAATGCAGAGCAAACTTTTGCTATACATGCCGTACTCAAACCCGAAATACGGCTCGTATCACTTCAGGGTGTTGCCGGAACCGGAAAAACACTCATTGCGCTGGCAGCAGCCCTTGAGCAAAAGCGCGAATTCCGTCAGATATATCTGGCCAGACCCATTGTACCTCTTAGCAACAAAGACATCGGATACCTGCCCGGTGACATCAAATCAAAACTTAATCCTTATATGGAGCCGTTATGGGATAACCTCAAGTTCATCCAAAGCCAGTACAGTGAGAATGATAAGGAATACACCAAAATTACCGAAATGGTAAATCAGGAAAAGCTGGTTATAACACCCCTGGCCTACATTCGCGGCCGCAGTTTATCGAACATCTGTTTTATTGTGGATGAGGCCCAGAACCTCACCCCACACGAAGTAAAAACCATCATTACCCGTGCAGGAGAAAACACGAAAATTATCTTTACCGGTGACATTCACCAGATTGACACCCCCTATCTCGATTCGCAATCAAACGGGCTTTCGTACCTGATCGACCGCCTGAAGGATCACGACCTTTACGCCCACATTACCCTTGAAAAAGGGGAGCGATCCGAACTGGCCAACCTGGCAAACGAACTGTTGTAGCACAAATACTTACGATGCAAGATTTTTGGCTTCATTTTGCAGCCCAATCCGCATTTTGAAGGTTTTTTGCCTGTTTGGCTCCGCACCACGCCCATAAACTGATGTAAGAATATTCAGCAATTTTGCCCTCCGGGGCACGCACCTGTGAAAAATTACCTTAAACCTTATGCGTACCCAAAGCCGCATGCAGGCGCAATTGGATACTTTGACTTTACTTTGCCGTATAACTGCCAAACAAAACTAGAATCAGGATGATTGAGCTTATTAAACGCTGTATATTCAGGTGGTTGCCGAATGAGAAAAAGCTGCATTACCTGCTTAACGAGGGAACATTGCTGGGCATACGCAACAAAAACGGCCGAATGGCCTACCTTTACATGATTCATAACTGGTGTGCCGAGGTGGTTTTTAGGGAAGATGTGCCCTATAGCCAGGCAGAAGAGATTTTTGTTTTTCCTGGTGTAAAGCAGTTTAACCAGTACCTCGAATCAGAGCTGAGGGGCAACTTTAAACCGTAAAAAGACCGCCTAACGCAGTACTTTTTTCACTGTTTCTCCGATATCGGCTGGCGACTCAACCACGTGCAGGCCGCACTCGCGCATAATTTTCATTTTGGCAGCAGCGGTATCTTCGGCCCCGCCAATAATGGCGCCTGCGTGACCCATACGCCTGCCCGGAGGTGCGGTTTGCCCGGCAATAAAGCCCACCACGGGTTTCCTGTTTCCGTTTTCTTTTATCCAGCGGGCTGCCACAGGCTCGTAGTTTCCGCCAATTTCGCCAATCATTACTATGGCATCCGTTTCATCATCGTTCATCAGCATTTCTACAGCTTGCTGTGTGGAGGTGCCGATAATCGGGTCGCCACCAATTCCAATGGCTGTAGAAATACCAAGCCCTGCCTTTACAATCTGGTCGGCTGCTTCGTAGGTAAGTGTGCCTGATTTCGAGACCACGCCCACGCGGCCTTTCTTAAACACAAATCCCGGCATAATTCCAACCTTGGCCTCTCCTGGGGTTATAACCCCGGGACAGTTGGGCCCAATAAGTATAGTGTTGTGCTGGCACACATATTTTTTAACCGTCATCATGTCCTTAACCGGAATGCCTTCGGTAATGGTAACAATAACCTGAATGCCGGCATCGGCAGCTTCCATAATGGCATCGGCAGCAAATGCCGGTGGCACAAAAATGATGGATACATCGGCACCTGTTTTTTTAACGGCTTCCTGCACCGTGTCGAACACTGGCCGGCCCAGATGTTCGGTACCTCCTTTTCCGGGTGTAACACCTCCCACCACGTTGGTGCCGTATTCAATCATTTGCCCCGCATGGAACGTTCCTTCCGAGCCGGTAAAGCCCTGAACCAGAACACGTGAATTTTTATTGACCAGTACGCTCATGAGTTTAACTGTTGAAGCGTACAAAAATATAAGAATAAACCCGCCAACAAAAAGAACAGGCCTCATATAGAGGCCTGTTTCATGATTTTTTTGCGTTTATTCCGGGGTAACCGGTGTATTATTAATTTACTCGTTTTTTACCAGTCCGAGGCGCTGCAGGAACCGGTTGTATTCTTCACGGTACAGGTGCACATCGGGAGCCATTTCCATGGCCTGGTGGTAAGCGGTAAGGGCATCGGAGAGCAGCAGATGGCTTTCGAAGAAGCCCGCCTGAAGGTACTTTTCAATGGCTGTACCATTCGACACGGTGGCCATAAATTCGTTCCATTCTTTTTCTACTGCAGCCTTTTGGCTGCCCTGAAGCCGTTTTACTGACACGTTACCCGAATGATAGCCATCTGAAGTAACAACTTTAATGAGCAGGTTTTGTTCTTTAGCCAGTTTTTCCTCGGCCAGGTTAAGCCGATAGTTGTTGCCCTGCACTTTGTAGCGAGCCAATACATCTTCGGCCAGATTCATTACCACCACTTCGGCTTCGGTTGCATTTCCCGGTGAATGCCAGCTCAGAAAAACTTCGTTGCCCAAATGAAAAGAAGTTTTGGGCATGTACAGTCGCACAGGGGCTTTGATGTCGCGGTGTACGGCCCCGGTGGCTGCCAGTTTGTTTTTCTTTTCATCTTCGCTGCTTAAAATAAACTCGGTGTATTTGCTCATTACCGAGGAAGATTTGGAGAGCGTTGAGGCCACGTCAGCCAGCTTATACGGACCGGCCTCTTTGATTTCGATGGGCTTGCCGCTTATGTGCATCAGGCCCAGGTAGGAGTTTTCGGCAATTTTTACTTCATCGGCAGCCGAGAGGCTGGCACCTACTTTTATTGAGGCCCATGCATCACCTGTTTTAACTTCGGTTTTGCCTTTACTTACCAGTACTTTAAAATCGTATCCCTGGGCAAAGGCAAACGATACAGAAATTGCAAACAGATAAACGATTAACCAACGGTAGCACTTCATAATGAAAGGGTTTATTGTTGTACATTTTTAAGTCCGGTACGAATCAGAAAGTTGTTGTAGGCTTCTTTAAAGAAGTCCACATCAGGCGCAAGCCGAATGGCTTCCTCATAGGCAGCTATGGCGTCAATAATCAGGTTTTTGTTTTCATAAAAACCTGCTGTCAGGAATTTATTCATGGCGTTTGTCTCGGCCAGGTCGGCCGCAATTTCGTTCCATGCTTTTTTAATTTGTTCCTGTTCGGTGGAGGTCATGCGTTTTATGGTGTATTGGGGCGAGGCAATTTTAGGATTTGCCTTGTCGCTTATTTCCACGAAAACAGATCCCAGGTCAGCAAATTGCTTATCGTTTAAATCCAGCACTATGCTGTTGGAAGTGGTTTCCATTCGCGCTATCGGGTCGCCAAAGATGTTGGTGATGTTAACCACAAAAGGGCCTTTTGTTTTCTGGCTTTCCCACCGTATTACCACCATGGAGTTATAAACGGCTGTATTCATGCCGGGGCTGGATGGCAGCAAAACGTTTATGTCTTCTTTCGTGCCCCGATGTACCGCTCCGGTGGCGCTGAGTTTATTTACTTTTTCAGAAGAGTTGCTACTCAAAATAAAATCCGCGTATTTGTTCAGCACACTGGGTCCGCCGGTAATTTCTTTTTCCAGCTGGGCTACCAGATAAGTTCCGGGTTTATTGAGTTCTTTGGGCTTTCCGCTGTTATGAAACAAACCCACATAGGCATTTTCGCCAATTTTAATTTCATCGGTGCTTTTTAGTATTGCTCCGGTTTTAACCGGTTGCCAGGCTCCTCCGGCCTTTACTTGGCTATCTCCTTTGCTGGCTACTATTTTAAAGGCATAACCGGTTGCCTGCCCGTAGGCAATACAGGCAGAACAGAACATTGCTGCAATTGCTATTAGCCTGATTTTCATGATGTTATTCAATTCTGAAAGTCTAATTTAAACAAATTTCCCAAATTCAGGGGATTAATGCTCCCGGGCCTCAACAGGTAAACCCCGTTTTCGGTTGCTCCAGGGCACTATTACGCGCTGGTATAGCCATTCGTTCAGCACTTTCTGGTAAATCTCAAAACTTGTGCCAACCACAGCAATTACCGCTAATGCCCAGGTAATATTCAGTTTGAATGAAAACCAGTTAAAGGCATAAATCATCAGAAATGACAGTAATATAATCTGAATAATCTGGATAGTAATACTTACCAGGTCAAACCAGTCTTTTCGTTTTTCGTCCCATTCAATCCACACAAAAAACATCATATTCAGAAAACAAAGCACCACGGCTATGAGTATTTCCTGCCAGCTTTTAAGCACTTCGACATAATCTTCATTCAGAATCATCGAAATAATGTTGGCATGTACCACTACACCATACATATCGGGGCGTGCTTTACCGGCATATTTTTTATTAAGCGGGGTAAAAAACTTGTCATCCCAGGAAGTGTCTTTCAAATCGGAACCCAGAAAGCCAAAGAGCACAATTTTGTCTCTGAACATTTCGCCTACAAACCGGGTGGTATCCAACGCCTGATCCCAGTCCAGCACAATGTACCGGCCGGCATAATTAGAAGCTCCGTACCAGTCGACTATATTTCCGCGGTAGTTAATTACCTCGCGGTAGTTGTTTCGGGCCAGAAACCGGTTTGTCTTAACCGAGTCGTACAGCATGGATATCATAACCGAAAAGGCTAGTTCCCGGTTGCCGTTAACCATAATTTGCGGATTAAAAGTGCGACACGATTTAAGGTCTTCCTGATGGGCTGCTTCGGTTTCAAGGTTTACGAATCCTTCATATGCTCCGGGCATCAAGGCCCAATACGTATGTTCAATTGAGTCGTAAACGTCTATATCGCCATATTGTTCAATGAGCTTTTTGGTTTGCTGAAGTTTGTGGGCCATAACCACGGCCCCTGATGCCGAAGCCTGCTGAATGGCATAGGCGAAGTACTGGTTGCTTAAGGTATCGTAAGCCTGCGGGCACTCCAGCGAATCGCCCAGCCAGTCGCAACTGAATATAATATCCAAGCCAATAACCTTTGGTCTATGAGGAATGATATTTAAAATCTGCTGAGCAATCTGTGCCCGCGACAAATACCCGATATTGACAATAATTACATTGGTATCCATGGGCGGGTCTTCGCGTATTTGCGAGAAGGTAATATCGGTAAGCTCCATATCGCCCAGCGCCTGACCAAGCGGGTCAAACGCATCAAAAACCCTTAGTTGCGTAACCCCGTACAATCCCAGCAGTATAAGAAAGGCAAACAGCGAAGCTAACACCGAGTGCACCCAAAAACCCTTTATCCTGAAAATGGATTTTCTTTTATTGTCGGCCATGCCGTAATATGTTTATTGAGTAAATTTAGAAATTTAGGCTTCAATTCATACCAAAAGGTCTTGAAACCCCCGTTAAGCGCAAAGCACTATCTGGAAGGAATACGCAAGGGCGACCGGGTGATACTTGCGCGTGCTATTTCGCTGGCCGAAAGTACCCGTATAACCCACCGAAAGCTGGTCATAAAATTGTTGCAATCGCTATACAAGCACTTACCCGCCAGCACCATTCGAATGGGCATTACCGGACTGCCCGGAGCTGGCAAGAGTACATTTATTGAATCATTCGGGCAGTACCTTACCGCCCGGGGAAAAAGAGTGGCTGTGCTTACGGTAGATCCAACCAGTCCGTTGAACAAGGGCAGCATTTTAGGCGACAAAACGCGCATGAACGAACTTGCGCGCAATCCGCTTGCCTTTGTGCGGCCTTCTGCATCGGGCCATGCAGCGGGTGGTGTGGCCCGGCATTTGCGCGAATCTATTTGGCTTTGCGAAGCAGCCGGTTATGAGGTTATTATGCTGGAAACCGTGGGTGTAGGGCAATCGGAAACAGCAGTAAAAAACATGGTGGATTTTTTTATGTTGCTAACCTTAGCCGGCGCCGGTGATGAACTGCAGGGCATTAAACGGGGTATTATGGAAATGGCCGATGCGGTGATTATTACCAAAGCCGATGGCGACAATGTGCAACCCGCCCTGCGCGCACAGGCTGTTGTGCAACAGGCGCTGCATTTGTTTCAGCAGCCGGAGTCGGGGTGGGCGCCCCGGGCCCTTACCTGCTCGGCCCTTGAGGGCCGCGGTTTTGAAGCCATATGGAACATGGTTCAAGACTATTTTGAACAAACCCGCACATCGGGATATTACCTGCAAAACCGGCTGGAACAGCAAAAAGCCTGGCTGCGCGATCTGGTTCACAACGATTTGCAGGAATGGATGCAGCGCACCCTTCATGTGGAGCGTATGCTAAAAAAAGCCGAACAGCAGGTGGTAACCGGCCAGGCACTGCCACAGCAGGCCGCCAATGCAATAATGAAAGAACTAAGAAAGAAGCTAAAAACCGGAAAAAAGTGAGAATAGTATGGCTGGGTGCGGTTTTGCTGTGCTGTACCTCACCCAAAAGCGATAATCACCGGCAAGCCGCCTTAACAAACGGATATCTTAAATACGCCAGGGGTTTTAGTGTGCAACAAAACCCTGAAGGCATTACCGAGGTAATTGTTGCCAAGCCTTTCCCAGGAGCCACACAACCTCTTACCTATGTGCTGGTTCCCGACAGTAGCCATTATCCGCATAAGTCCGAAACCATTGTTATACATGTACCTATTAAAAAACTGGTATGCACCAGTACCACCCATATTCCCTTGTTAGATTACCTGGGCAAAACCGATGCCCTTGCCGGCTTTCCCGGCCTGCACTACATCAGCTCGCCAGCCATGCGGCAACGTATTGACAGGGGCCAGGTAACCGAACTGGGCCTGGATAAAAGCATGAACATAGAACGCCTGCTTATGTTGCAGCCCGACCTGGTTATGGCTTATTTGGTATCGGGCGATTTTGGCCAGCTTAAAAAAATACAGGAACTGGGCATTCCCGTGGTAATCAATGCCGAATACCTGGAGCCACACCCGCTGGGCCGCGCTGAATGGATAAAGTTTATGGCCTTATTTTTCAATATGCAGCAGAAGGCCGATTCCATATTCCGGTTTATTGAAAATGAGTATCTGAGCACCCGCGAAAAAGTTCGTCATGCCGCAACGCAACCCACTGTGCTGAGCGGCATTATGTACAGCGACACCTGGTTTGCACCCGGGGGCAGAAACTACGGGGCCCGGTTGCTGGCCGATGCGGGCTGCCGCTACATCTGGCAGCACGATGAATCGGATGAATACCTGGAGCTAAGTTATGAGGCTGTTTTAGAAAAAGGCCAGCAGGCCGACCTGTGGATTGGGGTGGGCGGATTTACTACGCTGAAAGAAATGGAGGCAGCCGATGAGCGATACACGCGCTTCAGTGCCTTTCAAAGGGGGCAGGTTTATACCTACAACGGGCGCACAGGACCCACCGGAGGAAGTGAATATCTTGAGCTGGGATACCTGCGTCCGGATATCATACTTAAAGACCTGGTTAAAATAGCACACCCTGAGCTACTGCCAGACCATGTGCTTTATTTCCACGCCCGTTTAAAATGAAAAAGCCGGTTGTGAAACCGGCATTTTTTAACCTGGTGATTATGTTTATTACTTAATTTCTACGTCCACACCGCTGGGAAGTTCCAGCTTCATGAGCGCATCTATGGTTTTGGCGCTGCTGGAATATATGTCCACAAGCCGCTTGTAGGTACAAAGCTGAAATTGCTCGCGCGACTTTTTGTTGACATGCGGAGACCGCAGCACGGTAAATATTT
>FWPU01001885.1_pt1 | contig 60686 bp, 31 predicted proteins | sample 2228361 | NCBI WGS metagenome assembly FWPU01 (sample SAMEA103939777, study PRJEB20133) | metagenome
GGATTCTTGCCATGCTCGCCGCTCTAAATAGGGCTAGCTAGAGCGGCGAGTTTTTGCAATGTTGAGGTGAACCCTGCGGCGTAGAGGGTGCCGTCCGAGCCGAAAACGAGCGCATTGCCGTTAGGGATGTTGTGAGCTCCAATCTGCGTGACGGCGGCAGTAGCTGGGTTGATCTGATAGAGGTGAGTGAAAGAGATTCCGAAAAGATTGCCGGTTGGACTAAAAGCGATATCGGTGATGGTTTCGGAGCCGAGGTTGCCGATGACGGTGACTGTGCCCGTCCCTACATCCACGGTGCCGAGATTGTTGTTGCTGTCGTTAATGTAGAGGATCACCCCAGCGTGAACGTGGGTTGATGCGCCCCCTACGAAGATTGCGCAAAGCAGTGCAACTGTAGCGGAAAAGCGGAATGTAGTCATTTTGTTCTTCCTTTCGTCCAGTGCCCAGCGTGGCCCGCGTTTCACGGAAGGGGCCACAACACCAAAACCACGTTCGATTATGCTTGCGAGGGCAACTCGCGCCAAGTATTCCGAAGTTTTTGCCCAGATGCCAGATTGAGAGTGGGCATTGGTCAAGAATAAGTGCGGGACCAAGTGCTGGTGGTTAAGGGATGCCCCGTGCTGCAACCGAGCCGGCTTGGCTCATCGGCGGTGCGGGCGTGACCGCCAAGGCAAATGCTGATGCGAAAGGCGTTGCATGCGGCTAAGACGGCCGCGTTCCCAGGCCCGAGGCCGCCTCCTTTGTCGGAAGGCAAGTCGACACAGGGGGCAGGGTTGTGTCATGTGCTGGCCCTGCCCGGGCCATGTGTGCCCCCGGCACGCGATCTCTCGACATCTAGCTACCGGGCTGATACCTTTAGACAGTGTAGCCGCCCTCTGCCTTCGGCAGCTCGAGCAGCCAGCGTGGGTGCCCCGCCGCCGATGGCTAGGCTGGCTTTGTAGCCACAGGGAACGCGAGATGTTGGCACTGGTCGGAAGGTTGTTCGACGCCCTGGCCGAGCCATGGGTCGAGCCGGGGTTCAAGCCCGACGTGCCGGAGCCGTCCGGCTGGCGGCACGCCTGGTGGCGGGGATTGCAGGCGGCCATGGTGAGCGGCGCTCTGCACGCGGTGGCATTGGCGCTGCTCGCACAGTTCATGCTGCCCGGGGTGCAGCACGTGCTCCCCATCTTGCACCTTGCCACGGTCGAGCGTGAACCGCCACCTCCGCCTCCGGAGTTGAATTATGTGCTGGCGGCGCCGAGCGAAGAGTCTCGTCCCACGCTGCTTTCGGCCATGGCCCTTTCGACCGCGCCCGACGTGGCCAACGACGCAGAAATCCTCAGCGTCGTACGGCCCACGGACCCCCTTGCCGAAGCACGCGTGCTCGAACCCCTGGAAGACCTGAAGGGATTCGAGCTGGACGAGCGTATCGCCCACAGCGGATCGGTGGGAGAAGAGGTGTTGCACGTCGAAGGGGCCGTTGACCGCCTGACCTACGAGATCATGACCAGGCTCGAAGAAAACCGCGTGCTGGTCGTATGGTTGATGGACGCCAGCCTTAGTCTGCGCGCGGAGCGGTCCGAAGTGGCCAGGCGGCTGGAGAAGGTTTACCACGAGCTGCAAGAGCTGGGCGGCACGCGCGGAGACGATCTGCACAGCGCCGTGGTCTCGTTCGGACAGGAGCACCGGCAACTGGTCCGGCCGACGGGCGAGCACGCCAGCGTGGTGCAGGCCATTCGCAGCGTGGCCGACGACGAATCGGGCGTCGAGAACGTATTCTCTGCCGTGATGGCGTGCGTCGATGCCTTCAAGCATCAGCGCGTGACCGAGCGCCGGCAGCTCATGTTCATCATCTGGACGGACGAATCGGGCGACGACTATGCACATCTGGAAGAAGCCGTAGACGCCTGCCGCCGCAGCAACATTCCGGTGTTTGTGGTCGGCCCGTCGGCGATGTTCAGCAAGGAACTGGGAACCATGCCGTTTGAGCACGTCGACGGCAAGACCTACTGGCTGCCGGTGTGCCGGGGGCCCGATTCCATCCGGCAAGAGTTGGTCGAGATGCCGTACTGGTTCGACGGTCCGCAGTACGACTCGCTTCACAGCGGGCTGGGCCCCTTTGCGCTTACACGGCTGGCGGCTGCCACAGGCGGCGCGTATTTCATCAAGGACCATGCCCGCGACCAGGTGCCGTTTTCCTTGCAGACAATGCGGCGCTACCAGCCGGAATACGACTCGATTCCCGAGTACATTCACAAGGTGCAGAAAAGCCCGCTCCGCCGCGCCGTGTTGACCGCCGTGGAGCTGACCCGCCAGCGCAAGTTGCGCGGGACGCCGCGGCTGGAGTTCGCTCCCACCGCCCAGACCTATGCCCAAGAGCTGCAAGAGGCGCAGCAGACCGCAGCTTATAACCTGTTCACCTTGCAGCAGGCCCTGGAGGCGTTTGGTCCAAAAGGGCTAGAAGCGCATCGCGAGCGCGAGCCTTCGGCGCGCTGGCGTGCCTGGTACGATCTCACCTACGGCCGCTTGCTTGCCATGAACGTGCGCTGCAACGAGTACAACTGGGCCTGTGCCGAGATGAAGGGCCGCGGTGCAGACTTCGTAGAGAAGAAGTCGAACCGCTGGCGGTTTGTCCCCAACCCCACGGTGCATTGCGGCAGCCAATTCGTGAAGCAGGCCAACGAGGCGGTCCGGCTGCTGAAGCGATGTATTGAAGAGAACCCCGGTACGCCGTGGGCGCTATTGGCTCAGCGAGAGTTGGAACACCCCTTTGGGTTTGTCGTAGAAGAGGCATACGTGCCGCCGCCGCCGGCTCCGAAACAGCGGCCGGGCAACAATGCTCCGCCGCCTCCTCCCAGCAACGAGGTACGCCAAGAGCAGCCCCGTATGCTGCCCAAGCCCCCACCGCTGCCCAAGTTGTAGTGCCCGTAGTCTTGCTGGCGTTGGAGGCGCCAGCCGTCGCGAGCCCTGGGCAGTCTCGGTTGCCCCCAAGCCACTGCTCACCACTTATGAATGCCGTTTTCCCGCCGGGCCGCACTGCCCAATTGCCGCCTGTCAGGCCGCGGGCATTCCGATCGCGATGCTGCTGGCTGCCGATCGCCGCGCTGGCGGCCTCGTGGTGCCTACCGCTCATGTGGGCACGCGGCGGCGAGCCGATGCGCCTGGAGGTAGCACCGCGAGAGGTGCGTTTCGCACACATGCGAGAGCGCGTTCAGCTTGTGGTGACCGGCGTGCGCGAGCACCTTCTGGATTTAACGCATCAGGCGGACGTTCGTTCCACGAATGTCGCAGTCGTGCAGGCGGTGCCTGGAGGCGTGCTGGTGCCTGTCGGACCGGGCCACGCTGAGATAGTTGTACGCCACGATGGCTGCGAGGCCCGAATCCCGGTGGAGGTCGCCGCTGGCCCTGCGTCGGCGGTCAGTTTTGCGCTGGAGGTCTTGCCTGCCCTCACGCGCTCTGGTTGCAACGCAGGGCGGTGCCACGGTTCGCCAAGCGGCAAGGGCGGGTTTGCTCTTTCGCTGCGGGGTTACGACGCCCAATCAGACTGGTACCAGCTCACGCGTGCCGTAGGCGGGCGTCGGTTGAATCCGGCCAACCCGCCGGCAAGCCTCTTGCTGTTGAAAGCGACGGCGGCGGTGAACCATGGGGGCGGTCGGCGTTTGATGGCGAACGACTATTGGCACGCGCTACTCGCCGAGTGGATTGGCAGTGTGCCCGAGGCCTCCGCTCGCTTGGACGAGATCCAGGAACTGGCGGCGTTAGCGGTGTATCCTAGCGATCGCTGGCTGGAGCGCGACGCGAGTGCACAGCAATTGCGCGTCGTGGCCACGTTTGCGGACGGTCGCCAACGGGATGTGACGCAGCTTGCGATCTTTTCAGTCAGCCGGGAAGAAATCGCCCAGGTCTCGCCGCTGGGCCGCGTCGAGCGTCTGCAATATGGCGAGGTGGCGGTCTCAGCCCAATATCTGCACAAGACGGTCTCGGCCACAGTGGTCTTCTTGCCCCCGCCGCCGCAGGCGGCATGGCCTGACCTCGCTGTGCGCGGGGAGATCGACCGCTTGGCATTCGAGCGGTGGAAGGCACTTCGGCTCGTGCCTTCGCCGCTTGCGGATGACGCCACTTTCTTGCGGCGTATCTACCTCGACGCCTGCGGCATGCTCCCCACCGTGGAGGAGGCGCGTGCTTTTCTGGAGGACGCAGACCCGCAGAAGCGCGAGCGGCTAATCGATGCGCTGCTGGAGCGGCCGGAGCATGCCTCGTGGTGGGCACTCAAATGGGCAGACCGGCTGGGGTGCAATCAGCGGTTCGTGGGCAAGACGGGGGCGATCAAGTACTTCCGCTGGATCGAGCATCAGATGGCGGCCGGCGTAGCGGAAGACGAGTTTGTGCGGCTGCTGGTAACATCGAGTGGAGGGAATTACGGGCGGCCGGCGGCCAGTTTTTACCGCCTGCCGCGCACGCCGGAGGATCGGGCCGAGCACGTAGCACAGGTGTTTTTGGGCCTGCGGATCGGCTGTGCTCGCTGCCACAATCATCCGGGGGAGTCGTGGACGCAGGAGGACTACTACGGGCTGGCCGCGTTCTTTGCGCAGCTCAAGTACCGCGACGGGCCGTTTTATAATCACCAGTACGACAAGGAAGAAACCATCATCCCTGTTCGCAGCGGCGAGGTCGTGCATCCTCGCACGGGGCAGCCGGTGCGTCCTCGGCCTTTGGGAGGCGCCCCGATCGTCGAAGAGGCGCAAGATCGCCGAGAGACACTGGCCGAGTGGCTGACCTCGGAGGACAACCCCTACTTTGCCCGAGCGGCGGCCAACCGTGTCTGGCACGCCGTATTTGGCCGTGGCCTGGTCGATCCGGTCGACGACATGCGCAGCTCGAATCCTGCGTCGCATCCCCAGCTTCTCGATTATCTTGCCCGCCGATACGTGGCGTTGGGGTTCGACCATCGCCGGCTGCTGCGAGAGATTTTCAACTCGACGGTCTACCAGCTTTCCAGCCAGACGAACGAGTCCAATGCGTCGGACGAGCGGTACTTTTCGCACGCGTACGTGCGGCTGCTCTCGGCAGAGCAGCTTCTCGATGCCTTGAGCAGGGCCACGGGAAAGGCGGAGAAGTTTGCGGGGTTTCCCGCCGGGCTGCGGGCAGTCGAGCTGCCTGATGGCGAATACAACCACCGTTTTTTGCAGACGTTTGGCAGGCCGGCGCGGGCCTTGTCGTGTGCGTGCGAGCGCGGCGACGACTCGACGCTCGTGCAGGCGCTCGAACTTGTCGGCGGGCGGCTGATCGAGGAGAAGATTCGCGCATCGGGCGGACGGCTGGACCGTTGGTTCGCTGCCGCCCAGGCCGATGGCATGGCACAGCCAGACTTTGCGGCTCTGGTCGATGAACTGTATCTGGCGACCCTATGCCGATACCCGGCAGAGGCCGAGCGCGACCTGGTCGTTCGCCAGTTGCAACAAGCGCCGGACGCGCGCCAGGCGGCGGAGGATGTCCTCTGGGCGCTTGTCAATCACCCGGAATTCTTGTTCCAGCATTGAATGCGCATTGGACGGCACCGAGAGAGCAAGCCGCAACGTACGCGACATGCGCCTCGGGCGGCGTGCCCGCGGTGTTCCGGAGCCACGTGGCCCAGGACATTGAGGCCGCGGCGAGCGCTGCTCGAACGCGGTGCATCTGGCCATGCACGGCTGCGTGCGCGCAAATGTCTGCTAGGGTGAAGCTGCTGGTTGCGCCGTCACACCTGCGGCAAGATCAGGTCGGCATGCCAGTAGCGGCGGAGCTTGCGGATGAGGTCCAAGAAGGGTTCCAGCTCGACGGGCTTGGTGAGATAGCCATCGACTCCCAGTTTTTGGGCCTGTTCCAGGTCTTGGGGGTCCGTGGATGCGGTGAGCACGACGACCGGCATGCTCGCCAAACTTGCGTCCGACTTGATCTCGGCCAAGACTTGCTGGCCGCTCAGTCCCGGCAGGTGCAGGTCCAATAGCAACAAATCCGGCCGCGGCGCCCGCGCGTATCTTCCCTGGTGCCTGAGAAACTCCATGGCCTCCGTGCCGTCTCGAATCAGCGTCACGCGCTGCCGGATTTGGCTCTTTTGCAAGGCGCCGATAGCAAAGCGTGCATCGACCAGGCTGTCTTCGACCAGCAGAATCTCCATGGGCCTGCCCACCGTGCCCGAACTCATTGTCGCCTCCCGCTGGCTTTGGGCCCCTTTATGCCAGCAACTTGTGTACCACGTTCCCCCCAACGTCGGTAAGACGAAAATCACGGCCCTGAAAGCGGAAGGTCAGCCGCAGGTGGTCTAGCCCGAGCAGATGCAAGATGGTGGCTTGCAAATCGTGCACATGGACGCGATCTTCGACGGCGTAGAAGCCAAGCTCGTCTGTAGCGCCCAGCGTCTGGCCAGCCTTGACGCCGCCTCCGGCCAGCAGCATGGTGTAGCCGTCGATGTGGTGGTCGCGTCCCAAGAAGTCGCGTGGCTCGCCCATAGGAGTGCGGCCGAACTCGCCGCCCCAGATGATGAGTGTTTCGTCGAGCAGGCCGCGCTGCTTGAGATCGCGTATCAGGGCGGCGGTGGGCCGGTCGACCTCGCGGCAGCGGTCCTCGAGCGGCTGACCTAGATGCGTATCGTTATTGCCGTGGTGGTCCCAGTCCGTGTGGTAGAGCTGCACGAAGCGCACGCCACGTTCGACCAGGCGGCGGGCCAGCAAGCAGTTGTTCGCATAAGAGACCTTGCCCGGCTCGGCTCCATAGGCCGCCAGCGTCTGCTCGGTTTCGTCCGAGAGGTCCATGAGCGCTGGGGCGCTTGTTTGCATGCGATAAGCCATTTCGTAGGCGGCGATGCGGGTCGAGATCTCCGGATCGCCGACGGCAGCGAGCCGCTGGGCATTGAGGTCGCGGACCGTGCTCACGAACTCCGCCTGCTGCTGACGCGAAATACCGGCCGGGCTAGCAAGGTTTAGGATCGGTTCAGGGCCGGAGAGGAACGGGACGCCCTGATAGGTGGTGGGCAGAAAGCCGCTCGACCAGAGTCCGGCGCCGCCGCGCGGCCCGCGCGGCCCGCTTTGCAGCACCACGAAGCCGGGCAGGTCGTCCGCCTCGCTGCCAATGCCGTAGGTGATCCACGACCCCATCGACGGAGCACCGAACCTCGGCGTGCCGCAATTCATGAACAATTTCGCCGGGCCATGGTTGAACACCTCCGTCACCATGCTACGCACAATGGCCAGGTCGTCCGCCACCGAAGCGATGTGCGGCAACAGCTCGCTGATTTCGGCGCCGCATTCCCCGTGGCGGGCAAACTTCCGCCGCGAGGCAAGCAGCTTGGCGTCGTGCTTGATGAATGCAAACCGCTTGTTCTTTACGTACTCAGGCGGCACCACCTGGCCATCCAGCTCCTTGAGCTTGGGCTTGTTGTCGAACAGCTCGAGCTGGCTGGGCCCACCCGCCATGAACAGGTAGATCACCCGCTTGGCTCGCGGCGCAAAGTGGGTCGCGCGTGCCGAAAGCGCCTGCTCCGTTTCGGAGGCGCGAGCATGGCCCCCGCCGCTTTGCAACAGCGTGGCCAGCGCCATGGATCCCAGGCCGATGGCGCATTGGCCAAAAAAATACCGGCGGGTCTGCTCGCGCAGCAGCCAGGTGGAGATGTCTTGCGCCATGGTCACTCCCTGGTAATGAATTCATCGAGATTCAGAAGCACGCGCGCCACGCAGGTCCAGGCGGCGGCCTCGCCGGCGGGCATGTCGGCGGGGCGGCGCTGCGGGGCGACCTGATCGGCGGCGTCCCGCGCGGCGGCAAACGCAGCACGCTGGCCGGCCAGGAACTTGGAAAGCGAAGCCATTTCTGCCGCCGTGGGGGAACGGGCCAAGCAAAGGCTGAATGCGTACCGCAATCTCTCATCATCGGAAGGCGACGGCGCTTCTGCAAGCACGCGCGCAGCCAGACCCTGCGAGAACTCGAAGAATGCCTGATCATTGGCCAGCGTCAGTGCTTGCAGGGGGGTGTTGGACCGCACCCGCCGCGTACAGGTGACGTTGCCCACCGGTGCGTCGAACGTGATCAGGAACGGATAGGGACTGGAACGCCAGAAAAAGATGTACATGCCGCGGCGGTATCGCTCCTCACCTTGGCTCACTGCCCAATACTTGCTTGTTTGCGTGAAGCGGTACACGCCCTCGGGCTGCGGCGGATAGAAGCCGGGGCCGCCGATGGTGGGCGTGAGCAGCCCGCTGGCCGAAAGGCAGGCGTCTCGAATCGCCTCTGCCTCCAGCCGCAGCCGCGTCTGGCGGCCCAGCAGCCGATTGCCCGGATCGGCCTGCGCCAAATCGGCACGGTAGGCGGATGCTTGCCGGTACGTCGCGGAAGTGACAATCAAGCGATGCAGGGCCTTAAGGCTCCAACCTCGAGAAATGAACTGGCGTGCCAGCCAATCGAGCAGTTCGGGATGAGAAGGCGGCGAACCTTGCGTGCCGAAATCGTTCTCTGTGGCCACGAGCCCTTCGCCGAAGTATTGTTGCCAGACGCGGTTCACAATCACGCGCGGCGTGAGCGGGTTATCGGCAGATACGAGCCATCGTGCCAGATCGAGCCGAGAGGGTCGTTCGCCCTGGTAGCGCAACGGGGGTAGCACGGCGGGCACGCCGCCCTGTACGAGCGCGCCGGGCCGCAAGAAGTCTCCACGAATATGAATGTGCGTCTGCCGGGGCTGAGATCGCTCCTGCATGACCATCGTTGTGGTCATGGCCGCGCGCAACTGGGCCAGCCGCTGGTGCAACTCGTCTACTTTTGCGGCGATGGGGATGCGCTCCGCATCGATCAGCTTGAACTGCGCGAGCGCGTATGCTACGTCTTCGGGCGAGCGTTCGGCGGCCGGCTGCATAAGCAGACGGCGCAGCCGTTCGGGCAGCAGGGCCACGTCGGCATCGGCGCAGCTTGCGCTCATGCGAAATCGCCCCAGCATGTATCGGCCCTGGGGATGCGCCAGCGTGATTTCCAGGTGCGAGCCGGGCGGGCAGTCCAGCGGTGCCTCGAGCGCGAAGACCGCCGTGCGGTCGACGTTCAGGCTTCCCTCGGCCACGTTGATGGCCCAGCCTGTCTCTGGGCGGCCGTCGATGGCTGCGGCCACGGGGTATTTCTCCTGCGAATGGTCGGCTGCGGCTTGCTTGACGGCCACCTGTCGGCTTTCGTCCGTGCCGCAATTGTCTCCGGGAACGACCAGCCGCACCGAGAACTCTCCCAGCACAAAGTTGCCGTTCTCTGCCAAGCCCGGCCCATGCTGCGGCAGGCTGGGGTGGACCAACGCCTCCAGACGCAGCGCCGTGATCTGCGGCGGCAGATTCTCAGCCGTAACCACAAAATTCGAGGCGTCTGGCACCTGGTTGGCGAGCACCGAGCCGTCCTCCAGGCGGGCGAACGTCCCGCCCGGACAGGCAGCCTGGATCGAAAGCACGCTCCACGCGACCTCCAGACGCCCCGCCAGCTTGCGCTCCCACTCCAACATCCGCGTACCGAGGTTGTCATCGACCATTTTCAAGCGCTTTTCGGCTTCGGCGATCTCGGCCAGCAAGATCGGTTCTTCTTTCGCTTGCTGGTCGGTGGGCACGGCCAGATCAGGCTCGTCAGCATTGTTAAACAGCGCAAAGAGCTGGTAGTACTCGCGCTGCGAGATGGGATCGTATTTGTGATCGTGGCAGCGTGCGCAAGCTAGCGTGAGGCCAAGGAAGACAGATCCAGTAGTCTGTACGCGGTCGGCCACCGCCTCCACGCGGAACTGCTCCGGATCTGTGCCTCCCTCCTCGTTCCGCAGCGTGTTGCGGTGGAAGCCGGTGGCAATCTGCTGCTCGATGGTCGCCCCCGGCAGCATATCTCCGGCAATCTGTTCGATGGCGAACTGGTCGAAAGGCAGGTCGCGGTTGAGGGCGTCGATCACCCAATCTCGGTATTTCCAAATATTGCGTGCACTGTCAATCGTATAGCCGTTCGAGTCGGCATAGCGGGCGGCATCGAGCCAATGCCGGCCCCAGCGCTCGCCATAGTGCGGCGAGGCCAACAACCGCTCTACAAGTTGTTCGTAAGCATCTGGCCGCGTGTCTGCTACAAACGCCTGAACCTCTTGTGGACTGGGCAGGAGGCCCGTCAGGTCGAGGCTCAGCCGGCGGATAAGCGTGGTTCGCTCTGCCTCAGGCGAGGGAGAAAGCCCGGCCTCCTCCAGCCGAGCCAAAATGAAACGGTCGATCGGGTTGCGGATCCACGCCTCATTGGCGACCGCGGGTGGTTCAACCGCAGAAAGCGGCTGGAACGCCCAGTGCTCGCTGCGAATCGACCGCGGCGGCGTGGCCAGCTCTTCCTGAGTTGCTGGTGCTCCGGCTGCGATCCAGGCCCGCACCAGCCCAATCTGGTCTGCGGAGAGCGGGCTGCCATCGGCCGGCATCTGCGGAATGTCTCCTCCGCTCTCCAACACGCGGATCAAAAGGCTCTCCTCCGGCTTGCCCGGCAACACGGCCGGCCCCCGATTCCCCCCAGCCAGCAGCCAGCCAGCCGTATCGAGCCGCAGGCCCGATTTCTCTTCGTCTGGCCCGTGACAATGCACACAGTGTGCCCGCAGAAGCGGAAGCACCTCCTCGCTAAAGCTCGGCTGCTGGGCCTGGGCATTGACAAGGTCGGCACAACTGAGGCCCAAGGCCGAGATCCAGAGGAACACGGCCTTCATAATCAACTCCCTAGGTTTGGGGCGGGTGGGAAGGCCATAGGGGGCGGGGGAGCGGCTTTGCGAACAACCGCCCTGCTATCATAAGCTTCTCCAAGCCGCTTGCCAACAGGGGGTTCGGCCCTGGGAAGCTGCCCGTAACCGCGTTGGCCACAATGCAGCCGCACGTAGCCGCGTTCGCCTAGTACGCGGGCGAAGCGTGATGGATGCACCATCCGCACTTCAGCCCGCGCTATGCAGAGGGCAGTTACGCGGTTCTGCGTGAGGATGCCTCGGCTACCGACACGGCGGCTAGGGAGGCCGCCCACAGCATCGGCCCGCCTGTGCGCAGCCACACTCCTCGCGGCCCCTCTGCTGAGGATGACTCATCCGGCGGCGCGGAGTATACTTGCTGTACCGGAGCATCCGAGAATCCGGTGGAAAGGGAGGTACTCTCGATTGTGAATGAACTTCACCGCACCGAAGGCGTAATGGCAGAAGCCGCCATCTTGGTGGCCGTGATCACGCCTGAAAACACCTCGGTGCAGGACCCGCTAGAGGAACTCGAGGGCCTGGCGACGACGGCAGGTGCCAAGGTGGTGGGGCATCTTACCCAGCGGCGCGAGGTTCCAGACAAGACAACTTACCTCGGGAAGGGGAAGGTCGAGGAGCTGCGGCTGTTGGCCGACTCGCACTCGGCCGACGTGATCATCTTCGACAACGATCTGTCTCCCGCGCAGACGCGCAACCTGGAACGGGCCACGGGGATCAAGGTGCTCGATCGTACGGAGCTGATCCTCGATATCTTCGCCAGCCGCGCTCAGACGCACGAAGCCCGCCTGGCAGTCGAGCTGGCCCAGCTTGAATACTCGCTGCCGCGTCTGAAGCGGATGTGGACGCACCTATCTCGGCTGAAGATGGGCATTGGTATGCGCGGGCCGGGCGAGAAACAGCTTGAAGTGGACCGGCGGCTCGTGGAGAAGCGGATTCACGATCTGCGCACGGAGCTTGCGCAGATCGAGCGGCGTCGGGAACGTGAGGTGGCGGCGCGTGCCGAACGGATGACGGTCTCGCTGGTGGGCTATACCAATGCCGGCAAGAGCACGCTGCTCAATGCCTTAACCGGGGCGGAGGTGTACGCGGCGGACAAGCTGTTCGCCACGCTCGATACACGGACGCGGCGCTGGCAGCTCCCCGGCTGGGGGCCAGTGCTGCTGAGCGACACGGTGGGATTCATTCGCAATCTGCCGCACCGCTTGATTGCCAGCTTCAAAGCAACGCTGGAAGAGACGCGTCAGGCACACCTGCTGCTCCATGTTGCCGACGCGAGCAACCCGGCAGTGTACGAACAGATTGCCGCGGTTTACCGGGTGATCGAAGAGCTGGGCATCGAGGCCAAGGACGCGATTTTGGTGCTCAACAAGATCGACGCCGTGAAAGATCGCGCGCGGCTCGACGGTCTGCGCTACCGCTATCCGGCAGCCATCGAGGTGAGTGCACGGCGCCGCACCGGCTTGAACCACCTGGCGGCGGCCGTGAGCACCGCGCTCAGCCGGAACTTTGTCGATGTCGACGTGCAGACGCACGTCGCCAACGGCCGCCTGATGGCTTACCTCGCAGCCAACGGCGAAGTGCTCAGCAAGCAATACAACGACTCCAGCGTGACGATGCACTGCCGGCTGCCGCAGCAGGTCGCGCGGCAAATTCGCAGCGACGAGGCCGTTGTGCGGCCGCACCGCGGCAACGGCAACGGCCAGCCACGCGCGGAATCGTAGCGTGGCCCGCCGTCGGCTCACTGGCGCGCGCGTGCTCATCACCGGGGCCTCCAGCGGCATCGGGCGCGCATTGGCACTCGAGCTTGCCCGCGCCCGCAGCGCGCTGCTGCTGCTCGCCCGCCGGCAAGAGGCCCTGCAAACCCTGGCCCAGGAGGCCGCCTCGCACACGGCAGTGGTCGAATATGTCTGCGGAGATGTGGCCCTGGAAGAGGTCCGGGCCTCCGCCCTGCAACTGGCCCGTGCGCGACTGGGCGGCCTCGATATCCTGGTCAATAATGCCGCGCTAGGGGCAACCGGCCGCTTCGACCAGGCCGCTCCCCAGCGCCTGCGGCGGATCATGGAAGTGAACTTCTTTGCCCCGTGCGAACTGATCCGCGCTGCCTTGCCGCTGCTGCGCGAGGGGCGCACCCCGCTTATTGTGAACGTCTCGTCGATTCTCGGGCACCGCGGCATTCCCGGATACAGCGAATACTGCGCCAGCAAGTTCGCCTTGCAGGGCTTCAGCGAGTCGCTGCGCGCAGAGCTGGCCGCGCAGGGCATCGACGTGCTCGTGGTCAGCCCCGGCACCACACACACGGAGTTCAAGGACCATCTGTTGGAGAAGCTGCAAGAAGATCCTTGGCCGCGGCAGGCCGCGGTAACGGCGGAGTACGTAGCCCGCCGCATCGTGCGTGCCATGCGGATGGGGAAGCACGAGATCATTCCTCATCCGCGCGGGCGGCTGCTGGTCTGGCTGAATCGTCTGTCGCCTCGCCTCGCCGACTCGCTGATGGAGCGGTTCGCCTAGGCTGTCATTCACCGGCGACGTGTACAGCAAGGGGCAGTTGCAACTCGAGATTCTGATTGTTGTAGCGGAGCCGGGCACGGACCGTAGCGCGGTACTCGCCGGCCTCGGTGGTGGGTGCCGCCTGGATCACGAGCATGCCTTGGCGCTCATCTGCCGCAAGACGCAGCGGCGCTGTGGTCAGGCCCCGCGCACCGCGCGGCGTCTCAAGCACAACCTCGACCGGACCATCGAAGCCGAAGAGCCGTTCGATGCCCAGCGGAACTTCTATCGCCTGACCGGGTGCTACGGTCACGGCTGCGTCGGGCAGGGCCATGGCCAAGGGGGCAGATAGGATTTCCAACACGGCACTGCCATCGACGGCCGCGGTGCGCACGTTACGCGGCCGGGCCGCGTTGGCCGCCTGTTGAGCGGCCTGTTGGGCTTGGTTGCGTGCCGCGGCGGCCTCATCGGCGATGCGTCGGGCCACGCGCGCCCGTTCCTCCGCAGCGGCCAGAGCCTGGGCCGCCGCGTCTTTCTTGGCCGCTGCATCGGCCGCAAGCTGCTCGGCGTCGCGTGCGTCGTTCGCCTGTTTTTCAGCGGCGGCGGCGGCCTCGAGGGCTGCCTCGCGCGCTTGCTCTACCTGCTCCTTTAAGTCTTCGTTGTCTGGCTCGGCAGCAAGCGCCTGCTCGGCCTCGGCCAGGCGCGACGCGGCCTGCGCCGATTGTTCCGCCAAGGCAGCGGCCTGCTTGGCAGCCGCTTCGGCCGCCGCCAAGGCGGCGGCAAGTTCCCGCTCTGCCTTTGTGAGGGCATCGGCCGCCGCACGCTGCCGCTCTACGGCTGCCTTGGCCTCGGCGGCCAGCTCGCCCGCCCTTTGCTCAACCATGGCACGATAGGCGGCTCGCTGCTCAGCAGCCTCCGGATTGCGGCGGTATTGCAGCGGAGCGCTAGCCACGAGGTAGAAACGATATGTTCCCGCCTGAGCGTTGCCCCTAAGGTTGAGCGTAAGTACGCCCTCGCTGGCATCCGGGCGAACCGTCACATTCTGCCGGCCGACGTTGCGCTGCAACCCCAACACCGACACCACCACGGGCCCGCGCATCTCTCCGCGCCGCTCAATCGTAAACGGGATCTCCAAGCTCCCGCCCAGCGAGCTGGCAAACGACCGCTGCCTGAGCCGTACGCGCAGCGTCGCCTCCTCCGCCACCACGGCCACCGGCAGGGCTGACGCCAAACGCGCCTGAGACATTCGCTGGTTCTGCTGCCCCGGCCGTACAACCGTGGCCGGCCGCGCTTCGCGCACCAACTCCTGCCCATCTATCACGGCACGCCCAAAAACACGCAGCCAACCGTAGCCCGTCGGGGCATCGTCGGCCGCGTGCAGCACCAGAACCGCGCGCCGCTGCTCGGGACCGATCACCACCGGCTCGCAGGTTACGCCAGTGGGCAGACCCTCGGCCCAAACCTCCACAGCACCGGCAAAACCGTCTCGGCGAATCAAACTGATGTCCAACACCTCGTCCCCGCCGCGCCGCAACACGGAGCCGTAAATCGACGGCGGATTCTGGCCAGGGTCTGGATTCACCATCGGCGAACGCGGCACGGCGGCCAGCCTGAAGTCGGCCACCCCGCGCCGTATCGAGAGCCGATACACGAGCCGCGGATCGCCCCGCACGTCGCTATAACGATCGCGCACGGCCACGGCATACTCTCCGTCGGCCGGGACCTCAAACCGCAGCACCGGATCGTCATGGACCTCGAACATGCCAAAATTGCCGCGGCCGGGGTCCGCATCGTCCGCCGTTTGCAGCTCGCGCAGCTCGGCCCCCCCTCCCGCCACCTGGTATAGCTCCAGCACGGGATCGGCCATCGTCCCTTGCCGCTGCGAGATCACCTCGAGTATCAGCACCTCGCCGCGCTGGGCCGAGAAGACCGCCACATCCTGGTCCTCCCTGGTGGCGAACTGCCCGGCCAACTCGCAAGGCAGCGCAACGCGCTGGGCCTGCTCCCAACGGTCGTTAGGCTCCTGCTCCAGCACCAGCGGCGACGTGGCCACCCCCACCCACGCGCCAGCGGAACTCCCTGGCAGCCGCAAAGGCACAAGATCTTCTCCCGCAGCCGCGCTCGCCAGCGGCCCGGCCGCATCAACCAACGTACTGCTCGCCGCAGGCAAGGCAACGCGCATCGCAAGCCGCTCCAGCTCGACGCCTTCGATAAACACGCCTGCCGGTACCCCTCCCGGCAAAGCCCGGCCATACACCTGCACCTCCACCTCCGTGCCCGGCAGGCCGCACGGCGGAAACACATAATCGATGTGCGGCCCCCGCGCCACACGCAGCCGGTAATAGTACTCCGGGCCGTTGGAATAAATCACATCCCGCACCTGAAGCAAATAATTCCCCTCACGATCGGCCGTAAAATCCAACAGCGGATCTCCCGACTGCCCCACCACGCCATGGGCTAGCTCGGCACCGGAGCCATCGTGCAAAGTGAGCAATGCCTCCATGCGAGAATCGAGCCGCTTCGCCCAGCACTCCACAAGTACGCGCTCGCCTTGAGCGAGCGGCAGTCGGAACCAGTCCACGTCCGGACCGCCAGCCGATTGGCCGTTCAGCGTTATTGCCGGCACGAGTTCCTGAGCCTGCTCGGGAGTCGAGTTTGGCTCAGTTTCCTGCACTTCTTCCTCCATGCCAACCATGAATAGCCGCGGGTTGCTAATGCCGTACTTGCCGGCCGCACGCACCTCGTAGACGCCGGGCGGCACATCCGGGGCGATGGCGACCACGAATTGCCCTTCAACAAGCTGCGGGCCTTGTTCCCATGGCCTGGGTTCGCGCATGTAGGGCACGGCCGAGATCCCAGGATGAGAGAAAAACAGGGCCGAGGCGCCATCCAGGTCGGTACCCTGGAGCGACACTTGAACACTGCTGCCCGCCCTGCCGCCGGAGGGTACCATTGCAGAGAGTTGGGCGGCTGGAAGTTGGCCCAAGGCAGCCCGAGAGGTGAACAGACTCCCAAGCAAGGCTGCCGCGAACAGAGACATATGCAAATTGCGGTGAGCCATCGTGACACCTTCCTAGAGCTACGCAAGCGTGCGTACAGAGTACCGCAATTGGGTCGAGAAGGGAACATCTCCGGCCGGCGCATTGCTAGCCAGTGGGGCGGAAACCTGTTCAGTCGCAAGGTTTTCGCCAGATGCGAGTCCCAACGACGTTTAGGGCGTAAGTCGCTTTTCGACCAATGCGAGAGCTGGCGGAGTGGTTCCTGCCGGTCTCCGCTGCGGCGCGAGTGCCCGACCGGCCATGCACCTGCTTACAGGCATTTCGCGCGGTCCTGGCCGACAGCGAGAAAATTGCAGACACGACCCATCGTGCCGGCCGGAATTCGCCGAGATAGCGGATGATGCCGGATCGGCCGACAAGTCGAGGACAGCCGGTTCTTCGGCTCGTTTGCCTGCACCTGTTGCCAAACTGCGACGTAGGCTTGAGAAAAATCGCACCCGCGGCTGTGATGCCGTTACTTATCGAGCCAATTGTTGCCGACGTGAGACAAGACCTGAGCAAGCTGTTCCCCAACCTGCTCGTTCGCTTTCAGGCGTACGCAGCGCGGATGCTGGCATACTGCATGCTGACGCTATGCTGCGGCGCACTGGCATTGCGAACCGATCGTGCATACGCAGCGGCCCTTCGTTTGAGCCGTCTGCCGCCGCCTGTCTGGCAGGCGGAAGAGCTACGGTGGTTTGAGGTGCGGGGCCGCGCAGACGATCGGTGGCTCTTGCGCATGGCGTTGGCGGCCGGCGGCTGCGATGCACAGTCCGCCAGGCGGTACGAGATGCGACTTGCAGACTGGGCCGAACGCGTGCGGCAGGAATCGAGCGACGAACCGGGGCCAAAGGCCAAAGTCGCTCTGGAGCTGTTGCATGGCGGAGTGCTGCGCGTGTACCGAAGCGACGCAGACCGTTTGCACGAAACGTTCGAGTACGGAAGATTCAACTGCGTCACTGCCGCCGTGCTATACGTTTGCCTGTGCGGGCGATTGGGAGTCGAAGCCGCAGCGTGGCAGGCGCCGGAGCACGTATGTTGCGTGGTATACGTGGGGAGTGAGGCGATCGTGGTTGAGCCCACCAGCCCGCGCTGGCCAGCGCCTGAGCCTGTCTCTCCCCCTGGTATGAGCCTTGTCTCGAGCGACTCTGCCCTGCACGGCACGCGGGCGACGATGGGCCACGCCCGGCAACTATCTCTCCCTGGCCTGGCCGCGGCGGTGTACTACAATATAGGCTCTCGGGCGTTGTTCGACGGCCAATTCTCCCTGGCACTGCAATCGACTCACAAGGCCTTGTTGCTGGATCCGCAGAACGAGCCGGCCGCGCGGAACCTGCTCGCCGCGATCAATAACTGGGCCGTGTCGGAGGCCCGAGCGGGCGATACGCAGGCTGCTGCGCGGCTGCTCCGCTTTGGTCTCGAAGTGGCGCCTGGGCATGCGGCATTCAAGCAGAACCTCGACCTGCTAATGCCCCCTCAAAGGCAGGGCGCAACGGCGGTCTGGCCGCCTGCAAGCGTATCAGCCGGAGGGAGGCACCAGGCCACGCCACCGGGTTTGTAGTGCTGCCCTGCCTTTGGGTCCCTACGGTTGGAGCTTATGGTTTGTATGCAGAGAGTGCGCCTTGCATGCAGTCAGTGCGTGTGGGCCACGAAGGCGGCAGACAGCAACCGGGCGAGGGTGTGCATCAGGCACGTCGGCGTCTTGAGTTACCAACTCGTTGCGCCCTGCCAGGGCGTGGAGAGATGACGCCATGGCGTGCTATTTGTAAGCTCAGGTTTATAAGCGTTCCGGCGGTCTTCGGAGTGGGGACCGGCGGGGCGCTGGCTGGCGCCGATCGGCCAACGAGGCCGCGGCGGCAGCGGTGGCATGGTCTCAGAAGACTCGCTTTGCGGGAACGAATCTGTGCTTGCCCGCGTCAAAGCGTGTTGTGCGCAGCAATCGCGGCGCGTAGCCCAGACCCTTGTGTGAAAGGCAGACGACAATGCTGACAGCAAGAAACACGCTCGCGAGGATCTGGCCGGGAGTTGTGGGCAGCACAGCCATGCTGCTTGTACGACTGACTTGGCCTGCGGCCGCACCTGCCGAAGAAATGCCAGAGGCAGCGGCTGTCTCTGCGGCGGCGGCTGATTCTCCGCTTGCGACTGCTGCTTGCGCCGCTGTGTCTGAACGCTCGCCGGCGGCAGCGATTTCTTCCGGAGCCGATGCGCTGCCGGCAGAAGATTCGCCCGGGGCAGCAGATGCAGCCATAGCAGCCGAGGTGCGTGGAGCGGCGGAGCCGCCGGCAGCGGCAGACGCGACCGCAGCCGCACCCGCCGAGCCGAACCTTCTAGAAGCTGCGCTGGGAACGTTGCCGGTTGTGCCGGAATCCGTTCGCCAGTTGCTGCACGATCGCAAGTACGCCGAGGCAGTGGCAGCCATCGATCAGATGTTGGCAGGCCCGGAGGTCCCGGCGGCCTTGCCGCGAGATTTCCTGGGCTACCTCAAGGGCCGGGCATTGCACCTGGCAGGCGAATACGACGAGGCGGTAGCGGCCTTCGAGGTGGTCGAACGGGAGTTTGCCGCCAGCCGCTGGGCTCGCAGCGCGAAGTTCGCCCGTGCGGTAGCGCTCGCTCGCAAGGGAGACTTCCAGGGTGCCGAGCGCATCTACCGAGAAGAGGCGCAGTATCTGCTTTCGGGACAGCGCAAGCAGGAGATCGCCGAGATTTATCTGGAGTTTGCGCGGGCCTATTTCCGCCCCAAGGACGAGCAGCAGCCGCCCGACTACACAAAGGCGCTGGAGTTTTTCAACGAGGCGCTGGCTGTTGGGCCGGAGCCGGGCGTGCGTGCGGAGGTGGAGCTGCTTGTGGCAGAGTGTTACCAGAACTTGGGCAATCTCCAGGAGGCTGCGGCGCGCTATGCGGCCTTCAGTCGAGAGCACGCAGACAGCCCGCTGGACATCGAAGCTCGCTTCCGCTTGGGCCAGTGTCAGCTTGGCATGGGGCAGCCGGCCGAGGCACGCCGCACCTGGCAGGACCTGCTGGCGACGTATCCGAACAACCCGAGCGAGCGTTTGGCCGAGGCGGCGTTCAATCTCGCTGCCACGTATGGCCTGCCCACGCCGGCGACGCGGGAAGACCTCAGTCTGGGCGTGGCCGCGCTAGAGGCATTCTTACGGCGGTTTGCCACACATCGGCTGGCAAGCCGGGCACACCTGTTGATCGCGCAGAGTCAGGCACACCTGGGCCGGTACGAGGAGGCTGTAGCGAGTTTGAATCGTTTTCTGGCAGACGAGCGGTATTCAGGCAGCGAAGAGGTGCCCCTGGCCCGGCAGCTTCTGGGGCGCTCGTACCAGCTTCAGAAGCGGTTCGCAGAGGCCCTGGCTGCCTGGCAAGAGTTTCTCAAGCTCCATGCGTCCCACGCGGCGTGGGCCGAGGTACAGCGGGAGATCATCAATACCGAGTACCTGCAAGGCGCCGAGGCTGCTGCGGGAGGAGATGCGGCTACGGCCCGCCAGCTTTGGGGCGAGTTCCTGGCGAAATACCCGCTCGACGAGCGCAACCCAGGCATTTTGTACGAGCTGGGCCGGATGCTCCACGCGGAGCAGAAATGGGAGGAGGCCGTGGCCGAATGGCGGCGGTTGGTGTCGAAGTATCCGCAGACGGAAGCCGCCAGCCAGGCGCAATACATGATCGCTTGGACGCTCGAAGGCCCCTTGGCCCGCTATGAGGAGGCAATCAAGGAGTATCGCAAGCTCAACTGGGGCAGCTACGTGGGAGCGGCGGCGCAGCGGATTGCAGCACTGACGGCACCGCGGTTCGAGATCTCTACTGAACGCGTCTTTCGCACCGACGAGACCCCGCGGCTGCGGCTGGTCAGCCGCAACATATCGAGCCTGACCGTGCGTGCCTACCGCGTGGATCTGGAGACCTATTTCCGCAAGATGCACCTGGCGGGAGGCGTGGAAGGGCTGGATATAGCACTGATCGACCCGGATGAAGAGTTCGAGTTCACGGTGCCCGATTATCAGCCATACCGGGAATTTGCGGGCGAGATCGAGGTGCCGCTGCCCGCGCAGGGAGACGTGGCGGCAGCGGCCGGCGTGATGGCCGTCACCGTCTCCAGCAGCACGCACGAGGCCACCACGCTGGTGTTGCGCAGCGACTTGGAAATCATCGTGAAGTGCTCGCGGGACGAGGTGTTCGTATTTGCCGAGAACCTGCGAACCGGCGAGCCATGGCCGAACGTGCGGCTGCTGTTCAGCAACGGCAGCCAGGTGTTTGCAGAGGCGGCCACCGGGCAGGATGGCGTGTTCCAGCAGGCGTACGAGGCATTGCGAGACACGCCTGCCGATATTCGCGTGTTTGCAGTGGCGCAAGGGAACGTGGCCTCGAACCTGGCCGATCTCTCCGGGGTGAGCGTGGCCCAGGGCCTGAGCGAGCGCGGCTACATCTACACCGACCGTCCGGTGTATCGCGCGGGACAGCTCGTGCACGTGCGGGGGATCCTACGAACGGTGGCCGAAGACCACTTTGTCGTGCCCGAGGGCGCGCGCTACCGGTTGGAGGTGTTCGACCCCCGCAACCGGCTCGTGCGCGAACAAGAGGTGGCGCTGAACCGCTTCGGCAGCTTCCACGCGCACTTCGAGCTGCCGGCCGCGAGCGCCAGCGGAACCTATCGCATCCAGGTGCGGGACGAGGTGGGCCGCAGTTTTCAGGGGCTGTTTGAGGTGCAAGAGTATCAGCTCGAACCGGTGCAGATCCAGATCGACTCGCCGCGCAGTGTCTACTACCGCGGCGAGGAGATCGAGGGGACGATCTCCGTACGGTATTCATACGGCGCACCGCTGGCAGACCGAGAAGTGCGCTACAGCGTGGGAGATGGGCGCGTCTACACGGCACGTACGGATTCCGAGGGCAAGGTTCCCTTCAAGCTCCCCACGCGCGAGTATGCCGAATCGCAGACGTTGATGCTGTTGGTCGAGCTGCCCGAACGCGGCCTTCAGGCCGGAAAGCAATTCCTCCTGGCGACGCGGGGATTCTCGCTGGCGGTGAGCACGAGGCGCGATGTGTTTGTGGCGGGCGAGACGTTCGAGGTGCAGGTCTCTGCGAGCGATGCCGAGGGCAAGCCACTGGCAGAGAAACTGCGGCTGCGCGTGTTCGAGCGCACGCACGTGGCAGGGCAGACGGGGGAGCGCGAGCTGCAAGTGCACGAGGTAACCACGGGAGAGAGCGGCACAGGCCTCGTTACGCTGAGGTTCGAGCAAGGGGGCACGCTGGTCCTGCGTGCCGAGGGGACGGACCACTTCGGCAACCTGATCAGCGGAGAAACCGTGGTAACGGTGTCCGACGACAAAGATCGAGTGCGGCTGCGGATCCTGGCCGACAGGCACACGTTCAAGGTCGGAGAGACGGCACGCGTGCAGCTCCACTGGCGAGAAGAGCCGGCCCTGGCGCTGGTCACCTGGCAGGGTGCCCGCATTCTCGGCTATCGGCTGGTGAGGTTGCGGGAAGGGGCAAATGAGTTGCAGTTCCCGCTCACGCCCGATCTGGCACCCAATTTTGAGCTGGCCGTGGCCGTGATGACCAACGATCTGCCGCCCAAAGAGCCGGAGGCACGCGCTGCCTTCAGCCGGTTTCATCAGGCGTCTAGCCCCTTCTCGGTGGAGCGGGAGCTGCGCGTGAAGATCGAGCCGCGCCGCAAGGGGCAGCAGGCCGGACCGCCGCGCCCCGACGAAGAGATCGAAGTCGTGATCACCACGACCGATCCCCAGGGCCAGCCTGTCTCAGCCGAGCTGAGCCTGGCCATGATCGACGCTGCGCTGGCCGAACGCTATGCCGAGCCGCTGCCGCCCATCCACGAGGTGTTTCGCGGCACGCCGCGCCAGCCGGCCATGCAAACCGTTTCCAGCGCTAGCTTCTCCTATCACCCGGCTACGCGTGCGATCGACCGGCAGCTTTTGGCAGAGGCAGAGCGCGCGGCCATCGCCGCAGACGAGGCAGAGGCACTGGAGCGGCTCGCTGCCAACGCAATGCCCGGTGCTATTTCCCCACTCGGCCCGCCGCACGGGGCCCCGGTCAGGGACGCAGAGCACTTCGGGGGGGTGGGCGGGGCGGAAGCGGGAGATTGGGCCGAACCCAGGGCCCAAACCGTGATAGCCAATGGGTACGGCTTGGATGACCTGCGCCAACAAAAGGCCGAGGCCGCGAAGTTGGGCCTGCTCGCCTCTGACACAGCGACGGGCCAGCAGCGCGCACTTGCTCGATTCTGGAAGGTGCCGGATGCCTCTACGTTCATGCAGCGCGCCGCAGCCGGACATAACCTTGCTGTGCTGCACCAAGACGGGCGGCAAGAGAACCTCGACGTGCGCGGCAAGTCGGCTGCTGAGCTGACAGCCTTGGCCGCAGAGCTACGCGCGGCCGGGGCACGCGTGCTGGCACCTCATGCCACCCAGGAGACCGGGTATTGGCATCCCGAAGTGGTCACCGACGAGTCGGGCCAGGCCGTGGTCGCCCTCACGCTGCCCCCGCGTTCCACAGGCTGGAGGCTGCGCGCACGCGGCATCACGGTCGATACGCTCGCAGGCGAGGCAGCAGCGGAGCTGCAAGTGCGCAAGGCGCTGTTCGGCGAGCTGAAGCTGCCGCTGGCGTTCACAGCGGGAGACGAGGCGGAGGTTGAGGTGCTCATCCACAACGACATTGTAGATCAGGGCACTATCAAGGCGACGTTGCGCGCCACCATCGGCGGCCGCTCTGTCCAGGAGGACCGGGAGTTGCCGGTGAACGCGCGCGGCGTGCACGAGACCCGTTTCAAACTAGCGCTTGGCTGGCCGGAGGGGGTGCCACCCCAAGCCGCACAAGAGATTGAGCTGGAGCTGCGAGTGGCGCACGGCGAAGAGACCGACGTCACCTCGCGCGCCGTGCCGTTGTTGCCCTATGGCATGCCCGTGTTCGCCACGGCCAGTGGCGTGGCCAGTGCCGATGCCACGGTCTTCTTGGCACCGCCGGACATGCCGCTGGAGTCTCCCAGTCTGGAGATTTTCGTCGGCCCGACTGTGGAACGCAGCCTGTTGGACGTGCTCTTCGGTCCCATACCGTGGTGCCAGGCTGAGCATGCACGCCTCGCCTCGGCGATCGATACCGCCACGAGCGATCTGATGGCGGCCGTGGCATTGCAAGCCCTGCTGGCAGACACGACCGCAGACGATCCGCAGGTGCGGGCACTCGATGAGCGCGTGCGCGCCGGCATCGCCTTGCTCGGCTCGGCGCAAAGAGACGATGGGGGCTGGAGCTGGAGCGGTAGCGGCGGCACGACCGACCGCTATACCACGGCGCGTGCCTTTTGGGCGCTGACACTCGCCAGAAAGGCCGGTTACACGGTGGCCGACGGCACCTACGATTCGGCCGCCCAGTACCTGGCCGGGCAGGTGGCGGCCAGTGCCGAGAGCGACTTCGACAGCAAGTCGGTTCTGTTGCACGCGCTCGCCTCTGCGGGCCGGGGAGACTTCGCGTTGGCCAATCGCCTGCACCGCAACCGCCCCTCTCTGTCCAACGCCGCGCTTGCCTACCTGGCGGCGGCGCTGGTGTACATGGAAAGACCACAAATGGCCGGAGAGATCTTGGAGCTGCTCCTCGCCCGCAACCTGAAAGCGGCCCCGGCAGAGACAGAGCAGCCGGGCCTGGCCTCCTGGACGCATGCCCAGGTTGAGGTCATGGCCATTGCACTTTTGGCACAACAAGAAGTGGCCCCCCAACATGCCCGGACCCGCGAGCTGGTCGAAAGCCTGCTCGCCGCACGCGTGGGACCGCGCTGGTCGCCAGACAAGGCCACCGGCCCCGCCACCCTCGCCCTGGCACGCTGGTTCGGCCGCAATCGCCAGGCACACGAGCAATACCGGCTCACGGTGTTCGTCAACGATCGACAGGCCGCAGTGCTGGACGTGGGCCCCAAGTCGCCCACGCATACCATTCAGGTGCCTGCCGAGCTGCTCAAGGAAGGCCCCCAGCGAATCCTATTCGCCCTCGAAGGCCGCGGCCGATTCGCCTATCAATGCGTGTTAAGCGGCTTTGTTCCCGCCGACAAGCTGGCAAGCCACAAGGCCAACTGGCAGGTGCGCCGCACCTACGAGCCTGCTCCACGCGAGCTGGACGGCCGCGAGATCCCGCGCGGGTTCGATATCGTCCAGGGCAACTACACGCACTTCCGCAATCCGCTCACGCAACTGCCGGTCGGCCAGCGCGGCCACGTGGTGCTGGAACTGTGGCGCACAGTGCATGCCGCCACGCCCGATGAACAGCTTGATTACCTCGTGCTCACCGAGCCGTTGCCTGCCGGCGTCTCGGTCATCGAAAGTTCGATCGCCGGCGGCTTTGAAAGGTACGAGATCCAGCCCGGTGCCATCATCTTCTATATCGGCAGCAGGCGCTATGTGGACACGATCCAGTTCGACGTGCACGGGTACATGCCCGGCACCTATCGAGCCGCGCCCACGTTTGTGCGCAACGCCTACCGGCCGGAACAGCTCGCCGTTGCCGAGGCCCGGGCGCTCACTGTACTGCCGCAGGGCGCCGCGAGCGGTGACGAATACCGTCTCACGCCGCGCGAATTGTTCGAGCTGGGCCGCCGCTACTTCGAGCGGCGCCAGTACGATGCCGCCGGCCGCTACCTCTCGGAACTCACGGTTAACTGGCAGCTCCAGCCGGATCCCCACCGAGAGGCGGTGCAGATGCTGCTTGATGTCTACTTGCAGCTCGGACCGGCGCGCTCCGTGGTCGAGCAGTTCGAGCTGTTGCGCGAGAAATGGCCCAGCGTGGAGATCCCGTTCGACAAGATCGTGAAGATCGGCGCGGCATACGACGAGATCGGCGAGTACGAGCGGAGCTATCTGGTGTTCCGGGCCACGATCGAGGGCAGCTTCCTGCGCGAGACTGCCGTGCCGGGGTTCTTGCAGAACAGGGGAGAGTTCTTGCGCAGCGTAGGCGTGATGCGGCGGCTGCTCGCCGAGTATCCGCCCGAGCCGTACGCGGCCGCCGCACAGTATGCCCTGGCTCAGAACGTTTACGCCTATGCCCCCCAGGCCTCCGCGGATCCCAAGCTGCGCGAGCAGAAGATCGGCCGCGTGGAACTCGTGAGGCTGGCCCTAGGCATGCTGGAAGAGTTCCTCACCGTCTACCCAGAAGATCCGGCGGCCGACCAGGCCTCTTTCTCGCTGGCCAACGCGCTGCTCGAACTCAAGGCTTACCGGCAGGCGATTGAACGTGCCCAACAGTTCGCGGCACGTTATCCGAACAGCGAGTACCTGGATAGTTTCTGGTTCGTGATCGGCTACAGCCACTTCGCCCTGGGCGAGGCCGAGGCGGCCCTGGAGATGTGCCGCCAGGTGGCAGACACGCTGCGGGTCGACCCCCGCACCGGCCGCGAGACCGAGACGCGCAACAAGTGGCAGGCTGTGTACATGCTCGGCCAGATCTACCACAGCCTGGGCCAGGCCGTGCAAGCGATCGCTGAATACGGCCGCGTCGCTGACCGCTTTGACGATGCACGCAAGGCGATCGAGTACTTTACCCGCAAAGATCTGGCCCTGCCCGAAGTGACCACCGTGCTGCCTGGACAGCCGGCAGAGGTCGAGCTGCGGTTCCGTAATGTCGCCCGCTGCGACGCGATGGTGTATCGCATCGATCTGCTCAAATTCGGGCTGTTGAAGCGGAACCTGGAGCATGTGACGCAGATCAACCTGGCGGGCATCCGGCCCTATCATGAAGCGCAGATCGAGCTGGGAGACGGCGAGGACTACCGCGACCGCACGTTGGCCCTACAGCTTCCGTTGCGAGAGGAGGGCGCATACCTGGTCGTCTGCCGCGGAGACAATCTGCACGCGAGCGGCCTGGTGCTGGTCACTCCGCTGGCCATCGAAGTGCAGGAGGAGGCATCCTCGGGCGAGGTGAGGGCTACCATCAAGGATGCGTTGGCGGGCCGGTACGTGCCAAACGTGCAGGTGAAGGTCATCGGCAGCGCGAACGACGAGTTCGTCTCGGGCGAGACCGACTTGCGCGGCGTATTTGCGGCCCAATCGATTATCGGCACCAGCACGGTGATCGCGCGTGCCCAAGGCGACCGCTACGCGTTCTACCGCGGCCGGCTATACCTGGGGCCGCAACCGCAGGCCGCCCAGCAACAGCAGCAGGAACCCCCCATGCCGCAAGAAGAAAAGGCGGACCTGCTCAAGAATTTGAACGAAAGCAACACTCTCATCCAGACGCAGCAGCAGGAGCAGCTCAAGCAGATTTACAACAAGAGAAAGTCCGGCGTGGAGGTGCAAGAGGCGTTTTAATCCCCGGAGTTCCAAAGACGCGCTGCGCTACAACCCGCGATCTGACATCTGAGATTCGAGATCTCAGATGCACTTCAGACACGATGCAAATCCCCCGGAGCGGGCCCCTTTTTGCCAAATGCGGCACGTATGCTCAGGATACTGGCCTGCGTGAAACGGCAACTCGCGCAGGCGGACGTGTTCGAGCAAAACCGCGCACTGATGGGCTTTGGTGTTGGCGTGCTGTGCGCCGGTTCCAACTGTGCGTTGCCCCCATTCCAGCCAGGGGAGGCCACAAGGTCGATGCGGGGCGCGGTAACACAAGGTGGCACCGCTGTCGAGATGTACAGTCCGGTTCGGACAGCGAGGGGGGGCTTCGGTCGCCCTGAGGCACGGTCCCGCCAACGCCGAGCGGCCCTCCGCTAGCAAACAGGGTGTCGCGGTTTCACTTCAAACAACTCCGCTAGCGGATACGTGAGCGCAGTTTGAGGCGATCCCTATGCTCGGCCGCTCCGCGCCTCTATTTCTAGCGCCTCCTCAGCAGGCGCTGTGCCTCATCCACGGCTTGCCCAAGTTGGTCGACCTCCTCCAGCGTGTTGTAGAGGTAGAAGCTTGCCCGCGTGCTGGCCGTGATACCCAACCGCTTGTGCAGCGGCATGGCGCAATGATGCCCGGCGCGCACGGCAATCCCTCGCCTGTCGAGCAGATGGGCCACATCGTGTGCATGCATCCGCTCGACCACAAAGCTGACGATGCCCCCCTTATGCTCCGGTGTGGGGCCGAGCAGCCGCACACCGGAGATTCCACCCAGCACAGTATGTGCACGCTCGACCAGCAGCCGCTCGTGGCGGAAGACGGCGTCCAGACCCACGCGCAGCAGATAATCGATGGCCACGCCCAGCCCGATGGCAGGCACAATCGGCGGCGTACCCGCCTCGAAGCGAGCCGGAATGTCAGCCGGCTCAAACCCCTCGAGCCGCACGCGGCGGATCATGCTCCCGCCCCCCAGAAAGGGGGGCATCTGCTCCAGCACTTCTCGCCGCGCATACAGCACGCCCACGCCCGACGGGCCGAGCATCTTGTGTCCGCTGAAGGCCAGAAAGTCTACGTCCAGCGCCTGCACGTCCGTGACGGCATGTGGCACGCTCTGGGCCGCATCGACAAGCACGCGAGCACCAACCTCGCGAGCCGCCTTGACGAGGACCCGCAACGGATGCATCGTGCCAAGAACGTTCGTCACGGCCGCAACAGCCACTAGCTTTGTGCGGTCGGTGAGCAGTCTAGGTAAGGCATCCAAGTCCAGCATGCCGTCGTCTTGCAGGGGAAGGTAGCGCACCACGACACCGCGCCGTGCGGCAAGCTGCTGCCAGGGCACAATATTAGAGTGATGCTCGGCTTCGGTGAGCAGGATTTCGTCCCCTGCGGAGAGGAAGGCATCGCCCCAGCTTCGGGCCACGAGGTTGATGCTTTCGGTCGTACCGCGGGTGAAGACGATTTCTTCCGGGGCGCGGGCATTGATGAAGCGGCCGACCTTGGCGCGGGCTTCTTCATACAGATCCGTGCTCTGATCGCTCAGCCAGTGGATGCCCCGGTGGACGTTGGCGTACTGCCGTTCGTACACGCCCACCATGGCCTGGATCACCTGCCTGGGGTGTTGGGTGGTGGCGGCATTATCTAGGTAGACGAGCGGCACGCCGCTGCGGACTGTGGTGTGCAGGATGGGGAAATCTTCCCGCAAAGACCAGGGATCGAGCGGTTCAGAGGGGGCGGCGTTCATGGGCGACTGGGCGGCCGGCCGTGCTGATCGTCTGTTGGGGGCGTTGCTGGGGGCAGGTGTGCGTTGGTGCTAGGTGCGTGCGCCGGGCCATGTTGGTCATGATCTGCGGTCGAGGGAGCGGCAGCCGGCTGAGAAATGGGCGAAAAAAGGGCGATTTTCATCACACGCCAGGGGAGTAGGCAGCATTTCTGGCGATTAGGCGTTAGGCGCACTCCTAGTAGGGAGAGCATCTCCTCGGCAGAGAGGTTCTGGGCATCGGCGACCGTGCTGCCATTGATCCGCTGCATCAGCATCGAGGCGCTGGCGAGCGAGATGCAGCAACCATCGCCATCGAACCAGGCTTCGCGGATGCGGCCGTGCTCGTCGATGGCCAGGTCGATATGGACGAAGTCGCCGCACAGCGGGTTATCGTCCTCATGGGCATGCGTGGCGTGGGGGCAGCGGCCGCGGTGGAAGGGCGATTCGAAGTGGTCCAGGATGTGTTCCTGGTAGATGTCGTCTTCGTCAGGGGCCAATGGGGGCCGGCTCCGGGTTAGCGGCAGGATCGAGTTGTATAGGATCATGGTGGCATGGCTCGCGGCGGCCGGTCAAGGTGAACGGAATCGTGGCGATAGCGCAAGCGAACTGGCGGTAGCCCGCAGCGGCGCGTCTGTGCGGTCCGTCTGCTGTGCTCAAGTGATGCCTGCGCGCGGAAAGCGAAGACCGGTGGTCGGCTGTCGCCGGTCGATCGACTAGCGGCTAGAAATCGCGTGGCGGGGATTCGGCCGGGGCCACGTTGCGGAAGAACTCGAGCAGCTCGGGGGCCACGCCGTCGATCTGGTACAGCTCGAGGGCCTCGGCAAGCTGGTCCACGGCCTCGCGGTGGCGGCCCAGATAGCCGTAGTGGTATCCCAACAAGAAGTGCCCTTCCGGCCGAAGGGGGTGCTGGCGTACGAAATGTTCCAGGCTCCGCAGCGCGCGGTCGAACGCAGCCGGCTCAGGCACATAGTCTTGCCAGTTGCCCGCCACGGCCCCCCACTCTTCACGAGGGAGCGTCCACAGAGCGCGATGCAGGGCATCGGACGCGGCAGCGTGGTCTTTCAGCAGCACGAAGGCACGCAGCAGGTGGGCATAGCCATCCGCCGGATCCTGCATGACAAGCTGGTCGAGCTGTGCGAGGGCGCCCGGGTAATCGCCAGCACGGGCGGCTGAAACAGCACGCTCCATGATCGCCGCCGCATCGCCGTACGAAACTGCGGGATCGGGTGCAGGAGGCGCGCCCAGCTCTTCGGCTGCGGGCGGCGGATAGATGGGGCGATACACGTAGCCGTTCTTCCCAAGGGGCACGATTTCGTGGCCTAGCGGCTGCCACCACGGCCAGACCACGACTGCCGGAAAGAGCGTGGCCGGGCCGAACGGCGCATCGACCAGGATCCACGGCTGAGCCGGGGGAGCAGGTCTTACGTCCACGAGTCGCTCGGCCCAGGAGGAATCTTGGCCCGGTTCTTGGTCCTTGCGCACGCGGCCCTGTGCATCTTCTGCTGCTGCGGCATCAGCCGTGCGGAGGAGCACCACAAGGGCCGCTGCCCAGGCAGCCGTGCGGCCAAAGTGCGCTACGGAGCATTGGTTCATGCGACGCACCTCACGTTCTGTTCTTGCGCCGGGAGACGCGTGCTACTCCGCCTGGCACTCCGCAAGGATTCTGCGGTACTCTTGTCGCGCAGCTTCGAAGGCCCGCTCGGCCTCGGCTCGCTCCGACTCGCGGATCTGCGGCGCCTTCTGCTTCCAGCACACGTCCACGGCGTCCAGGCACCACTGGGCGCTGCGCCGGCTGGCGCGGATGGGCTTGCCGTCAAGCTCGACAAAGATGGGGTTCGTGTGGGCTGCGGGAAAGATGCGCACAGCAATCCAACTGCTCTGCGTGGGCGTGTAGTCGAACGTTACGTCCACCACACGGCCATCTGCCTCGATCGTTCGGGACTCGACGGCCCGGCCATTGACGATCAACTCGACTGGCACGGTGCGCGTATTTTCGATGCGTGCCCGCTCGACGTGCCAATAGGGGCGCTCGCGCAGCGGACGCTGCCGAATGTCTTCGCGCGGCTCCGGCTCGAGAAACGCAGCGGCTTGCACCGTCACGCGCAGCCGCTCGCCGGCCCTGATGGCCAGCACGCTGGGACGGTTCTTGTCCCCCGGCTCGCCGACGCCTAGCCCGTTGGCCTGGAAGTTGATCAAGTGCGCCTTCCCGTCACTGCAATAGCTGCGCCCATCACGCAGGCCGAAGGCGTAGTCGTCGTAGCTCAAGCGGCCGTCCGGCCCGGGAGTCATCTTCACGTACGCGCGGCCCAATCCCACACGCTCCCCATAGATGCAAGGGAAGTCGGTCTCACCGCTGATGCGCGTCGTAAAGCCGCAGTTCAGCGTGTGGTACCAGATGTTCAATTCCCACACAATCGGAGTGTCCACGGCGCTGATGAAGTCGCAGACGCCATGCACCACATCGACGATGTACTCGTTGGCACCGATGCCGTTGAACGGCGGCATGCTATACGAGGGCAAGCTATCCTCCCGCACCTCCAACCCCCAGCCGCTGTGCGAAAACCCCACCACGCCGCCCTGCTCCTTGCCCCATTTGAGGATGGGCAGGTCCCAGCTTGGCCATTCTTCGATACGCGACGTCCCAGGGTAATCGTCTTCGCTCAACCGCAATAGGCACAAGTGCCCAGCATGCGAGCTAGGAAAGCCCGACACCTCCACGTCGTAGCGCATCAGGTACGTGGGCTGAGACAGCGGGCTCGTCTGGCCCTCGAAGAACTGCTTCTGGTAGTACCAGCACGGCCCCCAAGATAGCACGCACCCAACGTTGAGGTCTTCTCCCAGGATGTGTCGCAGCATGTCTTCAGGCGTTACGCCCTCGCTGGGAGCCTCGTAATGAGCACAACCCGCGGCATGCACGTGGTGGTCTCCTGAGTACCATCCGAAGTCTGCTACCTTGATCCAACGCTTGAGCTGAAATGTCTCCTTGTGCTGGCTGGCCTCGGGTACCTGGACCTCTCGCTTGAGTACGAGGTACTCGGGCCCGCGCCCGTACGTTACCTGGTAGCTGCCTGGCGGCAGATACACGCTCTCTCCGCTGTGCCGGTACACCTGGTCGTGGAAGAAGAAGTCGGGCGCCAGCCGCCGAGCACGCGAGGGATAAACCCGACCGCGCGCGTCGCTGATCACAAACCAGCCGGTCGTAGGCGTGCCGTCGTCGTCGAGCACCTCCAATACCACCTCCACTGCCGGCTGGCAGGTGAACAGGATGTTCACCTCGTTGCGGAACCCTAGGTCTTGCGTCCCCTGCCCAACGTCGAACAGCAGCTTCGCCTCGCGCTGCCCAGCATCTCGGCTATACAACTCAATCGTGCGATACTCCAGCGCGAGGCCAGACAGCTCTGGCACCAGCGGCTGTTTGTCGTACAGCCCAACGTCCAGCCAGCGATCTTGCACTTCTTGAGGCCGGATCTGCGTGCGTGCCTGCGGCGCGCCGCTCGAGCGGGCATACAGCGGCTCAGCATTGGGACTGGTGCAGTTTAGCCTAGCCGTCACCCCCGCCTCGTTGTGCACCTTGACGAGGAACACGCGCCAGCCCTGCTGAATGAGTTCCTTCGCCGCCGGGCCAGCGGCCACCTTGACGCGGCTCTCGGGGTTGATGTTCACCCCCACCAGGCAGAGGGGATCCAGCGCCTCTTGCACCAGCGCAACGAACTCTTCTGGATCCTCGCAATCGAGCGCCCGCTGAAATGCCTGTTGGTGCTCGCCGCTCAACGGGGCCCCCATCTGCTCCAGGGCCTGTGCCACCCGCACCACCTGGGCCCGCAGCGCCTGGGCCGACACGCCTTTGACCATCGGTAGTGCGGACGGCTCGTCGGCGTGCCCCCAACCTCCAAAATGTGCCAGCCAAACTACCGCACCCATGCCCACCATCCAAACCAGCCGCCTGCCTGCACAACGCATGGCCATCTCCTTCGTGCTAGGGTTGGGATGTACGCCGGCCGGCAGATTCGTTACAACAGGAACGGCCGGGAACCATCATCATGCGCTTTAGCGCCACGGGCGGCAAGCAGTTTTGGCGAGCGCGGCGTTCGCCCGCTGGCCCATGTGGCCTGCGAACCGGCCCAGCCGCACGGCTGTCTGCCCTGATGGAGTGCCGGCCTGCCGATTGCCCCACTATCGACCCCAATGAGTTCCCATACAACAACAGCCCAGTTACCGGCGGCCGAACTGCCCAAGCAGTACCAGCATCAGGATCCGGAGGCTCGCTGGTACCGTTTTTGGGAGAAGAAGGGCTACTTCCACAGTGATCCGGATCCCAGCCGCACGCCCTATACGATCGTCATCCCTCCGCCCAACGTTACGGGGGCATTGCACCTGGGGCATGCGCTCAACAACACGCTGCAAGATATCCTGATCCGCTTCAGGCGGATGCAGGGCTACAATGTGCTTTGGGTGCCGGGCACAGACCACGCCGGTATCGCGACGCAGGCGGTGGTGGAGCGGCGCCTATTGCAAGAAGAGGGCCTATCTCGGCACGACCTGGGGCGGGAGCGGCTCGTGGCCCGCATCTGGGAGTGGAAAGCCGAGTACGAGCAGCGGATCCTCACGCAGCTCAAGCGGATGGGCTGTAGTTGCGACTGGCGCCGCACGCGGTTCACGCTGGATCCTATTTGCGCACGAGCCGTGCGGCACACGTTCTTTCGACTATTTCGCGACGGGCTGATCTACCGCGGCAAGCGGCTAGTGAACTGGGACACCTTCTTGCAAACCGCCGTCAGCGACGACGAGGTGTTCCATGAGACGATCGCGGGCCATTTCTGGCACTTGCGCTACCCGGTGATCGATCCCGGGCCGGGGGAGCCGGCATACGTGACCGTGGCCACGACCCGGCCCGAAACCATGCTCGGCGATACGGCCGTGGCCGTGCACCCGGACCCGGCCGGGGCACTTGAACGCGCCGCAGCAGAACTACGCAGCCGCCTGGCCCAGGCGGCCGAGAAGGAACGGGCCGGACTGGAGGCCGAGTTGGCCGGCATCGAAGCGCGCCGCCGGGATGTGCTGCCTGAGCTGTTAGCACTGCGAGACATGGCCCGTGCCGGCCGGCAGGTGCGCCTGCCGCTGCTCGACCGCCCCATCCCACTGATTCTCGACGAGTGGGCCAAGCCCGAACTCGGCAGCGGCTGCGTGAAGATCACCCCCGCACACGACCCCAACGACTACGAGGTAGGCGTGCGCCATCGCCTGCCCATGATCAACGTATTGAACCCCGACGGTACGCTCAATGCCGCCGCCGGACCGTACCAGGGCCTCTCCATTGCTGAAGCCCGGGAGCGCGTGGTGGAAGACCTGCGGCGGCTGGGGCTGCTGGCCGCTGTCGAGGAGCGCGAGATCGATCTGGCACACTCCGATCGGTCTAAAACCCCCATCGAACCCTATCTGGCCGACCAGTGGTTCGTGCGCATGGAACAGCTCGCCCAGTCTGCCATCGACGCCGTGACCAGCGGCCGCGTGCAGATCGTGCCGGCCCGTTACGCGCAGGGCTATATCGACTGGCTCAGCGAGAAGCGAGATTGGCCCGTGAGCCGCCAGCTCTGGTGGGGCCATCAGATTCCCATCTGGTATTGCCGCACCGCCAGCGAGGCGGAGCTGCAACGAGCCTTCGCCAGCCGCCCAGACATTGCCTGGCAGCGGGACGAGGAGAACGGGCAATGGCTCATCTGCTCGCGCGACGAAGACCTTGCACCCGATGCCTTGCCGGGGCATGCGCTTCTTCGGGAGCAGGACGTGCTCGACACCTGGTTCAGCTCGGCGCTCTGGCCTCATTCCACGCTTGGCTGGCCCGAGGCCACCCCGGAACTGAAGTACTATTACCCGACCAGCACGCTGATCACAAGCAGAGACATCATCACCCTCTGGGTGGCCCGCATGGTGCTCACGGGCCTGTACAACGTGGGCGAAGTGCCCTTCAGAGAGGTCTACATCCACCCCAAGATTCTGGACAACTATGGCGAGGGCATGTCCAAGTCGAAAGGCAACGGGGTGGACCCTCTGGACGTGATGGAGAAGTTCGGGGGCGATGCGCTGCGCTTCGGCCTGGCCTACCTGACCACCGAGACGCAAGATGTGCGCATGGCCGTGGACTTCGAATGCCCCCATTGCGGCCAGTTGATGGAACAGACGCGCGAGAACCGCATGCTGCCCCGGCTACGCTGCCCCAAGTGCCGGGGCGAGTTCCGTACCCAGTGGGCTGAACGAGACGAGGACCTTGCGCTCCCCCGGGGACCGGTCGTAAGTGAGCGGTTCGAGATGGCCCGCAACTTCTGCAACAAGCTCTGGAACGCAGCACGCTTTGCCCTGCTGAACCTGGGCGGCTATACCGCTGGTGCGGTGGCCGAGTCGGAATTGTTGCTAGAAGACCGCTGGGTGCTCAGCCGCCTGGCCACCGTGTGCCGGTCGGTGACCGCCGCGCTGGAGCAATACCGCTACTCCGAGGCGATGCGGCAGCTCTATGCCTTCGCCTGGGATGAGTTCTGCAGCTTCTACCTGGAGATGATCAAAGGACGCCTCCAGGACGCTACGCAGCGCCCCATGGCCCAGCGAGTTTTGGCGTACGCCCTGGACGTGCTGGTGCGCCTGCTGCATCCCGCAGCCCCCTTTATTACCGAAGAGATCTGGCAGCGGCTGAACCAGGCGGCGCCCGAACGCGGCCTGGAGACGCCGCAGCCGGCGGCCGAGAGCGTGATGATCGCTGCATGGCCCCATCTGCCAGCACATCTTGTCGATACCGAGATCGAACGTCAATTCAGCCGCTTTCAGGAGGTGTTGGCGGCCTTGCGCGAGATTCGCGCCCGGCAAAACATCGCCCCTCGCGCCACGCTCAAGTTCACGTTGCGCTGCGATCCAGTCCTGACCAACCTGCTTGCACCCATGGCACCCTATTTCTCGCGATTGGCCGGCGCCCAGTTGGCAAGCTGCGGCCCGGATGTGCAGCCGCCACAAACATACGCGCTGGTCCGGCTGTCGACCTGCGAGGTGTATGCCGACCTGGAGGGTTTGATCGATGTGGCTGCTGAGCGCCTTCGGCACAGCAAAGAGCGAGAGAGGCTGCTCGGCCTGATCGCGGGCAAGCAGCAGAAGCTGGCCAACCAGGGTTTTGTGTCCCGGGCGCCGGCCGCAGTGGTAGAACAAGAACGCCAAGCGCTCGCAGAACTCCAGATTCGCCTGGCCGCGGTGGAGCAGGCCCTGGCAGGGCTGCCGCAGCAGTAGGCAAAGCTCTGCCAGCGCACAACCGCTCTGAAAGGCGTTCACCTGGTACCTTGTGAGGCGTTTTTGCAGCGCGGCGCCCAGGCAGCGTCTCGGCATGTGCGGTTGCCGAGAGTGTGGTATGTGCCTCGGCGCCGGCTGGAATACCCCAACGCAGCGGGGGCCACCGCGCTGCAATTCCGCAACAGGGCTCGGCCGGCCCAGCGCGCCCTTACGGTTCGAGCGGCAGGCCCAACGTTTCGGTAAAGCGGTCGAACATGTTCGCCGTGCACACTACGAAGACGATCTCGGCCGTTTCGTGGTCCGAGAAGTGCTCGCGCAGACGAACCACGTCTGCATCGGCAATCCGATGGGGCGAGGCCGTGAGCTTGGCCCCAAACCGGAGGGCCTGCGCCAGGCCGGCGTTGGATTGGCCATCTGGCGCATCGAGCGACCAGATCTCTTCCTCCGTGCAACCCAGCGCCAACAGCCGCGCTCGCGCGCGGTCAAGCGCGTACCACGCCCGGTTGTGCCGCGCCGAGACCCACGCCAGTTGCGCCTTGATCAGCGGCGGCAGCCGCCCTTCGCTGGCGACCGCCTCGATGCACGCCGCTTGCCCAAGGCCCATTTGCGGAAAATACGCCAATGCGCGGACCCATGCCGGAACTCGCTCTGCCTGCTGCTCCGCACCCAGCAGCGGCCGCACCTCCTCGTCGCTCAAAATCGCCACGCGCGGCGAGCGGCTCCGGCACGAGGCCAGAGCCGCCTCCACCGTGTCTCGCGGCTCTAGTGGCGGCCGTGTAGCGCTCGCCTCGGGTGCCGCCAGGCTGCGGCAGTCCGCAAACCGCTCGTCCGTCGGGGTGAGAAAGCGGATCGGCTCGCCGCGAAAGCTCTCGTCCTGCGGTATCCCCAACCCGTCTGTCCAACGATTGATTGAGTTGAACAGAGAGATCCACAGCACCAGCTCGACAATTTCTTTATCGGAGAATAGCCCGCGGAGCGCCTGCACGTCCCCATCGGCCACAGTATGCGGCTCGAGCGTCAGCTTGCGCGCCAGGGCATACGCCCCCCGCTCGCGTGGCGAGAACACGTTCCAATCGCTGTCCAGCAGCCCAAGGCGATTGTCGCTCAGTCCCGCCACGGCCAGCTTGTGCTCCTGGTGTCCCAGGCAATAGTGGCAGTTGTTACCGCGGCTGACAATCCAGAAGCATTCGGTAACTAGGACATAGTCGAGCGCCGCCGCAGGATCCCGGCCCCAGCGCGCGCTCTGCCAGGAGGCAGGTAGATAGTAGGCCCGCATCCGCCCATTATTCACCGTTGGCCGCCCGGCCTGCTCTCCCGCCTCTTCAGGGGGAAGTGGCAAGCGCGGCTGGCGGTGCTTGAGCGTCTCAAGTGCCTCTTTCAGCTCAGCACGCGTGCGCGGAATGGGCTTCGGTTCGGCATTGGGAACCTCCTCGCCCTGCGCCAGCGGCACCGCGGCGAAAACAGCGAAGAACAGCCACACGTACCGTGTCATAGAACGACTCCTGTCTGCTGACGGTTATTGACGAAAGATGCTGACCACTGGGCTGGTGCCCACGATGTAGGTAACAACGATTTCCCGCTCGCTGCGCTCGCGATCTGCCACCACCAGGCGCACTGGAACGTGGAGATTGGCTCCGTCGTCCCGTTCATCTTCCAGGATGTCGAATCGCACGAGCAGCTTGCCTGCCTCCCAATCCTCGTCTCCCACGACAATTGGCGGGCTGCGCTCAGCAAGGTCGCCCGGCTTGCCGCCAGCGTTCCAATGGTTCAATGCGATCCGGAGCGATTCGCGCGCAAGTGTGGGGTTGGTCGGCGAATAGGACCGGCCTCCACAGCCGGCCGTCGCGAGCAACAGCGCCAGGCATATCGTCCAGGAGGCAGGCGATGTACGCGTCTCTTCTTTCGAACTCACCATGTCTGTGGCTCCCCGCGTGTCAAAAATCGCGGATTGGCTCGCGGCCCCGGCGCGTCCCCAGCGCACGCCACACCAAAACGTCTATCGAGTCCGTGACAAAGCGCACGCCGCCATCGCACAGGGCAAGCTGCACGCCGCCAGGATGCCGGCTGTTCGCTGTGGTCATGATCCGGCCCGGCGGATACATGCACGACCTCTGGTTCGGTGCGGCCACATGGAAATAAACCGTCGTCGAGTGATAAGACTGCAACCACGGCGCTCCCACGTTGGAATAGCCCTGGCGCGTCAGATCGGCCGTATTGACCGCCAGGCAGTCCGCCAGTGCCTGATCCGGCGTGGCTGGGTAGGTACCAGGGCGGAACGTGTCGCTGTCTGGCGAAGAGACGCCGTTGTTGAAGTCCCCTGTCACCTTTTCGCAAAATGCTGCTGTGGTGCTCAGGCCGTCGAGGATGTCTGCAAACTTGATGGCACTCTCGAAGTAAAACACGCCGCTGGGCGGCGGCATGGTCGCGTTGGGCGTGTTCGCATTCTGCGGCGACCAGGGGTTCAGGTAGATGATCTCGCTGCCCTGGTTCACATAGTAGTTATTTGGTGCCCCGGCATTGGGCGGAATCAGGCTGTTCGCATCCGACGGGCAGCGAAACACGGCAATGCGCATCGCCAGGGCCGGCTGATTCAACGGATCGTTCCAGGGAAGGTCGGTGCGCACAAGGTCGCGGACACTCTGCTGTTCGATAAAGGGCAGCAGCCGCGCCTGGGCCGAAACGCCTAGCGCGCCCAGGCCGGTGGAGGTTGTCACGAGCATACCTGCCGGGGGACAGGCCCCGTACGTCTCGTGGTAATGATGGAGCGCCAACCCGAGCTGCTTGAGGTTGTTGCTGCACGCGGCGCGGCGGCTGGCCTCCCGCGCCGCCTGAACGGCGGGCATCAACAGCGCAACCAATGCCCCAATGATGGCGATCACCACCAGCAGCTCAACCAGCGTGAATCCGCGGCGTAAGGAATACATGGATGATCCTCCGCATGAAAAGTTGATGTTTACGGTAGAGACGGGCACAATGCAGGCTGCGGCCCGCGGCTGCTTGACGCGCGCACGCGCCGTCGCAGCCCGAAAGGCTGCCCGATATGCGCACTGCGTCAGTAGCGGCAGGCAAGTCGGCTAGGTAGGATCCGCCGGCTGGTGCCGTGAGCCGCAGCGCGGCGCACGTGGCACGAACCGACCGTCCCGGCCAGCGGCAAGTTCCGGTGAAGGCAAACGTCGGGGCTGCACCCAACGGACACACCAAGGGTGGCAGCTATCACGACGGCTGAATGGCCGCACGGAACGTTCTGCGCGGTACTACCCGCCGGAATCTGAAGGCAGGAAACCACGCCGGGCCACGTGGCCGACCGTAGGTGTTAAGAATTCGACACCACGGCCAGGCGCGGAGGGCGAAAGATGCGCGTGGCGGGAGGTTGTATGGGCCGGAATGATCGCCCAACGCAAGGATGAGACAGGGTGGGCGAGCCATGCACACAAGGCCCAGACCACCATGGCCAATTGTCAGTCCCTGGAGGCGCTTGGGGTACAGGTGCCGGCATGTGGCTGCGATCCTGCGAGCATTGAGGCCCGTTGCAGGGCGCACGCAAGGGCCGGCCGTGCAGCGCTGTTCGACCGCTGTCATCCGCTTGGGTCTCGTGCCCCATCGGCGCCAACCGCGAGCCGAGTGTCACATAATCTCCGCAGCCGGCTGCGGCGTACCTAGGTGCGAGGGCAAGCATTGCCACCGCAGCCGCCAGGGCCAGCACACGTCGCAGGCGGAGCAAGTAGAACATTTGCGTCGGGAGACGACGATAGGACTGAGCTTTGCCGAATGGCCGGCGAAAACAGTTGGAGTATAGGGAATGTGTTGCAAATGGTCAAGCAAAAAGTTGGAGGCAATGCGTACAACGCGTCCGCAGGCGCGCGACTCGCGGTACGTTCTCCGACCGACCCGGACTGCTCAAGCGCGTGCGCGGTGTTTTGGCCGCGCTGGCCGGTCCCGGCGCTTTGCCGGCGCGGCCTGCGCTGTACGGCTGAGAGCAGCTTTGGGCCTGTGCGTCGGGGGTGCGCCGCTTCTTCTGTGCTTGGCCGCTATGGCCAGGGCCATGCGAGGCGTGCTACCTGTGCCCGCTCGCCGGCTACGAACAGCCAACGGTCGGCGTGCTGCACAACACAGTAGGCCCAGCCTTCGATGGCCGGCGGCTCGGCAGCGACTTGGGCGCGGCGAACGTCTATGAGCCGTACGCAGCCGTCTGCACAGGCGACAGCCACCAGCGAAGGATGATGTGTCCAGCACACGTCTAGCGGCTCGCTGGAGAGGCGCACCAATCGAACCAAGCGGCGCCGCAGCGGCTGCCACAGGCGCACGGTACGATCGCGACCTATGGAGACGGCTTCCAAAAGCCGGTCCTCGCTGTGTTGGTCCGCGGCTGGCGCCACAGCCACGCCTGTAACCGCCGCCGTGTGGTTCGACAGCGCGTGTGCGGCCTCTTCCGCCCCAGGGTTCCAAAGCCGCAGGCTTTGGTCGGCGCTCGCAGAGACCAGACACACATTGGCGAGCCAGCTCACGGCCAACACATCGCGCACGTGGCCGCGGCACTCTTGCAACACCTGGCCCGATGAGGCGTCAAGTACGGCTAGTTCGCCACCGGCCCCGCCCACGGCAAGTTGATCCAACCGCGGATGCCAGGCGGCTCCGTAAAGCACATCGCTGTGGAACGCAAACCGACCCAGGCAGGTGCCCATAGGCCATGAAAACAGCTCGACCACGCCCTGCTCGCCTGGAGACCCGCCTACGATGGCCAGGCGCGCTTCGTCCGGAGCAAATTCCAGATCGTGCACATGCCGCGCACCCGTCTTCAGCTCGCCGGCAGGCTGCAAATCGGGCCAAGAAAGTAACTGCACGCCTGCATTGGAGCCCACGACCACAGTCTGGTCATCCGGAGCTATGGACGCGGCCGTAATCGGAGCGAGCGCCGGCTCGGCTGCGAGAGCGGGTCGATCGATGCAGCCGCCAATAGCCGCACACCAGGCTACCAGGACCCAGTGTGGACGCGGCCTGGAGGTTGCGGCGCGGCCCGTGGGCGATGGAGCCGGCAACTTGGGAACTGCTGGACGAACGGGCGGCGGCCGCAGGGCGAGCGGCGTGACGCGAGTCGTTGGCCGCACGTCGGGCCTCATGGGAACAACCCTACGGGCTAACGCGGGCCTGGCGGCGACGGGTCTGCCGACTCGGCGGGCGGTTGGCGTGGAGAGTCCGGTGGCTGGTCCGGCGGTGGCTGCGGGGCGGCAGCGCCGCGCAGCCTTTCAGCCTCGGCAAAATCTGCCTTGGCGGCCTCAGTATCGCCAAGCTGCTCGTAGGCCTTGCCGCGGTTCTCATGGTAGGTGGGATCGTTGGGCACTAGTTCAATCGCTCGCGAAAAATCGGCCACCGCGTCGGCAAATGCGCCGCGATGGTAGCGTACGCGGCCGCGAACGTTATAAGCGTGATCGCAAGTCTCATCGAGATCGATGGCGGCTTGTGCATCGGCCTCGGCCTGGGCCAACTCGTTCTTCCAGTAGTAGCAATTGGCGCGGTACGAGCGGTACAGGGCGATTTGGGGCGCGAGCAGGATCGCGTCGGTCAAGTCAGTAATCGCCGCGTCGTACTCGCCATGATTGCTGAAGGTTTTGCCGCGATTGTACCGGTACACCGCAGAGGCAGGGTCGCGCCGGATCGCCTCGGAGTAGGCATCGATGGCCGCCTCATACTGCCCCTGTGCGTCCAACAAGTTGCCGCGCATGTTATGAGCACGTGCCAGGGTCGGGTCGAGCCGTAGCGCCTGCTCGATGTCGTTCAACCCGAGTTGGATATCGTCGAGCCAATAATAGCAGGTGGCTCGGTTCGCATAATGGATCGCCTCATTCGGCTCCAACTCGATGGCCTTGGTGAAGTCGGCAATTGCCAGGTCGTAGTGCCGATGCGAGAGGTACACGTCGCCCCGATTTGCAAAATAGACTGCCTTGGCGGGAGCGAGGCGGATCGCCTCGCTGTAGTCGGCGATGGCGCGGTCGAAGTCGCCCAAGGCATCGTAGGTATTCGCGCGCATGTTCCACGCGCGCTCGCACTTCGGATCCAATTCGATGGCCCGCGTGGCGTCGGTAAGGGCATCGGTATACGCATAAAGCTTGTAGAGGCAGTTCGCTCGCCCTGCGTAATGCAGCGCGTGCTGGGGCTCGAGGCGAATGGCGTCGGAAAACGCCGCCTTGCCGCGCTCGTAGTCTCCCAGGTTGATGTACTCCTCGCCCGCGGTGGCAAAGTCCCTAGCCGCCTGGGCCGCATTCTGCCTTGCCTCGTGCACCGCGCCGCGAATGCGAAAGGCCAGCGCCGAATGCGCATCGAGTTTGATGGCTTGCTCCGCGTCGGCCATGGCCTTGTCGTAGTCTCCCTGGCGCAGATAGGCGTCAGCCCGAAAAGCATAGTAGTCAGGCTGGTCCGCCCGAAGCCGGATGGCCTCGGTAAAATCGGCCACAGCCAGGGGGTAGTCTCCCCGCTCCAGATGCACGCTGCCTCTCAAGAACAGCGTGTAGGGCTCGCTCTCGCTCTGCTCCAGCGAACGCGTGAAGTCGGCCAGCGCCTCGGCCAGGTTGCCCAGGCGGTAATTCGCATCTCCCCGATTGTGGTAGTAAGCGGCATTCGTCGGCTGTCGGCGAATGGCCTGCGTAAAGTCGCTGGCAGCGTTCCCATACTCCCGCCTCGAGAAGTAGCACAAACCACGCAGGTTGTAGGCCGTGGTAGAGTCCGCATCCAGGCCCAACGCCACGTTCAGATCGACGAGCGCCTGTTCGATCTGGCCAAGGCTCCGGTACACGTCTGCCCGGTTAACGTAATATGCGGCATCGCTGGGCGCAAGCCGAATTGCCTCGGTAAAGGCCGATAGCGCGGCTGCCGGATCGCCCTGCGATTGCAATACCAGGCCGCGCAGATTGGCCGCCGGCGCAAGTGCCGGGTTCAGCTCGAGCGCCCGCTCGATGTCGGCCAGTGCCAGCGCGTACTCCGTTTGCCGGTAAAACACCCTCGCACGCTCCACAAGCCATGCAGGCTCGAATGCGCGCCAACGCAGCGCAGAGTTGAGGTCGAGCAGCGCCGCTGTGAAATCTCCCTTGTCCCGATGTATGAGTCCCCGCACCAGAAACGCCAGCGGCTGTATGCGATCGATCTCCAGTGCTCGGCCCACTTCGGCCAATGCGGCTTCGGAGTCCCCCTTGAGGTAATACACCTCCGCAAGCTCGGCCCTCCAGGCCGCCTGGTGCGGACGCAATGCAAGGGCCATACTGAGACTCTCCACCGCTTGGCGATAATTCGCCCGCTCGCGATACGCCAGGCCCAAACCGTGATGCACCTCGGCCAACTCCGGTGCCAGCGACAGGGCGGCATGCAGATCGTTCGCCGCCGCATCCAGGCGGTCCAGCTTGCGGTAACACTCGGCACGCTCCACCAACCAGCGCGGCTCGGCCGCCTGCCCCGAGAGAGCCTTGGAGTAATCGTCCAATGCAGCATCCCACAGCACTTCTCCCCCACATATCGTAATGCCGCGCAACGCACTCGCACGCAGGGCAAACTCCTCGGGCACACGTGGCTCCCGTAGGCGCAGCTCAGCAAATTCACTACGTGCCCGCTCGTACTCGTGCCGGCCCGCTCGTGCCCATGCCCGGCCAAGACGAGCACGATGCAACCCAGCGTTGCTATCCAGGGCCGCTTCAAAATCGGTCAAGGCCCGGTTGAAGTTCCCCTGTTGCAGCAGGGCCTCGCCCCGAAGCACGTGCAGCTCTGCCCCCAGCGTGCCAGTAGGGTCTAGCTCCAACGCCTTGGAAAACGCTGCCTCGGCGGCCGCCGCGTCTCCAGACGCGAGCCAAGACTTGCCGACCGCCAGAAGTTCAGCCGGATCCTTCGTGTCCGGCAATTTGCGCGTCTCCGGAAGCCTTGGCCGAGCAGCGCGGTGGGGACGTGCCTTCGGCTTGCGTTCCTTCTTGCGCGCCTTGGACGATTCTGCACCCTGGTCTTCTGCTGCTGCCGAGCTTTCCGAACCCGCGCCGGCGGTTCGAGGGTGGCCGCTTGACGCGGCCGAATCGGAGTCGGGGCGGTTCCACCACAAGGTCAGCCCTACCGCCGCCAATCCCAGCAAGCCAACCGCCCCGCCGGCAACGGCGGGCCTTGTGTACCTGCTCTCGACAGTCGAGGTCGAATCGTCGTCTGCCTGCGACTCCGCCACAGCAAAGTCGGCGACTTGCGGCCGCACGGCCGGCGGCTGCTCGTCTGCCAAGTTGCTGCGAGCCCCCTCACCGCCAGCCCAATGGCCCGCGTCCGGTTCGGAGGCGGCGGGGTCGCCGCCTAGAATCTCACCGCGCGGCGATGCTTCTGGCCTCGCCTCGCTTCGCGATGCCTCGCGGTGTGCTCCCGCAGCGTACGGCAGAAGGTCGGGTGTACCTTCGGGGCACGCCCGCGGCGCAGCAGCCGCAACAGAAAGCGGCTTGCTGGCGGAGATACCCGAGGAGGCGGGGTCAGGCGCTTGCGCCGGGTACGCGAGTGGACCAGAAAGTCGCCCGGCCTCTTCCGTGGCAGATGACAAGCCGACCTGTGTTAGCTCGCCTGGCAACCCTCTGTTTGTAGCGTGCGGCTCAGCCGCATGGCTGCTCGCAATCTCTTGAACGCCGGGTCCCTGATATGCAATTGGAAGCGAGGGGAGCGTCACTCCGCCAGCCACGGTTCGCGCAATCGGCCCCACGTCGGACGCAAGGCCGCTTGCCGGATCTTGCGGAATCTCAACCGCTACGGTGTGGGTAATCGCCGGCTCGGGCCGGACACTTTGCGGCGCAGGCGGTGTGCCAGTGTGAACGGGAGCAACCTCGTGCTGGCCACGTGTATTGCCGATGGACCTACCAGCAGCATCTGGGCCGTCGGCCGCAGCAGCAGCATCTGAGGCTGTTGCGCTGCAAACAACGCCCTGCGCAGGCATGCTGGCAGCGGCCGGCGGCATGGCATGCAGGGGCGGCAACGGCTGAGTGTCGGTCGACTCGATTTGTATGCGGCACGCATCGTCCACTTTCGAGAGTGCCCGAACAAACTCTGTGCAGGAGGCAAAGCGCGCGTGCGGATCCCTGGCCGTCGCCCTGGCAACGACGTCGCGTTCGGCAGCGGCCAGGCGGCTCAGGTTCAGCTTGCCATGGGCGTGGGCGTCCAGGATGCCGAAAGGCGAGGTGTCGTCGAACGGCAGGGCACCGGTTCGAAGTTCAACGTAGGCAACGGCAAGGCTGTACTGGTCTGCGGTGGGGCTGGACTTGCCAAGTCGCAGGCATTCGGGGGCTATGTACGCCGGCGAGCCGCCGACGCCTGTCGTGGTGCCTTCGGCAGAAAGCACACGGGCCAGGCCGAAATCGCATACTTGCACCGAGTCGCCCACCAGCAACAGATTCTGCGGCTTGACGTCGCCGTGCTGTATGGCGACCGGCCCCTCGCCCAGGTCGTGGTGGGGGGTATTGAGATAGTCGAGGCCCTCGGCCGCGTCTCTCATGTACCCGAGCAGCTCTTGCAGTGGAATGCCAGGCTCACCAGCCGCGCGGCACTCGGCCAGCCGCGCGGCAAGATCCTTCTCTCCCAGCGGCATCGCCACAATGAGTTCCGCGGGTACCAGCGATGCGAACTCAGCCGGTAGCGTGGCATCGGCTCGGCCGGCAGATGCGAAGTGCTTCCAGCACGCGTCGTCGAAAATGCGGCCGTCTTCGGTTGCGAGCCAGATGCCGATGATGGGTGTAAGGTGCACGTGCCGCACCTGCTTGACACGCAGCAGCGTGCGGAACTCTTTCATACCCGACTTGCGAAACAGGCTGATGAACTTCAACGCTGCCCACGTGCCGCCTGGCCCCGTGGCCTTCCATACTTCGCCAAACGAGCCACGGCCCAAACGTTCGACTAGCCTGAAGCCTGGTACCGGCTCGTCTCCCTTGCGTTGCATATGCGCCATTCCTGTTTCGAGGGGCGGAGGTGCACTCAAGTATACCGCCGCCCGGCGAATCTGGCTTGCCCTTGGGCGAGGGGCAGATAGTCTGGCTTGCCCTTGGACCAAGATGGCCCTCGTATTGACCGGCAACGGGGCTCACGAGCACGACGCTGCGGGCCGCCCCCTCTGGGATCAGGTTGAGAATGTGCCCCTGCTTGGGACGGGCCTCGCAGTAGGGGCGCGGAAGGGCGAGGTCGCTGCAGCGCATTGGCGGATGCTCGTTTGCCGCTGCTCAGCGCAACGAAGCGGTAACAAATTGCTTCTCTTTCGCGGCGGGGCCGACTAGAATCGGCGCTGGCGACCAGTGGGCTTCGGCCCCCAGACCTTGCACGGTGAGTGCTCGTTCGATCGTTTTCTATCCGGTGCTGGAGTCACGATTCATGCGGTGGCAGCCGAAGACTTGGCCGCGGCACAGGCGGCGCTTGCCAGGCCCTGCCCGTTTGGCTGTGCTGCTCGCCGGCGTGGTATTGGTGTGGTTGTTGGCGGCCGGCATTGTCCCTTCCCTTCCGCAGGCATGTGCGCAAGCCCCGGACCAGGCCGACGATAGCGACAGCGCAGAGGAGGGCGGAGATGAATCGGAAGAAGAGTCCCAGCCTCAGCAGCCTCCCAGGGCCTTCGCACTTGCTGCGCAGCGAGCTGAGGCGGCCGAGGCGCTTGACGATTTTAGGCGCTATCGGGAGCGAGGTACGTGGGAGCGTGCGTTCAAAGCGCTGGAGCAGATTGCCGATCCCACCAACACGGGGTTGATGGAGCGTGCCGACGGCTTTTACGTGCCGGCTAGGGTGATGGTGCGCAACCTGCTGGCCGAGCTGCCGCCTGAGGGGAAGGATGCGTATCGCTTGTTCCACGATTCCAGCGCCCGCGCCCTGCTGGCAGAGGCCGACGGGTTTCCGGCCGGTTCTGCCGGCGAGTTGGAACGCCTCTCCCGCCTGCTCGATCGGTACTTCATCACGGCTGCCGGCGGTGCGGCGGCTGATCGACTGGGAGACGCGTATTTCGAGCAGGGAGACCTGGCGCGTGCCGCCGAACTCTGGCAGCAGGTACTCGCGCACCATCCCGAAAGTCCGGTGCCGCGCGTGCGCCTGCTGGTGAAGGCGGCTACGGCGCTGGCGCGCCTGGGGCGGTGGAGCGAGTTCGAGGAGCTGCGCCGCCAGGTTCGGGAACGCCATGCGGGCGAGACAGTGCTGATTGCCGGCCGCGAGGTGCCGGCTCTTGAACACCTGGAGCGGCTCTCGGCGGAGCAGAGCGAGGAGTCGGCCGCTGGTGAGCTTCGCGTGCCTGACGATCTGCCCCTGCCCGAGTCGGCCGAACCGACCTGGCAGTTCCGCTTCTTTACGCAGGCAGACGCGCAGGCCCTCGCCAGTGTGGGCGCCAATTGGGGGTGGGGCGTGCGCTTCCCCGTGGTGGAGATGGTACCGCCGGTGGTGGTGGACGAAGTGCGGGTCTACATCAACCTCTTGGGCTATCACCTGGCACTCGATCGCGCTACGGGCAAGCTGCTGTGGCGGTCGCAGCGATTTCACGACCTGGTGCAGAAGCTCCAGCAGTCGCAGATGCATCAACCCGAGCAGTATCAGCTTGTCGATGGGGGCGACCGCTTGTGGTCTGTGTATCGAGACGTGAATCTGCTGGGCCAGCAGGGGCAGCCGTTCCGGTTGAGCTGCTGGGAGAAGGCGAGCGGCAAAGAGATCTGGCAGAGCCAGGCCATCGCCGAGCTGGCGAACTGGAGCTTGATGGGCCGGCCGTTCGTGTTGGGCGATCGCATCGTCACCACCGGAATCAAGAGCGACCAGCCCACAGAACTCTACGCCGTGGCCCTCAGGTCCGACGACGGCAAGCTTCTCTGGTCCACGCACCTGGGCACGTACCAGACCGATCCCTCCCAGGCCTGGTACCAGCGCGGCAGCCACCCGTATGTGGTTGCCCACAACAGCCGCGTGTATGTGGAAACAGGAGCGGGGGCGCTGCTCGAGTTGGATCCGGCGACAGGGGCCGTGAACTGGGCGCTGCCATATGAGTCGGAGGTCGCCACCACGCCATACGCCTGGGGCTGGTGGGGGTACAGCCCTGAACAGAAGCTGGTCACTTCGGCTGCGCCGCTATTGGCGGGCGGGAGACTGTATTTTAAGGGCATGCGGTCGCAACGTTTGTACGCGCTCGATCTTGGCGGGCCGCGTGTGTTATGGAAGCGTCCCGTGAATCAGTCCGGCATGCTGGTGGGTATCGACGAACAGCGCATCTACCTCGGGGGGGAGGATCTCACGGCTATCGACCTGGGCACGCAGCGCCTGGTGTGGGCCGCGAGATTGCCGCGGGGGACGTCTTGGGTTCGGCCTGTACTCACAGCCACGAGGCTGTATCAATTCACGTCGCGAGGTGTCTTCGAGTTAGACAAGCTTACGGGCGACAAGGTGCGGCTATTCCGTGGGGGAGATCTGGACTCATTGGGGGGTACCGTGTACGTGCAGGACGGGTTGCTGCTCACCGTCTCAAATCTGTCCGTTACGGCGTATCGACTTGGATCGTCCGAGACCGCTGGGGTGCCGGAGACCGCCGCCCGGCCGCATGCCCGGAGTGTGACGGCCCAGGACGGCGAGCCGCGGTCGGCGGCTCTTGCGGAGCAGTAGCATACATGTGCCTGCCCTCCGGTAGGCGAGGCACAATTGTGGAACCGGACGGCGCTGGGGAGGAGTTGCAATTCATGAAACTCGCACTGGCGATGGCAAGCACGGCATTGGCGTGCTTGGCTGTTTCAGCACAGGCACAGTACGGTTCGACCGCAGACCTGGCCAGTGGCATCACGGTCTATGGCACCGGCGAGCGGCGCACACGGCCCCACATGGTCGAAATCGACCTCCGCGCCAGCGCCAGTGCCGAGCTGACGGCGGACGCACTGGTGAAATACCGCGACGCCAAGCGCCGCACGCTGGAGGCGTTCGACAAGCTCCAGCTCGAAAAGCTCACCATCGAAGAGCAGGGCCTGACGCTCACGCCCGGCAGTATGAACGAGGTCATGCAGCGCATGTGGGGCGGCATGCCCCCCAATGCTGCAGCCAAGTCTCAGGTGCAAATCTCCAGCGTATTGCGGCTGCGCCTGGAGGGAATCCGGGACAAGCCGCCCGAAGAGGTCATGGAAACCCTGGGCAAGCTCCTCGACGTCGCCCAGGATTCCGGCGCATCGCTCGGCCCCTCGCAAGAAGAGATGAGCATGGCCTGGCGCTATGGCTATGCTCCGGCCACCACGATGGTGCGGTTCGTGGTCCGCGATCTGACCGCGCTGCGCGAAGAGGCCTACGAGTTGGCGGTGGCCGACGCACGCAGCCGCGCCGAGCGACTGGCACGGCTCAATGGGGTCAAGCTGGGGGCGGTGCTGAGCGTCCAGGAGATCGAAGTTTCTGGCGACGACGTAGGGTCTTATCAGCCGTACTACCCGAGCTACAATCCCCCCAGTGGAAGACGAGATGGCCCGCAGATCACCTCTGAGTCGTTCGCAGAGATCCCCTTCCGCGTTAAGCTGCTCGTGCGGTTCGCCATTGAACCCGAAAACCCGGCCACGGCACAGAATTAGCAACCCCAGACGGCCTAAACCCCCGGATGCAATCCGAACGCATTGCCGTACCAGGCCCAAGAATTGAAGAAAAGCTCAACATGCCTGCGCAACGTCACGGTTTGATGTGCATGGCCCATGCGATCCCGCCGATTGCGTGTTTGGCCACACTCGGCCTGGCGCTCTTCTGCGGCCGGCCGCCGGCGTTTGCCCAAGAGCCCAATGCGGGCGTTACGGTAACCGGCTGGGGTCAGGCCATGGCTCGGCCACAGTCTCTCGAGCTGCACGTCAAGGTCACAGGGAATGGCCAATTGGGGGTAGATGCCCTGGCACGGTTCGAGCAGTATCGCAAGGAATTGGCCGAGATCGTTGCTGCGTTTGCGTCGCAGCGCGCCAAAATGCATGCGGGCGGCATTGTGGTCACGCCCGGCGGGGATCCCAATGCGTACTGGCAGACGCTGACGCCGGGAGGCCAGCCTGCCGTGGGAGAACTCGCCGTGAGCAGCATTTGCCGGATCACAATCGCAGGGCTGGAGGATCTCTCCGAAAAACAGATCGTTGAGCTGGTGTCGAACCTGGTTGACAAGCTAAGGGACAGCGGTCTGACTCTGCTGCCGGCACAGAACGCGCAGGCGCTGGAAGCAGGGGTTGCCAACGATGTCTACGCTGCGCCGGCACTCGTGGGCTTTGTGCTGGAGGATGTGTCTGAGGCGCAAGCTGCCGCGCGCGAGTCGGCCTTCCGCAACGCGAGGGCCAGTGCCGAAGCCCTCTCGAAACTTGCCGGCATGCGCCTCGGCCCCGTGGTTGCCATGCAAGAAATCTCCAGCGGATTCGACCCCGCAGCGTACCCGGCGCAAATGGAGTTCGATTGGGACGACGAGCTGGACGTAGATGTGCCCGCAGTCGCAGATGGGGGATCCGAGTTGCGGCTGGTGTCGCGCACGTCGGGGCCAGTGCCCATTCGGGTTGGGCTCCAGGTGCGTTTTGCCCTGTTGTCCCCAGATAACGATGCGCCGCAGGCTGGCCAGGGCGCCGGCGAGGTACGTCCACGCGCGCAGGCCGCTGCGGCCGGTGCCGCTGCGGACCAACCGCGTGTCTCCACAGGGAGCGAGATGCCATGACCAGCACGGAGACCGGCGGCAGGTTCGGCAGGTTTTGCGCTGCTCGCCGGGCGTTCTTGCGAGCCCAGCTTGCCTTGGCCGCAGGCGCCTTGGGTGCGTGCCGTCTGGATCGCCTTTGGGCGGCAGAAGAAGTGCTGCCCAAGCACATCACGCCGGAGACGCTGCGTGCCGTGAACAAGGGCTTGGAATTCCTGGCACGCACCCAAGGTTCAGACGGTGGCTGGCACGAAGACCGTGGCGGAGAGGCCTACCCCGTCGCTTGTACGGCGCTGGCCGGCACGGCACTGTTGGCGCACGGAGATACGACGACGCGAGGTCCGTACGCCCCACAAATCCAGCAGACAGTAGAATTCTTATTGAGCTGCGTCACGCCGTCTGGCCTGATTACGGGGCCAAATCAGGAGCTTGGCCGTCCCATGCACGGCCATGGGTTTGCGCTGATGTTCCTGGCCCTGGTGTATGGCATGGAGACGCATCCTGGCCGCCGCAAGCGTATCAAGGAGGCGGTCGACGCAGCGGTATTGCTCACGGCGCGCGGGCAGAGCGGGGCTGGGGGCTGGACGTATATTCCGGGGGGTGGAGATGAGGGTTCGGTCACGGTGACGCAGGTGCAGGCCCTGCGGGCTGCACACAATGCGGGTTTCGATGTTCCCAAGGGCACCATCGAGGAGGCGGTGCGCTACATCGAGCGCTGCCAGACGCCCGAGGGGGGCATTTGCTACTCGCTAGGTTCGGGCGGCGGGCCGCGCTTGGCTATTAGTGCCGCTGCCGTGGCCACGCTGTACAACGCCGGCGAGTACGATGCTCCCGTGGCCGAGCGCTGCCTGGATTATGTCTGGAAGCAGTTCAAGGCCAACCCAGGCTGGAGCAAGGGCGGCTGGCACGATTTCTATACGCATCTCTACGCCTCGCAAGCCTACTACACTGCGGGAGACAAGTACTGGGACGAGTACTTCCCCGAGGCCCGCGATCAGCTTCTGAGCATGCAAGACAAGAGCGAGGGCTCCTGGCAAGGAGACGGTATCGGCAAGACCTACGGTACCGCGATCGCGCTCATCATCTTGCAGCTCCCATACAAATACCTGCCGATCTACCAACGTTAACCTCTCTGGTGAGGACTGCGCTTTGAGCGTACAGACCGCTGAACCCGATCTTGCCGCTTTGGCGCGGCTCAAGGATGCGCACGACAAGCTGCGCGAGCAGATTGCACACGTGGTTGTGGGCCAGGATGCCGTTATCGAGCAACTGATGATCGCCATTTTCGCGCGAGGGCACTGCATGCTGGAGGGTGTGCCAGGCCTGGCGAAGACCTTGATGGTCAGCACGCTGGCGGGCTGCCTCTCGTTGCAGTTCAGCCGTATTCAGTTCACGCCCGATCTGATGCCCAGCGACATTACGGGAACCGAGGTGCTGCAAGAAGATCGCACGACGGGGGCTCGCCGGCTGGAGTTCGTGCGCGGGCCGGTGTTTGCCAATGTCGTGCTGGCCGACGAGATCAACCGCACGCCGCCCAAGACGCAGGCGGCACTGCTGGAGGCCATGCAAGAGCGGCAGGTGTCGGCCGGCGGGCATCGCCACGCGCTGCCGGATCCCTTCTTTGTGCTGGCCACGCAGAACCCGATCGAGCAAGAGGGGACCTATCCTCTGCCGGAGGCTCAGCTCGACCGGTTTCTGTTCAAGGTGTTCGTGGGGTATCCCAGCCCGCACGAGGAGCGGCAGATTTACCGCCTGACGACCAGTGGAGACATGCCGCACGTGGACCAGGTGTTATCTGGAGCCGAGATCCCGCCGCTTCAGCAGCTTGTGCGGCGGGTGCCGGTGTCTGATCATTGTCTCGATTATGCCATGTCTCTGGTACGCCACACGCGCCCTCACGAGCCGCACACGCTGCCCTACGTTTCCAAGTGGATCGCCTGGGGCGCGGGGCCGCGTGCGGGTCAGGCGCTGATTCTGGCAGCCAAGGCCCGCGCCGCGCTGGCCGGCCGAACCAGCGTGGCCATGGAGGATCTGCGCGCCCTGGCACATCCCGTGCTTCGACATCGGCTGGTGCTCACCTACACCGCGCAAGCCGAGGGACAGACTCCAGACACCATCATCACCAAGTTGCTCAACGACGTTCCCGAACGTTCCGGAATCGCTGCCGTCGATGGACAAGTTGCCCAAGTATTCCGATCCTGAGGTGCTGGCCCGCATCGCTGGCCTGTCGCTGCGGGCGCGCAAGGTTGTCGAGGGCACCATCTCCGGTCTGCACAAGAGCCCGTTTCACGGCTTCGATGTGGAGTTCGCCGAGTATCGAGAGTACTCGCCGGGGGACGACCTGCGCCGGCTCGATTGGCGCGTATTCGGCCGCACCGACCGTTACTATGTGAAACAGTTCGAGGAAGAGAGCAACCTGCGCTGCACGCTGGTGTTGGACGCCAGCCGCTCGATGGCCTACGGCTCGGGCCGCCTCAACAAGTTCCAGTACGCCGCGACCGTGGCTGCATCGCTGGCTACCCTGCTGGTCGAGCAGCAGGATCCGGTGGGCCTGGTCCTGGCCGACAGCCAGGAGCGGCAGATCTTGCTGCCATCGGCCACGCAGGCCCAACTGGCGCGGATCGTAGGCACGCTGGAAGAAGCTGCCCCCGACCGAGAGACCGACGTGGGCAGCGTGCTGCAAACGCTGGCAGAGAAGCTCCGCAAACGCGGCTTGTTGGTGTTGATCTCCGACCTGCTCACCGACCTGGACAGACTGTACGACGGACTGGCGCGGCTGCAGCACCGCGGCCATGAGATCATCGTCTTTCATGTGCTCGATCGGGATGAGTTGGAGCTGCCCTTCAACGAACTTGTGCTGTTCAAGGACCTGGAGGGGAGCGAGCAGGTGTTTGCTGAGCCTTGGGCGTTCCGCCAGGCGTACCGGGCCACGATCCAAGCATTCGTGGACGACGTGCGCCGCACCTGCGGCCGCCGGGCGGTCGATTACCTGCTGATGCGCACCGACGAAGACTTGGGCGCCGCGCTCAGCCACTACCTCCATGCCCGCGAGCGGATCATGCACGTACACCACCGCGAGGTGCACCGGCACGCTCGATGAACACGCTCACGTTTCTCAATGCGCCGCTGTTGTGGGGGTTGGGACTAGCCAGCATTCCCATCATCATCCACCTGCTCTACCGGCGGCGGTTCCGCCGCGTGGAGTGGGCGCCGATGAAATACCTCAAGCTCTCGCTCCAGAAGAACCGGCGGCGCATCCAGCTCGAACAGCTTCTGCTGCTGTTGCTGCGCACGGCGCTGATACTGCTGCTTGTTTTTCTGGTGGCTCGGCCGCTCGTGCACGCCGCGGGACTGGCAGGCTGGCTCGGCGGCCGCAGCCGGGCCAACCACCTGCTGCTCATCGACGACTCGCTCTCGATGGGCTATCGGGAGGCCGGCCGCTCTGCCTTCGATCGCGCCCAGGAACTGGCAAGGGAGATCATCGCCAGCGTCGGCCCCAAGGACCGCTTCACGCTCATGCTGGCTTCGCAGCCGAAATCGCCCCTCTTGCACGAGGTGGAGCTTGTCGACCCGCGTCAGGCCCAGGCCCTCGTCTCAGCCACAAGCGAATGCGACGTGCACGTGGCCTGGGCCAGCGTACTGGCCGAGGTCGAACGGCGGCTGGCTGAAGCCACCTATCCCATCAGCGAAGTGAGCATCATCACAGACCTGCGGCGTGCAGGCTGGGGAGATGCGCTTCAAGAGCTGGGCGATCGGCTTGAACGCCAGCGCGTACGGGTGCGCATTTACAATGTGGGGAGCGGGCGCACCGAGAACCTCGCCGTGCAAGCCCTAGAACAGGTCGATCCGTTGGCACTGGTCGATGTGCCCGTTCGATGGGAGGCCGTGGTGCGTAACGGTACGCCGGGAGAGATCGGCGGACTTGAAGCGGACTTCGTCGTCGACGGCCAGGCAACACTGGTCCGGATTCCGCCCATTGCTGCCGAGTCGGCCGTGCGCGTACCGTTGGTCGCGCGGTTCACGACCGCCGGTCCACACCACGTTTCATTCTCGCTCCGCCTGCCGGGCAGCCAGGGCGCCCACGACCTGCCGGGAGACAACGCCCTCTCTGCCGTCGTGCACGTGGCGGAGTCGCTGTCGGTCGTGCTGATCGACGGCGAGCCCTCGAGCGAGCCCCTGGGCGGCGAGCTTGACTTTTTCGCGCTCGCACTCACGGCAGACGAGGTGAGCCGCATCGTCGGCGAGCTTGCTACCGATGCAGAACTCGACGATGCGCTTGCCATGCACCCCGACTTGATGGTGCTCGCCAACGTGGCTGCTTTGTCGGCCGAGCAGGTCACGAGGCTAGCGCGTCTGGTGCGAGAAGGGATGGGCCTAATCGTGTTCTTGGGAGACCAGGTCGATGCGGATCTCTACAACGAACTGCTCTATGCCCAGGGACGCGGGCTATTGCCGGCCAGCTTGGAGGCTATCATCGACGCCGAGGTGAATGGCCTGGCCCTCGAAGCAGAGAATGCCGGCCCGCTCGCCGGACTGGCGCAACTGCACCCGGCCCAGCTTGAACGCATTCGCATTCGCAGGTACTACGAGGTGCGGCTGCCTGATCGCCCTGCGGCTGGTACGCGCGTGCTGGCGCGTTGGAACAACGAGGAAGGCTCGCCCGCATGTGTCTACCGCCCATTTGGCCGAGGCCGCGTACTGCTATGGACACTGCCGGCAGACCGCTCTTGGTCTGATTGGCCTACCGAACCCAGCTATGTACTCTGCATGTTAGAAGCGGCGCGGGCCATGGCCCGCTCAGTAGCCGGCTCGCACATCTTTACGGCTGGCACGCCGTTGCGGCACATGCTAGAGCCGGGCGTAACAGCGGCCTCACCTGCCGTGGAGTTGCCGGGTGCAGAGGCCCCAACGGCCATGCGGATTGAGTCTGGCGGCAGGCAGGTGCCGAATTTGCCCCCAGACAAAGGCGGTGGTGGAAGGAGCCAAAGCTCTGCCCAGGATGGCCAGTCTCTACCGCTGGGTGGCTCAGGGCAAGGCGGGCAAGAAAACGACACGGCCGCGGCGATGCTGCTCGCATTCGACGATACGCGGCGTGCTGGCATCTACCGCCTTACCTGGCAGGCGACCCCAGGCGGTGCCGCAGCGGATCTATACGCCGTGCAGCCTGACGGCCGCGAAGGCGATCTGCGGCCGATTGCCGAGGAGGAGGTCAAGGCCCTGTTCGGCGGCACGGACAGGATCGAGGTCATCACGCCCCAAGCGGGGGCTCCGTTGATGCTGGCCGTGCAGGGCAAGGAGATCTGGCGCAGTCTCGCGGCTTGCCTTTTGGGTTTGTTGCTGGTCGAAAGCGGCTTGGCCACCTGGGCAGGCAGACAGAGGTAAGAGAATGCCGCGCTGGTTGGAGTGGCTGCTGAGCATCAGAAGTTCCCCTGACTGGGAGGGGGGCGAGTGGAGCATGCAGTTCCAATCGCTTCCCCAGGGCCTGTGGGGCACCGCGGCGCTGGCCGCTGCCCTGGCAGTCTGTGCAGGGATCTGGATGCTGTACCGCCTCGAGGGGCGCGAGCTGAGGCTGACAGCTCGGTTGGCGCTCGCCTCGTTGAGGTTGGCCGTGCTGCTGGTCGTAACGTTCATGCTGCTGGAGCTGGTGGTGGTGATCACCAAGCGCGAGCAGGTCCCCTCGCACCTGCTGGTACTGGTCGATGCCACACAGAGTATGAGCGTGGCCGACCCATACCCGAGCGACTCCCAGGCCGCAGCCGTCGCCCAAGCCTTGCGGCTGACGGATGCCGATGGCCGTCCAGACCTAACGAGCGTGAGGCAGCAGCCGCGGTTCGAGCTGGCGCAGCGGGCGCTGCGGCCGCTGTTTAAGCCTCTGGGGGAGTCTCGCGTGCTTACCGTATACGGGTTTACCGACCGGTTGCAGACAGAGACGGCCAGCCGTCCCTGGACGGAGATGCAGCCCTTGGGCTCGGCCACTGGCATTGGCGAGGCCCTGGCCGATGCCTTGGCGGCGCATCGCGGACAGCCGCTGGCCGGCGTGCTGCTGGTCACCGATGGGCGTAACAACTCCGGGCAGGATCCGCGCAGTGTGGCCGCAGCAGCCGGCCGAGAGGGAATCCCCATCGTCTCCTTGGCGGTCGGCACGCCCGAGGGACCACGCAATGTCCGGCTGGCCGGTGTCGAAGTCTCGCCCGTCGTCTTCCAACACGATCCATCTCCTCTGGCCGTATTGGTCGAGTCGCGCGGCATGCGAGACGCAACGGTCAACGTTGTTCTCGAGCAGCGCCAGGCCGATGGATCATGGCAAGAAATCCAGCGCCAGCCGCTGACACTGGCCGAAGACGGAGTGCTGCGCCGTGCCGAGTTCACGTTTACACCCACGACGCTCGGCCCGGTCGAGTTCCGCGCCCGGGTCGAAGACGCAGGCTCCGAACTCACGGAGAGCGATAACGAGCAGATCGAACAAGTGCGCGTGGTGAGGCAGTCGATTCGCGTTCTGTTGCTGGCGGGGTATCCGTCGTTCGAGGTGCAGTTCCTTCGCAATGCACTGCTGCGCGATACGCGCTTGGAGTTCTCCACCTGGCTGCAAAGCGCTGCGGAAGGTTATGAGCACAGCGCCACCCGGCGCCCGCTGCGGCGTCCTCCGGCCAGCCAGCAGGAGCTGGATCACTTCGATGCTTTGGTCCTGGTGGATCCGGATATGCGCGCCCTCGGTCCGGCCTGGCCAGAAATGCTCACGCGGTTCGTGGGCGAGGCGGGCGGCGGCTTGATCTATGTTGCCGGCGAGATCTACTCCCAGTCTCTCTTCAACCCCGAGGGCGGCGGCATCGATAACTCCTGGCTCAAAGTTCTTCCGGTGGTTCGCGAGCCGGGGCTTTATCAGTCGGCCGCAGAGGTTCGCCTCAGCTCGCGCGAAACGTACCACATCGAACTTACGCCGGCGGGGTTGGCAGACCCCATCTTTCGCTTCGCACCCGAGCGGGACCGCAACCGCGATATCCTCGCCAGCTTGCCCGGCATGTACTGGTATTTTCCCGTCACCCGGGCGAAGCCGGGGGCGACCGTGCTCGCCCAGCACGGCGATCCGCGCATGCGCAATCAGCACGGGCGGCACGTTCTCATGGCTACGCAGCTCTACGGCCCGGGCCGTACCGTATTCATCGGCTTCGACAGCTCGTACCGTTGGCGCTACATCGACGAGGCGCTGTACGACGGTTTCTGGGCCAGGCTCATCGATCGCGTGGGCCGCAATAAGGTGCTGGGAGGCCGCTATCCGTTCATTCTCTCGCTAGACAAAAGCGTTTACCGCGTGGGCGAGCAGGTGACGCTGCGTGCCAGGCTGATCGGCTCGCCGGACGAGTTGGCGGGTCTATCGGCCTTGCAGGCTGAGATCGAACGCGGGGGGGAGACGGTGCTGGAGGATCTGGCCTTCGAACCATCTGCAGAAGATCCGGAACTGATGGTGGCCACGTTCACAGCCGAGCAGCCGGGGGCGTTTCTGGCCCGCGTGGGCCCGGCCGGTCAGGAAGATGCCGAAGGCGCCGTGCGGAAGGCCTCGGTGCCGTTCCGCGTCGAGCAGCCCCGCCAGGAGCTGGACAACCCCACGCTCGACCGGGCCCTGCTGGACGACCTCGCCCGAGCGAGCGACGGCCGTGTGTTCACCCTGGCAGAGGCCCGGCGCGTACCATCGGCCTTCAAACTTCGTTCTGTGGAACGCATCCGCGAGTTCCGCGAAGACATCTGGGACGCACCGCTGCTCTGCGGCCTGATCGTCGTGCTGCTGACTGCCGAATGGCTGCTCCGCAAACGCAATCGCATGGTGTGAACATGGCCGGCGTACTGGAACGCACAACACGAGCAGCCACTGGGCGTGCCGCTGCCGGCACGCCAGGAACCGCTGGCCCGACCCAAACCCAGCATGGCGTTCATGGCGCCGTGATTGCGGAGCTTGAACCCTACGTTCTAAGCGTGCGGCGCCAGCTCGCACGGCTGCGCGGCGAGGTACGCTCCGGCCTGCGCTTGCACGGCATCACCCAGCTTGCCGCCCTGGCGGCGTCGATGGCCTCGGCCAGCCTGGCAGCCGACTGGTTGCTGCGCCTCAGCCTGCCGGTGCGGGTCTTCTTGATGTTGCTGGGCCTTGCCGCACTGGCCTGGATGGCTTGGATGCGGCTCGTACGGCCAGCGCGCTTGCGCCTGGACGAGCTGGACCTGGCGGCGTTGATCGACCAGCGCATGCCCGGCGTGGGGCAGAGGCTCGCTGCCGTGCTACAGCTTCCTGAGCTGATCGTGGGCAAAGAACTGGCCTCGCCCGCGATGGTCCGTGAAGCCGTACGCGAACACGCAGCAGCTCTTGAAGGCATCGATCTACGGCACGTGCTAGACATTCGCCGCCGCTGGCAGCGGCGGGGCGTGCTGGCCGCTGTGCTGCTGGCTGTGCTCTTCTTTGTGATGTTGGCCCCGACGGCCGCTGGCATCTGGGCGCGCCGCTGGTTCTTGGCATCGAACGAACGCTGGCCGCAGCGCACGTACCTGGCAGTGCGAGGCCTTCCGGCAGACGGCGTCATCCGTGCCCCACGCGGCGAGAGCCTGGTAATAGAAGTAGATGCACAACCTCGCTTCGCCGGGAAGCCCTATTATTGGACGCTCGCTGGCCGAGACGAGAGATTGCTGGTGAGGCAGGCCGCGCGGCCGTTGAGCCGCCCCCCCGCTCAGGTGCAAATCAGCTATCAGCCGGCCGGAGGTCCTCGCCGCCACGGCAATTTCGCCAGGTTCGGCGACGATCGTTTCCGTTATGAGCTTGCAGCCGTCCTCGAACCGACGCGCGTGTTCATCACCGGCGGCGACGATTGGCTCGGACCCCTGTACGTCCAACCGATCGATCGCCCGGCCATCGTACGCCTGGAGATCAACGCGCAGCCGCCCGGTGCCAAGCAGCCAACGCGCGTCTCGGCAGAAGGCAGCGGCAGCCAACTCTCCTTCTTGCGCAAGACCCGGCTGCGGCTCGAATTCGAATCGAGCGTGCCGCTGGCCCGCGCCAGCCTGGCGGCCAAGGAAGGCACGCCCCCGCGCTTGCGCCGCCTGGACCAGCACCGCTACGAAGCACGCTGGCAAATGGACCGCCCGCTCAACCTCGAGCTGCTGCTCGTGGCCAAGGACGGGGGCTTGGCCAGCAAACCCTACTTCCTCTCCCTCGGTTTGCTGCAAGACCGCCCCCCCCGCGTGAATATCCGCGCCACCGGCGTCGGCCGCCTGGTGACGTCGGTCGTACGTATCCCGCTCACCCTGGGATTTCAGGACGATCTGGGACTGCGAGCCGTAGCCCTGCAAGCAGAATGGGCCACCCCCGCGGGAGACGAAATCAAGCGCGGTACACGTTCCTTCGAACTGCCGCTCCCCTCCTCCGCCGATGGCTCTCCGCTCGTCGACCTGGAGCTGCGCCACACCGCCATGCTGGCCGAGCTGGCCCTGCCCGCCGGCTCGCAGGTACGGCTCCGTGGACACGCCCAGGACAACTCGGCCGATGGGCCGCAGAGCGGCTTCTCCCGCTGGCTGACGTACCAAGTTGTCACCCCCGAAGAACTGATGTACGAGATCGTGCGCCGCCAACGTGCCGAGCGAGACAAGTTCAAGGCAGCGCTCGACCAGCAGCGTTCGATAGCCGATCCGCTGGCCGCCCTGGTCGATGCCGAGCAGGCACGACCCCTGGCGGCACGCCACAAGCTCCTTACCCGCCAGGTGGTGCAGGTCGGCCGGCGCTTGGACGAAACGTTGCAAGAGATGATCAACAACGACCTGGGCAGCGCCCCTGCACGCGAACTCTTGAAGCGAGATATCCTGGAGCCGTTGGCCGAGTTGGCAAACGCAACCCTGCCAGACGTCAGCCGCCGCTTGGAAGGTCTGGCCGTACGAATAGACGACGCCAGCCTGGGCCAAGCCCGCCAGGCGCATGCCGACGCTCTGGCCCAGATGGAGCGTATTCTACAGCGTATGGCTCAGTGGGAGAGCTTCCTGGACGTAGTCAACCAGCTCCGAGAGGTGATACGGCTGCAAACGGGCGTGTTGCAGGCTACAGAACAGGAACGGGCCAGCCGCACGCGCGATCTGTTCGACGAATAGGTCGGTTGTATCTGCATCGGCCTGACAGAGCTTGCCCTACCCCCGGCAGGCGCGCATGATGACGCCCCGAATGGTTGCTTTCGACTCTATATGACAGAGGAGGTTGGACATGGGAGCCCACCGATCTACGGCGAACCGACGCAAGCGCCGCCGCCGTCAACGCCGCAACGAACTCAAGAAGGCCCAGGCAGCTTTGAAGAGACAGGCGGCATCCCAATCGTAGAGCAAGCACGCTCGCCCCGTAGAGCAAGCATCCCCGCCCCGTAGAGCAAGCATCCCCGCCCCGTAGAGCAAGCGTCCCCGCCCCGTAGAGCAAGCGTCCCCGCCCCGTAGAGCAAGCGTCCCCGCTTGCTCAGGCGGGCCG
>FWPU01001886.1_pt1 | contig 60669 bp, 43 predicted proteins | sample 2228361 | NCBI WGS metagenome assembly FWPU01 (sample SAMEA103939777, study PRJEB20133) | metagenome
TGGGCCACGTCGCCCGGAACCACCGCCAGCGTCACCGCCAGCACCGTCAGCGCCACCAGCACCACCACCGTCAGCCGCCGGGGGTCGCTGACCAGCCATGTAGAAGCCGTAAGGAATGCGCGTTTCATTTTCGTAGCTCCCTCGCTGCTAAAATAGTGCGTTTAGCACAGAATACTCATGTGGTTGCCTGTAACTTTAGCGGGGGGTGTGCAATAAACTGCTTACCAAAACAAGGAAGTCAGAGATTCGCGGCTGAGCGATATTGGTATCTGCCCAGAGTTGCATGGGGAGCAAGGGCCGGTGATCGCAATTGTGAGCAGTGCCCGGAGCGGAAAGGAAAAGAGGGTGTCAGGGGAGAGGATTAGCCCAGCAGCCTGTCCACCAGGTCGAGCGTCTCGTCGGAGGGTTCGATGCCCATCTCTTCCAGCAGCAATTCGCGTAGCTTTTCGAAATGGTTGCGCACCTGACGCTTGTCGTCCAGCTCGGCGTAGCAGATCATGACTGCCCGGTGCACATCTTCGCGGAAGGGGTCGGCATCCAGCGCCCGCCGGTAAGCGTGCAGGGCAGCGCGATGATCGCCCCGCGCAGTGGCGCACTGTCCCAGGCCGATCAGGGCTTCCAGATATGCCTCGAACAGGCTCTCGCGGCGGTAGATTACCCATTCGGCGTCCCAGGACGGCAGGAAATCGCCCTGATAAAGCGCCACGGCTCGTTGCCAGAGATCTTCGGTGCGGGCATCGCGCACAGACAGCAGACGGGCCTGTTGCACCAGGTGTTCCAGTTCATGCGCGTCGCACCACAGATCAACTTCCGGGTTGAGCGTGTAAGCACCATCGTGATAGATGATCACGTTTTCGCCCAGGGCCTGCCGGGCACGGTAGAGTGTGGTGTGGAAGTTGGAGCGGACGCGCGCCGGCGAGCTATCCGGCCAGAAGTCCAGGCTGATTCGCTCGCGGCTCTGTCCGCCCTGGAAAAGCAGGTAATAGAACATCTCGCGGGCGGTATTGGAGCGCCATTCCGACAGGGCAATGGCCTGTCCGTCGCGTTCCAGGCGCTCGACGCCGAGCGTGAGCACGCGCAGGCTATAGGTGGCATGTGGCTCAATACGACGCAGACGCGACGCCGGTCGGGCGCGCAACTGTGCGGAGCGAAACTGCTTCAGCGCGCCGATCAGATCGCCGAACTTGCCTGCCCGCTGCGCCATCAACGACTCCAGCGCCGGTGAATAGGCGATCTCTGTCACCAGAGTGTGCACGGTGCCGATGGCTTTGGCTTCCTTCAGACCTATTTGCAGCGCCTCTTCTGCCGCGGAGACATCCGAGCAATGTACTGCGGCGTTGGCCATCAGGGCATAGGCCCACACCAGTTCGGCGCGCGCGCCCTGTTCACGCAGCGACCCGATCAGCGCGGCCAGTTGCTGGCGCGCGGTCGCCGCCTGGCCGAGCGCCACCCGCGCCGCCCATAGCGCCGCCGAGGCGGTCACCCGCTCCAGAGCCAGTTCATGCCGCTCGGCCAGGGTCAGGGCTTTTTCTGCCAGCGACTCAGCGTCGCGCGGTTTGCCCGCCCAGCGTTGCAGGGTTGAACAATCAATGAGGATAAAGCAGCGCAACCAGGGGTCGCTGGCCCCCACCAGTTCCAGGGCGCGGTTGAGCAGGCGCAACCCCTCGTCGAAATTGCCCTGGTCGCGGCGCAGCTCGCCCATACTGGTCAGCAGCGCACTTTCCACACGGCGATTGGGCACGCGGGCCAGGATGCTCAGCCCTTCCTGGTAGGTCGCCCAGGCGCGCTCGAAGTCGCCCCCGCGATAGTAATAGTGACCCAGGTTGTTCAGCGCTGCGGCCAGCGCGCCGGTGCTGCCCAGCGATCGCCGCAGGGCGACCACTTCCTGAAGACAGGCACTGGCATCGCTCAGACGACCCAGGCGCGAATAGGCCACGCTGAGGTCTTGCAGGGCGTTGGCCAGGGCATGCGCGTCACCGTCGCGCCGGTGCAGTTCCAGCGCCTGTTCCAGGTATTCCACCGCCGCGGTCAATTCGCCCAGGCGCAGATGCGCCACGCCCAGAATCTTGAGCGCGCGCCCCTGCAGATCGGGCTGTTCGCGCACGTGCGTCGCCAATTGCCGCGCTTCGGAAGCGGCGGTCTGGAAGTCGCCGCGCTGCAATTTGATGAAGGCCCGCTGCAACTGAATATAGGAATAGCCTGTCTGGTCGCCCATCTGCGCATAGCCGCGCTCGGCTTCGTTGAGCGATTGCTCGGCTTCCTCATAGTTGTAGCGGTCGGTGTGCACGCGCGCGCAATTATAGAGCAGCCCCGGAGCGAAGATGCCAATCTGCCCCAGTTGGGCACGCCACTTGAGCAGCGTCTCCACCTTACCCTGGGCGAAGTACATGTTGGCGACGCGATCGGAAATGCGCGCGGCCCGTTCGATCAGACCGGCGGCCATGTAGTGCTCGAAGCCCCATTCGACCTGATTGCGCTCCTCGAACCAGCGCGCCGCCCGTGCGTGCAGGGTGAGGAACAGATTGGGATCGTCCTGTTTGAGTTGCCGTTGCAGGAAGTTGCGGAAGAGGCGATGGTAAACCAGCCCCCCTGCCACCTTGGAGATGAACAGGTTGCGGCTCTGCGCCTCGGCCAGCCAGTAGGCGCTGTCGGAAAGTTGCAATACGGAAGTGCACAGTTCCGGCGTCATGCGCAGCAGAGTAGAGGACGCCAGCAGGAAATCGCGCAGACCGGGCGGTTGTGCTTCCAGCATGGAGGCGGCCAGCGAATCGAAAAGCGCCTCTGGTCCCTTTCCGCCCTGCAGCAATACCTGCTCAAGGTCGGCGGGCAGAGGATGCAGTGCCAGCACCGTCCCCGCGGGCCAGCCTTCCAGCCGCGCCGCCAGCTCTTCGGCATCGGCCAGGGTGCGCACTCCACTTCCCTCAGTGGCCTGGGCCAGCTCCAGAATTTCGGCGGGGGTGAAGCGCAATTGATCCTGCCCCAGCGCCAGCACTTCGCCACGGGCGATCAGTTCGGTCAGCGGCAGGTTGGGCAGCACGCGCCCGATCAAGATCAGGTGACAGTTGGAAGGCAGGCGTTCGAGCAACACCTGCATCCACACTTCCACGGCGGGGGAGCCGGAGACGACTTGAATGTCGTCCATCACGTAGATGGCAGGGCCGGTCGTGTTCTCGCGCAGGAAATCGGCGATCAGGGTAGCCAGTTCGCTGGGAGTCATGCCGGGGGTGGGCACCAGCCGCTGAATGCCCGGCGCGACAGTGTCCAGGACTTCCAGCGCGCGCTGGAACAGGTTGGGCAGGTCGCGCTCGCGCTCTTCCAGCGTGTGCCAGGCGACCGCGTCGGAAATGTGGTTGGCGAACTGTGCGACGAGCGTGGTCTTGCCGTAGCCGGGCGGCGCACAGACCAGGGTCAGCTTGTGCTGCCGGGCGCGGGCCAGTTGCTCCATCAAGCGTGGCCGCTCGATGACGCCAGAGACCTGGGGGACCTGCGTGTCGCGTTGCATCGTACCGTAAGCCATGGCGCACGCCCTATCCGGTATCTGTGTTGGGATTCCCGGCGATAGGTTTCACTATCTAGACCACTGCGAACCGTTTGAGCGGTGCAATTGGCGAAACGTAATAAACCATTGCCAGGCAGGGCGGCTGCCCGCCTGATCAACACAATAGGTACAGACCCTTGCTCCCACGCTTAGTATGCAGAGGCGCGCTAAGAATGTCAAATGGGCCAGCGAGCGGGATTCCAACCAATCGGTCTGTTTCCCTATCCCTGCCGATCACGCTCCACCAATAATTCTACAACCATTTTCCAATGCCCGGTTCACAGCCGCGACTGCCTATTCTTCTCCCGGCTCTTTCAGCAGCGCCTGCCACACCTCGTCCGCGATAGAGAACTCGTGTTCCGCCGCAGGGAAAGCGCCTGTGAGCACTTCCTGGCGGAATTGCGCGAACGCCTGTCGCATGACCTCCGCCAGATGGGCGTAGCGGCGGGCAAAGCGAGGCGTCAGGCGTTCGTACAGGCCCAGCACGTCGTGCGTAACCAGCACCTGCCCGTCGCAACCGCCCCCCGCGCCAATGCCGATGGTCGGGATGGTCAGTGAACGGGTGATCAGCGCCGCCAGACGGGCGGGCACAGCCTCCAGCACCAGGCTGAACGCGCCGGCTTCCTGCAGGGCGCGGGCATCGTCCAGCAGACGGCGGGCCGCTTTGACCGTGCTACCCTGTACCTTGAATCCGCCCAGCGCGCTGACGCTCTGCGGCGTCAGACCGATATGTCCCATCACGGCGATCCCTGTTTCCACCAGCGCACGTACTGTCTCCGCCATGCGCTGCCCGCCTTCCAGTTTGACGGCGTCGGCACCGCCTTCGGCCAGCAGGCGTGCTGCGTTGCGCAGCGCGTCGGCCACCCCTGTCTGATAGCTCATGAAGGGCATATCGGCCACCAGCAAGGCCCGACGGGTTCCCCGTCGCACAGCCTGACAGTGCAGCACCATCATATCCATCGTCACCGGCAACGTGTTCTCGAAGCCGTGTACTACCATCCCCAGCGAATCGCCTACCAGGATCAGGTCAATGCCCGCCTGATCGATCAGCAAGGCGGTAGGGTAATCGTAAGCGGTGAGCATGGTGATCGGTTCGCCGCGCTCTTTCATCGCCTGGAGCTGTTGCAGCGTGACCTTGTCCACCGGATACCCCTCCTTCTTGCGCGCCAGCATCGCTCCGATGATACCGACGTGTTGCAAAAGGCGCAGCTTTGACCTCGCCGGGTGCATTTCAGTTTTGGGCAATGATCTTGAACCGCAGAGACGCCGAGAGCGCAGAGGAGAAACATCTATGGAGAAAACATTAATGATTGGCCCGCCAGTTTACCTCACCCCCAGCCTCGCTCCGCGTCGGAGAGGGAGCAGCGAGGCGCGTTCAGCGCTAGAGCGTGTTATGCACTTTTCAACCCTCAGCCCCTTCTCCTACGCTGCGGACGAAGGGGGCGAGAGACGGTAAGTCCCCTCGCCCCGCGACACAGTCGCGAGGGAGAGGGGATTGAGGGGTGAGGGGAAGATACTGCGCGAAAGTTCATAACAGCCGCTAAGCAGAGGTGAGGTAAACGCCTCCGCGTCAAGCCGATCGCTGATGACCTTGGCACGCATCCTCTCGCTCCGGCCCGGCATCTGGGATACACTTGGGAGCAGAAAAGGTCTGCCGTTCGGGCGTTTCCTCAGGAGGGATCATGCCTGGTTTGCGCGACAAGCTGCGGGTGCTGGTGCAGGCGAGCCTGCGCGGGGAGCGCAGCGAGGCCCGCCCTTCGACCCGCAAAGCCGGGGCGGAAGTCGCTGCGCTACGCCAGCAGATCGCGCGCGCCCTGGACGACGAAGATCGTCTGCAACAAACCATTCAGGCCGCCGCCGCGCAGATCGCAGCGCTGGATCGGCAGGCCGATGAGGCGCTGACCCGTGGCGACGAGGCGACCGCCCGTCGTCTGGTCAGGCAATTGCAGGATCGTCGTCAGCAAATCGCGTTCCTGGAGGCTGACCTGGCACAGCACCGCTACGTCACCGCCGACCTGATCCGGCGCGTCAACACGCTGGAGGCGCTGATCGCTCAGGCGCAGCAATCCGCCACGCAGGGAGAAACTCCTGACGAGGACGAAGTGCCTCTCGCCGAGCGTATCCGGCAAGCGCGCGCGGAGATCGCCCGCCGCGTCGAAACGTTGCGCACCTCCGAAACCGCCCCCATCACCGATGCCCTCGACGAGCAGGCTATCGAGGATGATCTGGCCCGTCGCCGCGCCCGCCTGAGCCAGTGACGTTCAACCCTGTTGTGTCGCAGGTTGCGTCCCTTGCGGCTGCGTGTCTGACAGACCTACTTACCACCATCCACGGCCAGCACCTGTCCGGTGATCCAGCCCGCGTAGTCTGAGGCCAGGAACAGCACGGCCCAGGCGATATCTTCGGGCGTGCCCAGGCGCTTGAGCGCGATCGCATTGAGCAGGGCGCGCTGCCCTTCCTCGCCATAGGACTGCCACTGCCGTTCGGTAGTTGGGTTGCAGCGCACGAAGCCCGGCGCGACACTGTTGACCGTGATCTGCCAGGGGCCGAGTTCGTGGGCAAGCTGTCGCGTCAGGTTGATCAGGGCGGCTTTGGCGGCTGCATACGCCTGAATGCCCGTCAGGCTGACGCCCAGCCCCGCGCCGCTGGAGATGTTGACGATGCGCCCCCAGCCCGCCGCCTTCATGCCGGGCACGACCGCCTGACAGCAGTAGAACGCGCCGGTGACGTTCACGTCCAGGATGGCCTGCCAGTCCTGCGGCGGCACCTCTTCCAGAGGATGCCCTACCTGCCCCAGCACGCCGCCAGCATTGTTGACCAGGATGTCCACGCGCCCGCTCGCCCGTTGCGCTGCGGCGGCGAAGGCGAAGACCTGATCGCGGTCGGTGATGTCTACCGTTCCAACCTCGCATATGCCGCCCGCTTCGGCGCACAACCGGCGCGTCTCGGCCAGTTCGTCGGCCAGCACGTCACACGCCCACACCTGCGCCCCACGTCGGGACAGTTCCAGACTGATTTGCCGACCGAAGCCGTGCGCCGCGCCGGTGACCAGTGCTGTTTTGCCATTGAATTCGATGTGCATGGTGATCTCCCCTGGGAGTGACCAGTGATCAGCTTTCAGTGGACAGAGATCAGTTGCGACCTGGCTCACTGATCCGGATCGCTACCACCCGATCACCGACTACTGAATCACTGATGACCGAGCACTGACAACCGATCACTGATGACTGATCACTGATCACTGACACCTGTTCACTGATCACGGCAATCCGTACAGATCGCTGAACTTGGCCTGCAGATAGGCCAGGTACGGCTCGACGTGCAAGGGGCGTCCGGTGCAGCGCTGCAGGATTTCGTCCACGCTGTAGGCGCGCCCGTGCCGATAGAAGTGTTCGGTCAGCCAGCCGAGCAGGGGCGCGTACTCGCCCGCAGCCAGCGCGTCGTCCAGACCGGGCACCTGTTGGCGGGCGGCGGCCAGCAATTGCGCGGACATGACATTGCCGACAGTGTAACCGGGGAACGAGCCAAAGCTCCCGCCCGACCAGTGCACGTCCTGCAACGCGCCCAGACTGTCGTTCGGCGGCTCCACCCCCAGGTACTCGCGCATTTTCGCCCGCCACACGTCTGGCAGGTCGGCGACGCGCAGGCTGCCATCGAGCAGCCCCATCTCGATCTCCACACGCAGCATGATGTGCAGGTTGTAGGTCACTTCGTCGGCTTCGACGCGGATCAGGCTGGGCTGTACGCGGTTGATGGCGCGATAGAACAGGTCGGCGTCCACATCGGCGAACTGTTCGGGGAAGACTTCGCGCAGACGCCCGAAGTGCGCCCCCCAGAAGGCGCGGCTGCGCCCGATCAGATTCTCCCACAGGCGCGATGACGCTTCGTGCGCCCCATAGCTGGTGCCGCCGACCGCGTACTGCCCCAGAAAGTCAGTGGTGAGGGCAGTGCGCGTCAGGGCCGGGTCAATGTTCTGCTCGTAGAGGGCGTGACCGGCTTCGTGCAGCGTGCCGAAGAAGGCCATGGGCCAGTAGTGCAGGTCGTAGCGCGTGGTGATGCGCACATCCTGGCGCGTGAACGAGATTTCGAAGGGGTGTGGCGCGATGTCCAGCCGCCCGCGCTCCAGGTCATAGCCGATCTTCTGCGCCATCTCCAGGGCAAAGGCGCGTTGCCGGTCGAGCGGATATTCGCGCGCCCACAGGTTCTTTTCCAGCGGGCGGTCGTGCGCGACGATCTGTTCCAGCAGCGGCAACAGACCAGCCTTGAGCGCATCGAAGAGCGACCGCAGCTTGGCCGCAGTCATGCTCGGTTCATACTCGAAGACCAGGGCGTCGAAGGGGTGTTCTTCATAGCCGATCGCGTCGGCCTGCTCTCTGGCCAGGTCGAGCATCTGCTGCAGGTAGGGGGCAAAGCGGGCAAAGTCGTTGTGTTGTTTGGCCTCGTGCCACACCTGCTCGGAGATGGGTGCGAGCGTCGCCCGTCGGGCGAGCAGGTCGGCGGGGATGCGCCGCACGATCTCATAATACTGGCGCGTCTGCTGCACCGCGCGCACCCGGTAGGAATCCGGGTCTTCGCCCGCGATCTCGGCCTCAGCAGCGTCCAGCAGGCGGGCGGTAGTCTCGCTGGTGAAGTGTTCGCGGGCCAGCCGCGATACCGTCGCCAGTTGATAGCCGCGCGTCTGCGAGCCGCCGGGCGGCATCTGCGTGCGCGCGTCCCACTTGAGGATGTTGAGGATGTTCAGCAAATCATTGAGCGTGGCGATGTGTTCTTGCAGTTGTTCGTAAGCGACCATCGGTATCTCCCCTATGTGTCATCCCCCAGACAAGACGGCATTGAGCGCGTCGAGCGTCGCCAGAGATTGCGGACGGCGACCCTCCTCAATGTCGTGGATCAACTCGATCAGGCGGGCGGTCAACGGCGTGCGCACGCTAGCCTCAGCCCCCAGCGTCACGATCGGCCCCAGTTGGGCGTCTACCTCAGTACGCCGCCTGCGCACGGCCAGGTCGCGCCAGATGCCACTGTGCGTCTTGGCCGAGGCGCGGTTGAAGGCCACCATCTCATCCAGCGAGCGTAAGGCGATCTCCGGGTCTGCACCAGGCAGAAACGCTCGCGGATCGAAGCCGTCGAAGCCCTCTGGCGTCACGCCGCGCGCCACTGCCACAGACAACACCTCCTGCGCCAGGGCGACGAACAGGGCGCGGTAGGCGGGCAGGGCCAGCGCATCGGCGATGGACTCATTGGTCAGAGCCGTGGCGAAGAGTTGCGCTCCATAGGCCAGCTTGCCCCACAGATAGCCCCAGATGTTCGTGGTGATGGTGGCCCGCTCGTCGAAATCGCGCAGCAGGGCATGGAGCGCTCGCAGGCGCGGCGTGATCTGCCCATTCAGTTCGCCGATCACCACTGCCGCCCGGTTGCCGCGGTGAATCACTCCCGGCTCCAGGTAGTCCGCGCCGAAGTTGACGAACGCGCCGACCGTGCGCTCCTGCCCCACCATGCTGGCGATGACCAGCTCATTCAACCCATTCTGGATCGAGACGACGCAGCCGTCTGCCGCCAGGTGCGGTGCCAGCGCGTGCGTCGCCTGGGCGGTGTGATGAGCCTTGACGCACAGCAAGATGGTCGGCCATGTCCCGCGGACGTCGTCCGGCGTGAAAGCGCGGGCGCGGACGGTGAACTCGTCTACCGGGCCGGTGAGGCGCAGCCCTGTCGCGTTGATCGCGGCCACGTGATCGGCGGCGATGTCTACCAGCGTCACATCGTGCCCGGCGCGGAGCAGGTAGGCCCCGATCGTCCCGCCCATCGCCCCCGCGCCCCAGATCAGCACTCTCATGGTCGTTCCCATCCGCTGACCAGCAACGCGCGCGTCTCCTCGACCGCCACCTGCCAGATGGCGAGCATGTCTTCGTCGGAGCGCTGATAAAGCCCGCCGTAGTTGCCATCGCCCAGGTAGCCGCGTAGCGCGCGCGGCGGCAACAGGCGCGACCGCTCCACCTCGATCATCGGCTTTCGCTCGCGCGGGAAGGTCACGCCAGCCAGTCGCGTCCAGGGGAAGTTTTCCATCCACGAGGCATGTGAAGCGATCGGATCGATCTCCAGCACCTTGGCCCAGGTGCGCGGTGCGTTCCACCAGTTGTGGAACCTCACCGTCACCCCAGGGTGATCGGCCATCCACTCGCCGGCCAGGGCCTGCGCCGGAGCGTTGCCGCCGTGCCCGTTGACGATCAGGATGCGCCGGAAGCCCTGCTCGGCCAGGCTGTCGAGCACGTCGCGTACCACGCGCAGGTACGTTTCCACGCGCAGCGACACCGTGCCCGGATAGGCACGGAAATAGGGCGTGATGCCGTAGTGCAGCACGGGGAACACCGGCACGCCCAGCGGTTCGGCAGCTTCCAGCGCTACGCGCTCGGCCAGGATGCTGTCGGTGCTCAGGCTCAGGTAGGCGTGCTGTTCGGTGCACCCCAGCGGGAAGGCGCAGCGATCGTCCCGTTGCAGGTAGGCTTCTACCTGCGACCAGTTCATATCGGTAATGCGCATGAGACTTCTCCTTCTGGCGGCGATTATGAACTTTTGCGCACTATCTTCCCCAAATCCCCCTCCCTCGCGTGTAGAGACTGGGGACATAGGTAACAGGTGTTCGGGGACATGGGTAACACACGGCAAGAGTACCATCAGAGGCTCTGGAAGGCCAGGACACGAATCTCGAAAGAGCCAAAAACACATGAAAGACGCCGTGAGGGACTTCAGGAGCGGACACAGCCATTGAGGGCATCTCCAACACCCAACTTTACCTCACCTCCGCTTGGCGCTCACGCGCCTGGCTGCCCCTTCTCCGCGTCGGAGAGGGGGCAAGCCAAGCGCAGCGAGGCGGGGGGTGAGGTCAACTGGCGGAATGCGTCACGTTTTCCTGAGGTCTAAGCCGTTTTGCTCTGCGCCCTCTGCGTCTCGGCGGTGGGAGGATCACTGCCGATCCTCGCCAGTGGGTGGGGACGCGGTATAATCGCCGCTGACGTTGGCCGACCTGGTGTGAGCCGCCGTTGCGGCACCCAGCCGGACACGCGGGCAGACCGTAGGAGGAGTGAGCCAGACCATGCGTATTCTCATCTTGGGTGGCGACGGCTATCTGGGCTGGCCGACCGCCATGTACTTCAGCAGGCGCGATCATACGGTAGCTGTGGTGGACAATTTCTTGCGGCGGATGATGCACGCCGAGCGTGGCACCGACAGCCTGACGCCGATTCGTTCCCTGCACGAGCGCGTCCAGGCGTGGCGCGAAGTCACCGGGCGCACCATTGAGATGCACATTGGTGACATCAAAGACTGGTACTTCATCAGCCGCGTCATCCGTGAGTTCCAGCCCGACGCCATCGTTCACTATGGTGAGATTCCCAGCGCGCCCTACTCCATGATTGATGTGCATCACGCGGTGCGCGTGCATGAGAACAATGTCAACGGCACGCTCAATGTGCTGTGGGCCATGCACGAGTTCGCCCCGCAGGCGCACCTGATCAAGCTGGGCACAATGGGCGAATATGGCACGCCCAACATAGACATCCCCGAAGGCTATTTCGAAGTCGAGTATCGCGGGCGCAAGGACGTGTTGCCTTTCCCCAAACAGCCCGGCTCCTTCTATCATCTGACCAAAGTGCACGACAGTCACAACATCATGTTCGCCTGCAAAATCTGGAACCTGCGGGCGACCGATCTCAACCAGGGCGTGGTCTACGGCATTGAGACGGAGGAGTCTAATCTCGACGATCGCCTGCTGACGCGCTTCGACTATGACGAATCGTTCGGGACGGCGCTCAACCGCTTCTGCGTACAGGCCGTGGCGGGCATCCCGCTGACCGTCTTCGGCAAGGGCGAACAGACGCGCGGGTACCTGAATATCCTGGACACCCTGCAATGCGTGGAACTGACCGCCCTTCACCCGCCAGAGCCGGGCCGGATGCGCGTTTTCAACCAATGGGTGGAGACATTCTCGGTGCTCGACCTGGCGCGGGCAGTGCGCAAGGCCGCCCGTGAAGTGGGCATCGAGGTCAAGATCGCGCACTACGTCAACCCGCGCGTGGAAGCCGAAGAACACTACTACAACCCGGATCACAACGAACTCTATCACCTGGGCCTCAAACCGCATCTGCTCGACGATATGTTGGTGGAGCAGGTGATCAAGCGAGTGGTGCAATACCGCGATCGCATCATTTACCATTCGATTGTGCCGCGCATCTACTGGGAGCGCGGCGGCACCGACGAGTACGTCGAGATCGTCGAATACGAGGACAACGGGTCATGATTGCAGACGGGCCAGGGCGCACTGGCCCGTGTCATTGGTGAGTGCTGCGCACGATAGCGGAGGGCGGTTGATGAGACGGACACGCACAGGCGATAGAAAGATGATATGGGCGGCCCTGGGGCTGGCGGTGACAGTCCTGGCTCTGATGCTGGCTGGATGCGGAGGGGGAGAAAAAGAAGAGTCGTCCGTACCCCCCACTGAGATACTCACCGCCGAACCGGTTGTCGAAGCCGAACCGGAGGGAGAAGAGCCTGCCGCACCTGCGGTCACGCCGCAACCCGTGCCTCCAGAAGCGCTTTTCACAAACGCCAGCGGGCTGGCCCAGGTAGACCTGGCGGCCTATCTCGACGTGAGCGTGACCGACATCACTGTCCTGGAGCCGGACACAGCGCTGTTGCTCGGCGAGCCGCTGGCCTGCCCCGATCTGGAAGGTGAGAACGCTGTGCCCTATGTGATCTACCTGCAGCGCGGGCGCTTCATCTATCCCTATCAGGTGTACGAAGTGAGCGGCGGACAGGAGCCGGTCGTCGAGCGCTGCGACGATGTGCTGGTGGACGAGGAGGTGCTCTATGTGCCGACGCCTGACGTCCGCGCCGCCGTGCTCGACGCGGTGCGCTTCGACCTGGAAAAGCGCGGTATAGACCCCAACGCCGGGCGCTTCAGCACCGTGCGCCCCATGGCCTGGACGGATGAAGTGCTCGGTTGCCCGCCAGGGGCCGACGAAACCCCCGTTCCGGCGCTCATTGACGGCTATCTGATTGTCTTTACTGTGGGCAGCGTGAATTACGAATACCACACCGATGCCACAGGCGACCGCGTGACCCTGTGCGAACAGGTCGGCAGGGTGGACTCTGTGGAAGCGCTCATCGCCGCGCTGCAAGAGCAAGAAAACCTGGACGTGGTGCAGGTAGAGGACGAGGTCGCCCGCTATGAGGGGCTAAATGCCGAAGGGGTATTGCTCGAACTCACCACGCGCGGCTACCGGGTGGGGGTATTCACTTTTGGCTCGGCGGGCGATGCACGCACCGCTGCCGCCCTGGTCAACGACCTGGACGTGTCGCGCATCTTCGTGAGCGGTCGCCTGTTGATCGTGCAGGAAGAGAACAGCCCGCAGGTCTATAGCGCGCTGCTGCGGCTGGCCGAAGAAGTGCGCGCACCGGTGGTTGAGCGTGGCAACGCTGCAGTCACGCCCCCCAGCGAAGAATAGAGGCAGCGCCCGCCATCTGGTAACTGATGTCGCCGCCCGCCCTTGGGCGGCGTTTTTTTCTGGGCACGAAGCCAAAATGTTTCCGCCAGGGATACCCTCCCTGGCGGAAACACATGCCGTGGTGGGGGGCTGTAGCGGGAGAAGCGGTGGGCACACTTCGCCCGCTCTATCCTTCTAAGGGTTGCACTCCACAGTGTAGGCCGGTAGATCGAGGCGATCCACGTAGATGTTCAGGCCGCCCGACTCCGGATTGGCCTCGCCGGTGAACACTACTCGCAGCGTGTGCACGCCAGGCGTCAGGCCGCTCCTCTCATACAGAGCGTTTTCCAGCCACAGCCCATCGGGATCGGGATGGTACATATCCAGCCGGTCTACGAACACGCCATCCACGTACAGGTCGGCGTAACCACCGTAGGGATTCTTGTGGTAGAGCAGGGCGAACCCCTCGGCTTCGAAGGTGAACTCGGCAAAGACAGGATCGCCGGGGTCTCCTGTACCGCGCCGCACGCTACCGCCCGATGCGCCTGCGGAGAACAGGGTGACCCAGGTGGTTTCGGTCGGTCCGAAGTATTGCCAGTTGTCGTTGGCATCTTCGAAGCAGCCGGTCTTGGGCAGTTCGATCTCACCGCCGCTATCGTCCGGTTCGCTTGGCAGAGGGACGTCGCCGGGCTTGGGCAGCGGCGCGCCATCTACGGTGAAGGCATCCAGGTTGATCTGGTACTTACGAGCCTTCTTGTCTTTCTGACGCTCGAAGCGCACCTCCAGGACGTGCTGACCAGGCTCCAGGCCGCTGACATCGTAGGCGACGTACAACTCGCCGGGGTCGGGCGCGTATTGATTGGCCTGGCCATGCAGCCTGCCGTCTACGTAGATGTTAGCGATGCCCCAGTCGCGACCGGTGTGCATGTACACCGTCGCTTGTTGGCCGTCGAAGAACAGGAAGGCGCTGGCGTACTTGTCGTCGGTCATCAGGTACGAGCCGCCGGAGTGCTGGTCGGTTGGCACGACCTGCCAGGTGCTGCTGTCGTTGACGGCTACGTACGGACTATCGGGCTGATAGGCCCCATAGGTAGCCGGAGCGATGGTGCGGAACTCGATGGCGTCGAAGCGCACCTTGCCGCTGTCCAGCACCAGTTCCAGCGAGTGCGGGCCATTGTTCGGTAGCAGAATGGTATGGGCGATCTGATTGGCCTTTACGTCCGCCTTGCTGTCGATCGGGTAGGGATCGCCATCAATGTAGACGGTCATGTAGCGCCCGTAAGTCCACTTCTGGCGGTAGATAGTGACCACATTGCCCTCGAAGGTGGCCACCAGGCGGTTGCCGCGCGAGGCCGCCTCGTGGACTGTGCCGCCCGATGCGCCACTATCGCTGATCTGCGTCCAGGAGCCGGTGTAGGCCCGCGGATAGGTCATCTCCGTGACGGGATCCTCGCCCCCCACGAAGACCACATCATTGTCTTCGTAGTAGCCGGGGCCGAGCAACGGCAGGCCGTAGCCTTCCAGCCAGTCAATGCCGAACTTCTTGCTGCTGGCCGGGCGTAGCTCGACGACGTGCGTCTCGAAGGGGTCGGGGATCGGCCCGATGGAGAAGGGCACCTGGAAGCGCGTCGTGGCGGAGCTGTTGGGCATCACGCCCCACAACTCACCGTCAATGTAGATGTTGGCGTCGCCGAAGCTCCCGATCGGGCGGTAGAGCGTCAGGTAGCTGATGCCCTGCACGGGGATATAGAAGTGCCCATACTTCCCCACGCTTTCCAGGTAACGGCCATCGCTGTGCCTGGCGTCGGGCGTGCCAGGTTTGACAGCCCAGGTACCGGCGGCGCGCACAACCTGCGTGCCCTCGGCTTCTACGCTCCACCCTGCCCCCAGCGTAGGCGCGATGTCGAACACTTCCAGTCCCTTGAGCAGGATGGTCTTCGCGGCTGGATTGCGGATTTCGATCCAGGCTCCGCCGGGCATACCGGCCAGGCCGCTGACCAGATAGCGGGCACCCTCAGTCGCGGGCTGTGCCTTGATCCACGCGGACTCGATGGTGCTGTGCAGCGCCCCGTTGACCCACACCTCGATCGAACCGGTCTTGCTGTAGACCTGGCTGTTCACCCACAGGGAGTCGCCATCGGTTGCGTAGATGTAGATGCGCGCGTCTTTCTCGCTGGTCTTGAGCACGTCGCCCTCGACCGTCCATTTGCCGGAGAGGATGACGCGGCCATCGGTAGGAGCCAGGTCGTAGGTCGTCGGGCCGCTGTCGGGCGTGCGATCGTAGACCTGATAGGCGTCAATGCGCACATAGCCGGAGGAAACCACAATCTCAGCGGTATGCAGGCGATCGTCCAGGTTGACGACCGAGAACGGCACGATAGTTGGCGTGCTGCTGAGGGTGGAGTAGGTGCCGTAGAGCGTGCCGTCTACCAGGACGCTGGCCTTGCCACCGTCGGAAGCCTGCTTGAAGTAGACGGTGAAGGCGTTGCCATAGAAGAGCACCAGCGCGCGGTTACCCTTGCCGCTGCCTCGCGAGACGTCGCTGTGCGTCCACGAGGTGCCCACGTAGCTGATCGCGCCTCCTTCGAGCGCCGCCGCATCGTCATTCTGGTAGTAACCGGCTTCCAGATAGTGTCTGCCGCTGACATCGCCACTACGCACCAGGATGGCGTCTATGTCGAACGGCTTGTACTTGTTCTGCAGCTTACCCACTGGCTGCGGCCTGAGGGCAATGACGTGATTGGTGCCTGCGTCCAGCCCGCCGATGATGTAAGTCTGCTGGAACGAGCCAGAGGTAGGCGACGCGGCGTAGCTATCGAACGAGGAGTGATAGTCCCCATCTACGTAGACATCTACCTTGCCATACGCCTGGTACATGCGATGGTAGACGACTACCGAACTGGCACCCGCGACCTCGAAGACGGCTTCGACCACGGGCGCGCTCTGGTACGACTTCCAGGTCATCTCCTGCGAGACGTGCATACTGCCGCCCGAAGCCCGCGAGTCACTGACTTGCTTCCACTGGCCGGAGAACTGAATCGGAGGCGGGAATGCACCACCGCCGATCACTTCATCGTTCTCGTAATGGCCGGGCTGCAACACAGGCTTGTTATAGAGCACGACTTTGTCAATCGAAATCGTCGCGCTGAAGCCCTTTTCGTTGTGAATGCGCACTTCCAGGGTGTGGAAGGCGCTGGCGTCCAGGCCAGTGACAGTATAGGGGGCGGGGACATAGGTGGGGCCTTTGAGGTAGAGCGTGCCATAGAACTTGCCGTCCACGTAAATATCCGCCGCGCCAAAGGTGGACTTGCTCACGCCGTAGAGCGTCACCGTGTCCGCGCCCATAAACGACAGATAGGCGCGCGCCTGATCGTGCTTGGACTCAATGAAACGCTTGCCCGACGGGCCGGGGGTGGTCGTGTAGCGGTAGACCCAGTTCTGCTCGTAGATGAAGACTGAGGAAGTGGGCTTGCCCGCAGCATCGTAGGTTGCTTCCTCGTACTCACCCGGCCCCACGGGGGCAGAGTAGTACACCAGGTAGCCGTAGACCTCGTTGTACTTCGGGCTGGCCGGGTTCGCGTTGAGATGACGCACCTGCAACACATGCGGCACGTCGGGATTGAGGCCAATGACGGCGATGGGGACGTTCTTGGCCCCTTCTTCTTTCAGATTGACGGTACGCTCCAGTCGCCCGTCCACATATAGCTCGATCGGGCCATTGGCGCTGCTGGTCTTGACGTTGACAGCCACACCCGACCCCTTGAAGAACAGCGTCAACACAGCGCCAGTTTCTTTAGTGCGCACATAACTGTAGGCTGTCTGCGGCTGCCAGCCGTAGGACTCCTGCGCGCCGTTATAGGGTACTTTCAGCGGCGTGCCGGATACGTCAGCCTGCTGCAGGGCCGGGGATGTGGCCAGCGTCAGGAAGCGGAAGGCGTCCAGCGTAAAGGCCGCACCGCCGGGGTTGACGCGCACTTCCACTGTATGCGTGCTGTTGGCGTCCAGGCCGCTGATGTAGAACGGGACCACCCGCGCCACAGTTGCGTCGTTGTTCATCGTCCCGCGTAGTTCACCATCTACATAGACATCCGCCGTGCCACCGCCGGGGAAGACTGCCCGGTAGATAGCAACCGTGTCAGCATGGGTGAAGTGCGCATAGACGCGATCGTAGGGGCGCGTGGCTTGGCGACCGGTGCCATCGGGCGTGCCAGGGCGATCGGGCGCGGCCAGCGGGACGCTCTGCCAGCTTCCCACGTAGGTGATCTTGGGCTGCCCCTCCTCCCAGAAGCCCTCAAAAGCCGGGCTGAGATCGCCCTCAGGGCCGGCGTCAATGATGCCGCCTCCAAAGCCAGTCGAAAGTCGGAAGGCGTCGAAGTCCACCACACCGCTCGCCACCACCAGCGTCACGGTGTGCGGGCCGAAGGTCAGGTTGGAGATGAAGTGTTCAGCCTGCTTCTGGCCTGTGTTGGCATAGTCAATGACCGAGTGCAGCTTCCCGTCCACGTAGACGTTGGCCGTGCCTACGGATTCCTGGCTGTAGAGCAGGGTCACTTCGGTGCCAGTGAAGGAGAAGCACGCCTCGCTGCCCACGCCGTTGGCGATCAGGGTTGTGCTGCCGGGGCCACCAGGCGAATAACCGTCGTCGGCCACAGAGGGTGTCCAGCCACCGGGTGCGCCGCTGGCATCGTAGAGCGCCACATAGCCGCCATCGTTGCTCTGATACAGATCAACGTCGGGATCGCCGCTGGCGGTGATGGGCGAGGTCACCCATACTTCGACCGGATCGGGTGAGTAATATACCTGCTGTTCCCAGCGATCGAAGATAGCAACCTCGACAGTGTTAGCAGCCCCTGGCAGAGCGAACAGTTGCAGGGTGTAGGCTTCATCCAGGCTATTCCATTCCCCATCGGTAGGGTCGGCGCGCTCCCAATCACTGTCATTGACCCGCCCCCACACATAGCGCGGGCGGTTGATGGCCGCTGCTTGATAACGAGGCCCGGCCACGAATTCCTGAGCCTCGCGATCCCACACGTAGGTAGACCAGCTATCCTGTGTGTCGCCGTTGCCGAACTGGAGCGGTCGCGCGGGGACGACTTCGATGGGCACCTGTGTCAGATGCAGCACCGGACATATCGGCGCTGTTTCGAAGCCCTCGAAAGAGTCTTTGAGCGTCTCCAGCACGTCGTAAATGCCGCTGTTGTCGGCGTCGCGCCAGCCCACCTGCTGACGGGCCGCTTCCGAAAGGGCGTGCGCGCGGTAGGCGGCGACCATGTCTTCACCGCTGCGCATCAGCGAGGGGGCCGGCGAGGGGTTGCCATCCTCGCAGTTGGTGTGCGCGATGCGCAGGTAGCCGTAAATTTCTTCCGGACGGCAGCCGCTGGATTCGTCGCCCGCACCGAAGACATGACCGACCATCTTGGCGATCAGCACCTCCAGATTGCTGATGCCCAGGTCGCCCCCGTCGTAGGTGACGACAGCCCACGGCCCGCCAATCGCCGCGCCTCCTGCCAGACCGTCGCCGTCGAACAGGCCATCGGAATCGCTGCTGCTATCTACCACATAGAGCACCAGGCCCCAGTCTGCACTGCCGCTGGTGCGTGTGTCGTGCGCCAGTCGTAACACCGAGCTACCGTCGGCGGGCAGGCCGTTGAAGGCGGTGGCAACCTGGTGAATCCAGCCGGTATTCAGTTCCGAGGCGCTGGCGACACTGCCCTGGATCGGCTCTGCGGCAACCTGAATTCTGGCACGGTCGTCCGTCGGCCCATCGAAGGGCGAGACATAGCTGACATTCCAGGTGAGGCGCGCGTTGGGGCGCGGCTGGCCGCCGGGGGTGGTCGGGGCCGTAGAAACTGTCGTCCACCAGGTCAGCGCCTGGGTGATCTCTGTCTTCACCTTGTCCACTTCGGTGGCCGTCCAGGTTTCGGGTCCGGAGATGCTCTCTACAAAGAGCACCTTCACCGCCACATCGCCCACCATGTAAGCGCTGGTCTGCTCCGGGGCGGGAGCATAAGAAGCGGAGGTGCGCGGTGAGATGGGCGGCTGAGGGTTGACCAGCGCCGTGGTGCGGACGTCGCTTTGCACTGGCACGGCATCTGCCGGATCATCGTCGGGGGCGGTGAGCGTATTCCACACCAGGGCTGCCGCCTGCGCATCGCCAGACAGGGCGGTGAGCACCGTCGCGGGCACCGGCCCGCGATAGGCCGCGCGCGCGCCCGCCTTGATCAGCGCGGCTTCGTCCAGGCCGTCTACGCCCGCAAAGAGCGCGTTGCCGGAACGGACGTAGAGGGTGCCGCCCGCACGGGCGATGGTGCGCGCCACGGTGTCGAGCGTTGCCTCGTCGGCCAGGATCAGCGTATTGAGTGGAACGGTCGGGGCGGGGGCGGCAGCTTCGGCGCGCGCCGCAGAGGGCAGCACCGGAGTTCCCGCGGGAACTTCCAGGGCCGGCGCACCGGCGGACGGGGGCGCGCCCTCCGTCGCTGCCTGGGCGTGCGTGGCCCAGCCGGGCAGCATGGCCGTGACCAGGAGGGTGATCAGCACCACTCCGGTGACCAGGCTGCGCACCGTCGCAACGAGAAGAGATTTGTTCATGATGTTGACCTCCACCATACCACAGCAAACAAAGGTGCCGAGCCTGGTCCGTTGGCCCACGACCGGCTCGGGCCGCCCAGATTGCCTGGGCAATGAGTGCGTCCGTATGCTCTATCATTAAGATAGAACAGATTCAGTGTTGATGCAGTATGGAGTTGTGAGAATTTCGTGAATTTTCCGTAAAGATGCGCGCCGGGGCAGGATGAGAAACGACCGTTATAGGCCGTCAAAGAGTTGAGTGAATGTTAACGGCGCGGCGGAGACAGTGGTCTGAAACAAAAAGCGGACTGCAGCGGTACAGTCCGGCGGGGCTACCTCATCCCTAAATCCCCGCTTCACAGGCGGAAAGGGGACATACCCCTACACTTACCCCCTCCTCAGCAACACTTCAGGGGCGGACAATGATGGGGAAAACATAATGATTGGCCTGTCTGGTTTATCTCACCCCCAGCCTCGCTTCGCTCGGCGACGAGGCGCGTCAGCGCCGGGCGGGGGTGAGGTAAAGTCAAGAGTTCGAGATGCTCTCAATGCCTGTCCGCTTCTGAACAGCAACAGGGGTGAAGTCTTCAAACAGTCCCTCATTCCATGGCCGTGTCGTGCGGCTCGGCATCGGGGGGCGGAGCGGGAGCGGTCGGCTGTTCGACAGGCGTTTCGTCTTCGGCCAGAGCCTCGGCAGCGGCGACCTCCGCTTCTTCCCTGGCTGGCGGTTGGGCGGCGGACGCGGCAGGTTGGGCCGCGGCGGGGGTCGTCCAGGCGTCGCCGCGCAGTGCCAATCCCGCCTGTTCCAGCGCCCGGCTCACCTGCTCCGATGTCGGGTCGAGATCGTTGAGAATGCTGTAGGGGAAGCGGTGATCGGCCAGGTGCTCCGCCAGATGATCGAGCAGCAGGCGAAAGTCAGTGGCGCGGATACGGTCGAGGGGGATGTTGGCCGCGCTGAGGGCCTCGCGCAAGGGGGCCGGGTCCTGACCGTGCAGGGCCGCGCAGAACAGAATACATGGGCCGAGCCGTTCGGCGGATGGCGTGCTGCCGTTACTGGTCACTGCCAGGAGGTCGGCCAGGTGGTGTTCACTACCCTGCTGAGCGCGCCCATGTCCCAGCAGGTTGTTGAGCTGCACCGCCACCATCATCAGGCTGAGCAGGGTTTGCAGCGCCTCACGGTCGCCCTGCCCGATGGCCGGGGCGCTCTTGATGGCCTGCTTGGCCAGGTCGGTGGTCACGCCCGCCGCCCAGGGTTGAAAACGTTCGGCGCGAGGGTTCTTGCCGCGCTGCGCCGCATAGCGCCAGTCCAGCAGCCCGGTGACGATCGCCAGCATGTCGGCGATGCCCGCTCCGCGTTGCGCTGGCAGGGCATCGGCGATCACGTCCCAGTCGAGAATCACCTCGGCGGCGGGGCCGGTTTCCAGGCGCGTCCGCCGTTTGCGCTCGCCGACCGGCTCGTCGGCGACGGCGTAGGGTGTGAGCATGGCGACGCTGTCGAGGGCGGGGGGGATGATGACCAACGGCAGATGGTTGTGCCCTGCCACCACTTTGGCCGCCTCGACCGGCGCACCACTGCCCACGGCATAGATCACTTCGACAGTGCTGGGCAGGTGTTGCGCCAGGTATTCAAACAGGTCGCGGTCGTAACGAGACGGTTCAGCCTGGATGACCAGGGGCAGCGACAGGCTGGCACTCAGCGCGGCCCACGTTTCCTCGCTGGTGAGCAGTGCCACGCGGCGGGTCTCCTGAACAGCGCTTAGCTCACGGAAAGTTATCTTGGGCAAAGGCCAGATGGCCATCACAGCTTACTACTGACTCTATCCTGTTCAGGTTCCTTCAAACGGGTTTGTGCTTGGCTTAGCGACTGCCGTAAGTGTAGTGCGAAATCGCGCATTCGTCCAGCACAGCACGCAACCACAATCCCCCATGTCCTTCGAGGTGTATTTCTGATTTGGGGCAAAATTCACCCCAGAGAGCACAGAGGCCACAGACGAGTCACAGGTTTTTTTTGAGATGTTCTGCTCTGCGCCCTCGGCGTCTCTGCGGTTCAAGATTTCTGCCCCAAAACGCGAATACGCCCTGTCCTTTGCGCTTTACAGACCCCCTGGACATGTTATACTTGGGCACCGCCGGGGATGGGCACCTATCCGCTACAGAGACGATTTCGGAGGCAACGCATGGCTGGGCAAAAAGAGCGGGTGCTGATCCTGTGCACCGGCAATTCGGCTCGTTCGCAGGTCGCCGAAGGATGGCTGCGGGCCAAGGCGGGCGATCGCTTCGAAGTGTACAGCGCGGGCAGCAACCCAGCGGGCAAGGTGCTGCCGGGGGCGATCCAGGTGTTGACTGAGATCGGCATAGACATCAGCGGGGCGCGATCCAAGAGCATGGCGGAGTTTCTCGGCCAGCCTTTCGACTACGTGATCACCGTGTGCGACAACGCTGCGGAGAATTGCCCCGTCTTCCCAGGGCCAGGCAAACGCTATCACCGCAACTTCACCGATCCGGCCAAATATCCGCCGGAGCAACAACTGGAAGTCTTCCGCCGCGTGCGCGACGAGATCGCCGCGTGGTTCACCGAGCTTTTCAACCTGGAGCTGTAGGGTACCAGAACGCCGGCTCGTCAGACTGGATATAACACGTCAGAGGGATGAACAGCATGGCTCAACTTGACGCCCGCCTCCCCAAGGGGATGCGCGACTTTCTGCCGCAGGAAGTGATCCGGCGCGAGTATGTGATCGGGGTGATCACCGAGGTCTTCCAGACCTTCGGCTTCGAACCGATCTACACCCCCACCCTGGAATTGCTCGAAACATTGCTGGGCAAGGGCGGTGAGGAAGCGGACAAGCTGATCTTCCACGCGCAGCACCCCGGCGGCAAAGAGGCGCTCGCCTTGCGCTACGATCTCACGGTGCCGCTGGCGCGGTACGTGGCCATGCACGAGCACGACCTGACCTTCCCCTTTCGGCGCTATCACATCGCGCCGGTCTGGCGCGGCGACCGCCCGCAGAAGGGGCGTTACCGCGAGTTCTATCAGTGCGACGTAGATATCGTGGGCGTGGCCAGCATGGCCGCCGACGCCGAGATCATCAGTCTGTTGGTCACGGCGCTGGGACGCCTGGGCTTTGCCGACTTCACTGTGCACATCAACAACCGCAAGATTCTGACGGGCATTGGCGTGTATGCGGGCGTGCCCGACGCGCAATTGGGCGACCTCTACCGCAGCATTGACAAGCTGGACAAGATCGGGCTGGACGGCGTGCGGCGCGAACTGGTCGAAAGTGGTATTGCCGACGACGCTATCGGGCGCATGATGGATTTGCTGCAGTGGCGCGAAGGTGGGCTGGCGACGCTCAATCGGGTGCGCGAACCGCTGCGCGGTATTGCGATCGCGCAGGAAGGCATCACCGAGCTGGAACAACTGGCCGATTACCTGGGTGCGTTGAACGTGCCCGCCGACAAGGTGACCATTGACCTGGCCATGGTGCGCGGGCTGGGCTACTACACCGGCCCCGTGTTCGAGACCGTCATCACCAAACCCGACAACCTGGGCAGCGTGACTGGCGGCGGGCGCTACGACGGCCTGGTGGGGATGTTCCGCAAGGAAAGCCTGCCTACGACGGGGTCGAGCCTGGGCATCGAGCGCATCATTGACCTGATGGACCTGCTCAATCTGTACCCGTCAGAGCTGAGCAGCACCGTGGTACAGGTGCTGGTGACCGTCTTCGGTGAGGCGACGCAGGCAGCGTCGCTGGCCCTGGCCAACGAGTTACGAGCAGCGGGTATCCGCACCGAAGCGTACATGATCCCCACCCGCGCCATTGGCAAGCAGGTACAGTACGCCGACCGTAAAGGCGCGCGCGTAGTGGCTTTCCTGGGCGAAGATGAGATCAAGGCGGGCGTGGTCAAGTTCAAACGGCTGCGCGACGGCCTGGAAATAGCGGTGCCGCGCGCCGAAGCGGCGCAGGCCGTGCGTCGTCTGCTGGCCGAGTGAGGCGCGATCGCGGGGGTAGGCATTCCACCGCGCAGACGCAGAGGAGCAAAGCTGAATGGCTCTGCGTTCTTCTCTGCGATTTCCGCGCCTCTGCGGTGCGTCTGCCTCCTGCCGCTCAGTTGGCAGAAAAGAAGTCCTGTCCGCGCGCCAGCATCCGATCGCGTTCCAGAATGACATCCAGCAAAGCGACTTCGCGGCGGTATACATCGCGCATGTCGTTGAGGAACTGCGCCGCCTGACTGGTTGCCAGCAATGCCTGCTTCTGATCGGCAGGAATCTGCGCCAGCGCGGCGGCGAAGTAGCCCAGTGCCAGCGGCTCGGCGGGCAACGCTGCCGGATCGAGACTGTTGCCTGGCAGGGCGCGGGCGAGTACTGCCAGGTAGCGCTCCACCCAGGGACGGAGTTGTTGCGCCGCCCACTGAGTTTCTGGCTGATCCAGGTCAGCGGCGGGAAAAGGCTCGACCGTGCCTACCAGATAGGGCCGATCATACGAGAGTTCCACAATCTGAAACCGTTCCCGGCCTACCGCCACGATATTCATGTGCCCGTTAGGCAGGCGCTCGACATCGGTGATCTCCGCTGTGCAGCCCACAAGATGGGGCTGAGCGAGCGGGCCGAGCGCCTCGCGCCCCTCGCGAATCAAGACCACGCCGAACGGTTGTCCTGTCTCCAGACATTCCTCGATCATGAGCCTGTAGCGCGGCTCGAAGATATGCAGGGTGATAGGCGCACCAGGGAACAACACGGTATGGAGCGGGAACAACGGCAAACGGTACATCGGCCCTTTTTCCTCATACATCGAATAGGCTGCAAAGACCCGTCGTAAGCAACCCTGTTCCAGATTGTAGGGACAAAAGCGCGTCATCGCCCATAGGAATTGCATCAGAGGACAGCGGGCTTCAGAGACCGCTTGAAAACCTCACTCCGCTCTCTGCGCCTGAAGGAGGGATTGGGGCGGTGTGATAATCCTGCCGATCACAACTTCTCAAACGGCCTCTCAGAGACCGTGTGGAAAGATACCTGCTAATGGAGAAAACATAATGATTGGCCCGCCAGTTTACCTCACCCCCAGCCTCGCTTCGCTCGGCTTGCCCCCTCTCCGCGTCGGAGAGGGGGCAGCGAGGCGCGTCAGCGCCGAGCGGGGGTGAGGTAAAGTTGGGTGTTCGAGATGTTCTCAATGGCTGTCCGTCCCTGAGCCGTAAACAGAGAGGAAGCCGGATGGTGAGGTTTCCGCACGGTCCCTGAAACTCGTCGGGTCGGGCAGCGCTCCATACAACTTTTCGCCCCCGACCTGCGTATATACCTGTTGGCAGGAAGTCCCCGCCCCCGCAAGCTGTGAACTGAAAAGGGAGAAATGTAAGCATGGCCGAGGCTACTACCAATCATTACGTTGTGCGTACCGAGAACCTGCGCAAAGACCTGAAGATGGGCGAGGTTGTCGTACACGCCGTGCGCGGTGTCTCGTTGACCGTCGCCCCGGGCGAGTTCCTGGGCATCATCGGGCCGTCGGGCAGTGGCAAGTCCACTCTGCTCGGTCTGATCGGGGGGCTGGATACGCCCACCAGCGGGCGCATCTACATTGATGGGATTGACATCACCGATCTCGATGAGCGCGCCCTCACCCGCGTGCGCAACGAGAAGATCGGCTTCGTCTTCCAGTTCTTCAACCTGATCCCCACCCTGACCGCCCTGGAAAACGTGGCGCTGCCCATTCAATTCGCCCGCAAGCGCAAATACAACCCCACCAAACGCGCCAAAGAGTTGCTCGAACTGCTGGGCCTGGGCGACCGGATGCATCACCGGCCCACGCAGCTTTCCGGCGGGCAGCAACAGCGCGTCGCGCTGGCCCGTGCCCTGGCCAACGAACCGCCGCTGCTGCTATGCGACGAGCCGACCGGCAACCTGGACACCGAGTCCAGCGAGGTGGTGATGAAAGCCCTGCGCGACGTGCAGCAGAAGCTCGGCACGACCATCATCGTCGTCACGCACGATATGGACGTGGCGTCGCAGTGCGACCGCGTGGTGGCGCTGGTAGATGGCAAGATCGCCCAGGACGTAGACGCCCGTTCTACCGCGCAGATGGAAGCTATCCGCCTGCTCAAAGACAAGCGTTCCACCGGTGAACTGAAGCCGGTGACGGTCAATGGGCGCTAGAAGGGCACGGCCATGATCGCACAACTCCGCTTCTACATCCGCCATTCGCTCAACGACCTGCGCGTCAACAAGCAGCGCACTCTGTTTGCGCTGCTGTGCATTGCGGCGGGCGTGGCGGCCATCGTCAGCCTGCAGACGCTCGGCGTGATGATTGAGGACACGCTCACCGGCAGCCTGCAGGAGAGCAACCGCGGCGACATCCGCCTGACTGCCAGCGGCGGCGAGTCGTCGGATCGCGTGCAGCGCGGGCGCGAGGAAGGGGTGATTGCGCCGGGGGGCCTGTTCAGCGGCAACATCTTCACCCCCAAGGGCATTCAGATCATCGAGGAATGGTTCGCGGAACACTATCCCGGCACGACCATCACCTACCTGCAGGCTCTCACCTCGCCTACGGCTGCGGGTGTGATCAGCAACCCGCGCAACGATACCGAGCAGACATTCGTCACCCCCTACATCGTGGAAGTGGCCGCCTACCCGCCCTATGGCGAGCGCAGGACAGAAGACGGCAAGCTGCTGCGCGAAGTGATCCAGGCTCCGACGGACATCGTGATCAGCCGCAACCTGGCCGACACCCTCGATGCACAGGTCGGCGATACACTGCTGCTGAGCGGGGCCAATGCCGAGTTTACGTTGCGCGGCATTGTGCCCACCTCCGAGGAAGCCGGTTTCGAGAACTTCGCTGGCAACCTGATCGGCTACTACTACCTGGATGTCTCCGCCGTGCCACTGTTCGACGGAGCGATAGCCGAGGGCGCAGCGCAGATCTTCGTGCAACTGGGCGACCCGTCGCGCGTCGAAGAGGCCGCCCGCGCGGTCAAGCAGCGCTTCGGCTACCTGGAAACCGTCAGCACCGTTGATCTGGAGGAGATGAACCAGGATGTTTCCGACGCCATCAACCAACTGGTGGTGATCATGGGGCTGGTATCGCTGCTCATCGGCGGCATCGGCATTGTCAATACCATGCTGGTGATCGTCAGCCGGCGCACCACAGAAGTTGCCGTGCTGAAGACCATCGGTCTGGAAGCCGAGCAGGTGACCGCCCTGTTCCTCACCGAGGCAGTGCTGATGGGCATCTTCGGCAGCCTGGCGGGCATTGTCCTGGGCTGGGTGGCCGCCTACTCCATCAAGGGGGTGGCGGAAGGCTTCCTGGCACAGTCGCTCTCTTTCCGCATCACACCCACACCGGCCCTCACGGGCTTCGTCGTCGGCGTGATTGTCACCACTATCTTCGGCTTCTTGCCTACCCTGGCGGCGGGTCAGGTGCGTCCCAACCTGGTGCTGCGCCCATCAGATACGGTGATCCCCCGTGCAGGCCGCGCCCGTTCCTTTGCGGCGCTGCTCTTCGTCATGCTGGCGATCAGCCTGGTCGCGCAGCCGTTGATCAACGATCTGCTCTCGGCACAGTCTATCCGTGCCGCAGCGATGGGCGTAGGCGGGTTCCTGGGCCTGCTGATGGGCGTGACCCTGCTCAGCGGGCGCATCTTCGCCGGCTGGACACGGCGCAAGCTCTGGCGGCGGATGATCCGCTGGGCGCTGATGGTGCCGGGGTTGCCATTGCTGGGCGCGGCCTTCGGCTATGCGGTGCCCGCCCTGCTGATCCTGTTCGCCACCTTCATCAATGTGGGCCTGCTTTATGCTGTCCTATGGGTGATCATCTGGCTGGTAGGGCGTTTCCTGCCCACCTGGCGACTGGTTGACCTCAAGCTCGTGCTGCGCTCGATGCTATCGGCCAAAGGGCGCGCCGCCTCTACCCTGCTGGCGCTGGTAGTGGGCGTCTTCACGCTCAGCCTGATCACCATGCTGACCAAGGCGATCACCAACCGCTTCGCCCAGGTGCTGGAGAACGAAGTGGGCGGCAACGTGATCATCTTCGCCGCCGGGACGACCGACACACTGCGCCTGGTCGAAGAGCGGCTGGAAGCAGTGGAAGGGGTGCGCAGTTACTCCGCCGTCGCCACCTACGACGTGACGCTCGTCTCGGCTACCGATGTCAGCGAGAACCGCGTCCTGACCGCCGATCAGTTGGTGGCGCTCGCGCGTCAGGAGGGCGAGGAAGAAGCGGATGCGTTGCGCTGGCTGTTCAGCGGCATTGACGCTCGCGGCGTGGACTCGAACCTGCCCGAAGTGACTTTCTACAAGGGTCGTCAGCTACGGCCCAGCGATACCGGCCCCTGGGATCGCGACGCAGGGCAGTACCCGCCCATCGTCATTTCTGCTACGCCGGGGGTGGTTGCCACCGGCCTGGATGTGGGCGATCAGTTGCTGTTCGAGTTCACCACCGCTGGACAAAATATGGCAGCGGGCGAGCGACAGTTGGTGCGCTTCGAGATCGTCGGGATGATAGACCGGCGCACGCCCGGCGTGCAGGTCAACTTCGGCTCGCCGAACTACGCCCCCATCAACGCCTTCCCGCCTGCGGTGCGTCCCAGCACGGTCAGCGCCATCGTGGACGTTGAGGAAAGCCAGATACGGACGCTGCGCCGGGCCATGAACGAAGTCCCGCTGACCTTCGTCATGGAGACGAAGCTGCTCAACGACCTGCTCAATCGCATCATTGACCAGTTCACCTCGTTCCCCATCCTGGTTGCGGCGCTGGCGCTGGTGGTGGGCGGGATCGTCATCGCCAACTCGGTGGCGCTGGCCACCCTGGAACGGCGGCGCGAGATCGCGATCATGAAGGCGGTGGGCCTGCAGCGCGAACGCGTGCTGGGCATGTTGTTGCTCGAATACGGCCTGCTGGGGCTGATCGGCGGCCTGATCGGGGTAGGGCTGGGCGGCATCGGCCTGCTGTTGCTGCTCATCCAGGCCTTCGGCGGCGAACTGGGACGCTCCATCCCCTACGTCACCGCGCTGGAGTTGATGGGACTGTGCGTGCTGATCGCGCTTGGCGCGGCCATCCTCACGGCGTGGCGCGCTTCCGGCGAGAAGCCGCTCAATGTGCTGCGCTACGAATAGTCGGGGACGATCGGTCAACACCTTCGGAGGGGTCGTGCGAGTAGCACGGCCCCTTTCAGTCGCGAGGGATACGCAGGTCGGTCAGCAGGCGGCGCGCTTTGTCAATGAGCAGATTCAACAGTTCGAACACCTCGCCGAGGGTGGCACCGACCAGGTCTATGCGACCATCGCGCGCGTGCGCGAGCTGAATCAGGCTCTGCCAGGGTTTTTCGCCGGGCAACAGCACCCGTCCGTGCAGGGCCACGCCCGCCAGCACCAGCGGGACATAGATATGCTCCAGCCGGATAGGGGCACGACCTTCCAGCGCAGCGACCAGGCGAGTCGCGTACTTGGTGCGCTCCGCCTGATCGCCGAAGTCGGCGTCGGTGAAGCTACTCACCACATAGAAGCCGAGCATGGTCGCGTCGTAGATCGCCGCCGGGTAGAGCAGGCTGATCAGCCGATCAATATCGTGTGCCGCGTCCGGATCGGTGGCCAGCAGGCGACACAGCCGTTTGAACCAGGCGCTTTCTTCGCGGGAAAAGCCCTGTTCCAGGTCCAACCCTTCCTGCAACACGTACATCAGCGCCCGCACGATGAACAGCGCTTCTGCCGGGTGGAGGGGCATCCCTGCCTCGGCAAAGACGGCGTTGGTATGTTCCAACAAGGGTACATAGAGCAACGCCGGAGAGAGGGCGCGGGCCACCTTCAGCGCATCGTCGCAGCTTGCCGCTACCTGCTGCTCTTCCTGGCGGAAGTCGCTCAACGTCCACAGCGCCTCGTAGCGCGGCTGCGGTGGCTCGTCGGGAGGGGGGAGCCGTCCGGGATAGACATCCAGCATGACGCCCAGTTGTTGCGGGGCCACCTGCCGGGCGCTGAAGGCGATGTCGCGCAGCACCGCCAGGCGGGTAGGCGAGATCGCCAGCAGGCTGGGCGGCGGTCCGCCCGACGGTGGTCGGACGACCTGATAGCGATCTGGCGCGGTGACTTCGAGAGCCACCACCACAGGATAAGCTGGGGCAGGGCGCGTGGGAGCCTGAGGGGTGATGGGAATATGCACCAGCCCACATTCTGCCGGCGGCAGGGTCAGTGCCAGGCGCGGACGAGGGGTGAAGAAGAGCGCCGGTTGTCCCGCCGCGTCGCGCACCGGCGTCTTCACCAGCAGGCGCAACGCCAGAGGACGGTTGGTCATGTTCTGCAGCAGCACCAGCGCTTCGACCGGGCGATCGAGCGCGGTCACTGCCGGGAAGATGCCCAGCGCGCATTGCACCAGGTCGCCGATGGTCAGACGGTGGTCGCTCAACTGCCCCAGCACATCGGGATATATCCCTGTATCGTCCACGCCGACCCCCTTTGCAGCCTCTCCGCCCCGCGGCAGCGTCGGGAATCTGCCAATGCTCCCCTCATTGTATGCTATTCGGCAGATTTTGCATCTCGTCCCAACAAAGCGTTTGATTATTGGCTTGCCTGTGTGTATAATGCCCCTGCACTCGTGAGTACCGGAGAACGAAACTTCCATGGAGTCCTACAAGCCCAATCCTGACCCTGACATGGGGGCAGAAGAAACCATGCCAGAGGTCGAGCACATCCTTTCCGAGACTCTGCCTGTCCCAGAGTTTGCGGACGAAGCCCTACCTGAGCAGTCCTCGGAGCGCGATTCGTTTGAGGATGCGGTCGCTGCGGTGGACCGCGACGAAGACGAAGACGACGAACAGCCCGAAGAGGGTGCCGAAGGCCAGGCCGACGAGACGACTGGCATCCAGCGGGGCAAGATCGTCGAAGGCACGGTCTGTTCCACCAGCCCCACCGAGGTATTGGTAGACCTGGGCGAGGGCGTGATCGGCGTGATCGCCAGCCGCGAGCTGGATCGTATGGATCGCGAGGCGCTGGAAGCGCTCAAACCGGGTAGCCCGGTGAGCGCCTACGTGCTCAAGGCCAAAGGCTCCGATGGACGGCCTGTGTTGTCCCTGGCCCGCGCCGAAGAAGAGCGCAACTGGAGCCTGGCCGAGCAGCATTACCAGACCAAGCAGGCGTACTACAGCAAGATCGCTGGCTACAACAAGGGCGGCCTGATCGTGCGTTTCGGCACGGTGCGCGGGTTCGTGCCCGCCAGTCAGGTCAGTCGCGACCGCCTGCAGCGCGCGGTCGGCAACAGCCCCGAAGAACGCTGGGGCAGGATGGTGGGCGAGGACATCGCCGTCAAGGTGGTGGAAATCGACCGCGCCCGTAACCGCCTGATCCTGTCCGAACGGGCGGCCATGCGCGAATGGCGTGAGATGCAAAAAAGCCGCCTGCTCGAAACGCTGCGCGAAGGCGAAGTGCGCAAGGGCCGCGTGATCAGCATTGCCGACTTCGGCGCGTTCGTTGACCTGGGCGGGGCCGACGGTCTGGTGCACCTGACCGAACTCTCCTGGAAGCACATCACGCACCCGCGCGAGGTGCTGGAAGTGGGCCAGGAAGTCGAAGTCGAGGTCATCAGCGTTGATCCGCAGCGCAAGCGCATTGGCCTGAGCATGAAGCGCCTGGAGCGCGATCCCTGGCAGGAAGTGATCGCCAACTACTCTGTCGGGCAACTGGTGCAGGCTACGGTGACCAAGCTCACCAAGTTCGGCGCTTTCGCCCGCCTGGTAGACCGGCCAGAGATCGAAGGGCTGATCCACATCTCCGAGCTGGCCGATTACCGCGTCTCGCACCCGCGCGAAGTCGTGCTGGTGGGCGACGTGCTGACACTGCGCATCGTCAAGATTGACGCCAACGAGCGCCGTCTGGGGCTGTCGCTGCGGCAGGTGGACTCGGCCAAGTACATGGATCAGGACTGGCAGGCGCTCGCCGCGGAAATCGGCGAAGAGCCTCTCGCCGAGCAGGAAGAGTCTCCGGACGAAGCAGCACCCGACCAGGCGGAATAAATCGCCTGCGGGTTCGCTCAGCCGTATGATGGGTTGATACGAAGGTCCTTCCTCGCTGCGAAGCCGGAGGAAAGGGCCTTTTGTCATCGGTTGTGCTTGTCTGCGCGGCCCATGCCGCGGTGTTTCCGGCGTTTGCCCTACTTCTTGGGGCAAGGGGTTGCTTTCGCCGGGGGCGGTCGTGCTACAATAGATATAGAAAGCGCCTCAGTCGGGAGCAGAGGCGATCAGTCTGGCTCCCCGCGCTTTCCACCCGCTACGCCTTCGCTGAACGGCACTGTTGTCAGAATCGTCTCGCTTCGTACTGCGGTCGGTTAGCGTTCCAGATCAGGCTGAGAGTCTGCTGAGAATCGCAGCAATCCGGCGTCCATTTGACGTAAATATGATGAAAATCATTGGGAATTCGGACACAGAGTTATCTAAAATAGGGTGAGGGTTGCAGACGATCGCACGCCTGACAGCCCTCAACCTACCGCAAAAATGCTCTTGTGCCGCGCTGCACCGCACCGTCGGAAACGGGGCTAGGAGAGACTGACACGATGTCGAACAAGATGGAGCGCTTCACGCAGCGCGCCCGGCGCGTCCTGAGCCTGGCTCAGGAAGAAGCCGAGCGAATGCAGCATAGCTATATTGGCACCGAGCACCTGCTCTTGGGCTTGATGCGCGAAGAAGGCGGCGTGGCCGGTAAGGTCTTGCGCGAGATGGGCCTGCACCCCGATCGCGTCGAACAGATCATCGAACGGCTGACCGCTGCCAACAAGCGCCCCGGTGTTACCCGGATGGACCTGGCACCGGCCACCAAGAAGGTGCTCGAACTGGCCGTAGACGAAGCCCGCCGTATGGGGCATCACTACATCGGCACCGAGCACCTCTTGCTGGGCCTGGTGCGCACCACCGATGGCGTGGCTGTAGATGTGCTGCGCGAACTGAATATCAGCCCGGACGAGGTGCGCCGCCACACCCGCCGGGTGCTGCAGGAGAACCCCCTGCAGGCGACGCGCCGCACCCCAGAAGCTACCCCTGAGCGCACGCCGCGCTCTGCCGTCAAGACCCCCATGGTGGATCAACTGGCCACCGACCTGACCGCGCTGGCCGAGCAGGGCAAGCTCGACCCCGTCATCGGGCGGCAGATGGAAATCGAGCGCGTCATCCAGATTCTCAGCCGTCGCCAGAAGAACAACCCCGCCCTGATTGGCGAACCGGGCGTGGGCAAGACAGCCATCGTCGAGGGCCTGGCGCAGCGCATCGTAGACCGCGACGCGCCCGCGCCGCTGCTGGGCAAGCGCGTCCTGCAGCTTGACGTTGGCTCGCTGGTGGCCGGGACAATGTATCGCGGTCAGTTCGAGGAACGCCTGAAGCGCGTCATCGAAGAACTCAAGCAGTCCGACAGCATCCTGTTCATTGACGAAGTGCACATGCTGGTCGGGGCCGGGTCGGCGGGTAGCAGCGTGGACGCCGCCAACATCCTCAAGCCCGCCCTGGCGCGTGGCGAACTACAATGTATCGGCGCGACTACGCTCGACGAGTACCGCCGCCACATCGAAAGCGACGCCGCTCTGGAACGCCGCTTCCAGAAGGTGATGGTCGAGGAGCCGACCATCGAGGAAACTATCGAAATTCTGCACGGCATCCGCAAGCCGTATGAGGAGCATCACAACCTCGACATCACCGACGAGGCGATCGTGGCCGCGGCCACGCTCTCGGCGCGTTACGTGCCCGACCGCTTCCTGCCAGACAAGGCCATTGACCTGATTGACGAAGGGGCCAGCCGCGTGCGCATGTACAAGTCGCCCGAATCCTCGCGCGTCAAGCGCCTGGAAAGCGAACTGCGCATCGCCCGCGAAGACCTGGAGATCATGGCCGACGAACTGTCGGACGAAGAACGCGCCAGCATTCAGGAGCGCATCGCCGAACTGGAAGCCGAACTGGAAAGCTACCGCGCCCACTGGGACCCGGTGACACAACGCGCCCGCCTGACCGCTGAGGATGTGGCCGAAGTGGTGGGCATGTGGACGGGCATCCCCGTCACCACCATCGCCCAGGAAGAATCCGAGCGCCTGCTGCACATGGAAGAAGAGCTGCACAAGCGCATCGTCGGCCAGGACGAGGCGATCGAGGCCATCAGCAAAGCCGTGCGCCGTGCGCGCGCCGGCCTGAAGGACCCGCGCCGACCCATCGGTTCGTTCATCTTCCTGGGGCCGACCGGCGTTGGCAAGACCGAGTTGACCAAAGCGTTGGCCGAGTTCATGTTCGGCAGCGAAGATGCGCTCATTCAGCTCGACATGAGCGAGTTCATGGAGCGGCACAACGTCGCCCGCCTGACGGGCGCGCCGCCCGGCTATGTGGGGTACGAGGATGCCGGTCAGCTCACCGAAGCGCTGCGCCGTCGCCCCTATAGCATCGTCGTCTTCGACGAAATCGAGAAGGCGCATCCGGAGACCTTCAACATGCTGCTGCAGATCATGGAAGAAGGGCACCTTTCGGATGCGCGCGGTCGGCGCGTGGACTTTCGTAATGCCATTATCATCATGACCAGCAACATCGGCGCTGACCTGATCAAGCGGGGCACGACGCTGGGCTTCGGCCTGCCGGAGACAACGGAGACGCAGCAGCAGAGCTACGAGGAGATGCGCAAGACGCTGATGGACAGCCTGCGCCGCGCCTTCCGCCCAGAATTCCTCAACCGCGTGGACGCAACCATCGTCTTCCGCGCTCTCAGCAAGGACGAGATTGCACAGATCGTTGACCTGGAGATCAAGAAGGTCAACGAGCGCCTGGCCGAACGAACCATGTCGGTCACGCTGACCCAGGCGGCCCGGCAATATCTGGCCGAAAAGGGCTACGATCCGGACTACGGCGCGCGCCCGCTGCGCCGTCTGATCACCAACCTGGTCGAAGATCGCCTGTCCGACGTGATCCTGGCCGGCGAGATCAAGCTGGGCAGCACGGTGCTGGTGGACTACAACGCGGAGAAGGACGAATTGACCTTCAGCGAAATGCAGCCGGAGCAGCCCGAACAGCCTGAAAAGCCGGTGGGCGAGACAGCTTGAGGCCGCCCCAACTCTCAATAGCAGGAATGGCTCCCCGCTGCGGGAGCCTTTTCTTTGCCTTTGCTTCACTGACTGGGCATACAGCGCCCTTCACTGCTATACTGCTGCACAGCGATGACCTGAGCGAAAGGGTGAATTCCCATGACCCGCGCGCTTGCCCTGACAGGGCTGATCCTGGTGCTTCTGGTTGCGCCGGTGCAGGCTCAGGAGGGAGCCTTTCCCCTGCCCGCACCGCTGTATATCCTCACCTCGCAGCAGGAAGTAATCTACATTGATCCGGTCAACGGCGGCCAGACGGTGATTTCGCAGCCAGGGCAGCCGATTGCCGATTTCGACATCGCACCGGACGGCGAATGGTATGTCTACCGCAGCCCGGCCAACAACGCGGTGGTTGTGGCGCGGCTGGACGGCGGCAGCGGCTATGTGCTGGAATTCCTGGAGGCCACCCCGCCCGCCAGCGGCCCCGCGCAGACCATCGCCTGGTCACCCGACGCCGGACGCATCGCCTATATCGTGCCCGCTGGCGTGCGCATCGCCGAACTCGGCGCGGGCGAATTCGGCACGGCGTTGTTCGACACGGTGCAGGGCGCGTGGGTCGAACTCTACTGGGAAGACTCCGACACTCTGCTTGTCAGCGACGCGGCGGGCCAAGTCACACGCATCGGCGGTGCGCGTGGACAGTGGTCGCTGGCCGCCGCGCCCGAAGCGCCAATCCGTCCCCAACCGCCGGTGCCCTCCTATCTATCGGCGCAAGGGGTGGTGCGCGAAGGCAACCTGGTGGTGCCGGGCACGGCGGGCGCGCTGGCCTTCGACTGGGGGCCGCTCCCGCCGCCGCTGGTAGACGCGCCAGGCAGCGCCCTGGCCCTGCCCGCCGATCTGCTCTATGTGGCTGCGGACGCGAGGGGGACGCCGCAAGTCTGGCGTATTGCGCAGGCGGGCGGCGCGCCGGTGACGCTCACCGCCGAGGCCGTGCCCGTCCTGCGCTACGATCTCGCGCCGGATGGCGAGTGGATCGCCTACACCACTTCCGATGCCCTGATCGTCGCCCGCATCGATGGTGCTGAGCGGCGCGCGCTGGCGTCTTTGCAGGCCGGTACCTGGCCCGCACGCCCCGCCTGGAGTCCCGACGGCGCGCGCCTGGCCTATCACGATGGGCGCGGTCTGTGGGTGGTGCCCGTAGACGGTAGCAGTCCACCCCGTCTGATTGTGCAAAACACCCCCTTCGCCGAAAACGTCGCGCCGGCGGACGTGCGCGTCTACTTCGACCCGCGCTGGAGTTCGGACGGGCGCTATCTGCTGGCCGGAATCGGCTACTGGGAAGGCACCGGCTTGGGCATCTTCGACGCGCAGAGTGGAGCCGAATTGTTCCAGTCGGGCTTGCCTGCCAGTGCCAGCGCCTGGGCAGGGGACGGGCGTGTGCTCACCTGGGGCTGGTTTTGGGGATATGCCGTGCCGGGCCTGTTCGTGATCGATCCGGCACAGGGAGCGCAGGCCGCGCCGATGCCTCTGTTGCCGGAGGGCACGCCGGTGCTCGATGTGACCGTCGACAGCGGCGGGGTATGGTACGTGCTGGTCACCTCAACGCCGGAGATGGGGCCGCAATACCTGCGGGTCATGGCCGCGCCCGCGTTGAGCGGGCCGTATGCGCCGCTGGCGGGAGAAGCGGGGGGCTTCGCCAGCGCCCCGACGCTGGGGGTGAGTATCCCCGGCGGGCCGGTGCTGGTCGCGGGTCTGCGCAACATGACCTACGACGAAAACGGACGCCCGACCGGTACGCTGATCCTGATTGACATGCGCGCCGGACACACGGTGCAGGTACGGACGTTTGGGTCGGTCGGCGAGGTGCACTGGCTGCGCCGGTGAAGTCGGGTGAGCGGTGGGGATGTGCGGAGACAGCGCGGTTGTGTGGCTGAAAGAGGGGCAGGACTATGGGCGAACGCATTCTGATCATCGAAGATGAGGAGCGCATCGCACAGTTCCTCAAGCGCGGCCTGATCTACGAGGGTTACCGCGTGGACGTGGCCTATGACGGGCCGAGTGGCCTGCAGATGGCCCGCGAACAACCGCCCGACCTGGTGATCCTCGACTGGATGCTGCCAGGTCTGGACGGGCTGGAAGTGTGCCGTCGGCTGCGGGCGGCGGGAGATGTGCCCATCCTGATGCTCACCGCCAAGGAAGACGTGCAGGATCGCGTGACTGGCCTGGACGCGGGGGCCGACGATTACCTGGTCAAACCGTTCGACTTCGACGAGTTGCTGGCGCGCATTCGCGCGTTGTTCCGCCGCGCTCAGCCGTCTTCGCGCCCGGAGGTGCTCAAGTTCGCCGATCTGACGCTCGACACGGGCACGCATCGGGCGCAGCGCGGCGACCGCTACATTGATCTGACGGCAAAAGAATACGAACTGCTAGAGCTATTCATGCGCAATCCCCGCCGTGTGCTGACGCGCGAGATGATCTTCGACCGCGTGTGGGGCTATGATTTCGGCGGCGAAAGCAACATCATCGAGGTCTATGTGCGCTACCTGCGCCAGAAGACCGAGGAGAAGGGCGAGCCGCGCCTGATCCACACTGTGCGCGGCGTCGGCTACGTGCTCCGCGAAGACGAATGACTCCGCCTCCGGGTGCCTTGGCTTTTGGGGCGGTTATTTGAGCTGCCGAGACGCCGACGGCGCAGAGGACAGAGCAAGAAAGGTCTGTGTCTCTCTCGGTGACCCTGGCGCTCCCTCTGGTGAATTCTCGCCCCTGTATCCGAACGCACCCTTCGGCTGGCTGGCTGACGGCTAACCGCTGACCCGCTATAATCTGGGCGTTCCCATGCACAGGAGGTCGCCCATGTATATCGTTCACGTCTTCTGTCACGTCAAACCGGAGTTTGTCGAGCAATTCAAGGCCGCCTGCATAGACAACGCCAGTCACAGTGTGCAAGAGCCGGGCATTGCCCGCTTCGATGTGATCCAGCAGGCCGACGATCCCACGCGCTTCGTGCTGGTGGAGGTCTACCGCACACCCGACGATCCTGCCCGTCACCGCGAGACGGCGCACTACGCCCGCTGGGCGCAGACCGTCGCCGACTGGCTGGCCGAACCGCGCAGCAAGATCGTCTATAGCAATGTCTTCCCCGCCGACGAGGGATGGGGGTAGCTCATGCCTTTCGAATTCGCCACCGCTGGACGCATCCTCTTTGGCGAAGGAAGGCTGTCCGAAGCCGGAACGCTGGCCGCCGGGTTAGGACGCCACGCCCTGGTCGTGATGGGGCAGACGGCGGAGCGCGCCGCGCCGCTACTCGCTCGCCTGGACGAGGCGGGCGTCGCCCACGAGGCCTTCACCGTCGCGCACGAGCCGACCGTCCAACTGGCGCTGGATGGTGTGCGCCGCGCCCGTGACCTGGGCTGTGACCTGGTGATCGGCTTCGGCGGCGGCAGCGCCCTGGACACAGCCAAAGCCATCGCCGCCTTGCTGACCAACCCCGGCGATCCCTTCGATTATCTGGAAGTCGTCGGGCGGGGAGCCGCCCTGACCCGCCCCGCCGCGCCGACCATTGCCATCCCCACTACCGCCGGGACGGGTAGCGAAGTCACGCGCAACGCTGTACTGGCCGTACCTGAACAGCGCGTCAAGGTCAGCCTGCGCAGTCCGCTGATGCTGCCCGCCATCGCGCTGATCGATCCCGAACTGACCTACAGCCTCCCGCCGGAGATCACCGCCTACACAGGCCTGGACGCCCTCACGCAGGTGATCGAGCCGTTCGTCTCGTCCGCGGCCAACCCGCTGACCGACGCCATCTGCCGCGAGGGTATCCGGCGGGCGGGGCGCGCGCTGCGCCGCGCCGTCCGGCAGGGCGACGACCGCGAGGCCCGCGCCGACATGGCCTTCGTGGCGCTGTGCGGCGGGCTGGCGCTGGCCAACGCCCGCCTGGGCGCAGTGCACGGTTTCGCCGGGCCATTCGGCGGCATGTTCAACGCGCCACATGGTGCGGTCTGCGCGGCGCTGTTGCCGCACGTGATGGCAGCCAATGTCGCCGCGCTGCGGGCGCGCGCGCCCGAACACCCCGCCCTGGGGCGCTATGACGAAGTGGCGCAGTTGCTCACCGGCGACGCGCGAGCCACTGCCGACCAGGGTGTGGCCTGGGTACGCGATCTGGTGACGGAATTGGGCGTGCCCGGCCTGGCGACCTACGGGCTGGACGAAGCAGCCTTCGACGCGCTGATCCCGGCGGCGCAGCGCTCCAGTTCCATGAAGGGCAACCCGGTTGCCCTCACTGATGACGAACTGCATGCCATTCTCGAAAGGGCGCTGTGACGGCCATGAAACGCTGGCAGGCTGATCTCACCCTGGGCGGCGTGGCGCTGATCTGGGGGTCAACGTTCGTCGTCGTGCAGAACGCCCTGGACGATGTCGCCCCGCTGACGTTCGTGGGCTTTCGTTTCACCTTCGCGACGCTGGTGCTGGCGTCGCTGTTCTGGCCGCGCCTGCATCAATTGACACGCCGCGAAGCGCTCGCCGGCGCGCTGATCGGCGTGTGGCTGGCCGGCGGTTACATCTTCCAGACCATCGGCCTGCAGAGCACCACCACGGCCAAGGCGGGTTTCATCACCGGCCTCAGCGTGGTGATCGTGCCGCTGCTGGCGACGGTGTTGTTGCGCCGCCCGCCTGGGCGCGGCCCGGCCCTGGGCATCCTGGCCGCGACGGTCGGGCTGGCCTTCCTCTCGCTCGACCGCAATCTGCGCGTGCAGACCGGCGATCTGTGGGTGCTGGCCTGTGCGCTGATGTTCGCCCTGCACATCGTCAGCGTGGCGCACTTCTCGCCCCAGAGCGACGCCGTGCGCCTGACAACGGCGCAGATCGCCACCGTCGCAGCACTGGCGCTGAGTGGCAGCTTCGCTTTCGAGGCCCCGCGCCTGTCGTTGCCGCTGGAGACCTGGGCGGCCATTGGCTTCACCGGCGTAGTGGCAACCGCGCTGGTCTTCAGCCTGCAGGTCTATGTGCAGCGCTTCACCACGCCCACGCACACGGCCCTGCTCTTCAGCCTGGAGCCGGTCTTCGCGGCGTTCTTCGGCTGGTGGTGGGCCAACGAAACGCTGGGGCCAAAGGAATTGCTGGGCTGCGCCTTGATCCTGACGGGGATGATAGTCGCCGAGCTAGGCGATGGGCATGCCGCAGAACCGGACACCTCTCGGCGCAGCGTTTCGGCCCAGACCTCCGAAATCTCGCCGTCCTCCGAAGCCCTGTAGCGACAGCACAACGGCGTCGCGTGCGGAAATGAGCGAGGCCGGGTGTATGGCCCGGCCTCAGTGTACGTGACGTTATGCGGTTGTGCGTTTACTCGGCAGCGGGCGGCAGGATGACACCATCAATCACGTGGATGATGCCGTTGTCGGCCATCACGTCCGCGGTGGCAACGTTCGCCTGGCCGTCATTGAGGGACACCCCCATGTCGTCGGCCTTGACCTTGATCGTCGCGCCGTTCAGCGTGCCGATCTCTTCCATCTGCACGACAGCCGCAGCGGGGAAGCGACCCGGCGCAACATGGTAGAGCAGAATGCTCGTCAGGGTCTCGGTGTCGGCCAGCAGGTCTTCAGCGGTGATGCCCAGGGCCTCCAGAGCCGCCGCGAAGGCATCGTTGGTGGGGGCGAAGACGGTGTAGGGGCCAGCCGCGCTCAGCGCATCCACCAGACCAGCCGCCTGCACTGCTGCGACCAGCGTGCCGAAGGCTTCGTTACCGGCGGCGATGTCCACGATCGTGCCCATTGGCTCGGCCTCTTCTTCGGCGGCGGGCGGCAGGATGACGCCATCAATCACATGGATGACGCCGTTGCTGGCCATGATGTCCACGGCGGCAACCTTCGCCTGACCGTCGTTGAGGGTCACGCCCATGTCATCGGCCTTGATGGCGATAGGCGCGCCGTTCAACGTCGTGGCTTCTTCCAGACCTGCCACGACATCCGAAGTCACCGCGCCAGGGACCACATGATAGAGCAGGATGCTGGTCAGCGTGGCGGTGTCGGCCAGCAGGTCTTCGGGGGCGATGCCGAGCGCCTCAAAAGCGGCCTCGAACGCGGCGTTGGTGGGGGCGAAGACGGTGATGGGCTTGGTGCTGGCGAAGAAGTCCACCAAACCAGCGGCTTCTACCGCAGCGACAAGCGTGCTGAAGTCCTCGTTGCTGGCCGCAATCTCGACGATGGAAGGCATTTCCTCGCCTTCGCCATCGCCCTGAGCCATGACCGGGAAGGCACCGACGACAAACAGAGCGACGATCAGAAAGAGCACAGAGAGCTTACGCATGGCAGATTTTCCTCCAGGTTGTTCGATAGCTTCGGCTAGTTGATTCTTGCGATGTCTGCGCGCATGACATCCTGCTACGACTGTACGATAGAGAAAATAGGGGGTTGAGATGAAAAGAAAGCGAGATATAAATAAGAAAAAGGTGAGAGAAATGTGACGGGCGGTGGATAGCTCTCACCGCCCGCGCACAGACACTCTTGGCTACGGCCTCAGCGCTGCCGGATGCGCCGTACCGCCCAGAAGCGATTCCAGGTGCCGACTACGCCGTGCGGCAAGACCATCACCACGATGACGAAGAGCACGCCCAGGAACAATTCCCACAACTCAGAGACCTGGTAAACGGTATCAGACTGCGGCTGAAGTGGCCCGCCCACGAGCAGCGCCAGCAAAGCCAGCGCGATCCAGGTCCCCAGGCGATAAAGCCATTGCAATTGGCTAGCCCAGCCTTTGCCCATTGCCTGTGCCCGGCCAGCGAAGATGCTTTTTCCCAGCGCGGCGATGGGTCGGCGCAGCGCCCACCACAACAGCGTGATGCCGATGAGCAGCATGGCCTGCCATACGGTGAGCAAGCCGGCGATGTGCGTATCCAGGCTGAAGACTTCGTTGCGCAGATAGGTTTCGCCCAGCGTCAGGCCCAGTGTGGCAATCACCGGGCCGGTGAGCGTGCCTACGCCGCCGATCAGTGTGTTGAGCAGCGGGTCTACTGTGTATTTGAGGCTCAGCATCTCTGGGTGGACACGCTTGTCGGTGGCCCAGATGACGAAGAATAGTCCGCTGAGCGTGGCGATGACACCGGCGAAGATCATCGTCAGTACCTTGTAGAGCAGGGTGTTGTAGCCGATGGCCCGCGCGCGTTCCTCGTTCTCGCGGATGGCCAGCATCACCCGCCCTACTGGCGAGTTCATGTAACGCCGGATGGCCAGGAAAACCAGCGTGAAGAACACCACTGTCCAGTGATACATGCGCAGGCGGCTGCCGTCGGCGGTGGGGGTGACATTCAGCGCCGCAGGCAACAGGTCGCGGAAACCCAGCCCATCTTCAGCACCAGTGTAGTTGCGGAAGGTGCCACTTTTCGCCAGCACCCAGAACATCTCCGCCAGGGCCAGGGTGAACATGGCGAAGTAAATGCCGCGCAAGCGCAAGGTCACCGCGCTGGAGATCAGGCTGACGATGGCGCTGAGCAACAGGGCCACGCCTGCCGCCTGGACGAAAGAAATCGTATTCCCGCCAGGGAACAGGATCACCGCCAGCAACACGCCCAGCAGGGCCGCGATCAGCAGCGCCCGCGTTCCCAGGCGCGAAAAAAGCGCCAGCCCCAGGCCCAATGCCAGGGCGACAGCCAGCGCGACCTGCCGCAGCGCCGGGTCGTAGTGGCCCACCAGCAAGAAGGTCACATAGCCGCCCGCCCCGAAGTAGAGCGCGTGCCCAAAGGAGATGATCCCGCTGAAGCCGAAGAGCAGGTTATAGCTCATCGCCAGGCAGGCCAGTGTCAGCGCGCGCGCCATCTCACTTTGCCAGAAGGCAGAATCGCCCGCCGGGCGGCGCGGCATGACTTCTGAACCGGTCAGATCGGCTACCAGGTAGGGGAAACGCCACAGCAAGACGAAGACCAGGGCGAAGAGCCAGTTTCCGAGCAACAGGCGAGCAAGTCGATCGGCCAGGCCGCGCATGGTGGGGTCGCCGATTCGCTGAATGCGCGCGAAAATCAGACGCTCGACCATCATTCCTCCCGCCCGAACAAGCCGCTAGGCTGCACCAACAGCACGGCGATCATCAGCAGCAACACGGAAGTTTCGGCCAGCACAGGCGCGTCGAAGTACTTTAGCGAAAGCTGCTCGGCGACAGCGCGCGTCAGTCCTACGACGACGCTGGCAACGGCTGTGCCCTCGAAACTGCCCATGCCGCCGATGACAATGACCACAATGGCCAGGATGAGGAACTGATTGCCCATCTCCAGGGTGGCCCCTTGCCAGGGCACCAGGGCCACCCCGCCCAGCGCGGCCAAAGCCGCGCCCAGCACGAAGACCAGCGTGAACACCCGCCGTACATTGATGCCCAGTGCCTGCACCATCTCAGCATCTTGTACGCCCGCGCGAATGATGATGCCGATGCGCGTGCGATTGAGCAGCAGGAAGACGCTCACCATCATGAGCAACCCCAGGGCAATGATGAACAGGCGGTAATAATTGAGGCTCTGGCCGAACAGGGCGAACTGCTGATTGAGAACGCCGGGTGGGTCAATGGGCTGTTTGGGGTCTGGCCCATAGATGCGCTCGACCAGGTCCAGAAAGACCGCCGCCAGCCCAAAAGTGAGCACGATCTGAAAGATCGGGCGCGCGTAGAGCGGACGGATCAGCCCTGTCTCCATGATCGCCCCCAGGACGGCGACGAAGATCACTCCGCCCGCAAAGGCAGCTACGAAGCGTGCCCCAGGCGGCGCATCGAGCGAGGTGTAGATGTCGTAGCCCACATAGGCACCGATGAGCAGAAAGGCCCCTTGTGCAAAGTTGAGCACATCGAGCAGCCCGAAGATCAGCGACAACCCCGACGCTACCAGGAAAATCAGCATCCCCAGCAGCACACCCCGGAACACAGTTTGTCCGGCAGTGTTGCCACCGAAGTCGGCCAGGCTGACCAGCAGTAGCGCCGCCACATAAGCGAGTACCAGTATCCACGAGCGGCGATGACCTGGCGAAAGATTGGCAAAGTAGGCGCGCATCGTCTCCTCTCCTACGCCACGCCCAGATAGGTCTTGATCAGGGCGGGGTCGCGCACCAGGTCGGCCATCTGGCCTGCGTGTACCGAACGCCCCTCCTCGATGATCACATAGTGCTCGGCCAGTTGGCTGGCGACCTGGAAATTCTGCTCGACTAGCAACACCGTGGTCTGCGCCGAAAGATAGCGGATGGCGGCCATCATCTGCTCGATAATTACCGGAGCCAGCCCTTCGCTTGGTTCGTCAATGAGCAATAGATCGTTGTCGGGCACCAGGGCGCGGGCAATGGCCAGCATTTGCTGTTGCCCGCCAGAAAGATGGCCGCCCGGCAGATGATAAAAGCGCTTGAGATCGGGAAACAGGCCGAAGATGAAATCGGCCTTGCGGGCCAGGTCACCTTTGCGGCGCTCGGCGATTTGCAGGTTCTGAGCAACGGTGAGGTCGCGAAAGATGATGCGTTTCTCCGGCACGTAACCGATGCCCATCTGTGCAATGGAGTGGGGACGTTTGCCGCTGATCGTCTCCCCCTTGAAGACGATCTCGCCACTGCGCGGGGGAGTGAGGCCGAGGATACTGCGCAGAGTGGTTGTCTTGCCCGCGCCATTGCGCCCCAGCAAGACCGTGATGCCGCCTCGTGGCACGCTTACCGATACGCCTTCCAGGATGTGAAATTCGCCGATGAAGGTATGAATGGCGCGGACATCCAGGATAGGCTCCAGATCAGCACTCATGGACTCTCCCCCTTGATGAGTGCAGCGAAATCGCCGTATAACTCACCCAGATACGCTTTCTGCACCGTCTCGTTTTGGGCAACCTCGGCGGGCGTGCCTTCGGCCAGCACCTCGCCCATGTGCATCACCGTGATGCGGTCCGATACGCTCATCACCACATTCATGTTGTGCTCGACCAGCATGATCGTCTTGCCCGTGCTGCGTTGAATGGCGCGGATAGTTTCCACCAGGGGAGCCACCTGCTCGGTGGCCATGCCTGCCGTTGGTTCGTCGAGCAGCAGCAACTCGGCGTCCGACGCAAGCAAGATGGCCAGCTCCAGTTTGCGCTGGTCACCGTGGGGCAGCGCCGCCGCCGGGAAGTGCAACCGGTCCTGCAGCCCCACCTGGGCGATCGCCTGCAAAGCCGTCTCGACATACCGCCCGAAGCGGCGGTGATGCCACCAGAACTTGAAGCTATCGTGGCCCATGGCCTGCGCTGCCAGGCGCACATTTTCCAGCACAGTGAGGTTAGGGAAAATATTGGTGATCTGAAACGAACGCCCGATGCCCAGGTGTACACGGCGGTGCAGGGGAACCGCGGTAATATCCTGGCCTTTGAACCACACCGTGCCGCGCGTGGGGCGTAGATTGCCGGTCAGCAGGTTGAAGAGGGTGGTCTTGCCCGCGCCGTTCGGCCCGATGATAGCGTGCAATTCGCCCCTTCGCACACGGATGTCTACATCGGCTACTGCCACCAGACCACCGAATTCCTTGCGCAGCCCGCGACCCTCTAGAATGAACTGTGCCTCAGTCATAGACATCTATCCAAAACAAAGCGGGGATGCTGCCGGCTCCGCTGCACGGCAGCATCCCCTGGGGAGCAGTCGGTTATTGGGTGCGCTGCGCCAACGGCGTGCAGTCGAGCGTTTCGCTGCTGCGGTCAGCGCCGGATTCGCACGGCGGCGCGGCGTCTTCTGCTGACACCTCGGCGACCAGTTCATAGTACGCCTGATCGGGATCGTCCAGGTTGGCCAGGCGCACCACATACATGGGCATCAGGGCCTGGTGATCCTCCGGGCGCATGTAGTAGGTGCCCTTTGGCCCTTCCCAGGTCAGCCCTTCCAGGGCGGGGATCAGGTCCTCGGGCAGGGTCGAGCCACCCGCTTTCTCTACACCATAGACCAGCGCCTGTGCAGTGGCAAAGCCGCACTCGGTGAACAAGTCTGGCACGTCATTATAAACTTCCTTGTGCCGTTGCACCAGCCAGTCGTTGATCTCGGTCTTGGGCGCGGTGTAGTGGTAGACGATCAGCCCGATATTGCCGATCTGCGATTCATCGGCGAAGGCCTTGACGATGTCGTTGGAGTTGAAGCCGGTGATGATCGCCGGTTTGCCGGGGTCAACGCCCAGGCCCAACTCGGTGGCCTGCTGGAACAGGTTGATCGCCGATGCGCCCGCCCAGGTGATGATCACGCCATCCGCCCCAGAGTCGATCACCTGTTGCAGGTAGGGGGTGAATTCAGTGGTGTCGGTGGGGGCGAAGATGGTCGGGGCGACGAACTCAGCGCCTCTCAGCGTGAAGGCATAGTCGAAGGCCGCCGCCGAGCCGTAGCCGAAGGCATAGTCGGGCGCAAGCTGAATATAGCGCGTGCCGACGTTTTCCACCGCCCACGAGGCGATGTCGAAGGCATCCTGATAGGAGTTGCGGCAGGCGCGGAAGGTGGTCGGCTTGAAGAACTCGCCGGTGATGCGCGGGTCGGCGGCGGGGCCGGCCAGCAGGATCACGCCGTATTCGGCGGCGATGTCAATCAAACCCTGCGTCACGCCCGATGATGGCGCGCCGACCAGTATCTCGACCCCTTCGACTTCGATCAGCTCGCGGGCCTGCGTGGCCGCCAGCTCGGCATCGTTGGCGTAGTCGCGCACGATCACTTCGATGGGGCGACCGGCTACCGTCATCGTGCCATCTGTGGCGTACTCCAGGCCGAGCATCAAGCCATTCTGCAACTCCACGCCGTAAAGCTGCAGCACGGCGGACAGATCGGTCAGCAAGCCGACCTTCAGCGGCTCGCCTTCTTGGGCACGGGCAGGAACCATACCTACCGACAATGCCAGGATCACAAGCAGAGCGATCAATGTTCTTTGGCACATGGTCAAAGCTCCTTATTTTAACTTCTGCCTATCCTTACGGAAACGATAGATCAGGTGGATGGCACACGGGTTTACATGGGTTGGCGCTGGTTTCCTCCTTCTGCTCGGCTGAACCGATCTGTGCTGGGCAAGCTACGAAAAGCGTTCGCGCAATTCGCGTTTGAGAATCTTCCCCGCCGCCGAAACGGGCAGCGCATCGAGAAAGACGACGGACTTCGGGACTTTGTAAGTGGCCAGATAATCGCGCAAGAAGGTCAGCAGTTCCTCGGCGCTGACTTGCGCGCCAGGCTTCAGCACTACGCATGCTTTGCCTACCTCACCCCATTGGGGATCGGGCACGCCGATCACGGCGCACTGATGCACCGCGGGATGGCGGTAGAGCACCTGCTCGATCTCCGCCGGGTAGACGTTCTCTCCACCGGAAATGAACATATCCTTCTTGCGATCCACGATGTAAAAGTACCATTCCTCATCATAGCGGGCCAGGTCGCCGGTATGGAACCAGCCTTCGTCGTCCAGCACCTCGGCCATGGCGTCGGGAAGGTTGAAGTAGCCAGAACACAGCGACGGCCCCTTGAGCACCAGTTCGCCGACTTCGCCAGGGCCAAGCGGGCGGTTGTGCTCGTCCACCACCCGCGCGTCCACGAAGAAGTTGGGTCGCCCGATGCTGCCCGCCTTGCGGATGGCATCTTCGGGGGCCAGGGCGAAGATGCCCGGTCCGAACTCGGTCATGCCGAAACCCTGCTTGAAGCGCACGCCCTTTTCGCGTTCAAACTGCTCGACCAGGGTCACTGGCAGGGGAGCGCCGCCGCTGGTGCAGAAGCGCAGACTGCTCAGGTCGGCGGTTGGCCAGTTGGGAGCCTGAGTGAGCATCTGATACATGGTGGGCACACCAGCGAAAAAGTCGGCCTGGTATTCCTGGATCAGATCGAGCACCAGCGCCGGGTCGAAACGACGCACCAGTACCACTGTCCCGCCAACGATCATCAGCGGCACCGTGTAGACCAGCAGGCCGCCCGTGTGGAACATGGGGAAGACGTTGACAGTGAGGTCGCCGGGCAGGATATCGTGAATGACGGTGTTGAGCGTGTTCCAGGCGATCATGCGGTAACTGATCTGTGCCCCCTTGGGTAGCCCAGTGGTGCCGCCGGTGAAGATCAGCGCGGCGATGTCCTCCGCCTCCAGTGACTCGCAGGTCACCGCGTCCGGCGCGGCGGATTGCAGCGTCGTTTCGTAATGTCCGCTGCCAGGGATGCCCTCGCCCTCAATATGCAGCGTGCGCGTCACCGAAGGCACTTCGTCCCTCACACGGGCCACGTTGTCCTTGAACTCGTCGGAGAAGACGAGGACTTTAGGTGTGGTGTCGCCGACCACCTGCGCCAGTTCACGCCAGTGCATCCGCCAGTTGTAGCAGGCCAGGATTGCGCCGAGCTTGCCGCAGGCGAAGAAGATATCCAGGAACTCCACTCCGTCGTGTGCCACAATGCCCACGCGGTCGCCCTTGCCCACGCCAACTTCGTGGCGCAGCCAGTTGGCCAGGCGATTGGCGCGCTCGTTCATCTGCCGGTAGGTATAGTGAGGGCGAGCCGCTTTGCCCGCGTCCACCACCGCCAGCCGGTCGGGGGTGTAGATCGCACGTCGCCCCAGCGTGTCACCAATGTACATAAGCCGTCCGTCACTTTCTGCTGGCCAGCCGCGCCTGAACCATTGCTGGCGAGGTTGAGTGCTGGGCTAGCCTGTCCACACGAACGCTGCCGCGGCCATGGTGTAGCCCGCGCCGCTGCCACAAAAGACCACCAGTTCGCCCGGCTGCGGGCCAGTGTGCTGCTCTACCGCATCATCGAGAGCCATTGGCATACAGGCCGAGCCAGTGTAGCCCCACTTGTCCATGACCATATGCGTCTTGCTCAGCGGCAGGCCCAGGTCGTCCATCACATATTCGATGGTGCGCGCGTTAAGCTGCGTGAAGTAGATGCGGTCAATGGCGCTCACCGGTCGCCCGATCTTCGCCATCAGCGCGCGCACCAGCGGCGGCCAGCCTTTGTTGTTGGTATCTGGGGGAAAGCGCTTGCGAATCTCCAGCACCTGGCGCGGACTGCCGTCACCGCCCGTTGGCGCGACTGTCCCGCCGACGAAGACGCCCATGTAATCGTGAAACGAGCCGTCGGACTTGATGTTGCTGCCCAGGAAGCCAGGCCGGTCGCCTGCGCGCAGCAGCACTGCGCCCGCTCCGTCTCCGAAGAGGGTGCAGGTGCGCTTGTCTGTCCAGTTCACGTAACGTGTCATGCCGTAAGCCCCGATGACCAGGACGTAACGGTACGCCTCGTCGGTAGCGATATAGCGAGCCGCTATATCTAGCCCGACCACCCAGGCGGCGCAGGCGCTGTTCACATCGAAGGTGCCGGCGTTGGTTGCGCCTAGCTTGTACTGCACTACCGACGACGTACCCGGCGAGATGTAGTCTGGCGTGTCCGTCGCCAGGATGAGCAGATCAACATCTTGTGGCGTAACGCCCGCCCGTTCCAACGCCTGGCGCGCCGCGTATACAGCCAGGTCGGACGTGACTTCGTCGTCACCGATCAGGTGTCGCTGCCGGATGCCAACGTTCTCGATCAACCATTCAGTCACAGGCTCGCCGAGCAGGGCGTCGAGTTCAGCGTTGGTGAGCACTCTGGCCGGGACGTAGCGCCCCGTGCTGACGATCTGTGCGTAGCGGGCCATGCGCTAGCCCTTCAGAAACTCGATGATGGCGCGATTGGCCGCATCCGCTTGTTCGATGAAGAACAGATGCCCCGCGTCGGGGATGATCTGCACCTGAGCACCCGGCCAGGCAGCGGCGATGGCCTGGCTGTTGGCGGGCGGCGCAACCTCATCGTGCTCACCCACCAGCAACAGGACAGGCATGGGCGGCGTGAAGTCGGCGATATAGTCGCGCTGGAAATAGGCCAGCCCGGCACTGCTCTGGCGCAGGTACAGGGTGGGCGTTTGCTGGCTGCTGAAGCGCAGCTCGATCAGGCGCTGGAAACCTTCCGGATCGCGCTCTTCGAACCCGTCCGCTGTGGCGATGCGCGTGCCGCGCTTGACCAGTTCCAGCGGGTCACCGGAGCGATCTTGCAGCACCTGCATGGCCCGCGCCGAGGGCATGGTCACCGCCGGCCCCCAGTAGAGAGTAGAAGCCAGAATCAGACGGTTGATGCGCTCTGGCTGCTTGCGGGCCATGAACAGCGCGATCCCGCCGCCCAGCGAGTGTCCGCAGACGTGCGCCCGCTCGATCTTCAGCGCGTCTAGCAGGCCGAGCGTATCGTCGGCCAGCATGTCCAGTGAATAAGGCACATCTGGCTTGTCGGAGTCACCGATGCCGCGGTTATCGAAGGCGATGACGTGAAAACGTTCGGCCAGCGGGCCGATGTTGCGCCACCACGACGCGCGCCACTGCCCCACACCGCAAATCAGCAGCAGGGGATCGGCGGCGGGGTCGCCATGCGTTTCGTAGAACAGGTGAATGTCGTTCGCTTTGACCAGTGGCATGGGGTTCCGTCCTGTCCGCACCGGACTTTCTCAGTCTTCAAAGCCGAAGAACCTTCAGCTTCCGTACTGTTCGGCCAGCGCCTTCTTGTCAATCTTGCCCGCGCCCGTCTTGGGCAGCGTATCGGCGAACACCACCGACTTGGGTATCTTGTAGCTCGCCAGGTGCTCGCGCAGGAAGGCGAACAGCTCGTCAGCGGTCAGCGCCGCGCCCGGCTCGACAACAACAATCGCCCGCCCGACTTCGCCCCACTTGGGATCGGGCACGCCAATCAGCGCCGCCTCTTTGACCGCCGGATGGCGATACATCACGCTCTCCACCTCGGCGGGATACACATTTTCCCCGCCGGAGATGATCATATCCTTCAGCCGCCCAACGATGGAGTAATAGCCCTCGGTGTCGCGAACGGCCAGGTCACCGGTGTACAGCCACCCATCGCGGATGGCTGCGGCAGTAGCTGCGGGATCGTTCCAGTAGCCGGGCGTGACATGCGGCCCGCGAATGAGCAGTTCGCCCGGCTCGCCCGGCGCACATTCGCTTCCATCCGGACGCACCACGCGCACGTCTATATGCATCAGCGGGAAGCCCACCGCGCCCGGTTTGCGGCGCACGTCGGCGGCGGGCAGCCAGAAGGTGTTCGGTCCGGCCTCGGTCAGGCCGTAGCCTGTCTTGAAGTCCACCCCTTTGGCCCAGAAGCGCTCGAAGACAGGCATGGGACACGGCGCGCCGCCGCTAATGACCAGCTTCAAGCGGCTGAAATCCACCTGTGGCCAGCGCGGGTGCTGCTGCATCATGATGAACATGGTTGGCACGCCGAAGTACAGCGTCACCGTGCCGGACTCTACCAGGTCGAAGACCTGATCCACGTCGAAACTCGCACACAGAATGCTCGCCCCGCCGACGTGAATCAGCGGCAGGGTGAAGACATTCAGCCCGCCAGTATGAAAAAGTGGCGCGTTGAGGATGGCGACATCGTCTTGATCCAGCCCCCAACTGACCACTGTATTGACGCTGTTCCAGGTCATGTTGCCGTGCGAGAGAATCGCCCCTTTGGGCAGGCCAGTTGTCCCGCCGGTGTAACAGATCACCCAGGGCGAGTCCCAATCCAGATCGGGGCGGGGCTCTTGCAGCGTATCGGGGTAAGCGTCGCGCTCGGCGAAGCGCCGATCGGCGGGGTCAGCCGGCGTACCCAGGGCAACGAAGTGATGGACGTTGGGCAGGCGTGAACGCAACCGGTTGACATTCTCGGTGAACTCGCCCGAATAGGCCAGCATCACCGGCGAGGCAGCGCAGATCAGGTCCTCTAGCTCAGCGGGAGTCAACCGCCAGTTGAGAGTCTGCAGGATCGCGCCGATCTTGCCGCAGGCCATCCATAGATCGAGGTAGGCCATGCTGTTGGTCGCATAGACAGCCACACGATCACCTACCCCTACGCCCAGCGCGCGCAGATAGTTGGCCGTGCGGTTGGCCTGCGCGTTCCAGGCGGCATAGGTGATGTCCGCACCCGTGATCGTGTCGCGGATGGCCAGCCGCTGGGGAGTCAGTTGGGCGCGACGCTCCAGAAAGTCGGTGATGTAAAACGATTTTTGGCGCATGATCAAGCCCTAAAAGCCAGCCGGGAACGCCTTTTTTATTTCTTATTGTACTGCACCCGCCGGGCGCGTCCTTCCGCCATACTTTCAAAAGCTGTCATTTCACCGCAAAAGCGCCGGTTGCTTCTTGATCTCGGCATATTCGCGTTTTGGGCGGAAATCTTGAACCGCCGAGACGCCGAGAGCGCAGAGGAGAAACATCTCAAAAAACCGTGACTTGCTGTGTGACCTCCGTGCTCTCTGTGATGAATTCTGCCCCCAACCAGCAATACGCCCCTTGATCTCGGCTCGCTGCGGCTATCTGCGATATCTTCCGTTCGGCCTACAGCACCAGCCCGCCGTCCACACTGAGCACCGCCCCATTGACAAAGGACGCTTCGTCCGAGGCCAGGAAGAGGAAGGCGTTGGCCACATCTTCTGGCTCGCCCAGGCGGCGCACCGGTGTCATGTTGACGAACCGCTCCAATACTTCCTGCGGCACAGTTTTGACCATGTCGGTAGCGATGAAGCCAGGCGCGACCGCGTTGGCGGTGATGCCCTTCGGCCCCAGTTCGCGCGCCCATACGCGCGTCATGCCGATCACGCCCGCTTTGCTGGCAACGTAGTTGGTCTGCCCAAAGTTGCCATACAACCCCACAACTGACGAGGTAGTGATGATACGCCCATAGCCGCGCTCGATCATATGGGGGGCGACCGCCTGCGTCATGTTGAAGACGCCCTTCAGATTGACGGCGATCACCTGGTCGAACTGCTCTTCGGTCATCTTGACCAGGCGGGCATCGCGGGTGATGCCTGCGTTGTTGCACAGGATGTCAATCTGCCCGAAAGCGTCGAGCGCAGCCTGCACCGCCCCGGCGATCTGTTCGCGCTGTGTCACGTCGCAGACTACCGCCAGCGCGTCGCCGCCAGCCCCCTTGATCTCACTCACGACGGCGTTGATCCCGTCGGGGACGACATCCAGTGCTACCACTTTCGCGCCTTCCTGCGCGAAACGCAACGCAATGGCCCGGCCAATGCCCTGTCCCGCGCCAGTGATCAGCGCGACGCGGCCTGCTAATCGTGTGCCCATCGTGCTCCATCCTCCCTCCAGGGTGATTGCATCAAACGCGCTCGCCGCTTTACCTCACCGCCAGCCTCGCTGCGCTCGGCTCGCCCCCTTTCCGCGTCGGAGAGGGAGCAACGAGGCGCGTCCCTGAGCTTACTTCTGCCCATAGTTCTGCTAACCGGTTCCGATACGCAGACCCGGTCCTCCCTCAGAGTGTAGTACACAGGGACGTATTGCGATACGCCCTACAAGAACCCGGATCGCGTAGGTGCGTCGCTATCCCCAGCGCACTGCCGTCGCGCTCCAGGTATAGCCTGTCCCCGCGCCCGCCAGCGCGATCAGGTCGCCGTCGTTGATCTTGCCCTGTGCCAGGCCCAGTTCCAGTGCCAACACCTGATCAACGCTCTGAATATGTCCGTAGTGATCCAGATACACTGCCTGATCGGGCGTCAGACCGATCGCCGCCAGAATTTCGCGGAAGAACGACGCCTTCATATGGGTGATGCCCAGAAAGCGCAAGTCATCCAGCGCATAGCCGCTGCGCTCGACCGCCTCTGTGATCACGGCGACGAAACTTGCCAGCGACACCTGCTCCAGCCGCTCGGCCATATACTCAGCGTGCTGCACGTCCAGCCGCCCGTGTAGAGTGCCCATCTCTGGCGGCATCAGCCGCAACCCTTCTTCGGCGGGGACGAGTACCACCGTCTCGGCCAGCGATCCATCGGTGCGCACTGCCGATTCCAGCACCAGGTTGCGAGCCAGTCCGCGCTGGAAGATGGCTGCGCTCGCACCCGCGCCGAAGTTGAACATGAACCGTGTGCGCAGGTTGCTCAAGTCAATCAGGTCGTTTTCGCGGCTGGCGGAAACAAGCAGCACGTGTTGCAGGCGGTTGTCCAGGCGCATCATGTCGCGGGCGACTTTGTAGGCAATGGGCGCGCCCGCACACAGCGCGTAGACCTCGAAGGCGAAGGCGTTGGTCGCGCCGAGCAAGTGCTGAATCCTGGACGCCGCCGACCAGACAATGTGATCCTTATATTCACTGCCATGGTAGATGATGGCATCCAGTTGCAGGGGGTCCAGCCCGGCGGCGTCGAGCGCGCGGCGGGCGGCTTTGGCTGCCATGGTGGTAATGGTGTCTTCTGGCCCGGCGACATGAATCTGGCGGATGCCCATCTTCTCCAACACCACGAACTCAGGCAGGCCCGTGCGCGCAGCGATTTCTTCGCCGGTGATAACTTGCGGCGGGATGTAGACCCCCGTCCCGGCAATACCGATAGGGGGCAACGGTGAAAGAGTCATGCGTCTATCCAGGAGAGCCGTAGAGAACAAAACAACATTCTAGATCAGCCCAGAGCATAACTCTAGCCAGTTACGCGCCAGTTACGGGCCGTGTCAGCCTTCGCCCGCCTGGGAAGTAGCCCGGTGACCGCCGGATCGCACCACCAGCCAGTCGCCCAGTTGCGGCCACAGCGTCGTATGGGCGTCCGCCCCAATGACCATGCCGATATGCCCACTTTCCAGCACAATAACCGTCTTGTCGGCGCTGGCGATAAGCTCATGAAGGAGGGTTACCGAGCGCCAGGGGGCGATATGATCCTGGCGGGCAGCGATGGTGAGCGTAGGTGTCGTGATGTTGCGCAGGTCAATGGGGCGTCCTGCGATCTGCAGTCCGCCTTGTACCAACAAGTTGCGCTGATAGAAGTCTTTGATGTATTTGCGGAACGCTTCACCAGGGAATGGAGTGGGATCGTTGAGCCAGATTTGCATGGCGGCAAAGCGCCGCAGGAAGCCTTCGTCGTCGCCGCGCTCCCAATAGTTGAGCGCCTGGATCAGTTCATTGGTGGGGCGCACCAGGTTGAAGGTCAGGTTGAGCAGCGAGGCGGGAATATTGCCCAGCGTATCTACGTATAGGTCGGCATCCAGCCATTCGGGGCGCGTCCACAAGCTGTAGATACCGTCGTCGTGATAGTTGACCGGCCCGGCCAGGTTGATCAGTGCATTCACCTCGTCTGGGTAGAGCACAGTGTACAGGATGGCAAACAGCCCGCCCATGCAATAGCCCAGCAAAGAGACAGCGCGCTGCCCCGTCAGACGGCAGATGGCCAACACAGCGTGCCGCAGCAGGCCGGTGATGTAGTCGTCGAAAGGGCGGTACCGATCCACGGGCGTCGCTGTGCCCCAGTCGAGCATGTACACGTCTACGCCGCGCCCCACCAAGTAGCGCACCAGCGAACGCTCTGGGACCAGGTCCATCACGTAATGGCGGTTGATCAGCGAAGGAATGCACAGCAGAGGGATAGGGTGTGGGGTCACCTGGGGCGTGTAACGTAGCAGACGGGCGCGCCCTTCTACCCAGACCACCGTTGCCGGTGTCTGGCCGACCAGCGCCCGACCCTGCGCCAGAATGGTTTCCTGGGCTGCCGTGTAATGCTCCCAGGCCCGACCCAGGCCGCCTGTCCACAGGGCCAGGGCGCGTGCCCACAGGTCAGTCGTCGTCATCGTCATTGAGTGCGCCTTCCAGGCGATCCAGGCGGTCGGCCAGGTAGCGGAGCTGATAGTCCAGCCGCTCCAGCAAATAGAACAGGCGCGCCCTCTGCTGGCTGGCCCTTACGGCGTAGAACCCCCGAGCTTCCAGCACGGCAATGAGACGTTGCTGCATGAGCAAAGTCTGGTGAATCTGCGCGCCGATGCGCCGCAGTGTAGCCGGTGCGCGGATGAAGGCGTCCCATTCGGCGGCGACCTGGCGCTCCCAGGCTTCCAGGCTGTCGCGTAATGAGCGATCGAACAGGTCAGCCATGTCGCAGACGCGCTTCCAGCGCTTCCACTTTGGTCGTCAGCGCATCTACCTGCGCCGTCAGTCGCTCGATCAGCGTCAACAGCTCGTCCTGCCGTTCTGAAGCGGGCGGAGGAACATTCCACTGCCCCAGGCTCTCGACCAGCGTCTCGCTGATGCGCCGCCCCTGGTCGAGCATCAATTCCATAGACTGTAACATCAGGTTGGTGTAGCGCGGGGCCAGTTCGCCCCACAGACGAGCTGTTTCGGCCAGGATACTGGCGGCGTCCGCTTCAGTGCCGGAGAACGTACGCCGGATGGCCTCGTCTACATGCGACTGCATGAAGGTCAGCGCATCGCTGAAGGCGGCGAAGTCGGCGGCCTGGTCGCTCTGCACGTGCTTGATGACACCGCGCCAGCGGGCCGGCTGGCCGTCGCTCTCTTCGCGAATGAAGCGCAACACAAACGACACGACTTCCTGATTCATCACGGCCTCCGCTGAGCTAGCGTCGTACTGTCTCACTCTACTGCGCGTAGGTTGCAGTGGGGTTGCATGTCAAAAATCCTGCGAAGACAGCGGCTCTCCGTGCCGGATGCGCTGATAGAGTTCCGTCGTCTCCGCCATCGGCAGCAGATTCAAGCCCTCTTCGAGTGTGGCCCGGCACTGTTCATAGGTACGGAGAGCCAGCGGGCGGTTGCCGCGCAGGGCATGGCTGAGCATCATCAGGCGATAGGCCTCTTCCCAATAGCGGTCCAGCCTCAACACCGCCTGGCACAGATGCACAACTTCCTGATAGCCGCCCCGATGCAACAGCAGAGCCGCCAGCCGCGTCGCTCCGCTGAGGTAGAGCGTCTGCAGGCGCTCACGCTCCAGGCTGGCCCAGTCCTCGTACAGCGCATCGGGCAGGTAATCGCCCGCGTAATGGTCGAGGGCATCGCGATAGGCGTCTATGGCGGCGTTGAGGTCGCCGCCTTCAAGACGCGCCGCGCGGCGTAGCCCCAGCCGGAACTCTTCTGCGTCAATGATGATGGATGCGTCAGGATTCAACCCATAGGCCAGGCCCTGGCGCACGACAAAGATTGACAGCGCGCGCGCCGGACGTTCTGGCTCCAGAGCCTTGTTAAGCGCATTGAGCGCCACTTTGAAGTCGCGGTCGGCGCGATCGGCAGCGAGGGTGGGCCATAGCTCGGCGGTGATGCGTTCTTTGGGCAGTAGCTGACGGCTGTCATTGAGGCGCGCTGTGACCAGAAACTGGAACAGCCGCTGCGCTTTCTCTCGCTTCCAAGCAGCAGAGGGCAGGAGCTGACCATCGCGCCATACCCGGAACATGCCCAATGTCTGTATGCGCAGCTCTGTCTGCATGGCTTGCGCTACCCTGTCCGCGTCCTGCGCAGTGTGCCGATTTTGCTTCGTCCGAGGATCATACCACAGCTCGCTATGGGCGCATCGGAAGCTGGCGCCGCCAGCGAAAACGCCCTGAGCCTCTGAAGCACAAAGCGCAGAGAGCAGCCAACTGGTCTGCATCTCTGCGCTTCTGCACCTTGGCAGCGATGGCCTCCGTGCTGCACTACCCGTTCATTCCATCACCCGCAGCGTCGAAGGAATGTCCATGCGGCGCATCCGCCGCACGCTCAGCAGCGGCGTCAGCCCGACGACGAACACGCCCAACACCGCTGCCAGCAAGACTGTCCCCGGCTCGATCGTGATGGCCAGACGCATATCGGCCAGTTCCTGTTCGGCCCGCGTGGTGAAAACACTTTGCAGGGTGCCCCACCCAGCCGCCAGGCCGAGCAGCGTTCCCATCACCCCCATGACAACGTTCTCTACCATCTGCATCCGGGTGACCGTGCGCATGGGCAGCCCAAAGGCGAACATGGTGGCAATCTCGCGGGCGCGTTCGTCTACACTGATGCTGGTGGTGTTGAAGGCGATCAGAAAGGCCAGGATCACCACCACCACCTGCACGATGGCCAGCATCTGCGTGATCAGGGCCACCAGGTCTTCTACGGCTTCGGAGAATTCGATGATGGAACTCACCGAGGCCACGCCAGGCTGCGCGAGCAGAATCTCTTTGATCGTCTCGCGCGTCACGCCCGCCGCCGGCGACAGGATCACCTGGTTGGCGACGCCTTCCAGACCCATCAGCGCCGCGCCCTGCAAGGGCATATAGGTCAACGGGCGGATCGGGTTGTCGTGAATGCCGATCACCGGTAGTTCCGTCTGCACCATGCGAAACGAGAACAGCCCCTCGCGGCGCGGATGTTCGAGCGTGACTGTATCGCCTACCCCCACCCCCAGGTCGGCGGCGGCCTTCTCCGACAGGATCAGCCCTGGCTGCTCCCCCGTCAGCGCACCCCGCAGCAGATGGGGAACCCACAGCGCGTGATCCATGTCGTGCAGTTCCAGGACGGTATCAATCTCCTGATCGCCCTTCATCAACGTGCCGCCCAATCGCAGCGCCGCCTCGCTGCCCGTGAAGAGCGGTTGCCCGTCCGCGCCAGTGAGCGCGGCCAGATCGGTGATCTCCCCATTGGTCACCGGATAGAAGAAGTTGAGATCAACCAGGATGCGGTCGGGACTCATGTAGCGGTAGGCATCGTCGGCGCGCTGCAAAGTGCTCGTGTAGCTGTCCATCGCCCCCACGATGAAAGTCATGACGGTGATGGCGATGGCAATGCCCAGCACGGTCAACGCCGTGCGCCAGGGCGAGCGCAACACGTTGCGCAAGGGCATCTGCGTGAAGCTCTTGCCGGGCAAGGGCAAATGCGCGATGGCACGGCTGAGACCCCCTCCCTTGGCGACCAGATACCCGCTGCGAATGGCATCTATCGGCGCGACGCGCACCGCCCGCCATACCGGTATCAGCGTAGCCAGGAAAGGCAAAGTCACGCCGAGCGCGGTTGCCCGCACGTAGCCGGGCAGATAGAAATCCAGGTCCCAGTAGGGAAGCGGCACCAGGTCGCGCAGGGTGCGCGCGAAAAACTGACTGAGCAGCCAGCCGATCAGCAACCCGAATATAGTGCCCAGCAGCGCGATCTGCACGCCTATCAACATAGGCCGGAAGGCGATCCAGCGGCGCGGCAACCCCAGCGCCATGCCGACCCCGATCTCGCGGCGCTGCGCCTCGACGATGCGCCCGGCCAGGTTGAACGCACCCATAGCCGCGCCGAAGAGAAACAGCAGGGCAACCATGTTCCACAGCCACTGATCGCCTTCGGCGTCGTTGTAGAGGGCCGGATACACCGGGTCGTCCTCTTTATTGAGCAGCTTGAAGCCGGTCGCGGGCAGCGCGGCGGCCATGCGCTGCTCGATTTCAGCGCGCACCGTTTCGCGGTCGGCTCCTTCGGCCAGCAGAAAGACCACGTCGTTGACCAGCCCCTCGCGCTCGGCCAGCCGTTGCGCCGTTTCTAGGGGGACGAAGAGCACGGCAAAGCTGGCCTCGCCCAGCAGAAAGGTGCCGGTTTCGGGGACGATCAGGAAGTATTCGGGCGAGTGCCCGGCTCCGACAAAGTCCAGCGTCACATCCCCGCTGACGCGCAAGGGGTCGCCGGGCCGCAGGCCGTAGTGACGGGCGAACTTGTACTCCACCACGGCCACCGCCTGACCGGCATCGGCAGCCATCAGGGTGCGCCCGCTGTCTTCGTCCACATAGACGCTGTTGATGTGCGGGCCGCCGTCCGCTACGTCCACGCCCACTATTCGCCCGCGAACGACCACCTGTTCCTCACCATGCTGAGCCTGCACCAGGGTCGGCACGATCAGCCGCGCCTCCAGGTGTGCCACGCCGGAGATACCTTCCAGAGCGGCCAGCACCTCGTCCTGGCTGACAAAACTCCCTTCGGCCAGCGACAGCTTGAGATCGTACATGTGCAGGCGGTTGTAGCTCAGGTCATAGGAGTTGAGCCGCCAGGTCTTTTGGCCGCCCAGCCCGGCGAAGACACCTGTGCCCAGGGCGATGATCAGCCCGATCGCCAGCACCTGCAGCCAACGCTTGCGCAAATCGCGCCACGACCAACGCAGCCAGAGTCGCCAGTTCTTCATCGCGCCCTCCTCACCACTGCAGATCGCTGATGGCAGCTTTGCCGTCGCGAGGCGGGCCATCGCGCACGATGCGCCCGCTGCTCAGCTCGATGACCCGGTCAGCGATGCGCGAAATCTCGCGGTTGTGCGTCACCACCAGCACGGTTTTGCCCGCTGCGGCCTGTGCCTGCAACAGCCCCAGAATCTGAATGCCGGTCTGAAAATCCAGCTCGCCGGTCGGCTCGTCGGCCAGCAGCACCGGATTACCAGTCGCCAGGGCGCGGGCGATGGCCACGCGCTGCTGCTCACCGCCAGATAGCTCGTGCGGGAAGTGATGCAGCCGCTCGCCCAGGCCCACGCTGGTCAGCACCTCGGCGGCGCGCTCGCGGCTGCGGGGGGCGTTGGCCATGTCCAGCACGAATTGCACATTCTCCAGCGCAGTCAGGCCAGGGAAGAGGTTGAAAGTCTGGAAAACGAAACTGACCGTCTCGCGGCGGAACTTGAAGCGGTCGGCGGCGCGGTGCGACAGCAAATTGTTGCCGTTGATGCGCACTGCGCCCGCGCTGGGCGTATCGAGAGCACCAATGATGTTGAGCAGGGTGGTCTTGCCGCTGCCCGACGGCCCCAACACGACGACGAACTCGCCCTGGTCAATGGTGAGCGACACGTCATCGAGCGCGGTCACGCGCACCGCGCCCATCTGGTAGTATTTGGAGACATGTTCCAGATGGATCATCATGGTTGCCTTCCTGTTCGATGCAAAAAGACGCTCAAGAGCACAGCCTGTCTGCGAGACCGTTTGGGAGTGCCTGATCGGCGGCATTACCTCTCTCTCCTGGAATCCCCTTTCCACATTTAAGGACTTGAGGCTGCATTTGTCCATACATAGGGAAAGCCGAGAGCGAGGTTCTCAAACGGTCTCTGAAGTCCAGTGTAGGGAACAGTCGCCGAGCCGTATCCCCCAATAATTAGGTCTTTCGCTATTTTATCAGATATATCATTGATAAATCAGATTCTCATTGCCAGGGGAAAAGACTTCGGCTCTGGATAGTTGTTTTATTATAAACAACTATTGGACCGTAGACAAGGTGTGCTGCATGGGACAACGGTTGCCTGGGGGGATGCGCAGGGAGGGGCCTGGACCGTTGAGAGGCCGTGCGGAAACCTCACCCCCGCTCGGCGCTGACGCGCCTCGCTGCCCCCTCTCCGACGCGGAGAGGGGGCAAGCCGAGCGAAGCGA
>FWPU01001887.1_pt1 | contig 60650 bp, 44 predicted proteins | sample 2228361 | NCBI WGS metagenome assembly FWPU01 (sample SAMEA103939777, study PRJEB20133) | metagenome
CAGAACACCCTACCCTTCACCTCCCCCTTTCCCCCGCTTGCGGGGGAAAGGGGGCAAGGGGGATAGGGGGCCTGAATAGTTACAAGCGTGAAACGTCAAACGTGAAACGCCCATGCCTGACACCTGACGTCTGATGCATCACGTTTCAAGCGCGGAGGCCCTCTATGTTACTTGCCTTTCATGGCGCCACCACCATGCCGCAGACCCTGGAAACGGATGTGGCGGTCACGGCCGCGGCCGGATTCAGGGCACTGGAGGTATGGGCGGCGAAAATGGATCGGTATCTGGCCGATCACACGGTGGAGGAATTGCGGGCGTTGTTCGCCAGGGCGGGTGTTTTGCCGCTGACGATCAACTCCATCGAGTTCATCGCCTTCCGGTCGGCCGATGAGTACGCGGCGATACGGGCCCGCTGCCGGGAGTTGAGCCGCATCGCGCAGGCCATCGGCTGCCCGACGGTGGTGGTGGTGCCCAGCCCATTGCCCGATCGCAACCTGCCATGGGCCGACGTCGTGGCCGAGTATGTGCGGGTACTGCGCGACCTGGGCGCGCTCGCCGGTGAGTTCGGTGTGCGCCTCTCGTTCGAGTTCCTGGGCTTCGGCTGGTGTTCCGTGCGCACCCCGCGCGGCGCGGCCGAGATCGTGGACGCCGTGCGCCGGGACAACGTCGGCCTCACCGTGGACGCGGCGCACTTCTACGCGGGCGGCGGTCTGCTGGAAGAGCTGAGCGCGCTCGATCCGGCCCGCATCTTCGCGTTTCATCTGGACGACCTGGAGGACACGCCGAAAGAGGCCATCACCGATGCCTCGCGCGTCCTGCCCGGCTATGGCATCGTGCCGCTCGATCAGATTTGCGGCCGGCTGCGGGCCATCGGCTACGATGGCGCCTGTTCGATCGAGCTGTTCCGGCCCGAATACTGGGACTGGGATCCGGCTGATCTGGCCCACCGGGCGCGCGCTGCCGGCCGGCGTGTGTTGACGCCGTACTTTGCGATCGAGTAGTTGCCTGTTGCTGCCATTTTCAATCACCGATCTGAGGAGTTTCATTTCATGTCCGGTCAAGTTGTTCCCCAGGGGCTGTTGCCCACCAATCTGCCCGACCTCTTCTTCGAAGATAACGAGGTCGGTCGTCTGAAAAAAGAGATCTGGGATGCCAGCGATGCCGAGATTGATGCCATCCTGGCCGAATACGGCATTCCGTCGCCCGTCGAATGGGGCAAACCCGGCTCCTACATTCAGACCACCACGCGCTGGCAGGTGGAGGCCAATCGCAAGAAGAACGATATCGTCTTCATCCCGGTCGGCTGCACCGAGCTGCACGGCCAGCATCTGCCCAGCGCCTCGGACACGCTTTACGTGAGCCAGATCTGCGAGGCGGTGCGGCGCTACACGGCCAAACGCGGCGCGCCGGTCAACCTGGCGTTGCCGCCGCTGAACTACGGCGCGCATCCCTATCATCACGTCGGCATGCCCGGCACGGTCATCGTGCGCGAGCATGTCGTGCGCGAGATGATGATTGACGTGATGCTCGGCCTGTGGAACGATGGCTTCCGCAAGCAACTCATCGTCAATAATCACGGCCAACTGTGGGTGCTCGAATCGGCGGTGCAGGAATTCCAGAAACGCTATCAGCTGCCCGGCATCTTCCGGGTGGTGGACTGGCACCGCGCGGTGCGCGAATTCTTCCGTGCCACCGATCGCGGCGGCCAGTGGGATACCAACTTCGTGCATGCCGACGAGTCGGAGACCTCGCTGGGCCTGCTGCTGCACCCCGAGATGGTGGACATGCGCTACGCGGTGGACACCGAGGGCAAGGCCTATCTGCCCGACGGCCACTTCGACAAATCGGTGGACCCGTTTGGCCGGCCCTCCCGCTGGTCGGAGGGCGAGGGCCACTTCGCCATCGAGATCGCCGCGACACCGGAAGGAGTCGTCGGCAAGGCTACCCATGGATCGGCCCAAAAGGCCAAACGGCCGGTCGCAGCCATCCTCAGGTATCTGACCCTGTGGAACGACCATGTGCTGGCCGCGTTCCCGCCCGGCGTCGTGCCGCCGGTCGAAGAGGTGACGCTGCGCACGGCCGCCGAGATGGAGCCCTTCCTGCGCGAGCCGCTCAGCCCTGGCTGGAGGCCGGTCTACGCGTTGCTGCGTATCGGGCAGGGGACGGAGGTGTGACATGAGAGGCACAATGCCAGGCGTCACCCTGGTGGCCGATTGGGCGCCCAAGCCAGGGTTCAAGCTCGGCGCCAAAGACATCGAGGGGCGCCAGACCTACCTGGGCAGCCAGGTGTGGCGCAATCCCAGGATCGAGATCCGCGAATACGAGATCCCCACGCCGGGGCCGGAAGAGGTGCTGCTGGAGGTCAAGGTGTGCGGCATCTGCGGGTCAGACGTGCACATGGCCCAGGCCGATGCTGACGGCTACATCTTCTACCCCGGGCTGACGGGCTTTCCCTGCATCCTGGGGCACGAATTCTCCGGCGTCGTGGTCGAAGCGGGCAAGAACGCGATTGACAAGCGCACGAACAAACCGTTCAAGGGGGGCGAGCCGGTTACCTCGGAGGAGATGCTCTGGTGTGCGCAGTGTCGGCCCTGCGCCGACGGCCAGCCCAATCACTGCGAGCGGCTGAACGAAGTCGGCTTCAACGTCAACGGCGCGTTTGCGAAGTATATCGTGCTGCCGGCGCGCACCATCTGGAGCCTGGAGCCGCTGCGCAAGGCCTACAAAGGCGACGACATCTTCCTCGCCGGCAGCCTGGTGGAGCCGACCGCGGTGGCCTACAATGCCGTGATCGAGCGCGGGGGCGGCATCCGGCCGGGCGACCGCGCAGTGATCCTCGGCGGCGGGCCGATCGGCCTGGCGGCCTGCGCCATTCTCAAGCGCGCCGGCGCATCTCAGGTCATCATCTCCGAGCCTTCCGAGGAACGCGCGCGCGTTGCGCTCCAGATCGGCGCCGATTATGCCATCAATCCGCTCAAGGAGGATTTCGCCGAGCGCGTCCTGGAGATCACCGAGGGGATGGGCGCCGATCTGTTCATGGAGGCTACCGGGCTGCCGACGGTCGTCTACCCGGCCATCGAGCGCGTGATCTGGGAAGGGCGGACGCTGAACAGCCGTATCATTGTTACCGCCCGCGCCGAGGCCAAGATGCCGGTGACAGGCGAGGTGTTGCAGGTGCGCCGCGCCAGCATCATCGGCGCGCAGGGCCACTCCGGCCATGGCAACTTCCCGCGCGTCATCGAGTGCATGGCCACAGGCATGGACATGACGCGCATCAGCACGAAGAAGGTGAAGCTGGAGGAGGTGCCGGAGAATATCATCCGGCTGCAGACCGACCGGAGCGAGTGCAAGATCAGCTACGTGGCGAATTGAGCGCCGCGCGAATTGCTTGTTCGCGCACCATACCATCGGGGTAGGGGCGGGGTGACCTCCTACCCCGACCACCCCATCACCTCGGCGCCCGCCCCCATTCTTCTCCGGCCCGGTTCAGTGCGTAGCCTCCCTGTGGGACCGGCCGCTGCGCACGAGTGCTCCCTCAGGCTGGATGTTGCTCTCTGCTGTCGGACCCCTCTCACCCCCGGCCCTGCGCTCCCCTGCCAGGGGAGCGCAGGGGGCACCGTCTGAAGGGGTATTGCGGGCGGCCGTGACGAGACGCCTCGCCCATTACCGGAATAGATTCTTAACGTTCATGAACGGCCGGCGTTCGTGCTCTTCGGGTTCGAGCCGGTCACCGCCAGCGGCGTGGAGATTGTCGGCCGCGTAACAGCCGTGGCCGGCCCGAACTGTGGTATAATATGAACTGTTTCGGATGTCCTGATTCCGAAGCCCATTTGTTATTGCCGTGGGAAAGGATGTGGAGATATGCGTCGTACCCGCCTTTTGTCCCTGTTAGCCGTCATTGGTATTCTCGCCCCGGCCATTCTCGGCTGTGGGGTGGTACGTCTGCCGGCCAGCCTGTTCGGCAGTCCGACCGCCACCCCGCAGGCGCGCGTGATCGAGCGGATCGTCGTCGCCACGCCGACGCCCCAGCCGCGGTCACCCGCCGCGCCGCCCGCGCCGGTCGCGCCGCCCGCGCCCGGCGAAGAAGATATCGAGAGCGCGCGGTTGCGCATGGTCTACGAAAAGGTCAATCCTTCGGTCGTCTACATCGAAAACTTGACCCTGATGTTCCGCAGCTCATCCACAGATGCCATCGTGCCGGAGAGCCAGGGGTCTGGCTTCGTGTGGGACACCGAGGGCCATATCGTCACCAACGACCACGTAGTGCGCGGAGCCGACGAGCTCCAGGTGACTTTCTGGGACGGCGTCGTGTTGCCTGCCGAGTTGATCGGCAGCGACCCCGATAGCGACTTGGCGGTCATCAAGGTGGATTCGCAACTGGTCAAGCTCGTGCCGGTGGAACAGGGCGATATTAACGAGGTCAAGGTCGGCCAGCGGGCCATTGCCATCGGCAATCCGTTCGGCCTGGTGGGCACGATGACCGAGGGGATCGTCAGCGCGGTGGGGCGCAGCATCCCGGCCGTCACCGGCTTCAGCATCCCGATGGCCATCCAGACCGACGCCTCCATCAACCCGGGCAACTCCGGCGGGCCGTTGCTGAACGACCGCGGTCAGGTGATCGGCGTGAACGCGCAGATCCGCTCGGCCAGCAGCGAGCCGGTTAATTCCGGCATCGGCTTTGCCATTCCGATCAATATTGCGCAGCGCGTCGTGCCGTCGCTGATTGCCACCGGCCAGTACAAACACGCCTATCTCGGTATCAGCGGTCGCACCTATAGCCCGGCCTGGGCTGAGGCGCTCGGCTTCAGCCGTGAAGACCGGGGCGCGTATGTCATGGAGCTGATTCGGGGCGGCCCATCCGAAAAATCGGGGCTGCGCGCCGGATCGCGGGACACGAAGGTCGTCCTGGGCATCGGGCCAAGCGGGCCGATTTACCTGCGGGCCGGCGGCGACCTGATCATCGGCATTGATGACCAGAAGGTGACGACCTTCGACGACATCCTCATCTATCTGGAGACCACGCGCTCGCCTGGCGATGAGGTCAGGCTCACCGTCCTGCGCGCTGGCGAGGGCCAGAAGGTCTTCACGATTAAGCTCGGCGAGCGACCGCAACGCATTCAATAGGCCACGCGATGAGGATGCGCACCGGACAGAGGATAGTCTCTGTCCGGTGATTTTTCGGAGGACTATCCGAATCGCCGGCTGGGCGACATAGCGATTTTGGTGCGTCGTGAGTTCGCATAGGCGGTAAAGGTGGATCATCATGTGCAAAAAAATATTGTTTATTTTGGTGATTTTGGCGCTGTCTCTGGGTGTTGTGGTAGGATGCACCCCGCTGACTCTGACCCCATCCGCCCCGCCAACCCCCGGCCCGACCCCAGAGCCTCAGGTCATCATCGTGGTGGCGACTCCTACCCCTGGCGCGGTCATCGAATCGGCCATGACGCTCGAGGCGCAACGCATTGCCGTCTACGAGCGCGCGGCGCCCGCAGTCGTCAACATCACCACGCAGGTGCTGCGCACCAGCTTCTTTTACGGCGTGATCCCGGAAGAGGGCAGCGGCTCCGGCTTCGTGTGGGATAGCCAGGGCCATATCGTCACCAATCATCATGTGATCGCGGGCGCGCAGAAGGTAGAGGTGAGCTTCAGCGACGAGTTCACCGTGCCGGCCACCGTGGTCGGCAGCGATCCGGTGAACGACCTGGCCGTGTTGCGCGTCGAATCCATGCCGTCCGGCATCGTGCCTCTGGAGGTCGGCGAATCGGCGCGGCTGAAAGTGGGCCAGACGGCCATCGTTCTCGGCAATCCGTTCGGCCGCTTCGAGCGCACCATGACGGTAGGCGTCATCAGCGCGCTGAACCGCACGATCCAGACCGAGGATACCGTCTTGCGCGGGGTGATCCAGACGGATGCCGCGATCAATCGCGGCAATTCCGGCGGGCCGCTGCTCGATCTGCAGGGCCGGGTCGTCGGCGTCAACAGCGCCATCTATTCGCCCACCGGCACCTCGGCCGGCGTGGGCCTGGCGATCCCCGCTGACAAGGTGCGCCGGGTGGTGCCTGTCCTGATCCGCGACGGGCGCTTCCCGCATCCCTGGCTGGGACTGGAAGAGCTCGGCTATGAACTGACGCCCGCGCTGGCGCGCGCCTTGCGGCTGCCCGTGGAGCGCGGCCTGCTGGTGGCGCGCATCTATCGCAACAGCCCGGCCGATCGGGCCGGCGTGCGTTCGGCGCAACGCGAGGTGATCATCGGTAATCGCCGTTATCTGATCGGCGGCGACATCATCGTCGAAGTGGACGGCCGGCCGGTCACCACCTGGGAAAAGCTCAATGCCTATCTCGACGAAGAATGCGAGGTCGGCCAAACCATTACGCTGACCATCATTCGCGAGGGCAACACCATGACGCTGACGGCCACTTTGGAGGATACGCCCGAGTCGCTGCGCCCCGGATGAGGCCGGGAGGTCACCCTTGAAGATACGAATTGACTGCGGTCAAGACGGCGGGCCATTGCCGCATTTCTGGCGCAGCACCGGCTTCTCGCCCGGTGAACTGCTGCTCACCGGAGAGATGCGCCAGCAAATGGCCTATCTCGGCGCCATTCCTTTTCGTGGACTGACGTATGTCCGGCCGCACTTCCTCCTGGAGCTGGTCCAGGCCACCGATGCCGGCAATGACCGCCTTGCCTGCGACTGGAGCCGCCTCGACGCCGCGTTGGATGTGATCGTCACGAACCACGGCAAGCTCATCTTCGAGCTGATGGGCAATCCCGGCGACCTCTTCGACGATTTCCGCGATGACCGCCAGCTGCGGCTCTGGCGCGATCTGGTGACCGCGCTGGCGCACCATCTCATCGGCCGCTACGGCCTGGAAGAGGTGGCAAGCTGGTACTTCGAATCGTGGAACGAGCCGGACGGCGGCGGCTGGTGGCGGCAATGGCCCGATGACATCGAGTCGTTTTGCCGATACTACGACGCCTGCTCCGAGGGACTGCGCCGGGCGCATCCGGCGCTGCGCTTGGGTGGCCCCGGCACCTGTCGCACCCTCTCACCGCTCTTTCGGGCCTTTCTGGCCCATTGCGATGTCGGCACCAACTATTTCACCGGCGAGACGGGCGTCCGTCTCGATTTCATCTCGGTGCACGAAAAAGGGGCGCGCGCCTCGAAGGAAGACCTGACCCCGAATACCGTGGGTTTGCTGACGCGCGAAATGCAGGCCATCGAGTACATCCGCCGCCATCACCCCCGCCTGGCGCGCGTTCCCTTCATGAACAACGAGTGCGATCCGCAGGTCGGCTGGGGCGACTTCCACACCTGGCACGGCCGGCCCTACTATGCTGCCATCATCTGCAAGCTCATCTACCAGCACCTCATCGGCCTGATAGACGGCCTGGGATGTCCTTACGAGCTTCTCAGCAGCGACAACGGCTTCATCGGCCGCTGGGGCAACCGGACGTTGTTGGCCCGTTTCGGGCCGGCGCAGCCATTCGACGACGGCCAGGCGCACCACAAGCCGGTGCTGCAGCCCGGCCAATTCCTGCCCGACCGGCCGTTCGAGATGATCAAAAAGCCTGCGCTCAACGTGATGGCGCTGCTGGCCCTGCTGGGTGAACGCCGGTGCGCGATCTCCGGCGACTTGTCGGCTGCCGATCCGCTCGCTGCGGACATCGGCGTGCTTGCGACGCGGCGAGCCGACGAGCAGGTGGCCGTCCTCCTCTATCACAGTCGCGACAAGATCACGGCTTCGGGCAGCGAACTGATCGAGCTGCACCTGACCGGCCTGTCCTGCGCGCGGCCGATGCTGGCGCATTACCGGATCGCCGAGGGCGTTGGCGACCCCTTCGTGCTATGGGATGCGGCGGGCGGTCCGGTCACCCCCACGCCGGAGCTTTTCGCGGCCATGCGGCGGGAGCAGGAGCTCGTTCTCGTCGAACCGCCGGTCGAGTTGCAGGCCGACGATGGTACGCTCACCCTGCGCCTCGAGCTGCCGTTGCCGGCCGTGAGCTTGCTGTTGCTCAGCGCGCGGCCGACCGCCGCGCCGGCCGCCGTTCCCGGCGTGCGGCTGGAACATTACCGCGGTCTGCACGGCGAGGCGCAAACGCTGGTGGTCTGGGACGATGCAGGTTCGCCGATGATTCGCACCTATGAAGTGCTGCGGGCCGACGATCCGGCCGGGCCGTTTGTGCGCGTCAACGGACCGGATCTGATCTGCACGGCGTTTCTCGACGTCCGGCCGGCCACAGCGCCGCCCGGCTTCTATCGCGTGCGCGCGGTGGATTACTGGGGCCGCGTGGGCCCGGCCGGCCCGTGAGTGGATGATACCCCCAGATCTCTTCCTTACACCGCTCCCCGCGCCATGAATTGTTCGACCTGCTGACGGGTCGGCAGGGCCGGGATGGCCCCGCGCTGGGTGGTCGTCAGCGCGCCCACGGCGTTGGCCAGCCGCAGCGCGGCCTCGATTGCCTCGCGTTCCCATGAGAGGCCGTGATCGAGCAGTCCGGCCAGCAGGCCGGCCACAAAGCCATCACCGGCGCCCGTTGTGTCCACCGCGGCTACGGCGAACCCGGGCAGGTGGCCGTCTTCCCCGCGCGCGGTGAAATAGGTGCAGCCGGCCGGCCCCAGCGTGACCACCAGCAACCGCAGACGATCATGCCAGAGCCGCCTGGCGCCCTGCTTCAGATCGGCGGCATCGGTCAGGAAGAAGAGCTCCTCTTCGCTCACCTTGACCAGGTCGGCATGTTGCAGGCCGGCCAGCATCCCGGCGCGCGCGGCCTGCGGAGAAGGCCACAGGTGGATACGCAGGTTCGGATCATAGGAGATGAGCGCGCCGCCCGCGCGCGCCTCGCCGAGCGCGGTCAGAGTGGCGCTCCGGCTCGGCTCGCCGATCAGGGTAATCGAGCCATAGTGAAAGATGCGCGCGCGTGCGGCATAGGCAGCGTCTACGCCTTCCGGCCGCCAGAGCATGTCGGCGCTGGGGTGGCGGTAGAACATGAAGCTGCGCTCGCCGTCGCCGCGCAGCGAGACAAAAGCCAGCGCGGTGCGTGCCGCCGTCGAAAAACGCAGGCCGCCGATGTCCACTCCGGCCGCGGTCAGCGTGTCGGCCAGAAAATGACCGAAGTCATCCTCGCCGACCTGGCCCATGAAACCGGCGCGATAGCCCAGGCGGGCCACCCCCACGGCCACGTTGGCCGGCGCGCCGCCGGCCGCCTTCACGAACGCCGGCGCCTGGGCCAGCGCGACGCCCGCTTCGGTCGAGACGAAGTCAATCAGCAGTTCGCCGCAAGCAATGACATCGAACATGAAGCCCCTGCTCCTTTCAGCCAGAATCCCGGCTGCGCCGGGCCGTTTCACCGGACCGTGATCTCTGCATCCGGCTGCGGCCACCATCGCTCCAGCATGCGACGCAGCTCGCCCTGGGTGACCGGCTTGCTCAGGTAGTCGTCCATGCCGGCAGCCAGGCACCGCTCGCGGTCGCGTTCCAGCGCATTGGCCGTCAGCGCAATGATCGGCACGTGGCGGCCGGTGGTCAGTTCGACCCGACGGATGGCATGGGTGGCGCCAAAGCCATCCAGCTCGGGCATCTGCACATCCATCAGGATCACGCCGATCTTGTCGGCCGCGGCCATGTAGGCCTCGAACGCCTGCCGGCCGTTTTCGGCTATCTTGATGGGGTAGCCCAGCCGACCGAGCAGCAGCTCCACGACCATGCGATTGGCCGGATTATCCTCGGCCACCAGCACGACCTGGCCGCCGGCGATCTTGCGGTGCACGTCAGATTGTGCGTCGTCGGTGGCGCCAGCTTCGGCCGTGACGATGGCTTCGGCCGGCCGAAGCCGGCCCGAAACCGCACTGGCCAGCGCGTCGAAGAGCTGCGACTGGCGCACCGGTTTGGTCAGATAGGCGGCAAAGCCTGCCTGGAGCGCCTGGTCGCCCTGGCCCCGCTCATCGTAGGCCGTCAACAGGATGATCGGCGTGTCGGCCAGCTTCGGATCTCGCTTGATGGCGCGGGCCAGCGCGAAGCCATCCATGTCCGGCATGGCCAGGTCGGTGATGACCACTGCGTAGGGCGCGCCATCGGCGCAGGCGGCGCGCAGCCGCAACAGTGCCAGACGCACGTTGTTGACCGTGTCGGCCTGCATAGTCCAGGAGGTCAGATAGCGCAACAGGATGTCGCCGTGCCGGATGTTGTCATCCACGACCAGCACGCGCAGGCCGACCAGGTCGAGAAACGACGGCCGCGGGTCCGTCTCGGTGCGCGGGGAGCGCTCGAAGCGGGCCGTGAAGGAGAAGGTCGAACCGACGCTGAGCTGGCTCTCGACCGTGAGCGCGCCGCCCATCATCTCCACCAGCCGCTTGCAGATCGCCAGCCCCAGGCCGGTGCCGCCGTAACGTCGGGTAGTGGAGCCATCGGCCTGGGTGAAGGGCAGGAACAGGCGACGCCGCGCCTCTTCGCTGATGCCGATGCCGGTATCGCTCACCGAGAACTGCAGGGTGACATCGCTCTCTGTTTCGCCGGCCAGGGCCACGTTCACCATGATCTCGCCCTGCTCGGTGAATTTGACGGCGTTGCTGAGCAGATGCAGCAGTACCTGGCGCAACCGCTTCGCATCGCCGCGCAAGTAGCGTGGGATTTCGGGGGCCACGAAAGTCATCAGCGGCAGGCCTTTCTCGCGCGCTCGGCCCGACCAGGCTTCGGCTGCGCCTTCGACCACCTGGACGAGCTCGAAGTCGGCGTGCTCCAGGATCAAGCGGCCCGCCTCGATCCGGGAGTAATCCAGGATGTCGTTGATGATCATCAGCAGCGACTGGCTGGCTTCGCGCAGCAGGTGGATATACTCGGCCTGCTCGTCGTTGAGGGGTGTATCGAGCAGCAGCTCGGACATGCCCATGATCGCGGTCATCGGCGTGCGGATCTCGTGGCTCATCGTCGCCAGGAACTCGGACTTGAGCCGCGAGGCCTCCAGCGCCTGATCGCGCGCGATGGCCAGTTGCTCGGCTGTCGCCGCGAGTTGGGCGGCGTAATCCTGCAACTGCCGCGCTTTTTGGTTGCGCTCGATCTCGCTGCCGATCCAGTGGGCCATCAGGCTCAGAAATTCGCGGTCGGCCGGCTTGAAGGGCTCGGTCCGCCGCGTGGCGCTGAAGAAGCTGAGCGTGCCGTACACCTGGCCGGCCACGATGACCCGCCTCCCCAGATACGCTTCGATGCCCAGGACGCGGTGACAGGGATGGTCGGCCCACGGCGAGCCTGCGGTTTCTTCAAAGCAGATCGGTTCGGCCGCGCTCACCGTCTCGCGACAACAGGTCTCGTTCAGATCTAGGATGCGGCCCGGGATGAACGTGGGGTGGGTCGAACAGGCTTCGACGACCTCGTAGCGCATCCCGGTGATGCGGGCCAGGACGCCTGTATCCAGGCCGAAATGCCGGCAGCCCATCGTCAGCAGCGTCTGGACCCTGGCGTTGAAGTCCATCGTCTGGTCCGAGGCGATCTGATACAGGCGCCGGATCGCCTCTTCGTTGGCGCGCAGGGTCTCCTCGGCGCGTTTGCGCTCCAGCGCGTTGACGATGATCTCGCCGACGATGCGCAGCAGGGCGATGTGGGTTTCGGCCCACGCCCGGGCAGAGCGCACGGCATCGAAGCCGAGGAAGCCGATCAATTGCTGGCCGTAGATCAGCGGCACGATGATCGCCGACTGCACGCGTCGTTCTTCCAGGATAGCTCTTTCGGTTGCGGCTTCGGGAGGCAGGTCGGCGACACACGGAATATGCACGTCCTCAAAATGGTATAGCCGCTGCATCAGCCACGGCAATGTGGCGCTGGCGATGTTTTGCAGGCGGGATTGCTGGGGTTCGATCCCGGGCGCGACCCATTCGCAGACGTTGTTCAGCACCCTGGCATGGTCGGCCAGGAGGAATACATAGGCGCGGTCTACGGCCGTGAATTCGCCGATCGCCGCGAGGGCATGGCGGATGCTGGCATCTACTTCATCGGGCGGCAGTTTGATGAAGCTCGTCGAAAGGGAGGTGACCAGCTCCTCGAAGGCGATGCGATAGACCAGCTCGCGCTCGATCTGGGTGCGCTCGGTCAGTTCCTGTTGCGCGTGTTCGAGCAAGCGCGCGTTTTCCAGGGCCATTGCAGCCTGGTCGGCGAAGAAGCTCACCAGGCGCACCTGCTCTGTGTCGAAGGCGTCGGTCTGGTCGTTGTCGGCGATGGTGATGACGCCGATGATGCGGTCGCCGACTTTGAGCGGCACGGAGAGGATGCGACGGATGCCGCTGTCCGCGTAGGCGGGCGCCTGGCCCTCCCAGCTGGCATAGTCGTTGACCATCAAGGCCTGGCCGACGCGTGCCACGCGGCCGGCGACCCCCTCGCCGAAGCGGAGAACGGTGCCGACGTACTTCTCCGGCATGTTGTGCGCCACGGCCAGCTCGAGCGACTTCTGGTCTGGCCGCACGAGATAGAGCGCGCCCATGGCCGCGCCGGCCAGTTCGGCCGCGTGGCGCACGATTGCCGGCAACAGGGCCGACACTTCCTGGCGGGCGTTGATCTCCAGCGCGATCTCGTGCAAGGCCGTCAGAGCCCTGGCTCGTCGTGCCAGCTCCTGTTCGGCCTGACGCCGATCGGTGACATCGTAGCCGTAGACATTGACATAGCCGGGCGCGGCGGCCGGCGCAAAGCGGCAGGCATAGACGGTCGCGCCGACCTCATATTCCAGCTCGGTCGTCTGGCCGGACTCCAGCACACCGACCAGGGTCGGCAGCCAGGCAGCCGGCACCCGGCGATCGGTCGTCTCCTGGGGCGACCAGCCCAGCAAGGCCATAGCTGTCGGATTGGCGCAGAGGACGGTGCCGTCAGCCGCCGCTTGCAGGACCGGATACGGAGCCTGGGCCCACAGGTCGGCCAGAATGCCCTCGTCTGGTCCTGCGTGCGGCGGCGTGCGCGCATCGGATGTGTGACAGGCTGTCGTCATGCTATGGTGTCCTGGGAGGCATCCTTCACCCCAGCAGCCGCTGAACGGCGTCCAGAAGCTCGCGCGAGCTAACCGGCTTGGAGAGGAAATCGTTGGCGCCGAGCTCGCGCGCGGTGAAGCGATCCTGGTCCTGGCCGCTGGCGGTCAACATGATGATCGGCATGTTGCGATAACGGTCATCGGCCCGCAATTGGCGCAGCAGCGTCAGCCCGTCCACTTCGGGCATGGCGATGTCGAGCAGCGCCAGGTCGGCCGGCGTCTCGGCCAGCCGTGCCAACGCCTCGCGCGCGCTGCCGGCCGTGAGCACCTCGTAGCCGTATTTGCGCAGCTGCGTGCTCAGCACGCGCAATGTCACTTGATAGTCATCTACTATGAGAATGGTTGCCATGTCATCGTGCTTTCGGCGGTCGTTGACCGAAGAGGTGAGCGTTCATCAGAAACTTTTGAGCGCCGCTTCTTGCGTTTCGGCGATCTCAAAAACGCGGTCGAATTTGGTCAAACGCAAGATGCGCTGCGTTTCTTCTCGTTTGGGCCACACCAGCCGCACATCGCCTTGCGCGCTGCGGGCCCGTTTGAGGAGATTGACCAGCACGGCCATGCCGGCACTGTCGAGGAATGGCACGTCCGATAGGTCGAGCACGAAGCGCGTGATCCCTTCGGCAAGGAGTTGATCCAGGCGGCCGCGCAATTCCGGCGCGTTAAATGCGTCAATGCGGTCGCGCACGACGACGATTGCGATGGAATACAACGAGATCTCCAGGTTCACAGGATCCTCCAGGCTAAAAGTGCTTCACCAGTCGCCAATGATTGCGTTCGGGCAGGCGCTCGTAGGTGACTGCGTCCATGAGCTGTTTCATTAAAAACAGGCCGTAGCCGCGTTCCTGGCCGTGTTCCAGGTCGGGCTCACGGGCTTGGGCCGGATCGAACGGTCGGCCGGCATCGTAGATCTCGATCTCCAGGCGCCGCGACGCGGCATGCATCGTCAGCTCGATGCGAATGCGTCCATCCTCGGCGCCGACATAAGCGTGATCCACGATGTTGGCGCATGTCTCCTGGACGGCCAGTTGCAGCGCGTAGCTGACCATGCTGCGATCGGGCACGTCTTCGATTCGTTCGATCCAGGCGGCGACGCAGGCGGTGGCGATGTTCAAATAGCGGTGCGCGGCGGGCAGTTCCAGCGCAACGAGAGGGGGAGTGCTCATATGGGCATGCCCTTCAGGATGATCAGAGTCTGGTCATCATCTTGTGCGTGGCCAGCGCTGAACGCAGCGACCGCAGTATAAAGCTGTTCGGCGATCTCGTCAGCGCGGCAGTTCGCCGCCTGGTCGGCCAGTGCCAGCAGCCGTTCGTAGCCGAACATCTCACCGGTTGTGTTGCGCGCCTCATTGAAACCGTCGGTGGCCACGATCAACAGATCGCCAGGGCCGAAAGGCGTTGTCTGGTCTTCGGATAAGTTGAGCGGCAACATGCCGAGTGCCGGGCCGTCGGCCTCCAGCAGCCGGGCCGGGCCGCCGGCCGGCCGGTAGATGACGGGCGAATGACCCAGGTTGGCATAACAGAGCTGTTGTCCTGCCGGATCGTACTGGCCCAGGAAGACGGTGACGAACATGCCCACTTCGGTCAGGTCGTCATACAGCTCCTCGGTGGCGCGGCTCATGATTTCGGCCGGAGTGGGCCAGGTGGGCCGGTCGCCGGTCGGTCGGCCGGCGCTGCGCAACACGGTGCGCGTCATGGCCATGATGAGCGCGGCCGAAATGCCCTTGCCCGACACGTCGCCCACGGCGAAGGTGATGGGGCCGCCCGGCATTTGTCCCAGGTCGTAGAAATCGCCGCCCACTTCCAGGGCCGGCCGGGTGCGGGCGAAGATGTCCACGCCGGCCAGGGTCGGCAGTCGCTGGGGCAGGAGATGCATCTGGACCCGTCGCGCCAGTGCCATCTCGGTCTCCAGTCGCGTCTGCGCCAGTTTTTCCTGGTAAAGCTGGACGTTCTCGATCTGCGCGCCGGCCTGCTCGGCAATGGCGCGCGCCAGCTTCATGTCGGGCGAGCCGAAGGGGCCGTCTGGCTTGTTCAGCACGGCCAACGCGGCCGTGATCCGGCCCTGAATCTGGATCGGCGCCATGAAGAGATTGTAGGTTCCGGCGGGCATATCGGCGCTGGCGACATCCTCGCGCGCCAGCAGAAGGCCGCGGCCGCGTGCCCGTACCTGATTGAACACGCGCAAGAGCCAGGTCGGGTCGGTCTGGTTCGGTGGATGCTGCACGATGGTCGGCGACTCGCCCTCAGGCCATACCAGTGCGGCCGCAGCCTCGGTCTTGACCAGCCGCGCGGCCTCGTGTGCCAGCGCAGCGAGGGTGTCGGCAATGCTGAGATGGCTGCGCATGGAACGGGCCAGGTCGTAGAGGGCCAGGATCTGATCCTGCGCTTCGATCAGCTCGTTGGTGATATTGTCCATCTCGGTTTCGAGCTGGTCCCATTGGCTCAGGAGTGCGGCATCCACGGTCAGCCGCGCCGCTGCTTCCGGGCCGGTCAGCCCGGTCACGCGCAGCTCGCCCGATGGGCCGGTCGGGGATGGTACGGCCGCGCGCAGGTCCGGCTCGCCAATGGCTGCATCGGCCGGCCACACGACGAGCGGTTTGCCGTCGGCCCACACGCTGAAGCTGTGCGCGCCCGCACGCAGCCAGACATCGGCCAACGCAGCGATCTGTGACCGGTGTGTGAAGACCAGCTGTGTCAGCATGGATCACCTTTGGGCGGGATGCCCCCGTGGGCGGGGCGACCCCGCCCCTACGCCTGGGATGCGGCCGGCAGAGTGAAATAGAACGTGCTGCCCTGGCCGAGTTGCGATTCGACCCAGATGCGGCCGCCGTGGCGCTCCACGATCTTCTTGCAGATCGCCAGCCCGATGCCATTCCCGTGATAGTCCCGACGCGAATGCAGTCGCTGGAAGACGCCGAAGATGCGTTCGTGGTACTGCGGTTCGATGCCGATGCCGTTGTCCCGCACCGAGAAAACGATGAGGCCACCAGTCTCCCTGGCTCCCTCTTCCTTCTCCATTCTCCGTGCGGACACATGGATGCGCGGCGGCTCGGCGCTGCGGAACTTGATCGCATTGGCGAGGAGATGGGAGAAAAGCTGCACCAGCTGCGGACGGTCCGCAGCGACGATGGGCAACGGGTCATGGGTAATCTGCGCGGCGGTTTCTTCGATGTCGCCGCTCAGTTCCTGTTCGACCTGGGCGAGCACTTCTTCGCTGTTGACCGGCGCAGGCGGCCGGCCGCGCGTGCTCACGCACGAGAATGCCAGCAGGTCGAGCAACAATTGCTGCATCCGCTTCGCGCCTTCGACCGCAAAGCCGATGAACTCATCTGCGTCGGCGTCGAGCCGGCCCTGATATCGCTCGGCCAGGAGCTGGACGAAGCTGGCGACCATGCGCAGTGGCTCCTGCAGGTCGTGCGAGGCGACATAGGCGAAGCGTTCCAGTTCGGCGTTGGAGCGCGCCAGCTCGGCCACCAGTTGCTCCAACCGCTCGGCCTCGGTTTTGCGTTCGGTGATGTCCTGCACCGTGCCGAAGAGCCGGACGACGCGGCCATGCCGATCGGTGGCCGGCCGCATCGAGGTGGCGAAAAAGGCGATACGGCCATCGGGCAGGCGGATCTCGACATCGCGCTGGACCTGTTCGCACTGGGCGATGGCGCGCTGCGCCTGGGCGCGCAGGCCGGCCATTTCCTGGGGGCTGCAGTAGGACGTTATTTCATCCGGGCCGAGCGGCCCCAGCGCCGGATCACGGCCGAAGAGGACATAGACCTGGTCCGACCAGGTGATGGCGCCGGTGCGGAGATCGTATTCCCAGTCGCCGATGCGGCCGAGCGCCTGTGCCTCTTTCAGCCGCGCCTCGCTGGCGCGCAACCTGATTTCCTCGCGTGCCAGTTCGACGCGGTGAAAGGCGCTTTCCAGCGTGACCGGCAGGCGATTCAGGTAGCCGGAATGTTTCGGCAGATAGTCGGTCGCGCCCAGCCTCAACGCCTGCAGCGCGGTCTCTTCGTCGCCGTGGCCGGTGACCAGCACGATCGGCAGGTCGAGCTCACGGATCTCGCGCACCTCTTTGATCAGTTCCAGGCCGTTCATGCCGGGCAGACGCAGGTCGGCCAGCAACACATCCACATCGGCTGACACGCCTTCCTGAGGTAGGCGGCTCAGGGCCTCAGCTGCTGTGTGGGCGATGCTCAGCTGGATGTGCGGCGCATGGCGGGCTAGATGGCGCACGGTCAGGTCAACGTCTTGGGCGTTGTGCTCCACATAGAGCACGCGCAACGGCCGCGTTTGGCGCGTGGCGAAACGACGGTAGTTGGCCAACGCGGTGGTCAGGACGTTGGGCAGCCGCGTCAGGTAGTCGCCGGCCTTGACCACATAATCGTCGGCGCCGGCCTTGAGCGCTGAGACCACGAATTCCTCGTCGCCAGAGCCTGTGATGATCACGAAGGCCAGGGGCAGAGACCGCTCGCGGATATAGAGGAGCAACGACAGCCCATCGCCGTCGGGCAGCCGGCGATCGGCCAGCACCACGTCATACCGTTGGCCATTGCCTGCCTGGAGCCGCTCCTGGGCCTCGGCCAGGCTGGTGGTTGCCTCGAGCTCGATCTCCGGTGCGCGGCGGGCCAGCTCGCGCGCCACGAGCTCGATATCCATGAGGTTATCTTCTACATAAAGCAGTTTCATGGCCCCTCACTTGTGCGGCAGCTTGTTCAATGCGCACCAGTAGACCTCGATCTGTTCGGCGACATCAACAAATTTGTCGAAGTCCACCGGCTTGACGATGTAGGAATTGGCGCCCAGCCGATATGCCGCTGCAATATCGGTATCTTCGGCCGATGTGGTCAGGACAACCACCGGCAGTCCGGCAAACTCGCGATGTCTCTTGATCTGGCGCAACACCTCCAGCCCGTCTACTTTCGGCAACTTCAGATCGAGCAGGATGACCACCGGCGGCAGCTCGCCGGCCTCCCAACGCGCCAGGTAGCCGAGTGCCTCCTCGCCGTCGCGCGCCACCTGGATGGGGTTCGCCAGATGGCGTTTCTTGAAGGCGCGCAGCGTCAATTCGAGGTCCATCGGATTGTCCTCGACCAGGAGGATGGGGCGGGCAGAATCCGGATTCATCGCGGTATCTCCAAATAAAACGTAGCGCCTTTGCCGGGTTGGCTCTCCGCCCAGGCACGGCCGCCCATGCGCTGCATCGCTTTGCGCACGATCGCCAGGCCGATGCCGGTGCCGGGGTATTCTTCCTGGCGGTGAAGCCGTTGAAAGATCTCGAAGATGCGGTCATGATATTTCATGTCGAAGCCCGGCCCATTGTCGGTAACCCATAGTATACACGAAGTCTCGGTCTCGCGTCCACCGATGGTGATCTCCGGCTGGGGCACGTGGCGCGTGAATTTAAGGGCGTTGTCCAGCAGGTTGCGCAGTGCCACGATCACTCCTTCGGCTTCGGCGATGGCCGTGGTGCACGGCACATCCACGGTCAGGCGCACACCTCGGCTGCGCATCTCCTCGCTGCGCTCGGCGACCACAGATGCGACCAGGGCGGCCGGGTTGATCGGCCCAGAGCTGAGCGGCCGCCTTTCCAGCCGCGAGTAGGCCAGCAGATCCTCTATCAGCTGGTTCATCTGGTTGGTGGCGCGGCGGATCTGGCTGAGGAACCGACGGCCATCTTCGTCCAGCCGGTCAGCGTAGTCTTCGAGCAGCAGCCGGCTGTAGCCGTCAATGCCGCGCAACGGCGCCTTCAGATCATGCGAGACGGAGTAGGTGAAGGCCTCCAGCTCCGCATTGACCATCTTGAGCTGTTCGGCGGTTTCGGTGGCCTGACGATTGGCTGCCCGCAGGTCTTCCAGCAACGCCGCCAATCTGCGATTGAGTTGCTCCACCTCGGCCACCCGTTCGGACAGTTCCGCAGTTCGTTCGGCTACACGCTGTTCCAGCTCGTTGGCGTAGCGCTGTACCTGGTCGAGCAGTTGGGCCCTGGCGATCGCCAGCGCGATCTGCCCGGCTGCCTGTTCCCCGCGCGCGATCTCGTCGGCGGTGAAATGGTGGGGGCGGTCGAAGGCGATGAGCGCGGCACCCAACTTCTGGTCGCCTGCGATGAGCGGCAGGCCGAGCATGGAGCACGCAGGGAACCGTTCGGCGATGCGTGGGCTGATGTAGGGAGAGTGGAACACGTCGTCGGCTACCAGCGCATGGCCCGCCTGCAGCACCGATTCGGTCATGGTGCGTTCGCCCGGTGGCGGTCGGAACTCTCGATAGGTGTCTCGATGGGCGCCGAACGCAGCCATCGGGATCACGCGTTGCTGCGCGTCGTCCCAAAACGTGATGTAACAGCCATCGGCGTTGAGCAGCGCGGCCAGCTGATCGGCCAGAGTCTGAAACAACGTCGGCAGATTGGGGGTCGCAAGCACGGCCCGGGTCATCTCGTTGAGGAGGGAAAGGTGGCGGACGTACTCTTGAATCTTTGCTTCGGCCTGCTTGCGCTCGGTGATATCGCGCACGATCCCCTGGAGATTGCCGTTGTCCAACATGCGCGCGCTGATTTCTACCGGGAGGCGGCTGCCATCTTTGCGTACCGTCAGGCATTCGCTGATGATCGTCTTGCCGCTGCGCAGCTCTTCCCACATGATAGGGCGCTCGGCCTGGCTTTCGGGCGCAATCAGGTCGCGTATGTTCAGGCGGAGGATCTCCTCGCGCGTGTAGCCCAGCAGCGCGCACCCGCGCGGGTTCACGTCCAGGTAGTTGCCCTGGGGATCGGCCAGGAAGATGCCGTCGGCGGCCTGTTCGACGAGGGTGCGATAGCGTTGCTCGCGGGCGCGCAGTTCGGCCTCGATTCGTTCCTCGTACTGCAGCTGTGCGGTCACGTCATTGACGAGCAACAGGATGCCGGTCACCTTGCCGGCCTGGCCGAAGACGGGCAACAGGTGGATCATCTGGCGGGCCGGCGTGGTGAAGGGCAGCCAGCCGGCATGAAGCACCGGCGAGAGCACGCGCGGCAGCCCACCTGTCAATTCCTGCTGAATGACGGCCCACAGTCGCGTCGGGGGCGGATCGAAGAGCTCCACCAGCCGTCGGCCCACCGCGGTCTCCTGGGGCACGCCGGTGCGCACGGCGATCCAATCATTCCACAGGCGCACATGGCCGGCGGCGTCCAGCCCGATCACCCCCAGGTCGCCGTGTTCCAGGAATGCCTGCACCAGGATTTCCGGCGAAAAGGGTGTGAGATCGCCGATCATGGAGCCTCCACAACCCCCAGTTGTGTCAGCAGTCTCTGGACATCGGCCTGGGATAGCAATAATACGATGTAGGCAACCAACTCCGCTTCGCCGATCGTCAAGTGGCTGAGCAGAACGATGGCCTGCCGCGCGCCGATGGCCGTGCTGAAGAGTAGCTCGGCTGTCGCGGCCGCGGATTGGTTCAGCGCTACCGAGGGCAGGCTCACCTGGAGCCGGCTCTCCATCTGGTCGCCCAGCCGGGCCAGTGCTGCGTTGAGAATGACATTGCCGACCTCGGTGAGCACGGTCCGTTCGGCCGAGGAAAGCTGCTCCAGCTCGCGCGTGACATCTATCAGCAGGCGCACCAACAGCGCGGCGTGCGTGTGCGGCAGGATGAGCGCAGCCAGGCCGTTTAGGACACCGATGAAGCGCTGCATGATCAGCGCGCCGACCTGCGGCGTTTCGGCAGCGAGAAAGGCGCACAATCCGTCGGCCTCCATCATCTGGACGCGTGGCACCCGCATCGTCACATGCCGTTCGAGCAGGCTCGCCAGCGCATCCGCGGCCTGGCCCATGGCGATGTTCATCGTCTCCATGAAGGCATCGTGTTGGGCCGGCGACAGGTGGAAAGCAGCGCTGGCAAGGAGCTGGCGCACAGTGGCAACGATCTCATCCGGTGGTGCGGTCTTGGGGACAACGGCGGTAGCACCTGCGGCAATGGCTGCAGCCGAGGTGGTCCGCTGGACGTCGGCGGTGTGCACGAGGACCGGCAACGCCGGGTAGCTGTTGCGCACGCGGCCGAGCAGTTCCATGCCGTCCATCTCGGGCATCAAGAGATCCATCACGATCAGATCGGGGATATCCTCGGCCAGCAAGCGCAGAGCCGTTGCGCCGTCTTCGGCCTCGACGACATCGTAGCCCGCGCGTTCCAACAGCCGACGCACCCGTTTGCGGGCGAAAGCCGAATCATCAACGAGCAGGATGGGCATATGGGTTTTTCTCCTGAGTATCGGTAGGCGGGGCGACCCCGCCCTTACGCCTGGGGTGCGGCCGGCAGGGTGAAATAGAACGTGCTGCCCTGGCCGGGCTGCGATTCGACCCAGATGCGGCCGCCGTGGCGCTCCACGATCTTCTGGCAAACTGCCAGCCCGATCCCCGTGCCGGGATATTCATCGCGGCTGTGAAGGCGTTGGAACACACCGAAGATGCGCTCGTGATACTCCGCCGCAATGCCGATGCCGTTGTCGCGCACCGAGAAGACGTAGAAGGGAGAAGCCGGCGCGTGGAGGGCCGAATCCATTGCCTCTCTCCTCGCTCCTCTCTCTTCGGGTCCTTCTTCTCTCCGCGCCGAGACGTGGACCATCGGCGGCTGATCGCTGCGAAACTTGATGGCGTTGCCGATCAGATTCTGGAAAAGCTGCATGAGCTGCGTTGGATCGGCCAGCACGATGGGCAACGGGTCGTGGGTGACGGTAGCACCGGCCTCTTCGATGGCCAGCGACAGGTTCCACAGCGCTTGTTCCAGCGCAGTCCCGGCGTCGGTGGGCCGCGGCGGCTGACCGCGCGTACTGACCCGCGAGTATTCGAGCAGATCGGTGATCAGCTGCTGCATGCGCCTGGCGCCGTCCACCGCGAACTGGATGAATTCGTCCGCGTCGCTGTCGAGCTGGCCGCGGTAGCGTTCCGCGAGAAGCTGGACGAAGCTGGCGACCATGCGCAGCGGCTCCTGCAGGTCGTGCGAGACCACGTAGGCGAAGCGTTCCAGTTCGGCGTTGGAACGCTCCAGCTCGGCCAGCATGCGCCTGATCTGGTCGGCAGCCTGTTTCTCCTGGGTGATGTCTTCGTATACGCCCAGCACCCCGATCGCGGTGCCATCTCGATCGTGCAAAGGCACTTTGCTGGTGCGCAGCCAGCGCAGCGCGCCATTGGGAAACGACATGAGCTCCTCGATGCCGATCAAGGCAGTGTCGGTTTCCAATACCTGTCTATCCTGGCTTCGGAATTGCACTGCGATTTCGGGGGGATACAGGTCGAAATCGTTCTTGCCGATCAGCTGGTCCGCGCTATGTTCGGCCAAGCCACGATCGCGCAAATAGGCACGATTGCCGCCGCGATAGATCATCTCCCGGTCCTTCCAGAAGACGCGTGGTGGGATCGTATCGAGAACCGTGCGCAACATCTCGTTGGCGCGGTAAAGATCCTGTTCGGCGCGCTGGCGTTCCTGTAATTCGATCTGGAGACGCTGCACGAGCTGCGCGCTGTTCAGCGCAGCCGCAGCATGGCCCGCCAACAGGCTTAGCAGGTGGACGTCGTCATCGCTGAAGCATCGGGTGCTGGGATGGAGCTCGTTGGCGCTCAGCACCCCGATCAGGTTGCCGGCATAGATCAAGGGTACCTGTACCACCGCGGCGATCGGAATGTCCTCGAAGTGCGGCGAGCGGTTGGGCCAGCTGCTGTAATCGTCCAAGCGCTGCGGCTGGCGCTTCAAAGCCGTCTGGCCGGCCATCCCTTCGCCCATGGCCAGACGGACGCCAAGGCGGGCGATATCGCCGGAGGCAGCGGCCAGGACCAGGTCGTCCCGCGCTGCATCGTAGAGATAGATGTGGCTGTTGCGCGCGCGCAGCAGGCGACGCACATCGTGGACGATCTCGTCCAGGAGCGCGTTCAAGTCGGTCTGACCGGCCAGGCTGGCCGTCATCTCGTACAGCATGGCGAGCGCATCGCCGCGACGCCTCGTCTCGTCGAGGAGCTGGGCGTTCTCCAGGGCCATGCCGGCCTGGTCGGCGAAGACTTGCAGCCGCTCGGCCTTTTCCTGGGTGAAGAAGCCCGGCGTAGCGCTGTCGAGGCTGAGGAAGCCGATGCACCGACCTCGCACACGGACGGGCGCGGCCGCATGCGAACGCACCCACCGCGTGCCGGGCACATCCACCCAGGCCGGATCCTTGTGCGTGTCAGGGATGGCCAGCGGCTGGCCGGTTTCCATCATGTGCTTGAGATTGAGCGTTGTGGCGATCGGCAGCCGCACGGCCAGCACCTGTTCCAGATCTATGCGGCCCTCGTAGCCCCGGTGCGCGACCACACGCGCCACGCCTTCTTCGATCATCAGGAAATTGGTGGCGTCGTGCTGCATCACGCGGCCGACGACCTCCAGGATGCGGTCGAGCATGGCGTCGAAGCCGAGCAGGCCAGCAAGCGCAGCCGCGGTGTCGCGCAGCGCCTCGGCCAACAGGCGCTGTTGCCGTTCCGTCTCCTGTGCCACCACCAGCTCAGTAACGTCGAACGCAGTGCCCAGCCCGGCCGGCGCGCCGCGATATTGGATCATACCGGCAGCGAAGTCTATCCAGCGGGTCTCGCCGGCCCGATTCACGATGCGGAAGACGTAACGGCCGGGCAGAGCCTCTTCGCGCTGCCGCGCCAGCCCGCGCGTCCGCACCAGCTCCCGATCCTCCGGATGCACAACTGCCCAGAACGGCATCTCAAGCAGTTCCCGGGCAGTATAGCCGGTCAGGTGTTCAGTCGCCGGATTCACGTAACAGAACTTTTCGCCCTGGTAAATGAAGATCGCCGAGGCGGCCGTATCGGCCAGGGAGCGAAAGAGGGTCTCCGATTCGGTGCGTTCGGCCAGGGTGGCCTCGAGTCGGGCATTGGCTTCGCGCAGCTGATCCTCGGTGTGCTTGATGCGGCACAAAGCTTCGACGCGAGCGATCAACTCGGCATTCGAAATCGGCCGCGCGATATACGTATCCGCGCCGATCTGCAGGCCCTGCGCCTGGCGCAGGGTGTCGGTGTGGGTGCTCGAGACCAGCGCCACCAGGACGTCGGCCGTCTCCGGGTCGTTTTTCAGCCGACGACATACCTCCAGGCCATCCATGTCGGGCAGGCCTATGTCCAGCAGCACCAGGTCAGGCCGCGCAGCATGTACCAGTTGCAGGGTCGTCGCCGCGTCGGCGGCCTCGAGGACCTCGAAGCCGGCTTCGACCAATACCCTGGCTGTGGCCCGGCGCAGGGGGAGGATATCCTCGACCACCAGAACACGCGACCGCTGTTCACGAGGAGGTGCCATGGCAGGATCCTCTAGCCCTTGAGTAACTACTCAGGCCCTCCATCCCCCTTGCCCCCTTTCCCCCGCAAGGCGGGGGAAAGGGGGTGTGAAGGGTGGTCCAGTCTCACCCTTCCCCTCTCCTGACGGAGGTCGAGAGAGGGGAGGGGACGGGGGGGGGGAGGTCGAATAGATACGCACTGAATGCAATGTCCATTTTAGTGCCATCACATAACATGCCACATTACGATCCGTTGTGCCGGCCGAATGCGCCGATGCGTTTATGCTGCCGGCAACGTGAAATAGAACGTGCTGCCCTGGCCCGGCACCGACTCGAACCAGATGCGGCCACCGTGGCGCTCCACGATTTTTTTGCAGATGGCCAGGCCCATGCCGGTGCCGCTGCGCATCTCCTGGTCGGCCGGCCGGCGGAAGAGGCCGAAGAGCTGTTCGGCATGTGCCGGGTCAATGCCGATGCCATTGTCCTGGATCGCAAAGAGCCAGCCGATCTCGCCTTGCGCGGCGGCCTCCGCTTCGCCTACCTGGAGCTCTGCGCGAATGTGCACGATCGGCGGCTGTTCGCCCCGGAATCTGAGCGCGTTGCCGATCAGGTTCTGGAACAGGAGCGTCAACTGGCCGAAGTCTCCCATGACCGCGGGCAACGGATCGTGCGTCACCGTGGCGGCCGTGTCGGCGATCAGGCCGGCCAGGTTGCGCAGCGCCTGCGCCACTACCGCCTCACAATCGGTCAGCTCGAACGCCTTGCCCGCCATATCCACACGGCAATAGGCCAGCAGGTCGTCTATCAACCTCTGCATGTGGGCGGTGCCTTCGGCGGCCTGGCCGATGAGCTGTTGCGCCTCGGCCGCCAGGCCCGATTCATGGCGTTCGCGGAAGGCAGCCAGATGATGTGCCACGGTGTGCAGCGGCGCGCTCAGGTCGTTGGAGATGATGGCGGCAAACTGCTCCAGTTCGGCGTTCGAGCGCGCCAGGCTGGCGTTGGCCGCGTTGAGTTTCTGGAACTGGCGCGCGTTCGAGATCGCCAGCGCCAGCACCGGTGCGATGTTGAGGGCCAGGTTCAGGTAGTCGCGGCCCAGCTCGCCGTAGCTGAAACCGTCCACCTCGAGCACGGCCACCGTCTGGTCGCGCCGGCCGATGCGCAAGGTGAACCCTTTGCCCGATTCGGTCCAGGCGTAGTTGCTGCGCAGGCCGGCCAGGCGGTTGCGGGTCGCCTCGCTGATACCCTGATAGGCTGGCCGCACCCGCGCATCGCCCGGCAGGCCGTCCACCAGCGGCAGATACACCAGCCGGGAGGGCGCGCAGAGCATGGTGAACAGCTCGAAGATCTTCTCGATGACCTCCGTTTCGGTGTTGATGCCGCCCAGCGCGCTGATCAGATCGAACAGCATGGCGTAGTCGGCCGATTGACGACTGGCCTGCGCGGATTCGGCCTGGGAGCGGTCGTGCGCCAGCGTCAATTGCAGGCGCAGCAGCAGGCTCTCCAGCCGCAGCCGAACGGCGTCCAGGCCCACGGGCAAGATCTCGGCGGGCAGGCCGATGAACTCGGCGAGGCGGCGCAACTGATCGGCGCTATCTTCATAGACGCCGGTATCGAGGAGAAGGATACGCTGCGTTGTGGCACCCAACAGCCGACGCAGGCCATCGCGATCCAGGCCTGCGCGCGTCGCCAGTTGCTGCCAGCCGGCCAGGCTGCCCGGCGTCAGCACGCAGGCGCCGCCGGCGATATAGGCCTGCACGGCCTCGCGGTTCAACGCCAGTTCAGGGCAGCTTTCGACCGGTGCCAGCACCACACGGCCGTTCGCAGTCAGATCGCGCAGGCCGGCCAGACAACGGCCGCCGAACAGCGCCACTCGGACATTGCTCTGATCGCATTCACGCAGCAGCTGGCTGACCGCCGACCGATCGGCAGCCGGCTGTAAGCACAGATCGTCGAACACACGGACGGCGACTTCAGCATCGTGCCAGGTGGCCACGCAGGCTTCGACTTCGCGCAGAAAACTGCGACATGTCACAACACAGAGTTTGCTCATCACCATCGTCCACCCGATCTAGGGATCGTCTCCCATCCATATACCCGCCGCGCCGGAAGCCGGAAATCTGTGCGGCTAACGTTGCATGGCCTCCAGCTCTGCCAGCACGCGCGGCACCACACGGAGCGCATCTGCCGCATCGAAGCCCATGGCGTCCGCGCCGACATCCTGCCAGAGGTAGGTGTCGAACCGGAACGGTGCACCGCCCACGATGATCTTCGTCGTGGCCCGGGCGAGATCCAGCCGCTTGCGCACTTCTTTGACCCGCTGCGCCGAGTTCTGCATCGTCGCCGAGATGAGCAAGACCTGGATCTTGCTGGCCAGCACCAGGTCCACCAGTTCGTACACATCCGTCCGGCCCCAATCCTGGATGGCATAACCGGCGGCCCGCAATGCGGCATAGATCACGCGTTTGCCCAGAGAATGGTGATCCAGCAGCGACGCAATGGCCATCTTCGGCTGATCCGGCCGATGAGGATTCTCCGGCGGCAGTATCTCCTCGATCAACTCTTCGCAGATGCGGCCGCTCATGTAAAGCTGGGATAGCGACACGCGGCCCTCTTGCCAGCCGAAGCCGATCCGCTCCAGCGCCGGGCCGATGATCTTGTCGGCCAGGTCAAACGGCGAGGTCAGCCCCGCGATGCTGGTCAGCACGCCCTGGGCGCGCAGACGGTCGAGCGTGAGCACCGCGTGTTCGAATTCAAGCACGTATTCGTTCAAAGAGTTTGCCACACTCGTCGCTTTCCGTCAAAATGTTCATTAGATGAGCGGCAAACCGCTGCAGGCCGACCGGCATGACCTGGGCGGGCAACGCCAGGAAATCGGCCAGCGCGTGCAGATGCATGGTGGAGCCGGCGCCGAGGCCGGTGTCGAGCAGCACCAACCGCTGCGCGGTTTCGGCGAAGAAGATGCGAGCGGTCGCCTGGTCGAAGCCCCATGCGGCCATGTGCTGTCGCCAGCGCCGAAGCCAGCCCGGCGTCAGCAGATAAGCGCCGGCCGCAATCTGCGTATCCAGCCAATCGGCCGATGCCACGAGCTCCAGGCAGCGAGAGGCCCTGTACACACGCACGGTGTCCACGGCCGCTGTCGGCCTCGTGACCCCGACCAGACAGTGGCTGCCGAGCACCGCGACCCCTGCGCTCCGGTGGCTCAGGCGCATGGCCCGCCGACCGATCTCGTCGGCATTCCTGGCCGGTCGGACGCAGACGGCCGGGAAGGTCGCAACCTGTACGTTCGCGCGACCGGCTTGCCGGATCACGGCCGATGCTTCGGCCAGGAAATGCGGGCACACCAGGAGCCACAGCCGCTCGTTCATTCCCCGTTCGCCGGAAGGGTGAAATAGAACGTGGCGCCGGCGCCGAGCTGCGACTCCACCCAGATGCGTCCGCCGTGGCGCTCGATCACCTTTTTGCAGATCGCCAGACCGATCCCCGTCCCCGAATATTCACGACGGCTGTGCAAACGCTGGAACAGGCGAAAGATACGTTGGGCATATTGCGGCTCGATGCCGATGCCGTTGTCGCGCACAGAGAACAGCCATTCGGCCCGGCCGCGAGCGTCAGAAGGCGAAGGCCCGGCAACGCTGTATTCCGGTGTGGTTTCGGCAAAGCGCAGCCATGGCTCGAGGGCCTGTGGCGCCTCCGCGGTGGCTGCCGGCGGCGCGGGGGACTGCCCGGCCGGCGCAGCCGGTTCGACCGGCCGCAGCTGCGCCGAGATGTGGATGCGCGGCGGCTCCGAGCTGCGGAATTTGATGGCATTGCCGATCAGATTCTCGAACACCTGCTGAAGCTGAGGCGCATCGCAGACGATCGTCGGCAGCGGATCGTAGGTGATATGCGCGCCGCTCTCGGCGATCGCGTATTCGAGATTGCGCAATGCTTCGGCCAGCACCATCTCGCATTCCACCGGCCGGAAGGGCCGATTGCTGCGGTCTACCAGCGAGTATTCGAGCAGGTTGTTAATGAGGGTCTGCATCCGTTTGGCGCCCTCGACCGCGAAGCCGATGAAATCGTCGGCATCGGCGTCGAGCTGGCCACGGTAACGTTCGGCCAGGAGCTGGACGAAGCTGGCGACCATGCGCAACGGTTCTTGCAGGTCGTGTGCGGCGACGTAGGCGTATTGTTCCAGATCGGCGTTCGAGCGCGTCAGTTCGACGAGGGTGCGTCGCAACGATTCTTCGGCCCGTTTGCGTTCGTTCAGCTCGCGCTGGACCGCGGCGTACAGCCGCGCGTTTTCGATGGCCAGACCGATCTGGTTGGCGGCGGGACCCAGCAATGCCACCTCGGCCGGGCCATATGCATCCGGCCGGCAGCTCTGCACCTCGAGCAGGCCGGTCACCTTCCCTTTCACGATCATCGGGATATAGGCTCCCGCCAGGGGCAGTTTGCCGACGACGATGCTGCCGCCGCTGGCCGCAGGACGATGGCGGATGACTTCGGGTTCCTTGTTGACCACCGCGCGCGCCCGGCCTGAGAGCGGCTCTCCGCGCATCACGATGGGCGGAAAGATGCTGACATCTATCGGCTGGCCGTCGCTGATGACATAGGTCGGTCGCAGTTCGTTGACTTCTGGCTCGTACAGGGTGATCGCGAAGCCATCGGCATCGGTCAGCCGCGAGACCTGTTCATAAGCTGTGCGATACACTTCGTCCAGGTCGAGCGTCTCGGCCAGTGCCATGCCCAACTCGTTCAGGATTCTGAGCTGACGGTTTTGCTGATGCGCCGCCTCTTCGGAGAGCTTGCGCTGCTCGGCCTCACGACGCTCTGCCTCTTTGCGCTCGCGGATATCGCGGAAGATGCCCAGCACCACGGCGCGGCCGCTGACCGTGACCACGCTGGTGCTGATCTCCACCGGAATATCATAGCCCATGGCGTGGCGCACCTGGGCTTCGATGGGCTGGGGATTGTCGCCGCGGAGATGCGCTGCGAATATTTCGGCATAGCGCGCGCTTTCTCCGGGGGGATAGAGATCCTGTTGATGCAGCCGGCACAACTCGGCGTGCGAGCGGCCGACCAGCGCACAAGCGCGTTGATTGGCATCGAGGATCTGGCCGGTGGTCGCGTCGGCGACGAAGATGGCATCGCCGGCCCTTTCGAAGAGAATGCGATACATTTCTTGCGACTCGTGCCAGGCGGCCTGGGCCTGGCGCCGTGCGCGGCGTTCCTGGGCATCGCGAAGTTCGCGCATCGCAATGGGAGCCAGGTAGTCAAGCCGGTCCAGTGGTACGACCCCCTGAGCACCGGCACGTAAGGCAGCCAGAATCCAGTCATCGCGGCACCTAACACACACGAGGATCAACGGCGTATCCACCTGACGTTGCCGAAGCTCTTCCAGGGCGGCCAGGGCGTTGAAGCCTTCCGGCGCATCGGAAGCGAGGACCAGATCCCATTCGCGGCGATCGCACGCGGCGCTGAGCGCTTCGGCTGTGTCCACGCGTTCCCACGAGGGATCGAAGTCGTTGCGGCGCAATGCGTCCATGAGCAGCCCGGCATTTTCAGCCAGGGCGCCGACGATCAGCAAATGCAAAGGTTGGGCCATATGCCCCTCTTGAGAGCAAAGTCGCGCGCGCTGCATTGTGGGTTCGTTGCCGACCGGGCGCATACTGCGCCCCCTCTCTCGGCGTCGCCCGTGCTCATCCACGCCAGCCAGATAGCGGTGGCATCTCCATTATACCACAGATTGCCAACGGTGCCGTATGGAAATGGAAGCAATATTTTGTTGACCCTGTGGTCTCGAGAGAGGATTGGACGGCGCGAACCTTCGTGTGTTTGTCGGAAGGTCGGGAAGCGATGACTGGCCGGGGTCGGCAGGGATTTGCGAAAGGGCGCAGGACGGGTTGGGGGAGAAATCAGGCAAAGAGCCGGCCCCGGCCGGGGGTGACACGTGATCACGGTATCGGCTGGCGGTCACCTCGCTCAGGCGGCATATGCCCGCTGGGCGGAGCGTTGTGCCAGCGCCGAAAGCTCCGTCAGGTCAAAAGGCTTGGCGATGAAATTGAAGAAAAGGGCATGCTGCAAGATCTGCCGGGTCTCGCCGTCGTCAGGGCAATAGAAGTCAGAGATCACGACGGTCGAAGCTTCGGGGCGCAGCTTGCGCAGCCGTCGGGCGAGGTCCTGGCTGTCCATGTCGGGCAACGTCGCGTTGACAAAGGCGATGCGGATCGGTGCTGTGACCGCCTGCGCCAACGCTGAGGCGCCGGAATGCGCGACGATGGCCTGCCATCCATCGGGCAAAAGCACCTGCTGCATGGCCCACGCCATATGCGGATCGGGATTCACGATGAGCGCAATGGGTGCGGACTTCTGAGACATGACACACCTCCCCACCAGACTCGGCCAGATTGTCTCAAACCTGGGCTGATATCGCCTTGACTACTTGAAAATCTAGCATGAGCGCCATCGGTAATCTATCCGTAGTTGTACGCAACGATGTGGCCCGCCGCTGATCCGCCCGCGATCACGGTAGCAGGCCAGCAGTAACCTTTGCAGCACACTATAATTGACGATGGGGCGGCCGAAAAGTTGTGGCCTTTGCAAATAAATGCTGTGAGGATCGCGCCCACGCTGCAGCCGCCGATTTTGGCCCTCGCAGGCAAAAACGATTACAATCGAGCGGCCAGACTCTCACGGTTGGCAAGACCGTCGGGGCCTGTGGGCGATCAGAACGAATGCGAAAGGCATGTGATCCGATGAACGATTCGATAGATACCAGACGCACGATGCTCTATTTGGTGGTCTCCAACTTCCTGCTCCATTTCGGGTTTCAGGTCTGGCAAACGCTGTTCAACAACTTCGCGGTGGAAAGCGTGCGCATCGGCCCTGCCGAAGTGGGCCTGGTGCAGGCGGTGCGCGAGATTCCGGGGCTGCTGGGGTTCCTGGTGGGGTTTCTGGCGCTTTATCTGTCCGAAGTGCGCATCATGGCGCTGAGCATCATTCTGATGGGGGTGGGGATCGTGGCCACCGGCTACTCCACGACCCTGCCGGTGTTGCTGGTCACTACCTTCGTGATGAGCTTCGGCTTTCACTTCTTCACGCCGAGCACCAGCTCGGTGGTGCTGATGGTGGCCAGGCAGAGCGAGGCTCCCCGCGCGCTGGGCAAGCTGGGCAGTCTGGGCGCGCTGGCCGCGGTGGCGGCCACGGTTGTGGTCTACTTGCTCGCACGGCCCTGGGGCTATCAGATGCTTTTCGTGGCCGTCGGCCTGGCAGTGGTGATCGGCGGGATCGTGCTGTGGCCGTTGGGGGGACAGACCGGCGGGTTGCCGTCCAACCGGCGGGTTACGCTGCGCAGACGCTACTGGCTCTTCTACGCGCTCTCATTTCTCCTGGGCAGCCGTCGTCACATCTTCTCGACCTTCGCGATTTACTTGCTGGTACGGGAATATCACATCAGCGTGCAGACGTCGGCGGTCCTGTTCCTCGTGAATAGCGTGGTCAACATCGTCACGTTGCGGTGGGTGGGACAGCTGGTCAGCCGCTTCGGCGAACGGCTGACGTTGAGCATTGCGTTCGCCGCGTTGACTCTGGTGTTCGTGGGCTATGCTTACATCTCCAGTCTGCCGGTGTTGTACGTGCTCTTCGTCCTGGACAACGTCTTCATCGGCTTCAACCTGGGCCTGACGACCTATTTCCAGAAGATCGCGGTGTCGCCCGAAGAGATCACCAGCAACGTCTCGGTCGAGCAGACGATCAATCACATCGCGGCCATCGTGATCCCTGTGGTGGGCGGCACGGTGTGGGCCGTTTATGGCTCGCAAGCGCCGTTCCTCTTCGGCGCGCTGATCGTGTTGATCGCGCTGGTGCTGACCCAATTCATGCGGCCCACGGCCGCACCGATCGCCGTCGTCCGGCCTGCGGCCGGCTGATCCGGCGCTTACCACAGCCCGAAGGCCGGCGCGCTTGTGTCGCCCAGCGCCAGCGGAATGCGACGCCGCGTGCCGGCCGCAACATTCGGGGGCAGATCGGTCACCTTGAAGAAGGCACACTGTTCGATCTCGGAGCTGGCGGCCCGGGCCAGCGTGAACTCCGAGCAACGAAAGACGGTGATGTGGTCGGCCTTGCCCTCGTCGAAGTTACTGAAGATGCCGAGCAGGGTGAGGGGGCCCAGCGTTGCGCCGACTTCCTCGCGGGCCTCGCGGCGCGCCGCTTCTTCCAGCGTCTCCCCGCGTTCGACCAGGCCGCCCGGGAAGTACCAGCTGTCCTGATAGGTGTGCTTTACCAACAACACCTCATCCCCGCGCAACATGATGACCCGCACGCCGAGGGTGAGCGGTCTGGCGATGATCCAATACGCGCGGGCTGCCAGGTAAATCGCCTTGCGGATGAAATTCATGTTTTGATCCCTTCTGAATTCTCCGGAATCAGCGGTCACCCGAATGGCGACCTGCCACCAGTATAACTGCTGAATGAGCACCGGGCAAGAATCGCCAGAGGCAAGTGGTATCCCTGGATACCACTTCGCCTCATTTGCCAAACCGCCCCTTTTCTGCTAACATCAGCTTTCAGGTTGCGGGGGGTGCCAGATCGCCCCCTGTTATTTTGTCGGGGAACCAACCGGGGCCGGCGGGAGTCTCTCTATCGCAGGCGCGCTGGGCCTGTGATCTTAACCCGCATGGCAATCAATACAAGATGACACGCGTACAACAGATCCAACGGTGGCGCCGCTACCGTCGGGCGGTGGGCGGCCCACGCATCGGCCGCTGGCTGGTGATTTTCGTCGTCGCCGTTTTGGCCGTGAACCTGCTCGCGCTCGGAACGGTCGTCTTTGCCGCGGTGACTTCGGCCGCCGCCGTCTACTCCTATTTCGCCCAGGACCTGCCCGATCCGAGCGCCATCCAGACAGAACAGGCCAGATACGAGACGGTCAAGATCTACGATCGCACCGGGCAACACCTGCTCTATGAGTCCATTGACCCGCGGCCCTTCCGCGGCGACCGCACCTACCTGCCCATTGACCAGATCCCGGAGATGGTGCGCAACGCCACCATTGCCCTGGAAGATCGCTCGTTCTACACCAACATCGGCGTAGACTTGCGCGGCCTGGCTCGGGCTTTCCTCTCCAATCTGCGCGGGCAGAGCGTGCAGGGCGCCAGCACCATCACGCAGCAGATGGTGAAGATGGTACTCATTGATCCGCGGGAACGCTACGAGCGCTCCTACGCCCGCAAGATCAAAGAGGCGATCCTGGCGATCGAGATCACGCGGAAATACCCGGGCAAAGAGGGCAAGGACCGCATCCTGGAGTGGTACCTCAACTACAACTTCTACGGCAACGCGGCCTATGGGATCGAAGCGGCCGCGCGCATCTACTACAACAAATCGGTGGCCGACCTGACGCTGGATGAAATCGCAGTGCTGGCCGCGATCCCGCAATACCCCGGCCTGAACCCGATTCAGGCGCCGGCCGATGCCTATCGGCGCCAGCGGAAAGTGCTCAACGCCATGATGGAGGCCGGTTATCTGAGCGAAGAGCAGGTGAAGAGTGCCACCCGCTACTTCAACACCCGCCTGCTCAACGAGCTGGTTAAAGACGGCTACCTGAGCGAGAGCGACGTGCCGCTGGTGGCCATGGGCGACCGCGCCGCGACCGCGCGCGCGCTCAACGCGTTGGTCAAAGCGGACTACATCTCGCAGGCCGAGGCGGATGCGGCCAAGAAGCTGCCCGGCCCGCTCTGGCAATACGTGCGTGAGTTCGCCGAACAGCGGTTCGAGGTGCCGCCCGACGCGCCGCACTTCGCCCTCTATGTGCTGCAACAACTGCAAGCACAGTATAACACGCCCGAACAGCCCTATTTCATCTGGGAGCATGGCCTGCGAGTCTACACCACGCTGGACTGGGACCTGCAGATCTGGGCGGAATGCGCAGCGCGCAGCCATATCGCGTCCCTGCGCCAGCAACCGCCCAAGCCGTGTCAGGGCGGCCTGGAGAACTTCCCGCCCATCCCCCAGATCAGCCAACGCGGCTACGCGTTCGACCACGAGGTGACGAATGCGGCCGTTGTGGCCATCCGGCCCAGCACCGGTGAGGTGCTCGCCATGGTCGGCAGCCTGGACTACTTCGACGAGAGCATTGACGGCCAGGTGAACGTGGCACTGGCCCCGCGCCAGCCCGGCTCTTCCTTCAAGCCGTACACCTATCTGACTGCGTTCGAGACCGGGAATTTCGCGCCGGCCAGCATGGTGCTGGATGTGCGTACCGTTTTCCCCGATCCGGGCAATCCGCCGTACACCCCGGAGAACTACGACCGGAAATATCACGGGCCGCAAACGCTGCGCCAGGCACTCCAACGCTCTTACAACATCCCGGCGGTCTGGCTCATGCAGCAGGTGGGCATCTCCAACGTCATCCGCACCGCGCGGCGGCTCGGCCTTAACAGCCTGAATCGCGAGCTGAATTCATATGGCCTGAGCCTGACCCTGGGCGGCGGCGAAGTAGCACTGGTAGATCACACCTACGCCTTCAGCGTCTTCGCCAACGGCGGCGTCATGGCCGGCAAGCCGATCCCGGCCGAACGCCAGCGGCCCGGCTACCGCAAGCTCGATCCGGTGTACATCCTTCAGGTGGAGGATAAAGACGGCAATGTGCTGGAGCAGTATACCCGGCCGGCCACCGAGCTGGTCGTGAACCCGGCTGTCAACTACATGCTGGTGGATGTGCTCAGCGATCCGACCCCGCGCGCGGCAGCCTTCGGCAGCACGGCGCAATACCTGGTGTTGCCGGATCGGCCGGTGGCCGCCAAGACCGGCACGACCAACAACTGGGTGGATGGCTGGACCATCGGCTTCACGCCGCAGCTGGCCGTGGGTGTGTGGACCGGCAACAGTGACAATAAGCCGATGAAACTCTCGGACGGCTCGATCACGGCCGCGCCGATCTTCCACTCCGTGCTGAAAAAAGGCCTGGAGGGGCAGCCGGTGCAGAAATGGGCCGAACCGCCCGGCCTGGTGCGCGTCAACGTGTGCTATCCTTCTGGCCTGTTGCCGACTCCGGACTGCAAGGGCACGATCACCGACCTGTTTCTGGCCGGCAAAGAGCCCAAACAACACGATACCTGGTATCAGGCGTTCGAGATCAACCGCGAAAACGGCAAGCGCGCCTCGGTGTGCACGCCGCCGGAACTGATCGAGCGCCGCATCTACGAGATGTATCCGTCCAACGCGGCCGATTATGTGCGCGCCAACGGCATCCCGCAGCCCCCCACCGAGATTGACGGCCCCTGCGGCGGCCAAGAAGTGGTCGGAGATGTCGCCATCGCCGAGCCGTGGCTCGGCGCGCGACTCAAAGGCCAGGTGATCATCCGGGGCAACGCGCGCGGCGGCAACTTCCGCGCCTACAAGATCGAGGTCGCCTCGGAGACGAAGCCGAACGAATGGATCCCCATCGGCGGCGAACACGGCAATCAGGTCAGCAACGGCGACCTGGAGACGTGGGATACTGCAGGCTTCGACGGGCTCTACACGCTGCGCCTGACCGTCCTGGGCCATGACGGGGGCGTGCAGACCAACGAGGTGCGGGTCGTGGTGGACAATGCCCCGCCAAAGGTCGAAATCATCCACCCCAAAGACGGCGACCACTACGTCATGGAAGATGACGAGATGGTAAGCATCACTGCCAACGCGGAGGACACCTGGGAGATGGATCGCGTCGAGTTCTATCTGGATGGCACCAAACTCGGCGAGAGCACCGTCGCGCCCTACAGCATCCGCTGGACGATCGTCATGTCCGATGTGCTGCCCGTCTTCGGCCCGCCCATCACCGCCATGCGGCCGGTGACGAATCCGGATGGCACTGTTAGCTTGCAGGAGGTGGTCGTCGAAGAGACGAAGGTGGAACAATACACGCGGCCCGATGGGACCACGGCCGAACGCACGATCTGGATCTCCGAGTCGGGCCGTGGGGTGATCGTCGAAGGGGACGTCATATCCGAAACGCATACCATCAAGGTGAAAGCATTTGATCGGGCCGGCAACGAGGCCGAAAGCAAGCCGATCCAGATCATCGTGGGGCACAAGCCGAAGCCAGAGAAGACCGGCTGGCTGGATGGCGACGCGCGCTTCACGGCTTTGCGGCCGGCAGCAGACGATATGAGCGGCCGTTCGGCGACACTCGCCTCCACTCACCAATCTGGCGCGGCCGGCTCCTGGCCACCGATCGCTGCCTATCAGCCTGTAGCGGTCTGGCCGCGGCGGGCCGCTGACCCATCCGTCGTCATTCGGGTGGCCGGCCGCGACCGTGTGCTGCCTGGCTGAGCCCTGCTTTGTCGGTTCGGCCATTCGCCGATTTGCCCATCTGCCCATGTCACGCATCCTGATTACCAACGACGATGGCTACCTGGCCCCGGCCCTGGCCGCGCTGGCGCGGGCCCTGCGTCCGCTCGGCGCAGTCGTGGCCTTCGCGCCCGATCACAACTGGTCGGCCGCCGGCCACACCAAGACCATGCACAAACCGCTGCGCGTGACCCAAGATGTCTTGCCCGACGGCTCGCCGCTGTTCATCACGACCGGCACACCGTCCGATTGCGTGGGGCTGGCATTGCTGGGCATCCTGCCAGAGTGGCCCCACCTGGTGGTCTCCGGCATCAACCAGGGGGCGAACATGGGCCACGACGTGACCTATTCGGGGACGCTGGCCGCGGCAATGGAGGCCACCGTCTATGGCATCCCGGCCATCGCCGCGTCACAGGACATCCAGGGCGATCGTGCCGGCGACCTGGATTTCGCTGCGGCGGTTGTCGCCATGCTGGCGCAGCGCGTCCTGGCCGAAGGACTGCCCGTCAACACGTTTCTCAACGTCAACTTTCCGGCCCTGTCGCGCGAGCAGGTGCGCGGTATCCAGGTGACCCGGTTGGGCCGGCGCATCTATCGCGACGTGCTGATCCGCCGCGAGGATCCGAAAGGCCGGCCCTACTATTGGATCGGTGGTGAACCGCCGGCCGGCGAGCCGTTGGCCGGCACCGACATCGGCGCGCTGGCGGCCGGCTACATCTCGGTCACGCCACTCACTCTGGACATGACAGACCAGGCGCAGCTGGCGCGGCTGCGTGCCTGGAATCTGCATTTATAACCAACGCACGGAACTGCTCAGGCCCTCTATCCCCCGTGCCTCCTTTCCCCCGTCTTGCGGGGGAAAGGAGGCATGAAGGTTGGAGGTTGGCCCCTTCCAGTCTCATCCCTCCCCTCTCCTGACCTCCGTCAGGAGAGGAGAGGGGACAGGGGGAGGGGTGAGGCTGAATAGATATCAACGCACTACATTGTGGAGGAATGATCATGCCGAAATTCGCGTATTTCGAGGGCCAATTCGTGCCTTATGCCGACGCTCGCGTCAGCATCGCCACCCACGCCTTCAATTACGGCACGGGTGTCTTCGAGGGAATTCGCGCCTATTGGAACGAGCAGCAGGAGCAGCTCTACGTCGTGCGCCTGCGCGATCATTATCAGCGCATGTTGCAGTCGGTGAAGGTGTTGCGCATGCAGCTCAACCTGGATGCCGACCAGATGAGCGCGTTGACCGTCGAGCTGTTGCGCCGGGAAGGCTATCGCGAGGATGTGTACATCCGACCGCTGGCGTACAAAGCGAACGAGGTCATCGGTGTGCGGCTGCATAACCTGAAAGATGAATTTGCCATTTTCGCGGTGCCTTTCGGCAAATACATCGAGCAGCAGGAAGGGGCGAAGGTGTGCTTTTCCTCGTGGCGGCGCAACGACGACAATGCGCTCCCGCCGCGCGGCAAGATCACCGGTGGATATGTCAACTCGGCGCTGATCAAATCGGAGGCAATGCTGAACGGCTTCGACGAGGCGATCGTGCTCAATGCAGACGGCCACGTCTCCGAAGGGAGCGCGGAGAATCTCTTCATCGTGCGCGGGGGCAAACTCATCACGCCACCCGTCAGCGCGAACATCCTGGAGGGGATCACCCGCCAGATCATCATCGAGCTGGCGCGGGTCGAGCTGGGCATCGAGACGGTCGAGCGGCAGATAGATCGCTCCGAGGTGTATGTGGCCGAAGAGGCCTTCTTCTGTGGCACCGGCGTCGAAGTGACGCCCATCGGCTCGGTGGATCACATCCCGCTTGGCAATGGCGGCGTCGGCCCGATCACGCGGCAGATCAGCGCGCTCTACTTCAAGATCGTGCGCGGCAATGAGCCGAAGTACCTGCATTGGCTGACGCCGGTCTACCCGAAGTGATCGGCCGACCACAGCCGTTATCCGACATCAGGTCAGCCACGGCGGCAACCCGATGACGTTCAAACCTGCGCCGAGTCCCGATCGCTGGCACGCGTTCCTGGTCGTCTTGGGGCTGTTGCTCCTGGACGTGATCGTGGGCCGTGCCATTGCCGCGCGGCCGATAGACGGTCTCAGCTTTTTGCTGGCGTTGTGGATCCTGGTCAGTCTGGCTGGGGCCGCCTATCTGGCTTATCGTGTGCTGTGTGCCTTCACCCTGGAGTATTGGGTCACGCGCGATGGGGTGACCGTGGTCTGGGGTGTCTCGCGGCAGATCGTGCCATTGACGCATATTCAACGCATCCAGCGCGGCGCCCAGCCTGTCGGCCCGGATCGGCGGTGGCCCTGGCATTGGCCGTATACCGAACGCCGTCGGTTATGGGGCGCCCACGTGGGCGTGGTGAACTCTTACGCCACCCGGCCCCTGAGCGAACAGATCATCCTGGTCACCGAGCAGGAATGTTACGGCCTCTCGCCGGCCGACCCGGAGCAATTTCTGGACGCGTTGCAGGCTCGTTGCGCGCTCGGCCCGGCGCGGCCGCTGGTGCTCGAATTGCGGCGGCCGCCGTTGTGGACGTGGGGGTTGTGGCAGGATCGCAGTGCCCAGGTGCTGATCCTGGCCGGGCTGGTGTTGGTGCTGGCCATGTTCGGCGCCCTGGCGTTTCGTTTCCCGGAACTGCCTCCGGCCGTGCCACTCCATTTCGATGCCCGCGGCGTTCCCGATCGGATTGCGGCCAAGTCCGGGCTGTTCGCGCTGCCCATCATCGGCCTGATTTCCTGGCTGGCCAACCTGGCAATCGGCGTTGTGCTCTATCGCCGCGGCCAACCAGGCGCTGCCTATCTGCTATGGGGCGGCGCCATGGTCGTCGCGGCGTTCGCCGGGCTGGCCTTGCTGAGCCTGATGCGTTGATGGTGCCAGCATCCAGCTGCACGACGAGCAGCGCTGGCTGTGCTGCGCGGTGGCTTCTGTCGCCAAAGGAATTTTGGACTTCATGCAAACGCAAAAGCAGTCAGATTTGCTTCTTTCGATCATTATCCCGGCATACAACGAAGAGCGTCGGCTGCCGCCCTCTTTGGACAAAATCGTCGCTTTCATCCAGCAATATCCGGCGCCGATCGAGGTGATCATCGTGGAGAACGGCAGCACCGATCGCACCACCGAGGTTGCCGAGGCTTATGCGGCGCGCTACCCGTTTATCCGTGTGTTGCACAGCACAAAGGGCAAAGGTGCGGCCGTAAAGGCCGGCATGATGGCCGGCCAGGGGCGTTTCCTGTTCATCTGCGACTCTGATCTCTCGATGCCGATCGAAGAGGTGCGCAAATTCCTGCCGCCGCTCCTGGAAGACTATGACGTGGCGATCGCCTCGCGCGAGGGGCCGGGCGCGCATCGTTATGGCGAGCCGGCCTACCGCCATTTGATGGGCCGGGTGTTCAACCTGATCGTGCGTCTGTTGGCGATCCCCGGTTTTCAAGACACACAGTGTGGTTTCAAGAGTTTTCGACGAGAGGTTGCTCGCGATATCTTCGCCTCGCAGACGATGACCGGTTGGGCGTTCGATGTGGAGGCGTTGTTCATCGCGCTGCGCCGTGGCTACAAAGTGGTGGCTGTGCCGATCAATTGGTATTTCGATCCGGACAGCCGGGTCAGGCCGCTGCAGGATACCTATCGCATGGTGCGCGACGTCTTGCGCATCCGGCTGAACGGCTGTCGCGGCGTTTATGACCGCCATGAAGTTGCCGAATCGGCACAGGTGCGTTAGAATGGGCACAGTTCCGGTTCCACTCAAACAGGAGGACAGGATGAAAAAGCTCTCTTTCGTGTTGGCTGTGTTCGTGATCGCCTCGCTGCTCATCACGGCATGCGCGGCGCCCACGCCGACCCCTGAGCCGGCGAAACCGGCCGAACCCGCGCAGGCCGCCGAGCCGACCAAAGCGCCGGAACCGACCAAAGCGCCGGAACCGACCAAAGCGCCGGCGCCCACTGTGCCGCCGATGAAGTGCGAGCGGCTGCCGAACATGCCCACGGCCAAAGCCGGTGAACTCAGCTCCCCTGAGAAGCCCCTCGTCATCACCTTTGTGCCGTCGGGCGATACCGGCAAGATCACCAAGGCGGGCACCGCCATTGCCGACTGCCTGAGCCAGATGACCGGTTTGAGCTTCAAGATCGAAGTCGGCACCAGCTTCGGCGCTTCCATCGAGGCGATGGGCGCGAACAAAGCCCAGATCGGCTTCCTGAACACCTTCTCGGTGCTGCTGGCGCGCGCCAAATATGAGATCGTCCCGGCGCTGGCCGTGCTGCGCAAGTACAACACCAACGCCATTGACCCGGACAAGGCCCTGGGCGGGCAGCTTCAGCCGTTCTACAAGGGCCAGTTCATCGCGCGCAAGGACTCCGGCATCAAGACCTTCGCCGACCTGAAGGGCAAGACCTTCTGCTTCGTGGATCCCAACTCGACCTCCGGCTACATCATTCCGAGCATCATCCTGAAGGCGAACGGCATCAACCCGGACAAGGACTTCAAGGCCGTCCAGAATGCCGGTTCGCACAACAACGTGGGTATTGCCGTCTACAAGGGCGATTGCGATGCGGGCGTGACCTACATTGACGTGCTGACCGATGCGGCCGCCAACCTGAAGGAGAAGTACCCGGACATCGCCGAGAAGGTCGCGGCGTTCGCCGTCACCGACAAGATCCCCAGCGACGGCGTGCAGTACGTCAAGACGCTCGATCCGAAGATCCAGGAGGCGGTCACCGAGGGGCTGTTGCTGATGGCGAAGGACCCCGGCGGCAATGCCACCCTGCGCGGCCTTTACACCATTGACGGCTTCCAGAAGATAGACGCCACATTCTACGACGAGTTCGCCGCGGTCTTGAAGAAAGCGGGCGTGGATCCGGCCACCCTGGTGAAATAGGACGCGAAGCGTGAAGCGTTAGGCGCGATAGGTCGGGCCTGGTACTCCGTGAGGCTGGATTTCGCTCTTTGTTATTGGACCCCTCTCACCCCCTGCCCCGCTCTCCCCTGCCAGGGGAGAGCGGAGGGAACCTTCTCAGGAATTCGCCCTGCCCCCTGTCAGGGGGCGTCCCCTCCGCTGCGCTCCGGGGAGGCAAGCACGGGATGGGGGTGGAGGTCAGACGCCGCAAACTGTCGCGTCTGGCCTGACGAGGCACCAGGCGTGACCAGCTCTCAGTCAGGCGTCAGGCGTGATCTGCCGAGGACATTTGACGCACGACGTTTCACGCTTGACATCGGATGCATGACGCATGACGTTTGATGTTTGACGCTTCACCTCTCCCGGAGCCTCGCCATGCTCAAAGTCCAGCATCTGGTCAAAGTCTACCCCAACGGCACCCAGGCGCTGCGCGATGTCAGCTTCGAGGTGGCCGACGGCGAGTTCCTGGCGATCATCGGGCTGAGCGGGTCGGGCAAATCCACCCTGTTGCGCTGCATCAATCGCCTGATCGAGCCGACATCGGGCAGGATCTTGTGGGATGACCTCGACATCACGGCGGCGAGCGGCGCTGAGATGCGCCGGATCCGCCGTCAGATCGGCATGATCTTCCAGCAGTTCAACCTGGTCAAGCGTTCGTCGGTTATGACCAATGTGCTGTCCGGCCGGCTGGGCTACGTGGGGACGGTGGCCAGCCTGCTGGGCCATTTTTCGCGCGAGGACCGGGCGCGTGCGCTGGCGAACCTGGCGCAGGTGGGGCTGGAGGATAAGGCCTACGTGCGCGCGGATGCTTTATCGGGCGGCCAGCAGCAGCGTGTCGGGATTGCGCGTGCCCTGATGCAAAATCCGCGCCTGATTCTGGCCGACGAACCGGTCGCGTCGCTTGACCCGGTGCTGGCGCACTCGATCCTGAAGTATCTGGAACAGCTCAACAGAGAGCGCGGGATCACCGTGCTGTGCAGCCTGCACTTCCTCGACCTCGTCCATCGCTACGCCACGCGCGCGATCGCGTTGAAAGACGGCCAGGTCGTCTTTGCGGGCCTGCCCCACGAAATTGATGACGCACAGTTCAAGGCGATTTACGGTCAGGAAGCCGAGCGCGTCTCCATCGTCTGACCGGATGGGGGACCTCCATGCCGCCGCTGATATCCCGTTTCGCCCGTCCGCCTACCCCCGTCCAGGCGTTCGTTTTTTCTGCGCTCATCCCCGGTAGTGGCCAGTTGCGCCTCGGCCGCCTGTGGCGCGGGACGTTGATCTTGGGTGCGGCCACCCTGCTCCTGTTCATCATCAACTGGGGCCTGGTCAATTTTAAGATCGCACAGGTCACCGCCGGTGCTGTGGTTACGAGCTGGCTGTGGGCGCCGCTGATCCTCTTCTGGGGCTGGAATGTTTGGGACGCCTATGCGGCTGCATCGGGCCGTCATAGCAACACGCTGCTCGGCGTCGCCTGCGCAGCGGTGATCCTGTATGTCACGGCCTGGAACGTCACCGACATCAAGCTGGAACGCTTGATCACGCGCTTTGCGGACTTTCGCAAGGTTGCCGTGGACATCGTCAACCCGGACCTGTTTGCGATCACCGTGGAGGGCGAGGCGCGGCCGTGCCCGTGGGGCTGCATCATCGCGGCGGCGCGCGCAGGGCGGCTGGCCGAGGTGACGCCGAGCGAAAACTTCGGCGATATCATCGGCCGGATCACAGAGGTGAAGGCAGACGGACTGCTCGTTGGGCTGGGGCTGGCACAGCCTGGCCAGCCGATCCGCACGTTCATTCCGGGCAAGCTTTTCGAGACGGTTGCCCTGGGATTGCTGGCCACCATTTTTTCGATCATTGTTGCCGTGCCCCTGAGCTTTTTCGCCGCGCACAACATCATGATGCGCGTGCGCGGCGGCGCAGCGATCTACTACGTCATGCGCACCATCCTCAACGTCGTGCGCGCCGTGGACACGGTGATCTGGGCATTGCTGGTCATCGTGTGGGTCGGCCTGGGCAACATGGCGGGCATCATCGCGCTGACGATCCACTCGGTCGCTGCGTTGGGCAAGTTGTACTCCGAGGAGATCGAGCACATTGATCCGGGCCCGGTCGAGGCGATCACGGCGACCGGCGCCAACCTGTTCCAGGTGCTGCGCTATGCGGTGGTGCCGCAGATCATTCCGCCGTTTCTGGCCTATTCGCTGCTGCGCTGGGACATCAACATGCGCGCGGCGACGGTGGTCGGGTTTGTGGCCGGCGGCGGCATCGGCTTCTTCGTTGTCGAGACGATCCGACTGGGCGCGTATCCGCAGTACGCGGCCGCGCTGTGGGGCATCGCGGTCGTCATCATCCTCGTGGATGCCATCAGCGCGCGCTGGCGCGAACGCATCCTGCGCGATCAGACGCAAGCCGAGATCGCTGCACCGCGACCCTGGTATGCCTCGCTGCGTGTCTGGAGCTATCTCGCCCTTTTCCTGGCCCTCTTTGCCGGTTCCTGGACTCTGCTCAAGCTCGATGCCCGTGTTCTGCTGGAGCCGGCCCCGACTTTTGGCCGTCTCATCTACGATTTCGTCACGATTGACCTGTCGTCGGACGTGCTCGAGATCGTCGTCAAAGAGATCCTGGTCACCATTTTTCAGGCATTGCTGGCGACGACCTTCGGCAGCCTGTTGGCGGTGCCGTTCAGCTTTCTGGCGGCCAAGAATCTGACCGGCCGCAGCCTGCTTTCGCGGTGGATCTATTATGCCACACGCGGACTGTTCAATGTACTGCGCTCCATCGAGGCGCTGCTCTATGTGGCAATTTTCGTCTTCTGGGTGGGGATCGGGCCGTTCGCGGGGGTGCTGGGCCTGGCTGTGACCGCGTTTGCGTTGCTCGGCAAGCTCTTTTCGGAGGCCATCGAGAACATTGACCCCGGCCCGATTGAGGCGGTGACAGCTACCGGCGCCAATCGCCTGCAGGTGATCCGCTACGGCGTTCTGCCGCAGATCATTCCGCCTTTTATCTCGTACGCGATCTATCAGTGGGATATCAGCATCCGCATGGCGACGATCATCGGTTTTGCGGGCGGCGGGGGCATCGGGCTGCGGCTGAATAACTACTTCGGGATGCTGCAATATCACAAGGCCGGGACCGTGGTGTTGTTCATCGTGGTCGTGGTGGCCCTGATGGATTTTGCCAGCGCGAAACTGCGCGAGAGATTGGTTTGAGTAGGGATAAGCATTCACCGTTATCCCGCGAATTGTGCATTTCGAGCAACACCCTCACCCCCTTTCCCCCTCTCCCGTCCCGCGGGAGAGGGGGAAACCGTTCAGATGGGGGTGCCCACTACATGCGGCGGAATTCGCCGTCTACCACGTCTTCGCGTTCGGGCGAGCCGTTGCCGTGGCCGTTACCTCCACGCGTACCCTGGTAGGTCGTCTGGCCATAGGCCGCCTCTGACGTGCGGTAGAGCGCCTGCTGCAGGCGATTGATGGCCTCACGGATCGCGGTCACATCCTCGCCCTTGGCCGCGCGGCGCACCTCCGCGATGAGCTGCTCGAGGCCGCGGCGATCGTCGGCAGACAGCTTGTCGGCCGGCAGATCGCGCAGGCTCTTCTCGGCCGCATAGGCAACGCTGTCGGCGTTGTTGCGCGCTTCTACCAGCTCTTTGCGCCGCTGATCGGCTGCCCGATTGATCTCGGCCTGGCGCACCAGGCGGTCCACCTCTTCTTTCGTCAGATTTGTCGAAGCGGTGATCTTGATCGCCTGTGCCTTGCCGGTCGCCTGGTCCCTGGCCGTGACGTTCAGGATGCCGTTGGCGTCAATGTCAAAGGTGACTTCGATCTGCGGCACCCCGCGCGGCGCGGGCGGCAGGCCCTCCAGGTTGAAATGGCCCAACGAGATGTTGTCGGCCGCCATCGGCCGTTCGCCCTGCAGCACGTGGATCGTCACCGCCGTCTGATTGTCCTCAGCCGTGCTGAAGACCTGGCTCTTTTTGATCGGGATCGTCGTGTTGCGCTCGATGATCGGTGTCATGACGCCGCCCAACGTCTCCACGCCGAGCGTCAGCGGCGTGACATCCAGCAACAACACATCCCGCACCGTGCCGGACAGCACGCCGGCCTGCAAGGCCGCGCCCACGGCGACCACTTCAGGCGCCTTCACCCCGCGGCACGGTTCTTTTCCACCGGTCAGCTTGCGCACCAGATCAAGCACCATCGGCATGCGCGTCGAGCCGCCCACCAGCACGACCTCGTCAATGTCGCCCGGCCGCAATTTGGCGTCGGCCAGCGCCCGCTCGAACGGCCCGCGACAGCGCTCCAGCAGGTCCTCGGTCAGCTGCTCGAATTTGGCCCGCGTCAGTTTTATCTGCAGATGCTTGGGGCCGGTCGCATCGGCCGTGATGAAGGGCAGGTTGATCTCTGTCTCCATGACGCTGGAGAGCTCGATCTTTGCCTTCTCGGCGGCCTCTTTCAGCCGCTGCAACGCCTGGCGATCGGTCCGCAGATCAATGCCATGCTCGCGCTTGAATTCCTCGGCCACGTAATCCACGATGCGCTGATCCCAATCGTCGCCGCCCAGGTGCGTGTCGCCGTTCGTTGCCTTCACCTCCACGACGCCGTCGCCGACCTCCAGAATGGAGACATCGAACGTGCCGCCGCCCAGGTCGAAGACCAGGATCGTCTCGCTGGACTTCTTGTCGAGGCCATAGGCCAGCGCAGCCGCCGTCGGCTCATTGATGATGCGCAGCACTTCGAGCCCGGCGATGCGCCCCGCATCTTTGGTCGCCTGGCGCTGGCTGTCATTGAAGTAGGCCGGCACGGTGATGACGGCCTGCGTCACCGGTTCGCCCAGGTACGCTTCGGCGTCGGCCTTGAGCTTGGCCAAGATCATCGCCGAGATCTCCTGCGGCGTGTATTCTTTGCCGGTGATCGGGATGCGCACGCGCGCATCGCCGGCCTTTCCCTCCACCACTTTGTACGGAACCATGGCCCGCTCGGCCGCAGTCTCCGCGAAGTGTCGCCCCATGAATCGTTTGATCGAAAAGATCGTGTTTTCCGGGTTCACCACAGCCTGTCGCTTGGCGGTCTGGCCCACCAACCGCTCGCCATTCCTGGTGAATGCCACCACCGAAGGGCAGAGCCGGCTGCCTTCGGCAGTCGGAATGACCACCGGATCGCCGCCCTCGACCACGGCCACGACGCTGTTTGTGGTGCCCAAATCAATGCCAACTACTTTTCCCATCGTTCACCCTCCCGTCTCGATTGGACATTTGCGTCCAACGCGTCTATACTCATTCGTGTAATACGATTTGTAACGCAAGTGCGTTAGAATCATGTATGGCTGATGTTAACAGATCGTTAGATTACGGCGGGGGTACCGATGCAAATGTACAGGGTCAGCACAGCGGGGCAGGCGGCAACCGAATATGCCTTGATCCTGGGCGGTGTTGCGGTCTTGTTGATCGTAGCCTTTATGGCTTTGCAGACCAATCTGGCAGCGACGTTGAATCTGGCGGCGTCGCCGGTGCCCATCGCATCGTCACCCACGACGCCGCTCGGTTCCACCTTCTCCGAGATCAGCAATGGCATGATCGAGCGGATCCTGGACTATTACCGCAAGCATCATCGCTGGCCACGTAGCTGGGGCGACTTCGCGTTCACCGACCTGGGTCTCGATCCGCACTACTGGCAGAACGGCTTCAACGGGATCATCTACAAGCCGGTGGGCAACCGGTTAGCGATCACGCCGGATAAGGGCTACACGTTCATCGTCCGGGATGTCAGCGGCAATGAGCTCACACTGCCATCGTCGCGCAACTGGTCGCTCGTGTACAACATTCAGGCCGGCACATGGCATTATCACCATATCAACGGACCACGGCTCGACATCTCGACGCTGAAGGTGATTCCGCCGAACCCCTGAGCCAGAGCTGTCATCGCAATCGGGGCATCGTCCGAGTTTCGGTAACCAAATATCAACCTGAGGAGGACAAAATGCGCGTGCAGGAAATACGAGGAATGGAAGCGTCCGTGGCGGCGAAGCTGGTCGCCAGCGGCATCAAGACATCGGAAGCACTGCTGGCGGCCGGCAAAACCCCGGCCGGCCGCAAAGAATTGGCGGCCAGGATCGGTGTAGATCAGAAGGACCTGCTGGAGCTGGTGAACCGCGCCGACCTGGCCCGCGTCAAGGGCATCGGCGAAGTCTACAGCAATCTGCTGGAGAACTGTGGCGTGGACACCGTGGCCGAGCTGGCCAAACGCGTCCCGGCCAATTTGCACGCCAAATTGGTCGAAGCAGCCCAGAACGGTGGCGCCCGACGTGCGCCCACCCTGGCTCAGGTCGAGGACTGGGTCAAACAGGCCAACGAGCTGGGCCGCGGCATCGAATACTGAGCCTTTGCCTGATTGTCCACCCACAGGGCGGTGGCCCCGATCCGGAACCACCGCCCTGTCTTTTTCAGGGTAACCTCACGCGCCGACGCGGTCGGCCAGCGTCCGTCCCTCGGCCAGGAGCTGTTGCACCGTCTCGGCGCTGTGCGCTTCGGCATAGATGCGCAACTTCGCCTCTGTGCCCGACGGCCGGATCAGCAGCCAGCTGTCATCGGCCAGCAGATACTTCACCCCATCGCGGGCATTGACCGCGACCACCGGAATGCCGGCCAGCTGGCCGGGCGCGTCGGCGACCAGCCTGGCGACCAACTCCTTCTTGTTGTACGCGCCGACCTCATAATCGTTGCGGGCGTAGTCGAAGTGGCCGATCTCGGCCATGATCTCGGCAAGCAGTGCCTCGGGCGATTTGCGGTGCCAGGCGATGATTTCGGCCAGAAGCAGGCCCAGCAATACGCCATCCCCTTCCGGAATGTGACCCTGGATGCTGATGCCGCCCGACTCTTCGCCGCCCAGCAATACGTCGTTGACCAGCATCAGGTCGGCGATATGGTTGAAGCCAACCGGCGTCTCATGCACCTTCAGGCCGTAGATGGCGGCCAGCCGATTCAACATCTGAGTGGTGGAGACCGTTTTCACCACATCCCCGCGCTGCTTGCGTACCTCCACCAGGTAGCGCAGCGCCAGCGTCATGATGCCGTGGGGATCAATGAAGCGGCCGCTTGGCCCGACCGCACCGGTGCGATCGGCGTCGCCGTCCATCGCCAGCCCGATGTCGAAGCCCCTCTGCGGCACCAGTTCCATCAGCGGCTTCAGATGTTGGGCGATCGGTTCTGGATGGATCCCGTTGAAGCCCGGATTCATGTCCCCGCGGATTTCCACCACTTCGGCGCCTGCCTCGCACAGCAGAGCGCGCAGAGAGCCGCGGCCCGAACCGTGCATGGCGTCCACCACCACGCGCAAGTTGGCCCGGCCGATCACCTCTCTGTTGATCAGGCGCCAGACATGCTCGCGATACGCCGGAAAGGGGTCGAAGCGTTCGATCAGGCCCTGGGCTACCGCATCGGCATACTCTACGCGCTGGGGCGGTCGTCCTGCAGCGAGGTTGACGGCGATCTTCTCCTCGACGCGCCGGGTTTCGGCGTTGCTGGCGCCGCCGCCAAACGCTGCCTTGAGCTTGATGCCGTTGTAGCGCGGCGGATTGTGGCTGGCCGTGATCATCACGCCGCCGGCCGCTGCCAGATGCGGGATCGCATAGGAGATGACCGGCGTCGGCGCGTCGGCTTTGGCCAGGGCGACGCGCAGGCCGTTCGCCGCCAATACCTCGCTGACGAGGATCGCGTAGCGATCGGACAGAAAACGCGTGTCGAACCCGACCACTACCAACGGCTGCATCGCCGGCCCGACATCCTCCCGAATCACCTCTGCAATTGCCTGCGCCACCAGGCGCACGTTGGCGAAGGTGAACTCATCGCTGATGACGGCTCGCCAGCCGTCCGTACCGAATGTGATTGCCATAGGGTGACCTCAAAGCCTGGAATGAATACCGGAAATCGTGATTGAAGGACTCAAGCGCAGCGTCAGCCGGTCGGCGCCGGAATTCGCCGTCGCAGCCGCCTGTGCCAGATTGCGGACCAGGCCGCCATAATCGGCTACCAGTGCCTGTGCAGCGGCCAGCGTGTTGGCCTCAGCTGTGATGTGAAAGATGGGCCGATCCGCGTCGGGGCGGATCAGCACCCAGGTCTCCGCCGAGAGGTGGATCTTGATGCCGTCCACCGTCTCGACCGGGAACTTCGCGAACTGTTCGAGCAGCCAGCGCATGACGCGGCCCTTCGCTTCCCACATCACGGGCGCCTCGCCGGAGGCCATGGAGAATGATGGCAGGCCTGCTACGATCTGTGAGAGCTGTTGCCCTTGCCGGGCCAGTAACTCGATCAATTTGCCGGCGGCGATCAGGCCGTCAATGGCCGGATGGAGGACCGGGAAGATAAAATGGCCCGCGCCATCGCTGCCCATCACCACGCCGTCGGCACTGGCGGCCTCCATGAGTGCCTGCACCTCGGCGGGGCAGCGCCGCACGACGCCGCCGTAACTTTGTGCCAACAGCTCGAAGATATGGGGCTGATCTATGGGGACGACCACAATTGCGTTCGGGTGACTCTGAAAGACCAGCGCGGCCAGGGCGGCGCAGGCTATGGCATCCGGCAGTGGAGTGCCGTGTTCATCCACGATGAAAAGCCGTTCCCCACCCACATCGAGTCGGATGCCCAGGTACACATCGGATAACGCGCCGGTGATGGTGGCCAGCTGCGCCCGCTCGGCGCGCAGTTCTTCCGGCGTAATGGCCACTTTGTTGGCATCTATGCGCGCATTCAGGGGCACTACTTCGACGTCAAGCAGGTCCAGCAGTTGCGGCAACACCTCGGCCGTCGGCGCGTGGGCGTAGTCCACCACGATTTTGGGCCTGGCCTGCCGGATTGCCGAAGCGTCCAGGGCGCGGAGATAGCCTTTTCTGTAGACATCCACGACATCGTTGGCGTACTCGATGTTGCCGATGTCCTCCATATACGCCCGGCGGTAATCCTCGCGAAAGAAGACGCGCTCCACCGCGCGTTCCTGCTCGCGGCGCAGATTCAGGCCCGTGCGATCGAAGAAGCGGATGTCCACAACTCGCGGATCATACGGCGAGAGGCGCACGTGGACGCCGCCTGCGGCGTTGTTCTGCCGCGTGTAATAACGCGCCACGGGAATCGGCACGGTGCGCAGGTCGAGGACGTGATTGCCGGCCGACGGCAGGCCCGAGACGATCGCCCGTTTGATCATGCGCGAGCTGCGATGTGGATCGCGGTTGATGGTGACGACACTGCCCTTCGGCAGGATTGAGCCGAAAGCTGCGCCCAGCCGGGCAATCATATCGGGTGTGAAGTCCACATTGACCACGCCGGTGACACCGTAGCGGCCGAAAAGCACCCGGCGCCCCTGTGAGCCCCAGATGATGCTGTGCGAAACGGTCGCGCCGGCATCAACCTCTTTGTTTGGCCACAATTTGACGCCGGGTTGGATCACGGCATCTTCGCCCACGACCGACCGATCGGCGATCACGGCGCCCTCGAACACGGTGGCCCGCGCCTTCACGCTGCATTGACGGCCGATCACTGCGCCGCGCACCTCGGCGCCCTCGCCGATGTAGCAGTTGCGCCAGATAATGCTGCGGTGGACCCGCGCGCGGCGATCCAATACGGTGAAAGCCCGGATCACAGCCGGGCCGTGAATCTCCACGCCGGCCTTGATCTGCACTTCTTCGCCTAGGTAGACCGGCCCAATGATCTGTGCATCGGCCGCGATCTCCACCGGCCCCCCTGTCCAGATGCCGCCGGCAACGTGTTCGCCCAGCTCGCCGAGATGCAAGACACCGTTGAGCAGGTCGAAGCTGGCACGCTGATACTCGCTCAGCGTCCCGATGTCGCACCAGTAGCCGTCCGCAACGTAGCCGTATAGGGCCGCACCTTGCGCCAGCATCTGGGGAAAGATGTGCTGGCTCCAGTCCACTGGCCGATCATCGGGGATCAGGCGCAATACCTCGGGTTCCATCACGTAGATGCCCGTGTTCACCGTGTCCGAAATCACCGCGCCCCATTTCGGTTTCTCCAAAAACTGCGTCACCCGGCCATCCTCCTGGATATTGATGATGCCGTATTCCAGGGGGTCGGTCACAGGGTACAAGGCCATCGTCAGGAGCGCGCCCCGGCGCCGATGATAGGCGATCATCTGCGTCAAATCGAAATCGGTCAGCGCATCGCCACTGATCACCAGGAACGACCGGTCTTTGTCTAGCAAGGATTGGGCGTTTTTCACGCCACCCGCCGTGCCCAGGGGCGACTCTTCGACTACGTACTCGATGTTGACGCCAAAGGCTCTGCCATCGCCGAAGTAATCCTGGATATACGCGGGCTGATATTGGAGCGTCAGGATCACATCCACGATGTCGTGCTGCTTGAGCAGGTGAAGGATGTGGCCCAAGACGGGGCGATTCACGACCGGCAACATCGGCTTCGGGCGTTCCAGAGTAAGAGGGCGCAGGCGCGAGCCCTCGCCGCCTGCCATGACGACCGCTTTCATTGGGGCTCCCAAGAGATGATGCGTGAGTTGTTCGTAAAAGACCGCGTGTAGCTTGCTGGGCAGTCACAGTTGCAATCTTACCACAGGGATTGCGCCTGGCGCAACCTGCTCGCTCTCCCCACTTTCAGCCTTCAGTCGGTGCGGCCCCACAAGGCGGTCATCAGCCAGGCCTGAAAGCGCTCGCCGTAACGCCAGACGAGCGCCGCGGCAAGCAGGCTCAGGCCGGCCAGCGCGGCCCAGCTCTGCCAGCCGATCTGGCCGGCCGATGCGCCGGCCCACACGGCGGCCATTATGCCCGGAATGCGACCAATGGCTGCCGCCACAAGAAGCGCGCTCAATGGCAGACGCGTGAGGCCGGCCGCGAAGCAGGCGATGTCGTCCGGCAGACCGGGAATCAGGAAGAGCAGGAAGAAAAAGCCAAGGCCGCGGCCCGCGGCCAGTCGGTCCAGCCGCTCCAACAGCATCGGATCAACCAGGCGCACGACGAGGGGGCGGCCCGCCAGTCGCGCCAACGCCATCGCCGCGGCCGATCCCAACATCGCGCCCACCCAGCTGTAGCCGAGGCCGGCCCAGAAGCCGAAGAGATATCCCGACACGAAGTTGATCGCCTGGCCTGGGATCGGTGCGGCGATCACCTGCGCCACATGGAGGCCGATCAAAACGGCCGGTCCCCACGCGCCTGCACTGCGCAGCGCGGCGATCACGCGGTCGCGTTCGACGAACAGATCGGTGATCTCCCTGCGCCAGAGGAGCAACGGCGCGGCCAGGATGCCGACGATGAGCACAGCGACGATCAGGCGCAGCCATAGCGGCCAGAACGCTGCGCCTCGTTTGTCTGGGGTAGGCCGTCGTTTATCGGGCCGGGCCGTCCTGGGCATCACCCTCCCAGCCCCCCGACCGCAGGGGGCGTCAGATGCCCCCCGGAAGTGGGGGGCGAGAGGGGCATGCTCATCTGCTGTGGGGCCACAGCCGACATGGGCATCCGCCTTGCCGCTCCACGGCCGAGCGCGCTGTGTTCTGGGCATGACCATGCTGTCCCCGTGTGTCGTTTCGTGATCCGCCATAAAGTTCTCCTGCTGGCCGGGCGCTGCTGCCCTTCAGTTTGTGTGACGCCCTCATGCCAGTTATAATCACATTATGCCACAGAACGCGCATCGAGGCTATCTGTTCGTGCTCGTCTTCAGCGCGGGCTTCACCACCCTCGGCGTCGAGCTGAGCGCATCGCGGTTGCTCGATCCGTGGTTCGGCAACTCGCTGATCGTCTGGGCCAGCCTGATCGGGCTGATCTTGCTTTACCTGGCGCTGGGCTACGCGCTGGGCGGGGCCATCGCCGACCGCTCGCCGCATCTGATCACGCTGTTGCGGCTGACCGGCATCGCCGCGCTCGGCGTCGGAGTGATCCCGACGGCCAGTCGGCCCGTGTTGCCTGTTGCCAGCCAGGGAATCGCCGGGCTGAACGCCGGATTGCTGGCGGGCAGCATGGCCGCCATATTGATTCTTTTCGCGGGGCCGGTGATCTTGCTCGGCTGTGTCAGCCCGTTCGCGGTGCGACTGGCATTGCAGGATGTGGCCGGCAGCGGCAAGGTGGCGGGCCGGCTTTACGCGGTCTCGACGGCCGGCAGCATTCTGGGCGCGTTCCTGCCGGTGTTGCTGCTGATCCCCAATCTCGGCACGCGGCGCACCTTCGCGGTGTTGGCCGGCAGTCTGTTGCTGGTGGTGCTGGCCGGCCTGCTGCGCCTGCGCCGGCACCGCGAGGGGCTGCTCGCGGCGCTGGCGCTGGCATTCGTCGTCTATCTCGGCTGGCGACAGCTCGGCCCGCTCAAGCCGGTCGCCGGGCTGGTCTATGAGGTCGAGTCGGCACATAACTACATTCAGGTGCTCGACTTCGGCACGGAACGGCAGCTGCGGCTGAACGAAGGGGAGGGCATTCATTCGGTCTACCGGCCAGGGGGTGGGCTGGCCGATGGCGTCTGGGACTATTTTCTGATCGCGCCGGCGTTCAATCCGGCGCCCTATGGCCCGGAACGCGTGCGTCGCGTCTACATCGGCGGCCTGGCGGCCGGCACGGTCGCCAAACTGTTCACCGAGGCGTACGGCCCCATCGCCATTGACGGCGCTGAGCTCGATCCGACCATCCTCGAGGTGGGACGAGCGTGGTTTGCCATGACGGAGCCGAATTTGAACGCGGTCGCCGCCGATGCGCGGTGGTGGCTGCAAAGCGGGAAATCGGCGCATCGGCAGATCGGCGGGCCAGAGGAAGGCGCACGCTACGATCTCATCGCGGTGGATGTGTACCGGGCGCCGTATATCCCCTTTCATCTGACCACGGTGGAGTTTTTTGCGCTGGCGCGTGGACAACTGGCCGGGGATGGGGTGGTGGCAGTGAATGTGGGACGGACGCACAGCGATTACAGCCTGGTGCATGCGATCGCCGCCACGATGGCCCAGGTCTTTCCGAGTGTGTATGTGGTGGATCTGCCGGACGACGGTGCGCTCGGCAACAGCCTGGTCGTAGCAACGCGACGCCCTACCACCCTGGCCGATTTTCGGGCCAATCTGCCTGCCTTCGCCGCGCCGCTGCTGGCCGAGGTTGGCCGTCAGGCGCTGGGTTGGGCCATGCCGGCCGCGCCGCCGGCCGATGCACCCATCTTCACCGACGACCGCGCGCCGGTCGAACAGGTCATCCACGCCTTGATTTTGCGAGAAATGATGGGGCGGTGAGGCGGGAGATGTGAAATGTGAAACGTCGGGCGTCAAGCGTCAGACGTGAAGACGTGATTGTGGGAGAGGTGTATGGGTTGCACCGATGCTTTGGTTCGCCCGCCGGGGGAAAGTTTCTGTCGGGCGATCAGTTCATCTGCTGCGCAGATTGATGTTGCGCTGGCGCGACGCCAGCACGCCGAGTATTGCCAGGCATTGCGGGCGGCCGGCCTGTCCGTTGAAGTGCTGCCGGCCGATGAACGTTTTCCGGATAGTTGTTTCATGCAAGACCCGGCAGTGGTGATCGCCGGCCGGGCCATCATCGGCCGGCCCGGCGCCGAGAGTCGCCGCGGCGAGGAGGCCGCGCTGATTGCCGCGCTGGCCGATCGCTTCCCGCTGCACCGGATCGCTGCGCCCGGCACGCTGGAGGGCGGCGATGTGCTCATCTTGCCCGATCGGGTCGTGGTTGGCCGCTCGGCGCGCACCAATGCCGCCGGCATCGCGCAGCTGGCCGTCGCCCTGAGCGATACGGGGCTGCCGGTCTACGCGGCGCCGGTCGAAGGCTATCTGCATCTTCTGACCGCGGTCACCCGTCTGGACGACGGCAGCCTGCTGGCAGTCGAGGGATGGCCGCTGCCCGCGCCGTTGGCCGGGCTGAAGGTGCTGGCCGTACCTCAGGCCGAGGCGTATGCGGCGAATGTGCTGGCGATCGGCACGCGCGTGATCATGCCGGCCGGCTATCCGCGTGTGGCCGCCATGCTGACGGCGCATGGGTTCGAGGTGCTGCCCGTTCCGATGTCCGAATTCGCCAAAGCCGACGGCGGCGTGACGTGTTTGTCGCTGGTGTGGTAGAATTGGAAGCTGGATGCTGGAAGCTGAAGGCTGGAATCGAGATGCTGGAGGCCGAAAGCTGGCGGCCTCGTATTGAGGATGTTCGTTGAACAAGAGGAGGTGCACGTTGCAGGCATTTGAGTATGTGCGAGCGCAGAGCACGGAGCAGGCGGTAGCGTTGCTGGCCGAGGCGGGCGAGCAGGCCCGTGTGCTGGCCGGCGGCACCGACCTGCTGCCCCAGATGAAGGAGGGGCGACGCAAGGTCGCCCTGGTCGTGGACGTCAAGCTCATCCCGGAGTTGAACGAGCTGTGCTATGATCCGGATGAGGGGCTGTGGCTGGGCGCGGCGGTGCCGTGCTATCGCATCTACAGCCATCCGGTGGTGGCGCGCGCGTATCCGGGCCTGATAGATGCGGCTTCGCTCATCGGCGGCGTGCAGATTCAGGGCCGGGCCAGCCTGGGCGGCAATCTGTGCAATGCCTCGCCGGCCGGAGATTCGATCCCCGCGCTGATCGTGCACTCGGCTGTGGCGCGCATCGCCGGACCGGCAGGCCGGCGGGAGGTTCCGGTCGAGGCGTTTTGCACCGGGCCGGGCCGCACCGTGCTGGGGCCGGGCGAGCTGCTGGTGGCGCTCCATCTGCCGCCGCCGCGGCCGGGATTCGGCGCGGCCTATGTGCGCTTCATCCCGCGCAACGAGATGGACATCGCGGTGGCCGGCGCGGGCGCGTCGCTGCAGCTGGACGACCGTGGGGAGATGATCGTGGCGGCGCGCGTCGCGCTCGGCGCGGTGGCGCCCACGCCGCTCTACGTCCCGGCGGCCGGCGCGGCGCTGGTCGGTCGCCCCGTGGCCGAGGCCGCAGCCGCCTTTGCCGCCGCAGCCGAGATCGCGCGCGCCGCGGCGCAGCCCATCACCGATATGCGCGGCACGGAGGCGCAGCGCAAACACCTGTCGGCCGTGCTTACGCGTCGCGCGCTCCAGCGTGCGCTGGCGCGCAGCCAGGAAAGCCTGAGGAGGACCGCACAATGATCGTTCACAGCAACCAGACGTTGGTCAGGACGCGCATCAACGGCGAGGAGGTGACCTTATTCTGCGAGCCGCGGCAGACGCTGCTCGAAGTGCTGCGCGATACGCTGGGCCTGACCGGAGTGAAGGAAGGATGCGGCAACGGCAACTGCGGCGCGTGCAATGTGATCATGGACGGCGTGCTGGTGAACTCGTGCCTGGTGCTGGCGGTCGAAGCCGAAGGCCGCTCGATCACCACGGTCGAAGGGCTGGCCGGACCGGATGGGCTCCACCCCCTGCAGCAGAGCTTCCTCGAACACGCCGCGCTCCAGTGCGGGGTGTGCACGCCCGGCTTCCTCGTTGCGGCGAAGGCGCTGCTCGATCATAATCCGCGCCCGACCGAGCACGAGGTGCGCTACTGGCTGGCCGGCAACCTGTGCCGCTGCACGGGCTACGATAAGATCGTGCGCGCGGTGTTGGATGCGGCGGAGAAGATGGCCGCGTGACACGAGAGCGCCAACCACGAGCTCTGCTGTGGGGCAACTGCCTCTGCCGGGCATTCCGGTCTCAGCCACAGTCGGGTTGGGCACGGCAATCAATCGGCTCAACTCCGATGACCGCGCGTTTCATGACCGGTATCGCTTTGTGCTCTCTTTTAAGTTGCTCAGGAACTAGGCATCGAAGTGCCGAAGAATCTGGGAGATCTCGTCTATACGTTTCGTTACCGCGGTGAACTGCCCAAGAGCATCAGAGATAAGGCGCCTCTCGACCACGAATCGGTGCTTCGACCTGCAGGGCGCTCGCGCTATCGGCTCGTCTTGACCCGGGCAGTCAAGATCATCCCGTCGCAGGCGCTGGTAGATACCAAGATTCCAGATGCAACGCCTGGTATCATCGCCGGATACGCGTTGAACGACGAGCAGGCCCTGCTGGCAAGATTGCGCTCCGATGAGGTTTCACCAGAGGACTTGAAGGCGTACCAGCAACGTCTCGGATAATTGCTTTGACTGCAGCGGAGGTCAGGATGACTGAACAAGTGATGGAGGAGACCAGTCCAGCCGCCTACAAGGTGATCGGCACCCGACCGATCCGACACGATGGCGTAGACAAAGTGACCGGCCGAGCGCTATATGGCGCGGACATCCAATTGCCGGGGCTGCTTTACGGCAAGGTGCTGCGCAGCCCACACGCGCACGCACGCATTCGCCGCATTGACGTCAGTCGGGCGGCCAGATTGCCCGGCGTGAAGGCGATCATTACCGCGGCCGACATGCCGCCAGTCGGCGACAAGATTCAGGAGCTCGGCGAGAGCGCAATCGGCCTGAAATACCTGAGCGCCAACCTGTTGGCGACCGACAAGGTGCTCTATCACGGCCATGCGGTCGCGGCCGTCGCCGCGACCAGCGTGCACATCGCCGAGGAGGCGCTGGCACTGATCGAAGTCGAATACGAACCGTTGCCGCCGGTGCTCGATCTCGTCACGGCCATGCGGCCTGACGCGCCGATCCTGCTGGATGACCTGCGCACCTCGGAGCTGGGCCGGCGCGGCGACACGCCCACCAACATCGCGGAGCACATCCGGTTCCAGCGCGGCGACCTGGCCCGCGGTTTCGCCGAGGCTGCCGTGATCGTCGAGCGCGCATTCACCACCAGCACCGTGCACCAGGGCTACATCGAGCCCCAGAACGCGACGGCGCTCTGGAACAGCGATGGCGTGCTCACCATCTGGACGAGCACCCAGGGCGCGCACAGCGCGCGCGACCAGGTCGCCGAGCTGTTGCAGTTGCCCTCCACCCGCATCAAGGTCGTGCCGATGGAGATCGGAGGCGGCTTCGGTGGGAAGATCAACGTCTATCTGGAGCCACTCGCCGCGCTCCTCTCGCGCAAGGCGGGCCACAAGCCGGTCAAGCTGGTCATGTCCCGCGCCGAGGTGCTGATGGCGACCGGCCCGACTTCCGGTTCGATCATCCGCGTGAAGATGGGCGCTACCAGAGATGGCCGCATCAGTGCGGCCGAGGTGTGGATGGCCTACGAGGCCGGCGCGTTCCCCGGTTCACCCGTCGGCTCTGGCATGAACGTGATCCTCGCGCCCTATCGCATCGAAAACCTGCTGATTGACGGCTACGACGTGGTGGTCAACAAGCCGCGCGCCTCAGCCTATCGGGCGCCGGGCGGCACCAACGCGGCCTATGCGGCCGAGACGGTCATTGACGAGCTGTGCGAAAAGCTGGGGATGGATCCGCTGGAGTTCCGGCTCTTGAACGGCGTGCAGGAGGGCGACCGTCGCGCCGATGGCCCCGCCTATCGCCGTATCGGCTACCTGGAGACGGTGCGCGCCATCCAGCAGAGTGACCATTATCGCACGCCGCTGACCGGGCCCAACCGCGGCCGCGGGATCGCGTCCGGCTACTGGGGCAACTGGGGCGGCAAATCCTCGGTTTCGGCCAGTGTGAACGCCGACGGCCTCGTCCATCTCGTGGAAGGCTCGACCGACATCGGTGGCACGCGCACCAGCATCGCCATGCAACTGGCCGAGACCCTCGGCATCCGCGCAGAGGACGTGAAACCGACGGTCGTGGACACCGACGCGGTGGGCTACAACGACGTGACGGGCGGCAGCCGCACGACCTTCGGCACGGGCTGGGCGGCCTACGAACTGGGGCGCAAGCTGAAAGAGGAGATGATCGCGCGCGTGGCCGAACTGTGGGAGGTGGCGCCGGAGCAGGTCTCCTACGCCGATGGCGTCTTCACTGCCGACGGCCGGCGGATGACCTTCAAAGAAGCCGCGGCGAAGCTGAACGAGGATCGGCCGATCATGGCCAGCGCCACGACCCACGCCCAGGAATACGGCCCCGGCTTCGCCACGCACTGCGTGGACGTCGAGGTGGACCCGGAGACGGGCAAGGTCACGATCCTGCGCTACACGGCGGCTCAGGACGTCGGCCGCGCCGTGCATCCGAGCTATGTGGAGGGTCAGATCCAGGGCGGCGTCGCGCAGGGGATCGGCTGGGCGCTGAACGAGGAGTACGTGTACGACAGCCAGGGGCACCTGCTGAACGCCAGCCTGCTCGACTATCGGATGCCCGTGGCCCCCGACCTGCCGATGATTGACACCATTCTCGTCGAAGTGCCGAATCCAGGCCATCCTTTCGGGGTGCGCGGGGTGGGCGAAGTGCCGATCGTGCCGCCGGCCGGCGCCCTGGCGAACGCGATCTACCACGCGATCGGTGTTCGCCTGACTCGTCTGCCGATGTCGCCCGCGCGCATCCTGGAAGCGTTGTGGGCGAAAGAATGAGCACTGGTTCCTGTCGGTCGTGCGTGGAGACGTTGTATGCAACGCCTTCACGCACGACGGCAACGCTTCGGGGCGATCTATGGCGACTGTATGGATTCCACCCCTCCTCCGCGACCTGACCGGCGGCGTGGAACGCGTGACGGCGCCGGGCGCCAAAGTGCGCGACCTGATTGTGGCACTCGATGCGCGTTATCCGGGCCTGGCCAGCCGACTGATCGAAGACGGCGAGCTGCGCCGTGGCATCGTCGTGGTCGTTGACGGTGTTGCCACGCGGCAGGGCCTGCGTGTCACTGTGCGGCCTGACAGCGAGGTGCACTTCGTGCCGGCCATCGGCGGCGGCTGAACCCAGGGCTTTGTTGAGCGAGCTTTTCCTTACTACGTCTCCGTTGAAGAATCGGACTCGTCCCCCGGCCTTCTCGCCCCTGTAGACTCAATCTTAAAATTAGCTGCTGATGGCTTGACAAAGAACATTTGTTCTGATAAGATAGTCGATAGAACGTCTGTTCTAATCGGTCATTTCCAACGTTCTGCTGCATTCATCAGGGCAATCGAGAGACGCGCTGCGTCGCAGGTGGCCAACGGCGCCATGGCGGCCGTCCGGATCAGTGACGATGACGGCCAGGAAGCCACCACGCTCAAGTATGTCTTTATTAATTTGTTGAAGTCCATAATCCCGCGGCACATGGCCCATGTTCAGGGCAGATGGTCATGCCGTGCGCGTCACCACGGGGGGTGAAAACAGGACACGGATGGACGCGGATGAACACAGATTTTCTCCCTGTCCGCGTTCATCTGCGTCCCATTGTCATTGGACCTCTCTCACCCCCGGCCCCGCTCTCCCCTACCAGGGGAGAGCGGGGGGCATCGTCTTATGGGGCATTTCGG